>Ga0316207_10001224_pt1 | contig 32837 bp, 65 predicted proteins | sample 6weekpyrite_MG_FD_204943 | JGI IMG/M metagenome (GOLD analysis project Ga0316207, IMG submission 204943) | Microbial mat bacterial communities from mineral coupon in-situ incubated in ocean water Damariscotta River, Maine, United States -... | ecosystem: Environmental > Aquatic > Marine >...
ACTTAATGCCGAATCCTTGCTCTCTAAGCTCTAATATTCTCGCTGATAATCGGAAGCATCCAAACTCGCTCAGTGCATCAAGTGGCGTTATCTTCCGGCCACGTTTTAAAGCTCTTAATATTTCGTTGCTTTGGCTCATAAACTAACACTCCTAGATGATAGCCAGCGTTCGCCAGCATTCTGGTTTTGCTTAATCTTCTTTGTCCTGCTTAAAGCATTCGCTTTCTTAAACGGTTTAGCCATTTTCTGTACCTTGTTGGCCTCTTTCGGTTTTAAAGGCGCTCTGTCTAGCTCTCGTTGCTTCTGAAAGGCTTTATACTCTTTTGCGTGGCGCTTACGATACCTTGCAAGCTCTCTTTCCTGCTTTTTAATCCGTTCAGCCTTTTTGCGCTCATACTCAGCTTTTCTGTATCGCATACCATAGGGTATTAAGCTAAAGCTAACCTTAAAGCCGATCTTGTTTTCAATTTCTTCTATGCTCCAATCTTCATTCATAAACCGATTGCGCCAGAAGTCACGGAATTTGTAATTGTAAGAACCACGCATTATCGACAAATATACCCATGTTTATATTCTTCTGATTTTCTTAAGCAGCACGCCTCAAAAAAATCTTTTTCCCTGCAAAGATGCGCATCCGCAATAGATACTATCCAGCTATTATTACATTCGTCCCAGCAAACACCTTGAATCCTTCCGTTCGTGGGTCTATTTCTCTGGTTTTTGTAAGAAGTAACATCGCGTAAATTTGCTATCCTGTTATCGTTTCTAACACCATTGATATGATCTATTTGGTTTTTAGGCCATGATCCGTAAGTGATTAGCCAAGCTAGTCTATGTGCATAGTATATTTCCCCGCCGATCCTAATTTGGATATACCCAGAAACACAATTAGCACATCCTGCTTTTTTGCCATTACGCCAAGCATTCGGCCAATCTCTGTTTTTATGGGTAAACTCACCAGAGTTAGGATTATAATCAAGAATTTCGTTTAATAATTCTATGCTCATTTATCACCCTTTAACGGCTCAGTATCTTCTGTGAGTAGCTTGCGGCGGTCTGATTTAGAATGACATATAGAATCTATATATTTATTTGTTTCCTTGTCGATCAAAGCTTTTATTTTAGGCCAAGTGGCAGGATAAATTGTTATATCCTTCCTAACCATTCCAGCAGCCCGTTTCCTGTCTCGCTGTATCTGTTTGTTTTGGGCGTGAGTTTTAGGCATCATTAAAATCAACTCGCTTTATTATAGAGTCCGAAAACCCGACATGCTTATACCATTCCAGTGTATTTTTAGCCATCTCCCAACCTATCTGCAAAGAAGATGCCCAACTCCTTCCCATGCTATCCTTATATAATATTTTGTAATATACAGTGCCATATACATGCGCCTTCATTGTCTTACCCTCTGTTTATTTAATCAATAACTACAGCTTACTATAAGACCGGACTCTTATCAAATAGATATCACCCATACTAATCAGGCTAATTCATCGAGTTTTATCTATAATTAGACGGCTTTGACGTTCATGCAGGCGTTATGCGCTTCGTCACGATCAATAACGCTATCTGAAATCGATGCATCTTCTTTGTATATCGCGTTGTCGTCATTTGTTTTGCATTCGTTACACTGTAAAACAGCATCAGCACACGCATGACGCGTTATCTTGTCCTGCTCAGACCTTATCTGCTTAATTAACTTGGTAAGGTCTTTATGCTTGATTTCAACTCGCTTAGAGCCGCAGGTTTTTATAAACTCATAAGCTATTTCTTCTGCTGTTTGCATACATCACCTTTCTTATGGTTGGTTAATCTAATATCTCGTCACTTTTTACCCTGTGAATCATCGACATAAATTTAGCAACTATCATTTCTCTTGTATCGCCGGTTTCTATTTGCATGGAATGATGCCTATCGCCTTCAAAATCTAGTGTTAATTCAATTATTTGCTCATGTAATTGAACCTCTCCAAGCCTATGCAGCCTCATATCAATCAGTTTTTTGCTCATTCACCCTCTCCTATTCAATGTGGGATCAACCTTCTCTATTCGTTGTTTGATTTGGGTTTATATGTTTCTTTTCCAGTTCCATCACAAGCACCACAATATGGACTTCCGTTGTGGTCGTAATATCCAGAGCCATTACAAGCCGTACAGTCTCTCTGTTTCCAGCCATGAATATTGTTATCGTAATTATCTTTTCTTGCCTGCTTTCTTTTCTGATAACTATCCACAATCTCACCTCGTTAGTTAAGCTCTTGTTCTATGCGCTGTTTGATTACAGCCCTAGTTTCTTTTTCATTTCTGCCAGCGAACCCTCTGCGACTTCCGGCGTGCATTTTTGGGTTAGCTGTCTGCCTCTCGGAATATATTCTTTGTACGCTGCTGTGTTGTGTTGCCATGCTTCCGGCTCGTCTTTACACATTTTCACGAATTGCGGCATACTGGGCGGCCATTCATCACCAGCTTTTAACATGACCTCAAGGCCATGCTTAATCTGATCGGTTGATAAATCAATCAAACCATTCAGCCAAATATTAGCCGCGTCGGTTAATTCGTTTTTGTTATACAGCGCCTCACCATAGTTGCTAGTCCAGCGATGGCCGAAGCATATTGCCATCTGTTGCCACACCCTCAGAATTATCTGCCTGCTTTTGTCTGAGATGTTCGTCGAAGTCTCTGACTTGCTTACTTGCCCTTTCTGCGGCTGATAGCTTTCTATTTTTTTCATTACCATTTTGCTTATCCTCGTTTCGTGTATTCCAGCTAGATACCGTGTGCTTCCAGCTAACCATCTTGTTCTTTCCAACTTTCCAGCCATTTGATTTGTAGTAATCCATAAATCTATTTGGTGATACGTTGTAATTTTTTGATTTTATGTAATCACACAATTCCTGAAAGGTGGGCGGGGTAAATCTTTTTACCCCCTTCTTTTTAATTGGTTCTGGTTTATGGTTCTGGTTCTGGTTCTGGTTAGCTTTCGATTCGGTTTTATCTGGGTTAGCTAAATTAACCGACTGGGTTTTGTCTGGGTTTTTAGGTCTGCCCCCTTTGGCTCCGTTAGCCCTTGCCGCGCCTACCTTTGCTTGATATTTTTCTATTTCAATATCGCATCTAAAATGATGATAATAATCACCCTTTAGAATAAAGAATTCTGTTAAAATACATTGAACAGCAATACATTCTTCTTCTGTATTTGCTATTGCTTTTTTACAAATTAATTCAATATCATTGAAGATCGGAGATTCTTTGTCGTAATATAATTCGATAAGATCACGATAAATTGAGCGCTCAACACGGTTTAAATGACGCGTCGCTTGATTAAAATCACCAATATGGTGAGGGTAGTAGTTCATTGATTAAGCCCTATTTGTTAGCCCTAAAATTGAGAACGCTGGCAATCAGGGCAATGACTGTCCTCTGGGAGCAACCCCAAAGTAAGCACAGCGCGTTTATTTCAATACGTTAATTATACCCTACTTCCGTTTATTCGGGGTAGGGTTTTTATTTAATTGTAAATAGTTAATTCGTCATCTTCTGTACTTATAACAATATCAGTACCATGATAACCAAGAGAAGATATATCAATATAATTTATATCAATATCTTCAAAATCAGCATCTTTGATTTTTTTATCAACAATCTCTTTAAATTCTGACCATTTCATAATTCAATTCTCTTTATTCACAGCTTAAAAATAACCCATAATGCAAACCAGATACCAATTAGCCATTTAATCTGCTCTAAGTCGGTCATTTCATCACCTCATTATGTTATAATTAACCCTTAAAGTAAGGCTGCTATTTTATAAATTCGATAGCAGATTCTTTAACGCTGCATTGCTTTGTTTCGATTTTTCCAGTTTTAGGATTCACGGAAACCTGTACAACACACTGAGATACCTCTTGATTGGTGGACGTACAGAACGTTAAGTTTCTGGCATCTAAAAAGTCACTATCTTTCATTGCTTTCCTCGTTTATCGGTAGGGGTTAGCCAATAACTTCACAGTCTTCAACATATTCAAACTGGCATTCAGCTAATGCAACAGCACGCTCACAGGCATCTTCTGGGTTTGTTGCCTTGACGGTTACTATGTCCGTATGCCTTTCTATAACTTTAACTTTATATTCTTTCTCTAAATCACTCATCTCTCATCCTTCCCAGTGGGATTAAATTCTTTTTTAACAATAGGCCAACAATTACGGCAATAGTGCTGTTCTCCATCGTAAGGGTGAGAATGAAAACCTGCGTGCTCAACGTCGTTATCGGTATAGTCATCAATCTCTCTTGAATTGTGACACCCAGAAGCATCGCAACTTACTCTTATTTCAATAGTCATCATTCTTCACCTTATATAATTAGTTATGTTCTTTTACTGGTTAACTTCCAAATTCCATAATGCTATCAAAATCTATATTGTCTTGTTCATCAGCCGCACAACCAACGTGCATCATTTCATTATAAGAAATAACTACGCACTGCCCCTCATAAACAACTTCATCACACCAAGGACATAATAAATCACCATTTTCGTTTTTTTCGTTATCCAATTCTTTGCTCACAAATCACCCCCTTTAGATGTACTGGATGGGCGGGTGTCTTTTAAATCATTAATAGCTTTTTGTATCGTCTCGAAATTAACCAAGCCAGCGACAACTATTTGACCACCCATAAGCGCTCTAATTTTTGGCATGACCTCATCAAGAATATTGTTTCTTTCACACGCCTTCAATTCATCACTCATGGCGAGAACTCCATTTATGTGCTGTTTTATGCCACGTATTACACCAAACACAACGCAATCCAAGGGCATTATTTTTTCTGTCTGTATAAAAAGAATCTCTCCATTTATGCAAGCCAACAAAGCACAGCAGCCAAGTAACAGGCTTAAAAAATTCTTTGATAGATTCTTTCACACACACCTTCAATTCATGTTTTAATTCATCAGTCATGGCTGGCCTCGCTTTTTTGGTTATGCCGATTGATAATTGACATAACAACAGACACATCTGTATTCGTCATTGGTTTATAGCAAGGTTCTTGAGGGATTCCGGTAGAGTTTTCAGAATCCACATCAAAACCTAAAGTGCAGCGCTGTCTAAACGGACTTGATTGATACCAACCGCCTTTGCATCCATTACAATTTTTCTTCTGTGATAATCTCATCGCTCACTCTCCAATAATTTAATCACAGCTCTCGTGATGGATTCCATGATTTTCATGAAATCCACATTTATTTTCGGCAGATTTACGAGCACAAACGGCCTCGAAAAAATCATTGAAATATCCAAGGTCAATAGCTTTATTATTATTGGTTATACCAGATCTCCATTTCCCTCTTGTATCTAACCACCGAACACCATAACAACCACTTTTATTATTTTTACCTAACTTTCTGTTTTTTCCGTTGGTTTTATTATCTACATTTCTTAAGTTGTTAATTACATTATTGGTTTTATTTTGGTCTATATGATCAATTTGTACTGGGCAGCTCCCATAAACATAAAGCCAAGCTAATCGGTGTGCTAAATACATCTTATTTTTTATTGATATTCGGACATATCCACGATCACAAGTGTTCCCGGCTGCATCGCCAGCTTTAATGGCGGCATGTGAATTTTTATGCGTGAATAATCCGGTTTTAGGATCGTAATTCAACAAAGATTTTAATAGCTCAATATCTGGCAACTCAGCAAGCTGTTTATTCAGTGCGTTAAGCTCTGTTTTATTCATTGGTTATCCAACCATTTATCATCTAACCAAACAATGAAGTCACTAAATTGATTAAACGCTTTAATGAAAGCAGGGTCGCTTGATAGATAACCAAACGGCTTTCCTGTCATAAAATAGTGTAATGTCATTTGTGCATTAGTCATTGGTTGTCCTTAAACAGATTTCTAATTCTCATTTGTGGTAAAATATATACATCAAGCCGGTAATAGCAGTCTTGCGCGATTTTATCTATCGTTGAACAGGCCATGATACCCAAACTTGAATCGATCCAGCCGGTAGCGTCGTCAAAACTATGCAATATCTGATCGTCAGTTTTGTGATCCCAAATATTTTGAATTTGTTTATCACCCATAGATTTAGGCAACAAAGCAATTAACCATATTGGTAGTTTCATTCACTCTCCCCCCTTATTGGTAGGTGGTTCAGGTAAACTTGCCATCGCCTCTAAAATAGATGATAAGGCATCGTTATAGTCTTCATGTTGTATATGATCATAAGCATTGTTTAAAGATTGTCTTATGCACTGACTGGCGCGGTGATTGGCGATGAGTTTTTCAATGGTTTTGGGTTTTCGAAACTGGTAATCACCGGCCTTAAGAGACCTGCTAATAGCTTCAATTTCTTCTTTTGTAATTTCAATCACGGTCTTTCTCCAATTCTGGAAACTCACCAACTAGCTCAGGCGCTTCGAGTTCAAGATTTTTTTCATACTCATCACAATAAGCTAGGCAAATCTCTCTCAGTGATGGCGTGATTTCAGAGTCCTTAAGCAATTCCTTATGATGGATATAGCCTTGCTTTGCTGTTTTGTCTGATAGGTTAAGAGTGATTTTCATTTCTTTGCTTCCTTACGCTTTTGTCGCTGCCTGTGCTTGTTTTCTTGCACTAAATAATCATGCAATTCTTCTATTTTCTTTATGCCGGGGTCGCCTGTCATAGCCTTAACGCTTTCCAGCCAGCGCACAGAATAGCCAAGATCGTTAGATATTTCCCTCATCGAACGGCTTGATTTTTTAAGTAGATCAACAGTAATAGAATAAACGCTCATATAGTCACCTTTTTTGTAGTATGGCTATAGCCTAGTTCATTAGATCATAAAAGTAAAGCAGAATGTCGCATTAAATAAATGCTAAATAATGTTGACATTATCAAAATCCTGTGCCTATAATTAGTCACGATAACAAACAAAGACAGGGCAAGAAGATGAAAACATTTATATATCAAGATTCAAAAAATATGCCTCAAGATATGAAAAATGAGCTTTTAAACGCCTCTCATGCTGGCGAGGCTGAAAAAATCTTTAATAAATATGAAGATGTGTTTTTTGTCGAGATTCGCAGCCGCGCCTACGTTTGGCTAAATCTATAGTAAACAAAGCCCCTTCGGGGGCAAGGAATCACCATGATAAACAACAAACCAGTTTTTTACTTCAAGAGCGCCTTAGTCATGCTTATTTTAATGCTTGCATGGCTAGTATGTGACATTCTGGATTCATACGATATTGAGTGGCCTACTTATAGCAAGAGCTTTGAAGAATCAAAGATAAGCTTTGACCAGAAAGGAAACCGATTAAATAGAAAGGGTTGGGAATGATGGTAGATAACAACAGATATTATGACCTTCAAGACGATGACCGCACCGATGAACAACTTGAACAGGATGAAGAAATAATTATAGCCTTATCAGAAATGCATTATTTCGTGCCTCAAGATGATCATGATATGTTTTGTAAGATTTGCGACAAATACATAACGGATTCTGATCATTATCAGACACCACCATTTATTAAACCAGATCAAGCAATATAGGCAGGTATAAAATGAACTTTGCAGAACTAATGGCTTCAACAGACCAGTTGAATTATAACCTTCTCAGAACCACTCCAGATAGCGCTGGTGAAGTAATGAGCCACGAGGCTATTAAGGAAGCATTAAGCCTATCAGATGGCAGGGCAGAACTACTGAGAGCAAGCTTTAATAATGATATTGATTTTGATAACAAGACAGGTAATTAAAATGACTAACAACGCAGAGAAGAAAGAGCTAGTAGAGCATACAGAAAACAACGCGATACCATTGATTGACGGTAAGCCCGATTTGTTGGCCTATGCCATTCAGCAGGGGTCGAGTATTGAAACCATCGAGAAGATGATGGATTTGAAAGAGCGTAACGATAAGTACGAAGCTGAAAAGCAATTCATCGACGCTATGAACAAGTTTCGCGCTACTTGTCCGACAGTGGAAAAGACCAAGCAAGGCCATAATTGTAAGTATGCCGGACTATCTGAGAGTATCGACCAGATAAAAGAAACCGAGGCGGCTTGTGGTTTAAGTCATCGATGGACAACCGGCAAGGCTGATGATGGTCAAACCGTTGTTACTTGTATCGTTTCGCATATCGCAGGTCATGCAGAAAGCACGACATTAAGCGGCGAACCTGATACCAGCGGAAGTAAAAACAGCATTCAAGCCATTGGCTCGACAGTTTCTTATTTGCAGCGTTACACATTGTTTGCAACTTTGGGTATAGCGGCAGGCGATGAGGACACAGACGGCAACTCAGTTAATCTGGCGGCGCTTCAAGATGCTATTAAAGATAATTTCATGAGTATTTATGAGATTAAGTACGGAATAGCAGCGGGTGACTTGTATCGTGCTGGTGAGGCATGGTTTGAGCTACCCAAAGAGACTCAAAACGCCTTATGGGTAGCGCCCACTAAAGGCGGTATTTTCACCACAACAGAAAGGAAGGTTATGAAAGAAGATTTAAGAAGCGCTTATTACGATAAGCAGTAATCCTGTCCATCTCCCTGCGTTGGGAGTGTTTCCCGCCCTATCCTTTGGGCGGGCTTTTTAATTTAGAGGTGAGTTATGAGCGAAGTATATGGCACAAATGAAAGTTTAGTTATAGATGATGAGGTTGATAGTGACGGCGAGTTGAATATTGTCATGATTACCAATTATGGTGATAACAGACTAGCGGACACATGGATAGACAAAGACATGGCAGAAAGAATAATACTAAAACTCGGAAAAGTCTTCGATATTGTCTAATTTGTAACCACCACCAAAAACCATTAAAATACCTTATACAATCGGAGTCTTTGCTATGACTGAGTTAGAAGAAAGAGTTAATCGATTTGAAGCTATACAGCCCTTAGACCCATTCACGTTTTCAGCCAGCCATCCAGAACGATCAGCACCCGGCTTTGATGTATATCAAAAACCAAAGCTGGATTATGATAAACTACAGTTTGACGCTTATAACGAACTAATGACCTCGCAGGATTGATCATGGCAACAAAGAAGAAACCTTGCCCGAAAAAGAAAAAGCCGACACCTAAGAAAAAACCGCGCACTAAATACGCATAGGATTAATTCAATGTCTGACGACAAAAAGGAAAAAAAGGGCTATGACAATCAAAAGATACTCGGCTTTCCTCAAAAAATGCTGCACTGGTTTATTTATGTGCTTTTAGGGTCAGTTGTTTTGACGGCGGTAAGTCAGCTATTTGGCTTGCCCTCTGCGGTTGCCAACAATAAAAACAGAATAGACGTACTAGAAAGAGTTGTTCAAGAAAACAAGCAGATAAGTCAGGATTTATTAAAAGCCGTTAATCATCAAAATGTTATTAATAACGACATGCTAAAAGGCGTGCAAAGTATCAGTAAGCAAACAGAGAGAACTAATAAACTTCTAAAGGACATCAACGAAACAAACATAAAAATAATCAGTAAGTCAGTCGAACAAGACGTAAGAATGTCTAATTTAGAACGAATTACCTATAAAGACTGATGGAAGAATACTTAAAAATCCTTAGCTCTTTATTCACGCCAGCACAGCAATCAGCGCTCGCCATTATTACTATTGGCGTAATGTCATTATTACAGGTCTTTAAGAATATCTATTTTGGTTTTTGGCCTGAAAGAAGCCGATTAAGAAAAACAGCAATTATATGGATGTTTGGATTTACTATTGGTATAGCCGCAGGAATAGCCGGATATTATTTGCAACTCACTAAGCAGCCGCTATGGTTTTGGATATTTACCGGAATAACATCAGGCGTGCTGGCTATCGGTTCGTTTAAGCTGTTAATTGAGATTATCTGGCCAAGGCTTAAGGCTGTAGTTAAAAAGCCAGCATAATGATAAAATCAGTCATAATTTTAAAGGTGGAATAAATGGCTGTTGTATTATTTTCATTCAAACATAAAGGCACTGATCAAGAGCGGGGCCATAGAAGGGGCGATCCTATTGTTGCCATGCGTAACAATCATGTATGGGGCGCTGGTGAAGATAAGCGGGCGCACTTGGCTTTATATGGAAATACTGATAATTGGACAGATGCAACAGTATTAATAAAAATAACAGGTATGTCTGTTGCAAGGGCCACAGCCCTAATGAATCGAGATACAAGACCAGCCGGTATTACAGACCCAGAATTCAATTCTCCTGATGCAGAGGATAGGGTTGTGCAGTTGGCCCGCAAAAGGTGGCGTGTTCGTTTTGCGGAAATGCCCTTAGCTTGGAGAAGCGCATTAAATAACATCGGTTATCTTGAGGTCACAATAGATCAGATTAGGCCATATTTCAGGCATCGTAGAACAGATACGCAGATCACCTAATGGCTGACCAAACATTTCAAATAGGTACAGGCGAGACTTACACCACGATTGCAGGATGGGAAGCCGCTAGTGATGTGTCTACAGGATTTTGGAAAGGGGAGCTAAAAGATACTACTGCTTATGGTGGCGTTACTATTGCCGGTGTTACTGGCACACCTTCTATATCTAATTATGTTTGGTTATCAGCCACAAGTGGTAATAAGCATTCAGGTAAATCTGGGACAACACACGCAAGGATAGAGGCGAAAGGTGCTGGTGCTGTCACCATTTCCGACGACTTTACACGTATAGATGATATTGAGATAAGACTTGCAGGGTCAAATAACTCTGACGAAGCTATCAGGATTACAGCCAATACAAATGACGTATTAATATCACGATGTATTTTATGGACGAATACAACACAGGTTGACAAGGACGGTGTTTACACGGGGAATTGGGCAGCATCTTACAGTATTGATAACTGTATTATTTATGGGTTTTATCGCGCTGGATTAAATATTCAGAACTACTCAACAACTTCTACTACTCAAGATGTAAATATTGATTATTGCACTATAGTAAAATGCGGTAGTTCTGGTGAGACTGAATCGTCAGGTATAAATTCAAGAACAGGTACGGGCGGCATTAATAATATTGCTGTGTATAATACAGGTTGTTTTGATACTGCAAGTACTTACGACGACTTTGGTAATGCGACTGAATCAGGCACTACTAATTGGTCAGGTACAAATAACGCCAGCTCAGACGCTTCTTTAACTTCTCGTGGTATTGCTACAAACGCACAAGAAAGTTTAACCACATCAGATACCACTCAATCTAGCGGCAGCTATGCAGTATTTCAAAGCAAGACGGTATCTAGTGAAGATTATCAGTTACTTGATGAGGCCGCAGGCAATCTATTAATCGGTAATGCTGTTAATCGCGTAGGCAGTGAACCAGACGCAAGACAAGATTTTAGTTTAGATATTGTCGGCAATACCAGAAACACTACAGGGCCAAGTCCTGATATTGGTGCGAGTGATATTTTCACATCAGGCGCAGATATCAATATAAACGCGACCAGCGCCACGCACACTCAAACGACATACAATCCAGTTATTAGCTATGACGTAACTATAACGCCGACCAGCGCCGCGCATACTCTCGCCACGTTTAATCCATCCGTATCTTATGATGTTGGTATTGATGCGACATCAAAGGCGCTAACGCACACCACATTTAATCCGGCTGTAAGCTTTGATGTTGGCATAACCGCAACAACGGTTGTGTTTACTCAGACCACATATAATCCGGTGATTGATTTTGGCGCAGATACCGAAATAGTAGCAACCAGCGCCAGCCATACACTAACCACTTATAATCCGGCTGTCAGTTATGATTTAGACTTCACGCCTAACTCACAGGCGCAAACATTAACCACGTTTAATCCGGTTGTTGATTATACCTATACGTTTGAACCAAACAGCAAAACATTAACGCAAACCACATATAATGTTATAATCGATTACGACACAGAGATTGAGGCGACTAGCCAAGCGCTAACGCAAACGGTTTATAATCCGGTTGTAAGTTATGACACTGGTATAGCGCCGGATGCGGAAGGCTTAGAATATACCCTTGTTGGAAATAGACTAGGTTATGAGTTTAACGAGAATTTAACGCACTATGGATTTGAAAATAATAAAGTCCATTACGAATTTAACGATGAGGATTTATAATGGCTATTAATGATTTGACATGGTTTGAGGAAGCGCTGGCCTATGTTCAGGACGGTGATTTTGGGTCAACCGATACGGTAAAAGTCGCTCTGATTACCTCGGCAGTTACACCAACGGCGGCTGATGCTGTTCCCGGTATGAATGTCGGAGCAACAACGACCTATACAGAAGTGACAGCGGGCGGCGGTTATACAGCAGGCGGCGAAACGCTTGACACCATCGCTAACATGACCACGGAAGCGGCGGGAGTAATGACGTTTGACGATACCGGCGCAAGTGTGACATGGACAAAAACAGCAGGAAGCCCAACTAATTGCCGTTATGCTGTTGTTTACAATTCATCAGATACAGGATTAGAAAGGGCTTATTGCTTTATCGACTTAGGCGCTGATCGAGATTTAACGGCTGGGAATATTACGATTACATGGCATGCTAACGGTCTAAGCCAGACAAGCTAATGAGTAAAGCAACCGCAACACAAGAAAAAACAGCCTCGGAAGTCCGTACTATATCGGTTTCATTCAGTGGAAAGCTGGATAGCGGCGAGTTATGCACAGGCACACCGACTATAACGGAAGTAACAAGCTCTGATTTAACTCTGGCAAGTAAAGCGGTATCAACAGAAATCCTCGTTATTAATGGCGTATCTACTCCCATAGGCGAGGCGGTTCAATGTTCGGTAACAGGTGGCACGGCTGGTACTACTTACGAAATAAAGATTGCTGTTAGTACCGATGCAACACCCGCACAAACCTTATACGGAACTATCAAACTAAAGGTGGTTAGCGATACAAACTAAATCATTATGTTATAATCGTCTAAAATGCTGCTATAGGTGGCTATCATGGCGAAAATATATGATTATCAGGCAGAGAAGAAAAAGCGGAAAATAAACGACTCTAAGCAAGTTCGTTTAAATGAAGATTTATTCTTTGAAGCTTACATGAACATGAAATACAGCGATGATGACGGCTTAAACGCTCAGATTAAATTCAGTATAAGCAGCAAGCACCATTAGGGGGTGATCCTTATCTATTACGGACGACTTACCCGACAAACAGACAAGGGATTGTCGCCTAATTAATTAACTTAGTCTGTGACTAGGGAGTAATAGCCGGTGGCTAGTGCAGGACAACCAACTAAATACAATAAGCAAAAGCTCGAAACTACACTCGACTATATAAAAAACTATGCTGATTATGAAGATGTAATACCTAGCGTGGCGGGCCTTGCTGTCGTTTTGGAAGTATCAAAAAAGACGCTTTATAACTGGGCAGAAGTCAAAGAAAACAGCCAATTCTTACACGCTTTAAGTAGATTAGCGACAAGTCAAGAGCGTAGATTGTTAAACGGCGGGCTTTCTGGCTCATACAATCCAACCATTACAAAGCTAATATTAACCAATCACGGCTACACTGATAGACCTAAAGAAGACTTTGATGATGAAGACGCGCCACCATTAGATATTAGTTTTGATGTAAAGCCGTCAGTATCAGAAATAAAAACAACAAATGCCAAGTCTTAACGCCCCACAAGACATATTCATAAACAAGCTGAACACGAAATACAGGGCTTTTGTTGGTGGCTTTGGTAGCTCTAAGACGTTTAGCGGTTGCTTGGATTTATTGATATTCGCAGGCAAAAACCCAAAGACAAGGCAAGGCTATTTCGCGCCAACCTATTCAGACATTAAAGATATATTCTTCCCGACCATAGAGGAAGCGGCTCAAATGATGGGCTTCACTGTGGATATTAAGGTAGGCAATAAAGAAGTTCATTTGTATAGAGGCCGATTGTATTACGGCACGATTATATGTCGATCAATGGACAATCCCGCGTCAATAGTTGGATTTAAGATTGCACGCGCTTTAGTTGATGAAATAGACATACTACCAAAAGACAAAGCCAATACAGCATGGAATAAGATTGTCGCACGACTCAGGCTTAAGCTTGATGGCATAGAAAACGGAATCAGTGTGACCACTACGCCGGAAGGGTTTAAATTCGTTTACTCTAAGTTTGCAGAAGACCCGACAGCATCTTATTCAATGGTGCAAGCCTCAACTTATGAAAATGAAGAATACTTGCCAGATGATTATATTGAAACCCTGATCGAGACCTATCCGAGCGAATTAATAAACGCTTATATAATGGGTGAGTTTGTCAACTTGACGGCGGGAACTGTTTATAACGCTTATAACCGGGTAACACATCGAAGTAGCGAGACCATACAAGAAAAAGAGCCGCTACGGATAGGGATGGATTTTAATGTTACTAATATGAGTGCGGTTGTCTATGTATTGAGGGGTAAGGTTTGGCACGCTGTCGATGAATTAAAAGGCATTTACGATACGCCCGCCATGATAACAACCATTAAAGAACGATACCCAGATCATAATATTAGAGTTTACCCCGATGCCTCTGGTGGTAGCAGGAAAACAGTTGATGCTTCCACTTCCGACATAAGCTTATTAGAGCAAGCCGGATTTACTGTTTATGCGAATAAGTCAAATCCATTGGTAAAAGATAGGGTTTTATCGACTAACAAGGCGTTTTCTAGCGGTTTATTGCTTATTAATGATACAATGTGTTCTGAGTACTCGCGCTGCATGGAACAGTTGGCCTACGACAAAAACGGCGCACCAGATAAGTCCAGTAATATAGACCACTTACCAGACGCGGGAACTTATCCAATAGCTTATGAATTACCAATAATCAGGCCGGTGGCTAACTTAAACGTAAAATTTGCAAGGTGACGAAATGCCGGTATCAGACACAAAGCCAGAATATAACAAGTTCTTACCTAGATGGTGTATGACCCGTGATAGTGTCGAAGGGTCGGCAGAGGTCAAGAAAGGAACAACTAAATACCTACCAAAGCCAAACCCAGAAGATAATTCAAGTGAAAACGATCAGCGTTATTTAGACTATATTGAGCGCGCAAATTTTGTTGGCTTCACGTCGAGCACACTTGATGGCATGGTGGGAATGGTATTTAGAAAGCCGCTTGAAGTTGAGATTCAACAATCTATCGAATACCTACAGAATAATGTAAATGGCGGCGGGCTTACTCTTGATCAATTAGCCCGCAGTATTGTTGGTGAATTATTGCAAACGGCTAGACAAGGTTTATTGGTTGACTATCCGCGTGCAGATGAAGGTCTAACAAAAGCACAGGTTCAGGCTTTGGGCTTAACCGCTAATATCTTAGATTACAATGCCGAATCAGTTTTAAACTGGCAGACCACAATGGTCGGCTCTGTCAAGATGCTGTCTTTAGTGGTATTAGCTGAAAAATCACAAGAGCTTTCAGATGACGGCTTTAGTTATATCGAAAAAGATCAGTACAGGGTATTGCGTTTATTAGATGGCGTTTATGTGCAAGAGATTTGGAATGACAAGAATGAAATTCAAGATGCTTTCGAGCCTCGCAAAGCTGACGGCTCTAAATGGTCTGAAATTCCTTTTATCTTTGCCGGTGCGCGTAACAATGATGAATGTATCGACAAAGCGCCCTTATACGACATAGCGACTATAAATATCGCTCATTACCGTAACAGTGCCGACTATGAAGAAAGCTGTTATATGGTCGGGCAACCTACGCCCTTTATTTCTGGTCTTACTCAAGGCTGGGTAGATGAAAACATGAAAAATGGCGTGATGCTTGGCTCTAGACGTGCCATGCTGCTACCTGATGGCGGTAACGCTGGATTATTACAAGCTAACCCCAATCAGATGCCAGAGAAGGGAATGGAGCTGAAAGAGCAGCAGATGATTAAAATAGGCGCTCGCATTATTCAGGACTCAGCCGGGCAAGAAACAGCCGAGGCAGCAAAAATACGCTTTGCCGGTCAAAACAGTAAACTAGGTGTTATTGTCGGCAATACAGAAGCGGCCTTGCTACAGTGTTTCGAGTGGTGCATGTGGTTCATGGGTGGCGATGGTGAAAACTTGATCGAGATCAATAAGGATTTTTACGAGCGTTCGGCTGAACCTCAAATGGTCATGGCTTCTATTCAATTACTTGATCGGGGCGTGATTGCTAAGTCAGACTTACAGGACGATTTAAGATCAAAGGGCGTGATTAAACAAGAGCGCACGAATGAAGATATAGACGACGAGGCAGAACAAATACAAATAGGCATTTTTTAATGAAGCATCACGTTACAAAAAACACAGCCAGAGAAAATAGGCGCATAAACAAGAAACTGTTTAAACGAAGAAAAAAAGACAGGGATAATGCGCGATTAAAAGAGTATGACCCAGAAAAGACCTATGAAATTCCAACTATAGGCGATTTGTTAAGGTGAGTACTCAGCAATACCTAATCGACGCATCAACACGGCATCAAGTTTTTTTGCAGAGATACGGCGGCGGCGAGTCTAAGAAAGCGCTAACGTACCTAAACAATCTACGCCGTAAGATAAACGCCCGGTTATCACAAGAGCCTACCAACTTCCAAAGAAACAGGCTATCAGCCTTATTAGACGATATAAACAAAATCACTAATACTCTGATGACTGACATGGGCGCATCAATAAAGCATGGTGCAAGAAAGCTGGCAACGGCTGAAGCGGCATTTTCAACGACGTTATATAACAAAGCCTCGACCACTGATTTTATCTTGCCCTCAGATGAGCAATTAATAACAGCGGTTAATGCTGCACCTATGGCTGCACCTGCTGGCATGAAAACTATCACCATTGAAGACGCTTTGCGTGAGTTCGGAAAAAAGAAAGCTGCACAAATAGCACAGACTATCAGTGACGGCGTAACACTTGGTCAAACCACGCCAGAGATTAGCCGCAATGTCGGCACAATGATAAACACGCTACAAAGACGGCAGCTAGACGCATTAGTTCGCACAGTGACCAATCACACCAGCTCAGTGTCGAGATCGATGGTTTATGACGCTAATTCTGATCTATTAGAGGGCTATCAATGGGTTGCGACCTTAGACGGGCGTACAACAATGATTTGCGGCTCAAGGGATGGCAAAGTGTTTCAGAAAGGCGGGCCAATGCCCCCTGCTCACTGGAATTGTCGAAGCACCACGATTCCAAAGGTTAAAGATGAATTTAACATAGGCTCAAAGCTAAAAGGTGCTAGGCCATCAATCGGTGCTGATGGTGCAAAGACTGTTTCGGGTCGGATTACTTATGGCGGCTGGCTTAAAAAACAGCCTGTAGAATTTGTTGATGAGGCGCTAGGTGTTGAGCGTTCAATACTGTTCAGGTCTGGCAAACTATCCATAGACAAGTTCACCGACCCAACAGGCCGAGTTTATAACCTGCAACAGTTGCAAGATATGAACCCGTTTGCGTTTCAGGAGTTTTAATTGTTAGTAAGCTGTGCATAACCTGTTAGTAAGTTGTTTATATGTGTATAACTTTTGATTAGCTGTTGATAAGTGATATAATTATCATAATCCTGTGGATTAACTTAAACGGTCTGTGACCAAGGCAATAAAATGTCAGAAGAAGAAAACAGCGAACAAGAGCCAAGTATTGAAGATTTACAGGCTCAATTAGCCGACGCAACAAGTCAAATGACGGCAATGAAAGCTAAAAATAATGAGCTTTTAACAGAAACGAAAAAGGCTAAAAGCGATAAACGTGAAGCGGAAGCAGCGGCAGAAGCGGAACGGATTAGATTAGCGACTGAGAAAGGCGACCATGAGCAGTTATATAAGTCTGCAAATGAAAAGCTAGTCAGTACGCAATCAGAATTAGAAAACTTACAATTAAGCATTGCTGTTGAAAAAAAGAACACAGCGGCGCTTAAGATGGCTACAGAGCTGGCAGATGGTTCTAACGCTGAATTACTAGGCGAGTTTATTGGTAGACGCTTAAAGTTTACTGATGACGGTCTAAAGGTCACAGATACAACAGGCGCTTTAACGGTGTCGAGTTTAGATGATCTTAAAAAAGAATTTGCCAATGACCCGCGCTATTCAGCGCTACTCAAAGGCAATCAATCGTCTGGGGGTGGTGCTTCCGGCGGGTCAAATGGCAGCGGTGCTGCAAAAGTAATGATGCGCTCTGAATTTGACGCGCTCGATCCCGTCGCTAAATCCAAATTTATGAAGGATGGCGGCACTCTTACAGATAATTGAGGAATTAGAAATGGCTGAAAATACAATCACAGCAATCACGCCGGATATTTACGAGGCACTAGATGTTGTTTCTCGTGAGTTAACCGGGCTTATCCCAGCGGTCACACTATCAGCATCGGCTGAACGTGCGGCAAAAGACCAGAATATTCAGGTAGACATCGCACCATCGGTTGCCGGTGTTGATATTACACCTGCAATGACTGCTCCCGATCCTACTGGATTAACTTCAAGTGCTACAACTATCCAAATCACTAAAGAGCGTGCATTTCCGTTCGGCTTTAATGGTAACGATAACAAAGCGCTCAATACTGGTGTTGGTTATCAGAATCATCGTGCAGGCAAAATCGCTCAGGCAATCCGCGCTTGTGTAAATGAAGTTGAGACTGACTTAGGCTCTATGTATTCGACTTTCAGTCGTGCATACGGCACAGCAGGAACAGCCCCTTTCGGTACAGCTAATGACTATACAGATGCTTCTAACGTGCTTAAGATTCTTAAGGACAACGGCGGCAGTATTGATTCCCAGTTAGTTATCGACACCACAGCGGGCGCTAACTTTATCGGTAAGCAATCTGCTGTTAATGCGGCTGGTACTGATTCAATGTTACGTCAAGGCGTTTTACTGGATTTAGCCGGTATGCCTTTGCGTGAATCAGCACAGATCAACCAAGCGGTTGCTGTTGGTGCGGGTGCGTCTTATGTAACTAATCTGGGTGCGACCCTTGCTGTTGGTGACACTGTAATTGCTATCGATACTGGCTCAGGTACAGTTCTAGCTGGTGATGTGGTTACTTTCGCAGGTGATAGTAATAAGTACGTAGTGACTACAGGTACGGCGGCGGCTGGCAACATTACAATCGCTGCACCCGGCTTACGTGAGACTTTAGCTGATGGCGTTGCTTTGACTATCGTTGCAGCATCAACGCGCAATATGTGCTTTGATCGTTCAGCGTTAATACTAGCGACTCGCGCACCAGCAATGCCGGAAGAAGGAGACCAAGCTGATGATTCTATGATCATCACTGACCCGCGTTCAGGCTTGTCTCTTGAGTTCTCGATGTATAAAGGCTACAGAAAAGTGCGTTATGAAGTTGCACTGGCATGGGGTTATAAAAACATCAAACCAGAGCACACAGCGTTACTGCTGGGCTAATGAATCGGGAGGGCTTCGGCTCTCCCTTTTCCTAACGGAGTTTAAAAAATGCCTAGATGTGAAACACTAAAAGTTATTCGTAATGGTGATGAAGTCATCATTAATAAAGAAGATTTGCAGAAAAGCGACAAACTGGCTAGTGAAAAGCCGAAACGCAAAACCAAAGCTAAAAAAGACGCTGAGTAATGGCTAAAACTGGCACTTTCCTGCAATACCCCGAAGATCAGGAAGGGGCTAGACCTAAACTATCAACACGGCAGAATCCTTTTCCTGTTTTGTCTGGTGTTGGTGATTTGGTTGCAGATGCGTGGGGCGTTCAAAAGGTATCTTTTCCTGTTTCGTTATTCTCCAGTAAATTCACGTTTGATATCGATCCTGCCGCATGGTTCATGTATGAAAACGGGGTTCAGATTTATACCTCAACAAATATTACATCGACTAATTCCGCCGGTAAGCTAGTAACAGATGCGACAAATACAATCGTGCATCTTGAATCAAGAGAATGCCCACGTTATCAGGCAAATCGCGGTCATTTGTTTTCAACCGCGTTATGGTGTCCTAATAAAACCAGTGATGGTGTTAGAGGCTGGGGTATTGGGATACATAATCAGAATGAGGTTAATTTCGCCTTAAAATCTGATGGTCTTTTATATGCTCAATTAGAAAGCGGTGGGGTATCTAAGGTTGATACTGTTATAGATACTTCGGCTGTACCTAATTTTGATGTCGAGAAAGGCAATATTTACGACATACAGTTTCAATGGCGCGGGGTTGGTAATTATTTTTTCTATATCAATAATGTTTTAGTCCATACGATTGAAAATCTAGGTACATTGACCGCGCTCAGTATGGAAAACCCAGCATTGCCTGCGCATTTTCGATGCGAGAGAACGACTGAAAATGTAGAAATACATGTTGGCTGTGCCGATATAACCTCTGAGAACGGAACCAGAAACGATAGAGAGACTTACGCATCAGCTTATGCAGAAGGTGTAAATGTTAGTTCAGATACCCCTGTTATTGTTGTTCACAATCCCTTGCAGATAAATTCACAAACCAATACGCGAACAATGACGTTGGCGCGAATATCCGTGAATTGCTCTAAGAAAGGTGTTTTCAAAGTATGGACATCTAGAAACGCCGCCGATATTACAGGCGAAACTCTGCAATCTATTGGTAATGGATCATATACTGAATGCGATTCTACTGATATGGATGCAACAGCGGTAAGAGCTACAGCGGTCACAGTGGCTAATCTTAATTTTGTAACCTCAATACCTGTTGAGGCAACAACAGCTAGAGAAATCGACAACCCTTATCGGGATAGAATCGAGTTTCCTGTTGTTCGCGGGGATTACATCATTGTGACATGTACAGCGGCATCAGCGGCGGCTGATTGTGTGGTCGAATGGGGAGAGCAGCGTTGATATTAACAAAGGTCATTAGTCACCATCAAGATACTGCTGTTTATATTAATCTTGATCAGGTAGTGAGCGTTTATATCCATGATGGCGTTGATTATCATGTCGAAATGGTAGACGGTTCAAGCATGCATATAAAGCTTGATGATGTTACTATATCAACATTAATATCTGACGCAAATACGGCCTACACGCCACCAACATAGGGCTAATATATGGCAACTGTCACAGTAGAAACCGGCACAGGTTCAGTTAGCTCAAACAGCTATATATCCGAGGCTGATTTTGAAACTTACGCTGCTGACCGTGATATTACATTGACCGGGACTAGCGCTGTGCTGCTTATCACGGCAATGGATTACATTGAGCAACAGCCCTTTAAGGGCCTTAAGGGTTCGGATGCTCAGGCGCTACAGTGGCCGCGTTATGGTGTATCGGTGGACGGTTATTATGTTGACACTGACGAAATACCGCAGCTATTAAAAGACGCGCTTTGTGAGGTTGCAATCGGTGTTGATGCTGGAAACAATCCGCTATTAACAGAAGATCGAGCGACTAAGAAAGAGAAAGTAGGCGATATTGAAGTCGAGTACATGGACGGCGCTAGAAATTCAACTTATCTAAAAGCGGCTGAAAGCAAATTGCAGAAGCTATTGAAAGCAGGCGCTAACGGGTTTAGTGCGGTGGCGATTCGTGGCTAGTTTTTACGCTAATCTACAAGCAACAGCAGCAAGGCTTTTGACTAAGTACGGTCAGAGCCTAACCTTCACCCGTGAGGTAGAAACAGCCTTTAATCCAACGACAGGCGCTAAGACAAACGATTTATTTACGTTCACAGGTTATGGTGCAAGTTTTGATTATCAAGCGTCTGAGATTGACGGCGAGTTAATCCAATCGGGCGATATTCGGTTGACACTTGAGAAAACCAGCACAGTACCCGCGATCAATGACAGCGTGAGAGTAGATGATATTAATTATCGAGTTATGGATGTTAAAAAGAGTGCGCCCGGTGGCGTTGTTGTTAAATACGATTTGAATTTAAGAAAATGAGCTTTTCTAAAGACATTAAGAAGTGGACGGACAAAGCAGAGCGTGCGGCTGTTTATGTTTTCCGAGGTACGGCACTTGATATTTTTAGTAAGGTAATTTTAAGGACGCCTGTTGATACAGGTCGAGCGCGTGGTAATTGGCAATGCTCAATTAATAATCTTGCAAGCGGCGAGACCACAGGCACAGGCCGTTCAGCATTAGGCCGAGCAAAGAACGCAACAGGTAAGGCAAAGATAACAGATAAGATTTATCTGATTAATAACTTGCCTTATATCAAAAAGCTTGAATACGGCTCGAGCCAGCAAGCACCTCGCGGCATGGTCAGAGTAACATTGTCAGAGTATGACCGGATAGTGCAAGCAAGGGCTTACCAAGCAAGGCTTAAAAAATGAGTGTTTTTAAAAAATGCACAAAATGCGGCATAGATAAGCCTATAGATATGTTCCATAAGCAAGAGAAGGGCAAGTATGGCCGCAGAGGTTCATGCAAGGCATGTTTTAGTGAGTATTCAAAAGAAAGGATGAAAAACCCTGTAATTAAAAAAAGATATGATGCCTTTAATGCGGAGTTTAGGAAAAACAACCCAAATTATGGAAAGAAATGGCGAAATGAGAATGCAGAGCATTCAAAAGAATACCAGAAAAGATGGCTTGTAATGAATAGGCATATACATAACGCAAAATGCGCAAAGCGCAGAGCAGCGCAATTGAATGCTACACCGAAATGGGCTAATCAAGAAAGCATCAAATCACTGTATTCTCTCGCTTCGTTTTTAAATATGGCGACATTTTCTAACGGGTATCATATTGACCACATAATACCGCTGCAAGGTAAAAATGTGTGCGGGCTGCATGTTGAAAATAATTTGAGTATTTTACGGGCTTTCGATAATAGATCAAAGGGGAATTCTTTTGTCGATTTTTCTTGATATTACAGCGGCATTAGATGCGCGATTAAATACTATGGCAAGCCTGCCCCCTGTCGCATGGGAAAATACAGTCTATGAGCCTACGCTTAACACCTTGTATTTAAGGCCGACACACTTACCGGCTGATACGGTAGCGGGTACGATAGGCGACGCGGCAAGCACTGATTTAAGCACAGGTATTTATCAGGTTGACGTTTTCTCGCCTGCTGGTGACGGTAAGAATGAAGCTTATGTGATGGCTGATTTAATTGCAGACCATCTAAAGCGCGATACCGATTTGACATATAACAGCCGTACTATACGAATTAAAAACGTGAGTCTTTCACCAGCTAATCAAGATAACGGCTGGTATCAGATACCTGTAAATATTGAATATTATTCATTTACTACGGCGAGGTAGTTATGAAATTAATTAAGATGGTTTCGCCTAACGGCAAAACACAGATTATGGCTAACCCGATCAGGGTTGATCATTTGAAAGCAAACGGCTGGAAAGAACCAGCCAAAACTAAACCGGCGAAAGCTGAAACGAAAGGGGATAAATAATGGCTACTTTTTCAGGTAACGCCGGACAAGTTAAATTGACGACAAATCAGGTCGCGGAAGTGCTCGACTGGTCACTGTCAGAATCGGCTAATACTATCGACGATACGGTATTGGGTGATACATCAATGACGCATTTAGCTGGCCTCAATTCATGGTCAGGCTCGATTAATTGTTACTGGGATGACACTGATACTAATGGTCAAGTAGCAATGACAATCGGCGCTAGTGTAACGCTTAACCTGTTGCCAGAGGGTGGTGGCGTTGGTGCGGCTGAATATTCAGGTACAGCAACAATTGTTGGTATTGAACGTGCGGTTGCTAATGATTCTATTGTGACGCAATCATTCACGTTTACAGGTAACGGTGATCTAACTATCGGCACTGTTTAATGGATATAGCTGATTTTCATACAGCAGCGAGCCATCAGGAAGGTGCAGAAATGCGCGTCAGAAAACCTGACGGCTCTTATTCTGATTGTTATATTGCTTTAATCGGTATTGATTCCCCGCAATGGCGCGAGATTGTAAAAAATCGGTCTCGCTCTGATATGCGTAAGGTGATCAATAATGATGAAAAAACCGATGAAGATGAAAAGGCCGAGGATTTAGCAAAGGCGACCGTTAGCTGGCGAGGGTTTACGGACAACGGCGAGGACATAGATTTCAGTCTTGAAAAGGTTGAACAGCTATACAAAGCCGCGCCCTATATTGCCGATCAAGTGGATATGTTCATCGCTAATCGTGCAAATTTTATCAAAGGCTAACTGATGATTTTTTATTGTTTGTTGGGTGGATGTTTAAAGCGCATAGCTTTGAAAAAGGACAAACAAAAACGCGGTTAGCCGTATGGCAAGAAATACAGAAGCGCACCAATAAGGAAATAAGCTGGATAAAGGACAGACCGAAATGCCCGGATAGCTTTCAATATATCTGGGATATTTACCTGCTTATTAGGCGAGGATGCGAGGCTGTAGATTATCAGGTAATAAATAGTTACGTTAATGTAACGGGTGATAAGTTGACACACAGAGAAGTCGATTTATTAATTGAGATTGAATACTTAAGGCGCACCAATGACTGATATTGCAGAACTTGGAATAAAAATTGAAGCCTCCGACATTCGATCAGCGGTCAAGGAATTAAACCGTCTAGATAAAAACGCAAACAAAGCTGAAAAATCCACCAATAAACTAAGTCGAGCAACAACGGCACTGCGTAGCAAGATGGGCGCATTGATTACGGTTGCCGGTGCGATTGGTTATGCACGATTGACAAAATCGTCAATAGAATATGCTGACACCATCGCTAAAACAGCGGATAAGCTAGGCGTAACCACAGATGCACTTCAAGAATATCGATTTGCGGCCGAAAGGTCAGGCGTGGCTCAGACTGCCTTAGATATGGGCTTGCAGCGTTTCTCAAGGCGTTTGGGTGAAGCTGATAAGGGTACAGGGGAGCTTAAAGGCACACTAACAGAGCTGGGTATATCTACCCGCGACAGCACTGGAAATATCAGAACCGCAGAGGATGTCTTGCAAGAATACGCAGGCGCAATTCAAAACGCGGAAGGCGATCAGGAAAAATTACGATTAGCGTTTAAGGCTTTCGATAGTGAAGGCGCGGCAATGGTCAACATGCTGAGAAACGGCGCGGAAGGCCTAAATGATCTAAGACAGCAGGCCGTTGATGCTGGTGTTGTTATGGATGCTCAGCTAATCCGTAAGGCCGAAGTAATCAATGACAAATGGGATACGCTAACCCAGACCATAGGCGTTAAGTTTAAATCAGCTCTGATTGATATAGCCGCTCCTCTGTTTAATGTCCAGACCAATATGGAACGGTTGGCAGAGATTGAAATAGAGCTTGCCAAGGCTGGTAATGAGTTAAATGATGCTGTTTCTAGGGGTGCAACGGGTTTATCTGGATACATATCAACACTAAAGGCATTACAGGAAGAAAAGCAAAAGCTATTAGAGATTGATAAGGAGGCAAAGGAAGAACAAGAAAGCGTTAATAATTCATCAGCATTAGTCGAGCAACTTAATCAAGAGCACTTACTAGCCATTGAAACCAAGCAAAGGCTAAATGATGCGCTGATTACGATGGAAGCCGGAACACTGGAAGAGCAGGCACATCTAAAACGTCGAGCTTATGCGCAAATGAGGCTTGATGAGGAAGCCGCAGAGCGCACAGCTACCCAAAACGCACAGCAAGCTATCATGGAGAGAGTCGGCTATATGCAGCAGACTATGGGTAATTTGTCGAGCCTGATGAGTAGCAAGAATGAGAAGCTATGGAAATTAGGCAAAGCAGCAGCACTATCATCAGCTTTAATTAATACCTCATTAGCGATTACTAAAACGATGGCTTCAGTGCCTTACCCTTGGAATATTCCGCTTGCGGCGGCTCAGGGTTTAGCGGGTATGGTGCAAGTTCAGAATATCCGATCTCAACAATTCAGCGGACAGGCTCATAGCGGCCTTGATAACGTACCGAATGAAGGCACTTATTTACTGCAAAAAGGTGAAATGGTATTAGACCCGGGCACATCCGAGAAAGTCAGAAACGGGGTCGCCGGTGGTGGTCAATTAAATGTTACAATAAACACAGTCGATGCTGATGGTGTTGATAGGTTGATTGCTAATCATGGTGAAAAGTTTTATGGCGCTGTTAGAGGCCAGATGAATGAAAACGGCGAGAGCTTTGCATAATGGCTGACTATCCCAATACTGATTTTAAAACGCTTAAATTTACTTCTAATCAGAAAGTAAACCAGAGCGTTTCAGAATCAGGTAAGACGCAGACTCGATTAATTGGCGGCCAAAAGTTTATGGCGAGCATTAACCATGCTGCTATGACTAAGGCCGAGTATTTCGCTTTAGATGCTTTTCTGATGTCGCAGCAAGGCAGAGACCAGAGTTTTACTGTGAGCTTTCCAGATAAAACGGGATTGGGCGCGGTTACTGGATCGCCGACAACGCACAGTGACAGAGTGGCAGGACAAAACACAGTAGCTATTCATGATTTAGTGCCATCGACCACAGACGTTTTTGTTGCCTCCGATATGATCAATTTTTCAAATCATTCTAAGGGTTACAAAATAGTTTCGACGGTTTCAAGTAATGCTGCCGATGAAATAGCCAAGGCTGACGGAACGGGCGTATTATTAAAGGCCGATGGTACAGGTAGTTTATTAATGGCGAGAGCTAATCAGGCTATTGTAACTATTTTTCCTCCTTTGGTTGAAGATGTTGCTGACGGTTCGACGGTTTCTTATGGTGTTAATTTTACTTTAACAATGGAGGTTGATAGTGATATTCAATCTTACAAAGTAATCCCACCAAACATTTATGAAAAACAAGTTAATTTAGTGGAGTATATACCATAATGGCTGATGCAAAAGTAAGCGCCGGAACACCGATATCCAACATGGCTTTGACTGATAAATTATATGTCGATAGAGGGGGTATTGATAGTTACGCTGACTTCGATGATTTCACAGAAACCGGAACCTTTACACCAACTATTTACGGCACAACAACTGCGGGAACTAATACCTATGACCAGAATATAGGGGATTATTGTCGGGTCGGTAAGTTAGTGCAATTTTCTGCATATATAGACATGGCAACATTAGACGGTACTTTATCCGGTAATATTGGGATGTCTGGATTACCGTATAACCATATAGCAGGAAATTTCACTGCAATTTCAATTTCTTTTACGTCAAATATAACTTTAACTTCTGGGTATTATATTCACGGGTATATAGATGCAAATTCAGACAATGTTTTATTGTTTGAAAGTAATGGAACTACAGGATCAGCTTTGACGCAGGCGGATATTGCGGCAAATACAACGATAATGATAGCTGGCAGCTATCAAGCGTTATAATGTCTCAATTGCCCTCAAACGAATACGCCCAATACACACTTAAAAGTCATCAACCGACTTTATACAATGGCGCGTCTAATGGTAAATCATTAAACCGACATGTAAACGGTCATATCACCTCGTTTAATATTTCGTTTCCTGTTTTAACGGCCTCGCAATTTGCAGAGCTGGACGGTTTTTTAACAGACGTTTCGACTTATAAAAGTTTCACTATTACTTTGCCTGACCGTGAGCCTCAAGGCGTAGCAACGGGTACGCCTTTGGTCAATGGTGCGTTAGCGAAAGGCGTGACTAGCATCGTGACCGATGGCTGGACTATCTCACAAACAGGCATCATGAAAGCAGGAGACTTGTTGTTATTTTCAGGCCATACGCATGTATATACCGTAGTGACGGACACTAATAGCGATGTTTCTGGAAATTCAACATTATCCATTCAGCCACCACTTAAAGAAGCTATCGCAGATGGAGAATCTTTAACGGTCACTTCTGTTCCCTTTACCGTTGTTTGCACTAATGATCATTCGTCAAATGTGCAAGCGCCCATTTTTTATAATTTTAGCTTTGACGTTAAAGAGGTTTCATAATGAATTTAATATTATTGGTTATCGGTGTTTTATATTTATTCTATATCACTTGGGTTTTTTACCTTGCGATCATGAACCTAAGACGCAACAAAGCAAGATTATCAAAAACGGTATTGAGACTGTCTTACCCGATTGTGATTGCTGGCAGTCTTTTAAACATTACGTTTAATTTTATAGTTGGAACGGTTGTTTTTTATGAACCGCCTAGAGAGTGGTTTTTTACTGATCGTTGTCAACGCCATCAGGAAAGATCAAAAGGTACACGTTTACGTCGGGCAAACTGGTTTTGTGCAAACATTTTAGATCCTTTCGACTTAAACGGAAAACATTGCTAAATGAGCTTTTCATCAGCAGGACTAACCGCGCTAGGTGATACACCAGAAATTTACTATCTTATCAAGATGGATTTCGACACGCCTTTATATGTGACAACCGCGCCCCGTGATATTTCTTATAGTTCGCAAACGTGGTCAAGTAATGCCTTGCTAACTTCTATCGGTAAGCTTAAGCATACGTTAGGTATGAAACCTAATACGATTAGCATAGACATGGCGGGTTCTGCATTAGTTAATCAATTATTAACCTTTGAAAATAACAATAATAAAGAGGTTTTGATTTATCGTTATTTAGCCGATACGCAAGAGGCACGTCTTGAGTTTAAAGGTTTTATCCAGACCTATTCTAAAAAAGAAAACATCCAAAAAGGCACGTCGGTTATTTCGTGGAAAATTGCCAGCCATTGGGCTAATTGGGGCGCTAGGGTTGGCCGTGTCATTAATGACAGAGAGCAGCAAGCCTTATACCCCGGCGATAGGTTTTTTGAGTATGCAGAAGTTACGGACGATAAAATAACAGATTGGGCAGAAGCTGACGCAGATTTCGGCGGCTTTATTGGCGGCCTAATAACGGGCGTTGCTGGTGCCGTAGGTGATTTAGTTGTTAATACAATAGAGGTTGTCGAGGATATCGGCGGGCATATTGATAACATATTGGGAACCAGTATTTTCGGTGGTGGTGGTGGTGGCGGGGGCGGTGCCAGCATGCCTAAAGTAAACGTCGATGAGCATATATTAAACACAGGCGATCCAGAGTCTAGAATTAAGCGCTTGCCGGTTATGTATGGTGAGGGGCGTATTAAAGGGCGCGTTGTGTTTCGTGGTTTAGACCCTGCCAACAAAGAATTTTTATATATCGTTTATGCGTTATCTGAGGGGAAAATAGACGGCTTAACTGATAACAAATTAGAGTTTAAAAATGGCGAGCCTTACACAAGCTCAAGAATCAGCCCCTATTGCACATTAGTCGCAGAATATGACGGTACGCAAACCGCCGCAGATTCGACCCTTGTAAGTGTGTTTAGCTCAACAGGAACGGGTACAGGCTATTTATTGAATGATGCGTCTAGCGCTATCGGTGACACTGTTATAGCGGTTGATACCGGCACAGGAACCATTCTAGTCGGTGATATTGTTGTGTTTGGCGGCGATAGTTCAACTTACCGCGTATCAGTCGCTTTAAGTGGTGGAAGTTTCACGATTGAAGATGATGGGTTAAATGTTGCTTTAGCTGATAATGCAACAGTCACTGTCGTTTCAAGATGGTCAGCCAGCCATATAGGTTATGGCGTTGCTTATTCTGTTGTGAAGTATAAAAAATCGGCAGTTTGGCAAGGCGAACCACAACCGGCGCACGTGTTAAAAGGTAAGCATATTTTAGACACTCGGACAGGCGTTACAGTTTACAGCGCTAATCCGGCTTTGATTGCTTATGATATTGCAATAAATACTTTATACGGTAAGTCAGTCGATACCGGCGACATTGATATAGCCAGCATAAACGCGGGCGCTGATTTAGCAGAAACCACGAACACTGACCACGATGGAACCGGAACAACCACCAAAGCCACAGCAGCAACAACCGTCGATTTGTTTTCTTTTAATGGTGCGATTAATACTAATCAGCCGCTTAAAGCGAACATGGAAAAAGTATTGTATAACATGCGCGGGCATTTTCCATTTGTTTATGGTCAGTATAAATTAGTTATTGAGCAAACTAATGAGACAAGCGTTTATTCTTTTAATGAGGATAATATAACAGGCGTATTTTCGGTTGCAGAAACGCCAGCCACAGGCCAATTAAACGCTGTTTACTACGAGGTAATAGCGCCTGACTTTGATTATAAGAAGTATGCTTGTGTTGTTGAGTCATCAACTTATCTGGCAGCAGATAACGGCATTAAACAGTATCGTGTTATAGATAACCCTTATGAGCGCAATCGATATAGAGGGCTTAATAGGGCCTCGACTATCATGAAGAAAAGCCGCGAGAGCTTGCGGGTTAAGCTAACCGCAGCCAATGCTGATGCTCTACAAGTCGAAGTCGGTCAGCTTGTGGATATTACTCGGACCAGTGAAGGCTGGACCGCTAAATTGTTCAGAGTGGTTGGCATGACCACCAGCGAAACAGGCTCATCTGATTTTGCTTTAGAAGAATATGAGTCAAGCGTTTATGATTGGGGGGTGTCTGTTGAAGAAGCTTTACCGGAGGATACCACGCTACCTGATAATAGGACGGTTTTACCGCCTACGGGTTTACTTGCTGTTTCTGGAACATCTAATCAAATCACAACCGATGACGGTGCAGCAGAAAATAGAATTAAGGTTAGCTGGACGGCTCCGCTTGATGAGTATGTTGAAGGCTATGAGGTTCAATATAGGGCGGTTGGTGATTCTACTTGGATTCAGCTACCCACGCAGACCGACATATCAGACGTCACCTTATTTATTACAAAGGTTGATGAAGATCAAGACTATGAAGTTCGTGTAAGGTCATACAATGCACAAGGCACGGTTTCCGCTTGGGTAGCATTAGGCGCGGCGCACACGGTAACGGGTGAGGTTGCTATAGGCAGGTTAGCCCAGATTCGCGGCGCTGACGCTTATGAGAATGATTCTATTTACTGGCACAGTCTTTTTGATAGCATTGACCAATTTATACAACAAAATGCATCGGTCAACTCATTGCTCGGTTTATATGTTGCCGGTAACGCATCATCTTCAAGTTATGCTAGAAAGTTTGTATATACACCTGTTGTTCAGACTACATGGGATAAAAACAGAAGATTCAGAACAAAAATAGATATGGCATCTTTAAATAATTTAGGGGGAACAGCATATATCGGAATAGGACATCACTCAGGTGCATTTGTTGGATTTTCAATAAAATGGAATGGTGGTACGTCATCTATTGATATATATGGTTATACTTATGCTTCTTCTAGCTCAACAGAGACACTTATAAAATCTATTGTTTCTACAGGGGCAATAGTTGATTTTGATTGTGTTTTTACATCAGGGGCTAATGCTGTATTAATTGCTGACGCATCGGAAATAACTATAACAACAACGCTTCCCAGTGGTATCGGTTTATATGCGTCTGATATTATGTATCAATATATACCTAGCGGGTCGGCGTCCGCCGATTTTAGAACGGGGCAATGGAAATTTCTACAGGAACAATGATTAAAAGCTAAAATTAATTCCTAAGCTATAATTATGACCGACATATAGCGCTTGATTAACAGAAACAATCATATACCAGTTATCGCCGTATTTTTCCCCTATTATGTTGTTCAATATAATCATGCTTGCAAAATATATATTAACGTCTGATCTATCAGGATGGCTTCCTATGATATTATTTGTTTCATAGTAATTATCATTTTTTTGTATCTCTAATGTTTGCATCCAATCAGCGACCAAAAGAGCATTTGATGTTGTCTGCCAATCCCACGATTTAGCATTACTACTGAATATCACACAAATCATCAAGCACAATAAAATCATTAGTTTTTTCATATCCATTCTCCTTAAATAAACTATAGACCAGTCTTAATAATTATTTGCAGGATAAATCCTATATTTCATTAAGAATTATCCTCTCCCGTGGTTGGAATGATAACCATATTTATATTCTGCCGATTTTCTAGCACATACAGCATCGAACCAATCATTAAAATGCCCCATATTTAATAATTTTGAATTATCCCTTATCCTAACTTCCCAGTTATTTGTTCTAATATTCCAGCAAACGCCTGTTACGCCTGATTTATTGTTTTTTCTTCGTTTACAATTCCTCGAATTTTGTGATGGTGTTGCAAGTCGTAAATTATCGAATCTATTATCGTGAGGCTCGCCATTTATATGGTCTATGTATTTTTCAGGCCATTCGCCGGTCATGTAAAGCCACGCCAGTCTATGTATATAATGTGTTTTCCCAGCAACATGAAGCACTATTCTACCTGTGCCATTTTTAGAGCCTAATACCTTAGGATTAGTTCCCTTTTTAAATTCTCCGGTTTTAGGATTATAAAAATAATGTCTCTTTAAATATTCTTGTGTAAGCATAATAATTGCCTATAAATATGAATAATTACATTGTAACACGTTTTCTTAATTCCTTGTAATACGACTCGATTTCCTTTAAATCCTCAACAGTCCATTTCTGATGCTTGTGAGCGCCTTCTAGCCATTCCAAGTTATATATCCCTATCTTTTCAATAAGTCTCACCCTGTATCTAATCTGGTTGCCTGACAGGTGATTATTGCAAGGGGCGCACTGTTTGTTATTGTTGAACGGGTGAAACCTTAATTCTGGATGTGCGCCAGTGCTTAAATAATGCCCTGCGTGATATTGCCCGGCATGATGAAGCCCACAGCTAATACATGGTAAATGCTTATCGCGCTCTCTCACATAAGCATTAAAGGCAGCTTGAGACTTCTTAACCCAGTGACCACGATCATTATCAAGCATCTTTTTCTTAGCTTTTTTGGTGGTCGCTTTATATTCCTTTTTCTGTATACCCTTACCGTCCTCGATAGCGCATTTTACAGAGCAGGTACGCTGCATTGAATTTGAAGGCGTGAATTTATCTTTGCACACCTTGCAGGATTTCTGGCGTTTCGGTTTAAGCATTCGGTGTCGGCAAGTTCATGCCAAGTTCATGGCCTGTTTCAATCGTGCCATCAATTAGCAACGAATAGCCATGTCTTTTTTCGGCCTCGCTT
>Ga0316207_10001225_pt1 | contig 32817 bp, 32 predicted proteins | sample 6weekpyrite_MG_FD_204943 | JGI IMG/M metagenome (GOLD analysis project Ga0316207, IMG submission 204943) | Microbial mat bacterial communities from mineral coupon in-situ incubated in ocean water Damariscotta River, Maine, United States -... | ecosystem: Environmental > Aquatic > Marine >...
AAAGTGCAGGTGTTCATCACATGACTTGCACACCAGTGTACCAATACCGGCAATTTCACCGGTATGCCATTCACCCATCAGGGTAGCCTGTTCTTCGAATTGTTTCAGCTCCACGGTTGTGTGGTCAGCAACACTGGACAGGGCATCGAATAACTTCGATTCGACAAGCTCAATATCAAACTTCAGCCAGTCTTTGAGTTCATCGCCATTGTCTGCCAGCCAGTTAGCGGCATCCTCGATGTCACGGCGTAGGTAGCCCCTGACGCGTTCTGCTTCTTCTCGCCCGAGTTCGTCCAGGGCCGAGGCCTGCTCAATGCGCTCTTCGAGTGTCGGCTTGAAGGTATCGCCCGCCTTGACCAGGGCATCGTGCATGGCATGCAGTGCGGAGTTGTAGGCTTCGATGAGTCGTAGGCTGAGCATCGGTTTATCTGTCATGGTATGTCTCCCGATGAAATCTGTTCTGTTGTGACCAGCATGCACTAATCCGGATAGCCGGGTCAATTGTGTGTAATAGCCTGGAATTGCATCGTTTCAGTTGTGGCAGCCATTCACGCTGCGGTATCCTTACGCCCTTTGACAAGCGGCTGTATAGAGCAATGGACAAAACACCCTACCACCCCGAGAAAGTCGAGCAGGCTGCGCAGCAGTTCTGGCAGGACAATGACAGTTTTCGTGCCATAGACGACCCTTCAAGGGATAAATTTTATTGCCTGTCGATGTTCCCCTACCCATCCGGCCGCTTGCACATGGGGCATGTGCGTAACTACACGATTGGTGATGTCATCAGCCGCTACCAGCGTATGTGCGGCAAGAATGTTCTGCAGCCGATGGGCTGGGATGCGTTTGGTCTGCCCGCCGAGAATGCGGCTATCAAGAACAATGTGCCGCCTGCAAAATGGACCTACGAGAATATCGACTACATGCGCGGTCAGTTGCAACGCCTCGGCTTTGGCTACGACTGGTCGCGTGAGTTGGCCACTTGTCATCCACAGTATTATCGCTGGGAGCAGTGGTTATTCACGCGCCTGTTCAAGAAGGGCATGGTCTATAAGAAGACTGCACCGGTGAACTGGTGTCCGCATGATATGACCGTGCTGGCCAATGAACAGGTCATTGATGGCTGTTGCTGGCGCTGTGACACGAAAGTTGAGCGTAAAGAGATCCCGCAATATTTCATGAAGATCACCGATTATGCCGACGAGTTATTGAATGATCTCGACAAACTTGATGGCTGGCCAGAACAGGTGCGCACCATGCAGCGTAACTGGATCGGGCGTTCACAGGGTGTCGAGGTGGTCTTCGAGGTCGACGGTGAACCGCTCAAAGTCTTTACCACGCGTCCAGATACGCTCATGGGGGTGACCTATGTTGCGGTGGCACCCGAGCATCCGCTGGCCCTGCAGGCAGCTGAATCGCACCCGGAACTTGCTGCCTTTATTGAAGACTGCAAGGTCATGGAGACGTCCGAGGCCGCAATGGAGACCATGGAGAAGAAGGGTGTCGATACCGGCTTGAAGGCCACACACCCGGTTACGGGTGAGCAGGTAGCTGTGTTTGCCGCTAACTTCGTGCTGATGGGTTACGGTGAGGGCGCGGTCATGGCTGTGCCAGCCCATGATCAGCGTGACTTTGAGTTTGCCGAGAAATACGGTCTCGAGATCAAGCCCGTCATCAAACCGACTGATAGTGATGCCGATATCAGTGAAGCGGCCTTCACCGATAAGGGTGTCTGTTTCAATTCCGGGCAGTTTGACGGCCTGGATTTCAATGCCGCGTTTGATGCGATTGCTGCTCACCTCGAAGCTGACGGTAAGGGCAAGGTCCAGGTGAACTTCCGCCTGCGTGATTGGGGCGTGTCCCGTCAGCGCTACTGGGGCACCCCCATCCCGATGATTAACTGCCCGAGCTGTGGCGAAGTGACGGTACCGGAAGACCAGTTGCCGGTAGAGTTGCCGACCGACATCGATTTCGATGGTGTCGGCTCACCGATTAAGAAGATGCCTGAGTTTTATGAAACGACCTGCCCGGAGTGTGGTGGCAAGGCCGAGCGTGAAACGGATACCTTCGATACTTTCATGGAATCGTCCTGGTACTACGCACGCTATGCGAGCCGTGGCAGTGACGATGCGATGCTCGATGAGCACGCCAGCTACTGGACGCCTGTCGACCAGTATGTAGGGGGCATTGAGCATGCCATTTTGCACCTGTTATACGCACGTTTTTTCCACAAGCTTATGCGTGATGAAGGCCTGGTGCAGGGCGACGAACCTTTTCAGAAGTTGCTGACACAGGGCATGGTACTGAAAGATGGCAGCAAGATGTCCAAGTCAAAGGGCAACACGGTTGACCCGCAGGCGCTGATTGAAAAGTACGGTGCCGATACGGTGCGTCTGTTTACGATGTTCGCGGCACCGCCCGAGCAGTCACTCGAGTGGAATGATGATGCGGTAGAAGGTGCTTCACGGTTCCTGAAGAAACTCTGGCGGCTCGCGACTGACATCGACATGCAGGCAATCCCCGGGGTGGACTGGTCTACGGCCGATAGTGCGATAAAAAAACAACGTGGCGAGCTGCATAACCTGCTCGTGCAGGTAAATCGTGATGTCGCGAAATACCACTTCAACACGGTTGTCGCGGCAGGCATGAAGATGGTCAACCTGCTTGGCGACATTGCCACAGACAATAGTGATGCTGCACGTGCCCTGTATGCTGAAGGTATCGACATGGTTGTGCGAGTATTGGCACCGATCGTGCCGCATGCCTGTCACAGCCTGTGGCAGAGCTGGGGGCGTGATGGGGCCGTACTGGAGGCCGCATGGCCACAGCCAGATGAGGCTGCCATGGTACAGGACGAGATCGAGCTGGTGGTGCAGGTAAACGGTAAATTGCGCGCTAAAATCAACGTCCCGGCCGATGCCGACAAGGATGCCATTGAGCAACAGGCGCTGGGTGATGAAAACGTCACCCGCCATACTGATGGCAAGACCGTTCGCAAGGTCATTGTGGTTCCAGGCAGGCTGGTGAATATCGTTGTGTCGTGATAACTTTGTCGCCACGGGAGAGACTATGAACGCACTACGACTACTTGTTATATCTACGTTGTTACTACTGGCTGGCTGCGGGTTCCACCTGCGCGGTGATGTTAACCTTGCTGCTGATTTGCAACGTATTCATATTAAAGGGATTTCACAGTATTCAACATTGGGTACTGCCCTCAAGCGCAGTCTGCGCAGCCAGGGGGTCGAAATTGTTGACAGCCCGACCGCGGCCAGCGCTATCCTCAAGATCAGCGAGCCAGATTATAACCGCCGTCTGTTATCGGTGAATGCGCTGTCAGGTAAGGTCAATGAATACGAGTTACAGTACTCCCTGAATGTGACCGTACTGGGCCGAAGCGGCAAGGTGCTGCTCAAGCAGCAACAGATGCGCCAGCTACGTGATTTCACGTTTGATCGTGACCGTGTACTGGGTAAAGGCAATGAAGAGGCTCGTCTGAAAAAAGATATGGAGCGTGACCTGGCTGCACAGGTTTTGCGTCGCCTGCAAGCCTACCGACGCGGTTAAGACGACCTTCGTGGTAAATGAAGCTTAACGCCGCGCAACTCGATTCCCATCTCGAGGGCAATCTCGCCCCGGTTTATATCCTCAGTGGAGACGAAATTCTGCTTGTGCAGGAGGCGGCGGATGCCATCCGCAAGGCCGCCCGTGACAAGGGTTTTTCTGAACGCCAGGTCATGCATGCCGACAAGAGTTTTGACTGGAATGGTTTGCTTGATGCCGGGGATACCATGTCCCTGTTCGCTGAACAGCGCCTGATCGAATTACGTCTGCCGACAGGAAAACCGGGCACAGCCGGTCGCAAGATACTGGAAGCATGGGCCGAACGCCCCCCTGAAGATACCGTGCTGCTGATCATTACCGGCAAGCTCGAGGCCTCTGTACCGAAAACAAAATGGTACAAGGCACTCGATGGACTTGGACAGTCAATCACAATCTGGCCACTCGATAGTCAGCATCTGACCGGATGGGTGGGCGGGCGCATGCGTGCCAATGGCATGCAGCCAGATGCGGCAGCGGTCGAACTGTTAACCCAGCGCGTTGAGGGTAACCTGCTCGCGGCGGCACAGGAAATCGACAAACTGCAATTGTTGCACGGCAGCGGCCCGGTCACAGTCGATGATATTGATGATGCGGTGACCGATAATGCCCGTTTCGATATTTACCGCCTTGTCGATACCGCACTTGGCGGTGATGCGGCCTACAGCCAACGCATGTTAAATCGCCTGCGTGAAGAAGGTGTTGAACCGGTACTCGTATTGTGGGTTTTGACCCGAGAATGCCGTTCGCTGGCAGGAATGGCGACAGAATGTGCCGAGGGGCGGGGACGTCCGGAGGCATCTCGTGTTGACCAGGTGATGACCCGGTACAGGGTTTGGCAAAAGCGTAAACTATTGATTAAAAAAGCATTGATGCGTTATGGGCCCAGGCGTTGGCAGGCCTTGCTGGTTGTGGCAGGACGGATTGACCGACTCATCAAGGGGCAGGCAACGGGTAATGTGTGGGATGAATTGTTACAATTATGCCTTGCCCTGGCGGGACTTGAGATCGCGACCAAGCTGCAACGCAGTGTCGCGCAACAATCAGCCGGATAATGGCCAGATTTAAGAGTTAAAGAACGATTATGCAAACCAACGTAACACAGACACAGACCGATGATGTTGGCGCTTACATGCGTGAGCTGGGTATGCGCGCGCGTGCGGCTTCACGTCATATGGCACGTGCCAACACAGGTCAGAAAAACACCGCACTGAATGCGATTGCCGAGGCCTTGTTGTCGTCGCGTGCAGAATTGCTCGTGGCGAACAAGAAGGATATGGATGCAGGTCGGGCCAATGGCCTGGATGCGGCATTACTGGATCGCCTTGAACTGAATGGTGAGCGCATCGAGGGTATGGCAGAGGGCCTGCGACAGATCGCAGCACTGCCTGATCCGATTGGTGAAATTGAAGACATGAATTACCGACCAAGCGGTATCCAGGTTGGCAAGATGCGCGTGCCACTGGGTGTGATTGGGATTATCTATGAGTCGCGTCCGAATGTGACCGCCGATGCGGCAGCGTTGTGCCTGAAATCCGGTAACGCGACCATACTACGTGGTGGCTCGGAAGCCATGCATTCAAACCAGGCGATTGCTGCCTGTGTGCGTAGCGGACTCGATATCGCAGGTCTGCCACAGGATGCCGTGCAAGTGATCGAAACAACCGATCGTGCCGCGGTGGGTGAACTGGTGACGATGAGTGAATTCGTCGATGTCATCGTGCCACGTGGTGGCAAGGGCTTGATTGAACGTATTACACATGAAGCACGTGTACCAGTGATTAAACACCTGCACGGCGTTTGCCATGTCTACATTGATGACAAGGCTGACTTTGATAAGGCTGTGGCTGTCGCCGTAAATGCAAAGACGCAACGTTACGGTACCTGTAACACGATGGAGACCTTACTCGTTGCTGAGGCGATTGCTCCGACGATTCTACCTGTTGTCGCTGAACAGTACGCCGCAGCAGGTGTCGAGTTGCGTGGCTGTGCTAAAACCTGTGCCATCTTGCCTGCAGCGATTGCGGCAACTGATGCGGATTGGGATGAGGAATACCTGGCCCCAATCTTGTCGATCCGCGTCGTCGCAGATATGGACGATGCGATTGAACATATTCATGCACATAGCTCGGGACATACTGAATCAATATTGACGGATGATATTGGTCGTGCACGTCGCTTTATCAGTGAGGTGGATTCAAGTTCGGTCATGATCAACACCTCGACACGGTTTGCTGATGGTTTTGAATATGGCCTAGGTGCCGAGATCGGCATTAGTACAGACAAGATTCATGCCCGTGGTCCAGTTGGCCTGGAAGGACTGACCTCGCAGAAATACATTGTTATTGGTGATGGTCATATTCGCAGCTGATTTGCTGGTTGTGTGCAGATGACCCGCATCGGAATTCTCGGCGGCACCTTCGACCCGGTACACAATGCCCACCTGGAGGTTGCGCGCTCATGTAAGCAGCAACTTGATCTTGATGAGTTACGCCTGATCCCATGTTGGCAGTCACCGACCCGTGATCGACCACAGGTCAGCCCGGAGCATCGCCTGGCGATGTTGCAGGCAGCAGTCAGTGATGAACAAGACTTAATCATTGATGATCGGGAACTGAAACGGACCGGACGTTCCTACAGTGTGGATACTTTGCGTGAATTACGCAATGAACACGAAGATGCCATGTTGTTTTTTATTGTCGGTGTCGATGCCTTTAACGGATTACTCGAGTGGAAACAGTGGCAGGCATTGTTTGAGCTGGCACATATTGTCATTGTCGGCCGGCCCGGTGATACGCTCGTTGCAGAGGGTGAGCTGGCTGACGTATTGGCCGAGCGTCAGGTTACTGAAATGCCGGCTAGCAAGGCCGGTGCAATTGTAAAAGGACCCGATTGCCCGTTATTCATTTCGGCCAGCGAAGTAAGGGCGCGTGTGCACGCCGGCGAACCAGCACAACAACTATTACCCGGTGCAGTTTGGCACTACATACAGCAACACAGGTTTTATCAATGAATCAAGTAAGTAAGCAGCATATTGAAGATGTCAGCAAGGTGGTTATTGATGCGCTGGAAGACATCAAGGCCGAGGATATACGCCAACTCGATGTTACAGGGCGAAGCAGTTTTACCGATAGCATGATTATCGCCAGCGGTAATACAACACGCCAGGTCGTCGCGCTTGCCAATAATGTTGTCGAGCAGGCAAAGCATGCAGGCTACATGCCACTGGGTGTAGAGGGTGAATCGCCAGGCGAGTGGGTTTTGATCGATCTTGGCGATGTGGTTGTCCATATCATGGTGCCGCAGATACGCGATTTTTATAACCTTGAAAAACTCTGGATGGTAGACCCGGATGCAGAGGGTGAGGACGCATCACCTGAACACCCCCTGGATGTGTAAACGAGCGCATGCGAATTCATATCCTGGCAATCGGTCAGAAAATGCCAGCCTGGGTCACGACGGCTTATGATGAATACACAAAGCGCCTGCCAAAAGATTATTGCCCGCAATTAAAAGAACTCCCTGCCGGTCATCGCAGCAAGAGCAGCGATCCTAAACGTGCCATGGAAGACGAGGCACAACGCCTGTTACAGGCATTACCCAAAGACTGTCATGTCATTGCACTGGATGAGCATGGTAAGCACTGGGATACGAAACAATTGGCTTCGAATATGGGCAATTGGAGCCAAGAGGGACGTGACGTCGCCTTGTTAATTGGTGGCGCTGACGGTTTTAGTCCAGAGATAAAACAACGCGCTGACCAGTTATGGTCCTTATCAGCACTGACCCTGCCGCATGCACTGGTTCGCGTAGTTCTGGCTGAACAACTTTACCGTGGTTGGTCATTGCTCACCAATCACCCTTACCATCGCGCATAAAATCATTAGACATAATTAACAAGATTGACATGATATTAATGACACCCGGAGCGGATACGGCTGTATTGAGAATGATGGAATTTGAATCGTGTTCATCTTGTAAATCCTGTCAAGAAAAACCAAAGGTCGGTTGTTATGAATAAATCACAAATCTGCCTTGCATCCCAATCACCACGTCGAAGTGAATTGCTTCAGCAACTGGGTACCGACTTCACTGTGCTTAGCTGTGAAGTGCCCGAGGTGGTTGCACCGGGTGAACAGGCCGAGGAATTTGTTCAGCGCCTGGCACTGGACAAGGCGCGTGCGGGCTGGCAGTTAAGTGACCAGACTTGCCCGGTCATGGGTGCCGATACGGTTGTCGTTGTTGACGGTATGATCATCGGTAAACCTGCGGACGCGGCAGACGCACAGGATATGCTGATGGAACTGTCCGGACGTAGCCATGTTGTCATGACGGCAGTTGCACTCGTGCAGGGTGATAAGGAAGCCCTGCGCTTGAACTGTAGTACTGTCTCATTTCGCAGGATCAGAGAGCAGGAATGCACTGATTATGTCGCGACAGGTGAGCCGTTGGATAAGGCGGGTAGCTACGCCGTACAGGGGTATGCTGCTATATTTATCAAAGAGTTACACGGGAGTTACAGTGGTGTAATGGGCTTGCCTTTATATGAAACGGCGCAACTACTTGAAGAATTCGATATTCCCCTGTTTTGATCCTGATCCCGTCGCTAGCGGGTGCTATGATGGTGTAATAATAAAGAATGAAAACAGGACGTGAGCCTTAATGAGTAGTGAAATTCTGATTAATGTAACCCCGAATGAGTCAAGGGTTGCACTCGTTGAAAACGGCGTTTTACAGGAAGTTTATATTGAACGTGCCGCTAAACGCGGTTTAGTCGGTAATGTTTACAAGGGCAAAGTATCACGCGTATTGCCGGGCATGCAGGCAGCATTTATTGACGTCGGCCTGGAACGCGCAGCCTTCCTGCATGCTTCGGATATCCTGGTTGAAGATGAATCCAGTGGCGAGAGTCACGGACTTGATTCGATTAGCAGCCTGGTCACTGAGGGGCAGGAGATCTGTGTTCAGGTCATCAAGGACCCACTGGGTAGCAAGGGGGCCCGGCTAACTACCCAGATATCGATCCCATCACGTTTCCTCGTTTACATGCCTGCCGTTGAGCACATCGGTATTTCACAAAAAATTGAAGAACCGGATGAGCGTGACCGTTTGCGTGAAATTATCGAAGAACTGGCAGAGGGTGAATATGCGGGTGGCTATATCATTCGAACCGCAGCTGAAGGCATTAGTCGTGAAGAAATCGTTGCGGATGTTGAATACCTGAATCGAATGTGGACCTCGATACGTGACCGCATGCAAAGTGAACCTACTGCGAGCCTGATTCATGAAGATTTGCCACTCGCGATGCGTTTGATGCGAGATTTTGTTAATCCCGAGAACGAAAAAATACGCATTGATTCACGCGAGACATTTGATAAGGCGCAAAAGTTTGCCAGTAAGTTTATTCCCGAGGTTGCTGATCGGATTGAGTACTATCCGGGTGAACGGCCGATTTTTGATTTGTATTCTGTTGAGGATGAAATCCATAAGGCGCTGGAAAAACGTGCCGAACTGAAATCTGGTGGTTACCTGATTATTGACCAGACTGAAGCGATGACGACGGTGGATGTCAACACGGGTGCGTTTGTCGGGCATCGCAATCTCGAAGAAACCATATTCAAGACCAATCTCGAGGCGACCTTTGCAATCGCTCGGCAACTGAGATTGCGTAACCTGGGTGGCATGATCATTCTTGATTTTATCGATATGGTTGATGAAGAGCATAAACGCCAGGTACTGCGGACACTTGAGAAGAATCTTGAGCGCGATCATGCCAAGTGTCATGTCAGCCAGGTCTCATCACTCGGCCTGGTTGAGATGACCAGGAAAAGAACCCGAGAGTCATTGGAACATATTCTCTGTGAAGAGTGTCCTACTTGTAATGGGCGAGGTTCGTTGCGTACGGCAGAAACTGTTTGCTACGAAATATTCCGCGAGATTATCCGTGAAGCGCGGCAGTACGAGGCACAAACATTCCTGGTATTAGCATCACAGGACGTCGTGGGTCGCCTGTTGGATGAAGAGTCGACAAGTGTCGCTGAGCTCGAGGACTTCATTGGCAAGCCCATCAAGTTACAGGTTGAATCGCTCTATACCCAGGAACAATACGATGTGGTGCTAATGTAATCGTCTACATGCCGTAACGCTGCACATAAAGTTTTAATAAACAGGTTTATTGAAGTGACACTAAAATCCGTCATGCGCTCTTTGACAGCTATCCTCTGGTACAGTTTTGCCGGGATGGTAGTGCTGACGGCCGTGTTCCTGACACTTGCGCGATTGCTGCTGCCATTGGCTGAAGATTACACTGAAGATGCGCAAAGGGCATTGAGTAACTATGCCGGTCAACCTGTAAAAGTGGCAGGTATGCAGGCTCACTGGAGTGGTTTTGAGCCACAACTGAAATTTTCTGATGTCCGACTTTATGATTCTGAAGGGGGCAAAATTCAATTCCAGTTTGCACATGCGCGTATGGGCATCAACCTGATTGACTCTGTTCTTAAACAGGATTTTGTCCCTTCCAGTTTCACAATGAGCGGCATCGAACTCACTATTACTCGTCACAAGGACAACAGTTTCAGTGTTGAAGGCCTTAGTAATGGTTCGCGTCAGGATAGTGAAACGCATTCACAAAAATTTCTACAGTGGGTATTACGTCAGCCCAATCTTGGTATTGAGTCAAGCCAGGTTACCTGGAATGACGAAGTGCTGAATGACAAAGGGCTGGTATTTAGTGAAGCAAATTTCAGGCTGAAAAACTATAACGGTGATCATCAGCTGGATGGAAATACATTGCTGCCCGCCGCCTGGGGTAAACGCATCCGGTTTGCTTTGAATATGCAGGGGTTGGCTGATGATATTTCTGCATGGCAGGGTGAACTCTATATCAAGGGTGAGCAATTGCAGGTGTCATCGCCACTGCGTTCAATATTACCCGAGGCAAGCAGGTTAAAAACGGCCAAGACTGATGTTGAAGCATGGGGGACGTGGCAGGACGGAAAACTTTCAAGGCTTGAGGGTGATGTTGGTCTCAGCGATCTTGTCTTCGCTGGTGAGGGCGCAGAGCGTATTCCGCTGACACAATTGCAATCAACGTTTGCCTGGCATTATGAAAAAAGTGAATGGCGCCTGCAGCTTTCCGATCTAAGACCTGTCGCAGGTGAGTTTAGTTGGCCAGCATCTGAACTGGTCATTCTTGCTGACCTTGAAACACAGCGTTTTGCCGCAGTTGCGGGCTACCTCAGGCTGGGCGATGTTGTACCGTTCGTGCACTGGCATCGCGTGATTGATTCTTCCATAAAGTCAAAACTCCGCGGGCTACGCCCTGAAGCAGAATTACGTAACGTTTCGTTCCAGGTATCTCTTAATGAAAATGACCCACAGCGCTGGCACCTGGAGGCGGATTTTTCAGATCTGAATATCCAATCCATAGAGGGTTTGCCAGGTTTCAGGGGCTTAACAGGGAAGGTAAAGGCAAATAACCGGGAAGGCCAATTAAACCTGGTTAGTACAGCCACCCGTTTTGACATGACAAGTGTGTTCCGGGAGGTTATGCAGTTTGATACCTTGAATGCCGACGTGCATTGGCAACAGCAGGACAAGGGCTGGCGGGTTGAGTCTGAATCGATTGAAGTTAACAATCCCGATATCAGCCTGCGTAGTCAATTCAAGCTGTTATTACCTTCTGATGGCAGTTCGCCTTTCCTGGAGTTACTGGGGGAGTTTGAAAATGGTGTCGGTAATCGCACCTCAAGCTACCTGCCAGTAGCAATTATTCAGCAATCAACCATTGACTGGCTTGAAAAGTCGATTGTCAAAGGTATGTCACCTGCTGGCAAGGTTATCGTACGTGGTCCACTGGACAAGTTCCCGTTTGAAAAAGGCGAGGGCCGTTTCGAGGTGCGTTTCGATGTTGTTGATGCTGTACTGGATTATGAACCGGGTTGGCCTATTATCAGCGACATGCAGGGTGAAGTAATCTTCAGTGGCAAGAGCATGCACATTATTGGTAATAGTGGGCGCATTCTCGATGCAAAGGTCCATGACGTGACTGCACATATTGATGACCTGATCATTGATGACATGCTTCTTGAAATAAAGGGTAGCGTAAAGGCAAGCGGTGATGATGTTCTGAAATACGTGCTTGCCTCCGGGTTGACTGAGGACTATGCCCAAGAGATAAAACGCCTGGAGCCGGACGGGCAAATTGCCATGCAGTTGAATATTGATATTCCTGTCCTTACCGGTGACGGTATTGTTCGAGGTAAGGCAACAATTGATGATGCCACGCTGGGTCTGGAAGGTCAGGCCCTCAGGCTTGAACATATTAAAGGCGAATTGGCGATTAGTAACGAAGGCCTGCAAGGTGAGGGTCTGAGTGCGGAACTATTCGGGTCACCGGTCAGCTTGAATGTCGCGCATGGTGAACATGAAGATGTATCATTGGCGATGACGTTACAGGGGAATCTCGATCTTAATGCAATGCTTTCAAAGCATATTGCAAAAGAGGTTCCTGTTATTTCGGAGGGGACGGCAGATTGGCAGGCGCGACTCGCGATACACAAGCCTGCAGAGACAAGTCGACCTGCCCTGTTTGAACTCACCTCCGATCTGGTCGGCACACGTCTTAAACTGCCCGCACCTTTTGCCAAGACCGTTGAAGAAAACAAATCCTTTCGATTACACACGCTGCTTACTGATAAGGATTTGTTACAGCTGGACGTGAGCTACGGTGGTGATGCACGTGCAGTGATTGATTTCATGCATTCAGACAATGGACCAGAGTACGTGCGCAGCACACTTGCATTTGGCGAAGCAATTCCAATTGCAACCGACTCTGAAGGTCTTTACATAACCGGTCAGCTCGAAACCTTATCGGTCGATGATTGGTTGGCATATATTGAAACATTGCCGGCACCTGCTGAGGTTAATGAGCACAAGGCGCTCACCTGGTTATACGGGGTGGATGTACAGGTTAACAAACTGGATGTGTTGGGCTCTTCATTTAATATCAGGCAGCTTGCCATGAACCGCGAAGATGGCCATTGGCAAGGGCAACTGGATTCCGATCGTGCCAGCGGAACATTACAGATTCCCTATGACTATTCTGTCACACCGTTGAAAGTCAATCTTGCTTACCTGAAATTGCAACGTCCTGGTGATGAGACTGCCTCGGGCAGCTATGATCCACGGCAATGGCCGGGTCTTGAACTTAAAGTGCAACAATTTGCGTTTGATGACGCTGAGCTGGGTACCCTGTCAATGATGGCTCAGCGTAGTCATGCCGGTTTATTCCTGGAGCACCTGAAGATCAAGGGATCAGACCTGTCACTACAGGCGAGTGGCGATTGGCAACTCGAGGATGAAAAACAGGTCACTCGACTGCGAGCAAAACTGAAAACCGAAGATCTGAGTGATTTACTTGCCAGGCTGGGCTATGTGGCCGGGTTTGAAGCCGGTAAAAGCCGTAACAAGGCACAGCTAGAATGGAACGGCGGGCCACTGGATTTTTCTACTGGACAGCTTAACGGTACGATTAGCATAGATATCAGGGACGGTCAGTTACTCGATGTCAGTCCCGGGGCTGGACGTATTTTTGGCTTATTGAGTTTGCAAACGCTGCCGCGACGCCTGACGCTCGATTTTAGTGATGTGTTTAAGCAAGGATTTACGTTCGACCGCATTAAGGGCAAATTTGCTGTGGAGCAGGGCGATGCGCATACATCAGATCTTTACCTTGACGGTCCCGCGGCTCGAATTGAAGTAATCGGTATTACCGATCTGGGTGGGCGAAATTATGATCAGCTTATCACCGTGACACCTAATGTAACTGCCAGTTTGCCACTGGCCGGTGCAATACTGGGCGGCCCGGTTGCAGGCGTGAGTGTGTATGCCCTCGACAAGGTGTTCGGTGGTGCAATTGGTGAGATTGCCAGTTACCAGTACACTGTGACAGGCAACTGGGATGAGCCGAGTGTTGAGCCATATGTTCGCAATAAAAAACAGGCTGATTCTGAAACGGAAGATAATGCGTTATAAATAGGTTTTTAACCGGGTGATACAGGCAGTTCCGCTAAGCGAATATGTTAGAATCTATACACATGAAATTACTGTTTTATATTCTTGTTAGCCTGCTAGCGACACCCTGCCTGGCCATTGAAGCCACCTTTGAAGCAGAGGCGAATACCAACTCAGAAGTTGGCATATTGGAAGCAGAAATGTGGGCGCGGCCGCGAACAGGGGCACGGGTTGCAGCAATGCCAGCGGTTAAAAAGATGGTTCGTCGCTTGTTGGCATCGCCCGATGCACGCCTGGTTATCCGTTATCCGGGTGGAGAAGAAGGCAGCCTTTGGGCTGAAGAATTACATGTGTGGTTGGTTGCACTGGGTATTGAGGCCGCATCAATGGACATGCGGCCCGGTAGCAAACAAGCCGACCAGATTGAGTTATTTATTGAGAAATATTGAGTGAGCAAGATGAGTTATGTAGCCGCAATCCAGATGGCCTCGGGGCCGAATGTTAATGCCAACATGATTGAAGCAGAACGCTTAATCGGTGATGCAGTTGCCAACGGTGCGCAACTTGTCGTGTTACCAGAGAACTTTTGTTTCCTTGGGCAGACAGAGGCAGATATGCTGAATATTGCCGAAACCGATGGTGATGGTCCGATGCAGGACTTTCTTGCTCAACAATCAGCCAAACATGGAGTCTGGATTGTCGGTGGCACAGTACCCATGCAAGGCAGCGACGACAAGCATGTTCGTATGGCCTGCATGGTGTTCAATGAGAAAGGTGAACGGGTCGCACGCTATGACAAGATCCATTTGTTTGATGTACATATCGATGCCAGTAATGAAAGTTATAATGAGTCAGAGAGCATCGAACCGGGTGATGAAGTCGTCGTCATAGAGACACCGTTTGGCAGGATGGGCATTGCGATTTGCTATGACCTGCGCTTCCCGGAATTGTTTCGACATATGCTCGATGCAGGTATGGAGTTGATAGTGTTACCATCGGCCTTTACGGCGACAACCGGAAGGGTGCACTGGGAAGTATTGGTGCGCGCCCGTGCAGTTGAAAACCTGTGTTACGTTGTCGCTGCGGACCAGGGTGGTTTTCATATCAATGGCCGTGAAACGCATGGTGACAGTATGATTGTCGACCCCTGGGGTCAGATCCTGGACCATTTACCGAGTGGTTCGGGCTTTATCCTGGCTGAAATGGATCGTGAACAGGTCAGCAAGGTGCGTAAAAACTTCCCAGCAACAGAACACAGACGGATGCCGTGTAAATTACCATGACGACTTCTCTTAAACTTGCCCAGGAACAGCTACTGGCCCCTGCAGGACTGGATGAACAGGACTTGCAAAAGGTGCTTGACCAGCTTATGCAAAATGACGTGGATGCGGCCGACCTGTATTTTCAACTCAGTCGTCATGAATCGTGGTCGCTCGAAGATGGTATTGTCAGGGATGGCCGCTATAACATCGACCAGGGCGTAGGTGTTCGAGCAATTAGCGGAGAAAAGACCGGCTTTGCCTATTCTGATGCGATTGTCCTTCCAGCATTAAGCCAGGCAGCTGATGCGGCACGTGCGATTGCACGCAGCGGTTCGCAGCAACAAGTTCAGGCCTGGTCACGTAGCCAGGGGCATGCCTTGTACAAACCCGCTGACCCATTGGCGAGTCTTAGCGCCGATGAAAAGGTGGCATTGCTGCAGTCTGCGGATGCTGCTGCGCGGGCCGCCGATCCCAGGGTTATCCAGGTGATGGTCAGTCTTTCTGGCGTCCATGACACCGTGCTGGTGGCTGCTGCAGACGGCACCCTGGCCGGGGATATTCGTCCACTGGTGAGGCTGAATGTCACGGTTATTGTTGAGCATGATGGTAAACGGGAACAAGGTACTCACGGTGGTGGTGGTCGTGTTGGTTACGGGTATTTCCTCGACCAGCTCGCCGCGAAAGAATTTGCAGAAGAGGCGGTTCGCCAGGCAGTGGTTAACCTTGATGCAATCGAAGCACCCGCAGGAACAATGGATGTTGTACTGGGACCAGGCTGGCCGGGTGTGTTGTTGCACGAAGCGGTAGGTCATGGTCTGGAAGGTGATTTTAACCGTAAGGGCAGTTCTGCGTTCAGTGGTCGTGTCGGTGAGCAGGTTGCATCGAAGGGCGTCACGGTCGTCGACAATGGCACGCTGCCAGACCGTCGTGGTTCGTTGAACATTGATGATGAAGGTACGCCAACACAGGAAACGGTCTTGATCGAAGACGGTATCTTGAAAGGTTATATGCAAGACAAGATGAATGCCCGCTTGATGGGTGTTGATTCAACGGGTAATGGTCGACGTGAGTCATACGGCCACCTGCCCATGCCGCGTATGACAAACACCTATATGCGAGCTGGTGATCATGACCCACAAGAAATCATTGCCTCGATTGATAAGGGTCTCTATGCCGTGAATTTTGGTGGCGGACAGGTTGATATTACTTCTGGCAAATTCGTGTTCTCTGCGAGTGAGGCCTACCTCGTCGAAAATGGCAAAATCACTGCACCAGTAAAAGGTGCGACGCTGATTGGAAACGGACCTGATGTCATGAACCGTATCAGCATGATTGGCAATGACCTGGAATTGGATTCAGGTGTCGGTTCGTGTGGTAAGGAAGGCCAGAGCGTGCCGGTAGGGGTCGGTCAACCGACACTGCGCGTTGATGCCATGACGGTAGGCGGGACAGGTACCTGATGATGGAAACCTACCCCGGCCTGAAACAGGGACACCTTGTCGCCAAGGTCGAAAATGATGGTGATGTGGTTGAACTCGAAGATGGTGCACGCTTCAAGGTGTACAGTGGTTTTCACCCGGTCAGTGCCGGTTGGCAACCAGAACACATGATCAAGGTAAAGGACAACCCGAAAAATCCTGAACACCCCTATAAGTTGATCAATATTCATTGTAATGAGGAAGTGGAGGTCCGCTGGCTGGCTAATAGCAGCAGTTAGGCTTGCGATGAAAAAACTGCTTCTGATCAGTGCATTTATTGTCGCAGCATTCTGGCAACACGATCAGAACCGGGTGATTGATCATGAACCGGGTGTCCTTATTAGCAAGAGGCCAATACAGCGCAATCTTGCAGCAGCGGAACCGATCAACTTTAAGGGTTATGAAATCTTGCCGCAGGCAGACTTTACTGTTGAGGCCCGGGTACTGTCGCGCGAGAAATATTACATGGATGCAAGTGCTGAGCTATCACCCCTGGACCTTGCACTGGGCTGGGGGCCGATGTCGGATACAGCGGTTATCGAAACACTTGATATCGAACAGAGTGTCCGGTTTTATACCTGGAGAATGGAGCGCTCACCGTTGTCACTTGCAGACGTTATTCGACATAGCTCGAATATGCATATGATTCCGGCAAACGAGCAGGTAGAAGAGAAATTGGCGGCAGTACGTCAGGGCAGCCTGGTGAAGATTACCGGCCAACTGGTCAATGTGCGCAGCGATAGCGGCTTCAGTTGGAGTAGCTCACTGAGTCGAACAGATACCGGTGCGGGTGCCTGTGAAGTGGTGTATGTCACGGATGTTATTGAGGCGGTGCGTCGCTGATCAGGCTACGGATAACCTGGAATAATTCGCGTTTGGCCTTTTTGCTACGTTCTGGAGATTTTTCCTGGCGGGCATTGCGTAGAATTTGACGAAGTTGCTGCCGGTCAGCGTGTGGGTACTCGGCGATGAGTTCGGTCAGCACCGGGTCGCCGTCACTAACAAGTCGGTCGCGCCAGTTTTCAACGGCGTGTAGTTCGGCAAGGGCTTCACGCTGAGGTGCTTTGAAGCTTTCGATGCCATTGCGTATACCCTCCGCATCGGCATCACGCATGAGTTTGCTGATGAGTTTAAGCTGACGTTTACGTGCGCCATGTTGTTTAATATTTTTACAGGTATCCACCGCCTCGCGTAGCGAGTCCTCAAGTGGTAACTTGTCAAGCTGGCCCGAGGAAAGCTCGAGCATACTTGCCCCGAGATCGAACAGGGCATGCATATCGCGCTTGCGTTGGGATTTGCTTGGCAGTTCAAGTGACTCATCGTCGTCATGCATGGTCATGTCAGGATTAGTTGCTGTAGTAAAATGACATTATATGCCCTCTGGCAGGGTTAGAACATGAAAAACAGGATTTGATTCAATGAACCAGGCAGTTGTACAGAAGTCAGCAGAAGCTTTACCTAACCAGGCCGAGCTTGAGCGGACAGTGTCACGTGTCCTTGAGGCGGCTAAAGCAGCCGGTGCGAGTTCGGCAGAAGCGGCCATTACGGCTGAGACCGGGTTTTGTGTCACTGCCAGGATGGGTGAGGTTGAAACCGTTGAGCATAACCGTGATAACGGCCTTGGCATTACGGTCTATTTTGGACAACGTAAAGGTTCGGCAACGACCACGGATACCTCGGAAGCAGGTATACGTAGCACCGTCGAAGCTGCTTGTAATATTGCAAAATTTACGGCTGAAGACTCCTATGCGGGGCTTGCCGACGCGGCAGAGTTGGCGACAGATGTTAAAGACCTGGATCTCGAGCATCCATGGTCGGTTGATACTACCGCTGCGGTTGAGCTCGCGATTGCCTGTGAGGCGGCGGCGCTTGACTATGACACACGGATAACGAACTCAGAAGGAGGTTCTGTTTCCAGTCATAGTGGCCTGCGTGTTTACGGCAATAGTAATGGTTTCCTTGGCGGTTATGCGAGCAGTTATCACAGTGCCAGTTGTGCCGTGATTGCTGGTGATGAGAGCGGTATGGAGCGTGATTACTGGTACAGCTCAGCGCGTAATGCGACAGGATTGGAAGATATGTCTAGCATTGGACGGAAGGCGGCGGAACGCACCTTGTCACGCCTTGGTGCGAAACAGCTTTCAACACGTAAGGTGCCGGTATTGTTCGCAGCTGAAGTGGCATCGAGTCTGCTCGGGCACCTGGTATCAGCACTGCGAGGCAGCAGTTTATACCGCAAGGCCTCTTTCATGCTCGACAGGATTGGTGAACCGGTGTTTGCCGATCATATTCGTATTCATGAGCAACCACATTTGCAAGGCGGTCTGGGCAGTGCGCCGTTTGATAATGAAGGTGTACTGACGCGTACGCGTGACATTATCAGTGAGGGGGTGTTGCAGGGTTATGTGCTGGACAGCTATTCGGCACGACGCCTGGATATGGCGACTACGGGTAATGCCGGTGGTGTGCATAACCTGACGATTGACCCTGGCAAGTTGGATGCCCAGGGACTGCTAACAGAGATGGATAGCGGACTGCTGGTGACTGAGTTAATGGGCTCAGCAGTGAACGGCGTCACAGGCGATTATTCACGCGGGGCAGCAGGCTTCTGGGTCGAGGGGGGCGAGATTCAATACCCTGTCGCAGAAATTACCATAGCGGGTCACCTCAACGACATGTACAGGAACATGGTCGCAGTGGGTACGGATGTTGACCTGCGACGTAGCACCCGGACCGGATCGATTTTACTTGAAGAAATGACCGTAGCAGGTGCGTAGTACTATAAGCATCATCCTTAAATAGCAATTCGGCAGGGTGAACAAGATTGACATGATAGAGAGCATGTCATGGTTATTTTACCGACCGGTGACTTGTCAGTAGCCGTTTTAGTCTAAACAAGAAACAGTGCGGCGAGACCAAGGAATGTCATAAAACCGATGACGTCGGTAATCGTGGTCAACACAACGCCACCACCCAGCGCCGGGTCGGCACCAATCTTTTTCAGTACCAATGGAATCGTCGCACCCGCCAGTGCGGCCGTGATAAGGTTTATGATAATTGCAGCACCAATGATGATGCCCAGTTGGTAATCCTGGAACCAGGCGTAAGCAACCACCGCGACGATAATGGCCCATAGCATCCCGTTCAATATGCCGACAGCGAGTTCTTTGATAATCAAGCGGCCAGCATTACTGACACCGATTTGACCCAGTGCCATACCGCGAATGACGATCGTGAGTGTCTGGCTACCGGCAATGCCACCCATGCTTGCAACGACCGGCATCAGGATGGCGAGTGCCACAAGCTTCTCGATTGTGGCATCGAACAGGCCGATTACCCATGATGCGAGTAGGGCGGTGACCAGGTTTACGCCCAACCATAGGGAGCGACGGCGGGTACTGGCGATGACCGGTGCAAACATGTCATCTTCTTCGCTCAGGCCGGCCATACTCATCAAAGAGTGTTCGGCTTCATCGCGGATAACATCAACGACATCATCAATGGTGATACGACCCAGTAATTCATTTTCGTCATTCACAACAGGCGCGGAGACCAGGTCACGTTGTTCAAACAGGGCGGCGACATCGGTATCTGACATATCGGCGTTGATGGCCTGTTGTTCCGGGTCCATCAGTTCGCCAACCTGGATACCCGGTTCACGCGTCAGCAGATCGGTCAGTGCAATACGCCCCAGGTAGTGGTTGCGCCGATCGACGACATAGAGGTAATCGGTCATGACCGGGATCTCGGTACGGCTGCGGCGCAGGTAGCGGAGTACCACGTCGATGGTGTTATTCGGCCGCACCGTGATGGTGTCGGTATTCATCATGCCACCGGCAGTGTCTTCTGGGTAAGACAGCACGCGTTCCAGTCGGCGTCGATCCTGGGTACCCATGGATTGCAGGACTAATTGCATCACGGTGTCTGGCAAGTCCTGGATAAAGTCGGCCAGGTCATCGACCTCAAGGCCTTCGGTGGCCGCAAGCAGTTCCGAGGTCTCCATCTGCTGGATCAGGTTTTCGCGAATATCGTCGTTGACGTCGAGTAACACATCACCCTGCAGGTCAAGATCAACCAGTTCCCAGACAAAGGTACGCTTTTCTCGTGGCAGAGATTCAAGCAGGTGGGCAATCTCGGCGGGGTAGAGCCCGTTAACCATGAGACGCAGTTGTTGCAGCGTACCGCTTTGGAGAACGGTGCTGAATGTTTGTAGGCGGTCCTGTAGTTGGTTTTCTTGTTGTGTATTATCAGACATGCCAGCTAATTCCGTCGCCATTTTTTAAGGCGTACCTGTTATACAGGCATTCTAGCCTTACCTGCGACGGCTTGCACGTCAAGAAGCGGCTAGAGAGTGAATCAATACGGGAATTGTGCCCGGATTATGGAAGACTACTGGTTTTTACCATTGTTAATGGTCGCAACAATTTTTTCTACATCACTTTGGCGAGCACTATTGAGTGCCTTGCGTGCAGGTTTTTCCAGTAAACGCGAGTCACTGTTATTGATGATCGATTTGACCTCGAGTAGCGCGGACGGGTGCATACTGAATTCACGCAGGCCAAGACCGAGCAATAGACGAGTCAGGTGTGGATCACCTGCCATTTCACCGCACATGGATATCGGTATCCCCGCCTTGTTGGCAGCGCGGATAGACATATGAATCAGTTGTAAAACAGCTGGGTGCATTGGCTCGTAGAGGTAGCCAACCTCATCATCAATACGGTCAATGGCCAGGGTATACTGGATCAGGTCATTTGTGCCAATAGACATAAAATCAAGATGGCGGGCAAACTGGTTTGCAGTAATCGCGGCAGCAGGCACCTCGATCATTCCACCGAGAGGGATGTTCTCGCCGTAGCCAATACCTTCGCGATCAAGTTGTAACTTCGCCTCATCGATTAGCTGCTTAACCTGGAACAGCTCGGTCAGGTTAGACAACATCGGTATCATGATACGTACATTGCCGTGTGCCGAGGCACGTAAGATTGCACGGAGCTGGGGCATAAATAATTCGGTATCACGCAGGCAAAGGCGGACCGCACGCAGGCCAAGTGCCGGGTTTGTCCCGGACTGTTTGGATGCAGCGCCATCAACCTGTTTGTCCGCACCTAGGTCAAAGGTGCGAATGGTTACCGGCGCACCCTTTAATGATTTAATGACTTTTCGGTAGACGGCATATTGTTCATCTTCGCTTGGGAAGTCATCACGGTTCATATAGAGGAACTCGGTACGGTATAAACCGATACCTTCTGCTGCCACCTTGCGAACTGCAGGCATATCTTCTGGTAATTCAATATTTGCATGCAGAGTGATGGTTTGCTTGTCAGTCGTAATGGCCGGTTTGCCTTTCAGCTCTTTCAGTTCACTGATGCGCTTTTTCTCTTCTCGCTGGCGTCGGCGATAGTACTTGTCTGTGCGCGCATCACTATCCCCGATCACCGTTCCAGCACGGCCATCAATAATGACAGTTTCATTTTCCTGTAAGTATCGGCGCGCATTGTGCAGGCCGACAATTGCAGGAACTCCTAGGCTTCGGGCGAGGATAGACGTATGTGAGGTTGTACCGCCGAACTCAGTGATAAAACCGGCGATGCCATAATGTTGCATCAGGACAGTATCTGCCGGGCTTAGATCATCTGCGACCAGGATACAGCCTTTGAGACGGTTATCGACGTCACTGAGATGCGTCGATTCATCAAGTAACAGCCCCTGGATGCGGTTGACGACGTGATCAATATCGTCCCTGCGTGTCCGCAGGTAAGGGTCTTCCATTTCGTCAAAGATTCTGACTAATGTATCGCGCTGTTGCTTGAGTGCCCATTCCGCATTGCATTGAGTCTGTTTGATAATATTGACAGGCTCATCACTCAGCATGGAGTCTTCAACCATGAGCAGATGAGCATCAATGAAAGAGCCGATATCTGCAGGCGTGTTAACCGGGATATGTTTGCGTATCGCCCTGAGTTGGGTACGGGCCGTGAGCAGGGCGCTTTTCAGACGGTCAATTTCATCCTGGATGAATTTCTTGGGGACGACGTATTCGGGTATCTCGAGTTGTCCGCGCTGCAGGATATGTGCCTTGCCAATGGCAATGCCGCGAGAAACCCCAGTACCTGACAGCGCTATACTCATGTGCTTGCCTTATTCATCCTCTCCAAACCGATCATTAACGAGTGCTTCAAGTTCAGCGAGTGCCTTAGCTTCGTCACTGCCACTTGCATGCAGGCTTATCTGTGTACCCTGGGATGCTGCCAGCATCATGACACCCATAATGCTCTTACCATTGACGGTTTTGCCATTACGGGTAATTTCGATATTACTATCAAAGGCGGAAGCCAGGGTCACAAATTTTGCAGCGGCACGGGCATGCAGGCCAAGTTTATTGATGATTGTAATATCGCGATCAGCCATTAGTGATCGTGCTCCGTATTGCAGGACATGACACCATCTTTACCGCCACTAACAGCCTTGTTTACGAGCTCATCAAGCCCAAGCCCGGGATAATTAAGCACCCTGACCAGCATGGGTAAATTTATGCCGCCGACAACACGCACACTGTTGTTGTCGCGTAAGCGGCAGGCAATATTACTGGGTGTTGAACCGTACATATCAGTCAGTACGAGTGTTGCGGGATGTGCCTTGATTAATTGTTCGGCGTTACTGACGATATCGTCGGGGTTGCCATCTTTATGAACACTAATGACGTCGATATGCAAAGGGCGTACACCCAGCATCGAGGTGGCAGTGTCAACAAGTGCCTCACCAATATTATCGTGTGTAATAACAAGTAAACTAACGGACATGTTATGCGTACCTGGTCGTCCTGTCTTGGGTATCAGGATTCGTTGTTATTATCCATTAACGCCTGCTGCCGCTGAATGAATGTTTCTGCAGCATTATAGCCGTTTAATGAAAGAATATGGTTACGAACAGCAATCTCTACAAGAACCGCGAGGTTACGTCCGGGGGCAACAGGCAGGGTGACCTGGTCTACATCAACCCCGAGAACGTTGCGTAATTGGTGGCTGCCTCGCAGCCTGTCAATATGTTGCAGTTGTTGGTCAGACATTTCTTCAAGGTGAACAATCAGGCGCAGGTATTTGCTTTCCTTGATACTGTTGTCACCAAACATTGCCCGGATGTTGAGGATGCCGAGCCCCCGCACTTCGAGGAAGTCTTTCAGCGCCGGGGGACAACGTCCACTCAATGTGTCTGGTGCGACACGAGAGAATTCCGGCGCATCATCAGCGATCAGGCGGTGACCACGACTGATGAGTTCCAGTGCCAGTTCGCTTTTGCCTACACCGCTGCCACCCGTTAATAAAACACCAAAGCCGATAACTTCAAGAAATACGCCATGTAAAATAATACGTCGAGCCAGGTTATGGGACAGGTAGTACTGCAAATGGTTGACGATAAACTGGCTGTTCAGCAGTGACAGGAACAGAGGCACACCGGTCGAGTTTGCCAGTTCGATCATATCATCGGCTGCTTCGATGTTATTCGCCACAACGATACACATCGGGTTGCCACCGAATAGTCCCTGCATGGCTGTTTTGCGCTCATCATCAGGCAGGCCATCAAGATATTCTGTTTCACGATAGCCGATGACCTGGATACGGTGAGGGTGGATAAAATTCATGTGACCGACAAATGACACATCCGGAACATCTTCAGTCTCAAGCTGTTGGTCTTCGAACTGTATATAGCGGTCACTACCTTGTGAGCCGGCCAGGTGAGCAAGCTTGAGCTTGTCCCAGTGAGTTTTGAGCAATTCCTGGACCGAAATTGAAGCGATCATGCTAGTCATCCGGTGACGTATATGATGCGAGAATATTATAAAGTTCTTCGTTTGTTGTTGCCTGGCGGAGTTGTTCACAAATACTGGTATCACTGAAAAGCGATGCGACCCCGGCAAGAATTTTCAAGTGCTCATCGGTCGAATCTTCCGGGACAAGCAATCCAAATACGAGGTCAACAGGCTGGCCGTCGATGGCATCGAAATCAACACTGTCTTTTAACTGCATGAATGCAGCAATGGATTTGTTATCGGTGTGAATACGGCCATGGGGGATGGCTACCCCATGACCGATACCGGTACTGCCAAGTCGTTCTCGTGCGATAAGACTTTCAAAAATTTCTTCATCAGTCAGCTCGGTATAAGACTGCGAGATGAGTCCCGCAAGCTTCTCCAGTGCACGTTTTTTACTAGTGGTTTCAGTGGCACATGCCACGCAGCCCGGGGTAATAATATCTTTTAAATTCATAAAGCGTTTGGTTTGTAGTGATTGCGCTATATTATTCCAGCGGTTGATTTTTCAGTCCACCATCAGCACGATGATGATCCTTGGCTTTTTCTTTGTGTTTTTTGATCTGACGATCAAGCTTGTCGATAAGGCTGTCGATAGCCGCGTACATGTCTTCATCAACAGAATCTGCATAGACATCATGCCCGGTGATATGCACTGTCGCCTCGGCTTTCTGACGTTGCTTCTCAACCGTCAGGATAACGTGGGTATTGCTGACATTGTCAAAATGACGCTCGAGGCGATCAAATTTGGTGTTGACATAGTCACGCATTGAGTCAGTGATTTCAACATGGTGTCCAGTGAGATTGATTTGCATAGTTTACTCCTTTAACGGCTGGCCTTTACATTAGGCGCTTACGCTCATTGGAAGGTGGGATCGACATCGCTTCGCGGTATTTTGCAACTGTACGGCGTGCGACGTTGATACCCTGTTGTGCCAGCAATGTTGCGATCTTGTTATCGCTCAGCGGCTTTTTAGGTTCTTCGGCAGCGATCAGTTTTTTTATAAAGGCACGGATTGCTGTCGATGAACATTCTCCACCACTTGCGGTACTGACATGGCTGGAGAAAAAATACTTCAGTTCAAAGATACCCCTTGGGGTATGTAGGTACTTACGCGTGGTTACACGAGAGATTGTGGATTCATGCATGTCTACGGCTTCGGCAACATCGTGAAGAACGAGTGCCTTCATGGCTTCTTCACCGTATTCGAGGAAGCCACGTTGACGTTCAACAATACAGGTTGCGACTTTTAGCAAGGTCTCATTACGGCTTTGCAGACTCTTTATCAGCCATCGAGCCTCTTGCAGATTATCTTTCAGGTAGGTGTTGTCCTTACTCGTATCGGCACGCTTGATCAGGTTGGCATAGGCATTGTTAATTGAAAGTTTTGGTGCGACGTCCGGGTTGAGTTCAACTTTCCAGACGCCTTTAATTTTACGAACAAAGACATCAGGAACGATATATTCTGCCTGGTTACTGGAAATCTGGCTGCCAGGACGCGGGTTGAGTGAACGAACCAGGTTCACAACCTGTTGTAAATCAGCTTCGACCAGTTTCATTTTACGCATAAGCTGGGCGTAGTCGTGGCCGGCCAACATCTCGAGATGCTCCTCGACCAATTTGATCGCCTCTTCACGCCAGGGTGTTTCAGGGTCGAGCTGTTTTAATTGCAGTTGCAGACAGTCACCCAGGTCACGTGCCGCAACACCTGGTGGATCAAAGTTTTGTACTTGCCTGAGTACAGCATCGATTTCATCCAGCTCCAGTTCAGGGAGGTCGGCAATAAGACTTTCATGGATATCATCAACAGTACTGTCAAAGTAACCATCCTCACTGATACCATCAATGATCGCCATGGCGATTTGTGCATCTGTATCACTGAAGGGTGTCATGCTCATTTGCCACATCAAGTGCTCATGCAGGCTTTCCGCACCAGTGTCATTGATGTCCTGTTCCCGGTCGTCAAACCCGGACGAGCTACCCTGGCCAGATGGTGGCTGATAAACCGTCGGCTCATAGATGTCTTCCCATGCCGTATCGACAGGCAGGTCATCCGGGATCTCGGATTGTTGCATCGCCTTATCGGTATCAGCGGCGGCTATTTCTTCACTGGCGCCAGGTTTCTCTGCGTCACGAGTATTGTCTTCATTGACCGGGTTGGCCTCTTCTCCCTCGGTGATCTCGAGCATCGGGTTACTCTCCAGGGCATCCTGGATTTCATTGGTGAGTTCGAGGGAAGACAACTGCAACAGGCGAATCGCCTGCTGTAGCTGCGGTGTCATGGTTAGATTCTGGCCCAGGCGGAGCTGGATTGACTGCTTCATGTATCGTTATGTCTTTCTTTCAGGAACGAACAAGATTGTTACCTATATCTTAGCGCAAGATTCGTACCAGTGCAGGAAGATTATGTATCAAAGTGTGAAATGTTGGCCGAGATAGACATCCCGAACTTGCTGGTCATGAAGCAGGTCTTCAGGTTTGCCTTCAGCGAAGATTCGGCCCTCATTCATAATATAGGCACGTTCACAAATCCCGAGTGTTTCTCTCACGTTATGGTCAGTAATCAATACGCCAATGCCAAGGTTTTTCAAGTGATTGATTATATTGTTGATATCAATCACTGATAACGGATCCACACCGGCAAAGGGCTCATCAAGCAGGATAAAGTGGGGACGGGTGGCAAGCGCACGGGCGATTTCGACGCGGCGACGTTCCCCCCCTGACAGGCTGATACCGCTGCTGTCACGGATATGTGTAATGTGTAATTCCTGTAATAACTCTTCGGTTTCCTGCTCGACCTGCTCGGCTGTGATACCCGGAATAGCCTGAAGAATGGCGCGGATATTGTCTTCAACACTCAGTTTCCGAAAGATTGAGGCCTCTTGAGGCAGGTAACCAATTCCGAGCCGGGCGCGTTCATGCATCGGGTAGTGACTGATAGCCTTATCGTTGAGGAATATTTCGCCATCATCGGCATTGATGAGGCCGACGATCATATAAAAACAGGTGGTTTTGCCGGCACCGTTCGGACCAAGTAAGCCAACGACTTCACCACTCTGGATAGACAGGCTGGCGTTATCGACGACAGTGCGGGAGCGGTACTGTTTGAGCAGGTTGTCAGCGCGCAGGGTACTCATTTCTTTGCAGCGGGCTTGCCTTTTTGTTTTGGCTGAATCGTAATCTGGATGCGACCACTGTCTTTTCCGTTAGCATTAGTGGCCTTAGGGTCACGCTTGGCGGTGATCTTGTCACGTTTCGAGTCGTAGGTGATGCTGTTACCGGTGAAGATATTACCACTTTGAATAATTTTCGCGTTGCCGCGCATGATCAGTAATTCTTTAACCGCATCGTAGAATAACTCATTGGCTTCAGCGATAACGGGTTTCTTTTTATTGTCAGGTGTTTGCTCAAAATGTGCAGGTTTACCTGTTGAATGCATCTTGTCGAGGTTCTTCTCATTATCACGATAGACGATGATGCTGTCACCTTCGATGCGGATGCTACCACGGGTAATCAAGACATTTCCCTTAAAGGTGCTGGTGCCTTTTTCGTCATCAATATCAACGCGGTCAGCGGCAATCTTCATAGGCTTATCGCTGTCAGTACTCAATGCGTATAGCGGCATGGACAGGCCGATGCTTGCCAGCAGGCATGACATGAGCAGTGTTGTCTTGACAGTGTTATTTCTCATAGCTGACTCGTACTTTATTCAGTAGTTGTAATTGCCCATCACGCACATAGGCGCGCATCCCCGTCGCTGAAGTACGACGTTTGTTGCTGACCATGGTAACAGGCTGATCCGTTTCCGCGAAATCTGAGTCGGGGTGAATACGCAGGCGCTCTGTAAAAAGTTGTACCGGGCGATTGTTAGGGCCGCTGGCACGGTCGATCGTGACTTTGCCACTAAGCAGGATCAGATCATGATCGGCCGAGACCCAGCCACGATGGGCTTTTACTACCCACGGTTTGCCAATATCATTATACAGTGTCATGACGGGGGCATTGAGCTCGGTACTGCCATCATCGGCATAGTGAATGAGTTTATTGGACACAAGCAGTGAACGTGGTTCACCCTTTTCATTCATACTGGTGATTTCAAGCCCTTCCATAAAATAGTCGGGGGTGTGTCGCTGTTTTTTCTTTTCAAGTTGAGTACTGGTAACGGTTTCTTCACTGTCCTGTTGTACCCAGCTGGCAAGCCCGGCCAGGCTGATTAATACGGCAATGAAGGCAATTAAGCGAAGGTTCATTGCAAGTAGGTGGCGAGTGTCTCATCAAGGACACCATGGGCTTCCATGAGCATCTCACAAACATCTCGGCCAGCACCGCGACCACCGTTACTGGGGGTGAGCCAGTGGGCATGCTTACGCACCATCGGGTGTGCGTCCTGTACACCAATTGCCAGGCCCACTTTACTCATTACGGGCAGGTCGACGACATCATCGCCGACATAGGCGACGTGTTCGGCTGACAGGTTGAGCTTCTCTAACAATTCTGCAAATGCCTGGCGCTTGTCGAGCTGACCCTGGTAGACATGTTGAATGCCGAGGCTTTGCATGCGGTATTCGACTACCTTCGAGGTCCGACCGGTAATGATTGCAATGGTTACCCCTGATTCCTGTAGCATTTTCATGCCATGGCCATCGCGTGAATTAAAGGCCTTGTACTCGAGGCCATCATCGCCGAGAAACAGGCTGCCATCTGTCAGTACACCATCGACGTCAAAAATGACAAGTTTTACCTGTGCAGCACGTTCAAGAATGTCTTTCATTGCCTACTCCGTTTAGACGACCCCGGCGCGCAACAAGTCATGCATGTTGAGGACGCCGGCTAGGGTGTTGTCTGCATCGACGACCAGCAGACCATTTATTTTTTTCTCCTGCATCTTGAGCAGGGCTTCTTCTGCAAGAATATCGCTTCGAACCGTCGTGAAGGACGTGTTCATGCAGTCAGCTATCTTTGTAATATGAATATCGGCATTGCTGTCGAGCGTACGACGCAGGTCACCGTCAGTGTAGACACCACAAAGCCGGTTGTGTTCATCGACAACCGCTGTCATACCGAGCCCTTTTCGACTCATCTCCAGCAAGGCCTCACTGAGCAGAACGTCATGGTGGACAACGGGCATTTTGTCCCCCGTATTCATCACGTCGTTAATGTGTAACAACAAGCGACGACCGAGCCTGCCAGCCGGGTGGGAACGTGCAAAATCACGTTCTGTAAAACCACGCATCTCGAGCAAGGCAATCGCGAGTGCATCACCCATAACGAGTGTCACCGTTGTGCTTGAGGTGGGTGCGAGGTTAAGTGGACAGGCTTCGATTTCGACGCTGATATCAAGGTATGCCGTTGCCGCTTCGCCAAGTGAAGAGTGGCGTTTGCCACACAATGCAACCAGCGGTACACCAAGGCGTTTGATAAGCGGTAACAGGGTAATGATTTCGTCTGTTTCACCCGAGTTCGAAACAGCGATAATGACATCGTCGGCAGTTATCATTCCGAAGTCACCGTGTGCGGCTTCGCCTGGGTGGATGAAAAATGCCGGGCTGCCGGTACTGGCCAGGGTGGAGGCTATTTTGCCGCCAATATGGCCTGACTTGCCCATCCCAATGACGATAATACGCCCCTTGCATTCAAGCATGGCGTGACAGGCTACGCTGAAATCATTGTCCAGTCGGTCAGCGAGGGATTGAACGGCACGGGCTTCCGCTTCAATAACGGCGAGGCCCATTTTGCGCAGGGTTTCATCATTCATAGGTGTCAGGTTCGGTGTGTCTTGATACAGATTTATCGTAATTATTATTGTTTTCGGTGCCCGGTTTCCGGCTGTCGAGTATAGCCCAGAGCGGGCAGCGATAACAGTTGCCCATCCTTGTTAGACGCTGGATACGTAGAGCCAGCCCATGTAGCCAACATAGGCGGCTAACAGGGTGCCCCCCTCGAGTCGGTTGATTCGCCCCTGGCGACCATTAATGCCAAAGGACATCAGGAACAGTGCCACAGTCAGGATGGCCATGACACCGAAGTCACGACTGAGCGATTCGGCGGGCAAGGTGAACGGGTGAATCAGCCCAGGCAGACCAAGCACGCCCAGGATGTTAAACATGTTCGAGCCAACGACGTTACCCACGGCTATATCATGCTCGCCCTTGATGACGGACATGATCGATGCAGCGAGCTCCGGCAGGCTGGTACCGATGGCAATAATGGTCAAGCCGATCACCAGGTCACTGACGCCCATTGCGACGGCAATCTCGGTCGCGCCCCAGACCACGGCGCGAGAGCCAGCAAGCAAGACCAGGATACCGATTAGTAGCCAGAACATGGCAATGGGGGTGGTCATCTCGGCTTCGCTCAATTCTTCGGCAAACTCTTGTTGCAGGGGATCACTCTTGCGACTGCGTAGGCCAATACGGACCACCCACAACATCATCAGGAATAGTCCTGCGATTAACAGGATGCCATCAAGGACACCGAGGTAGCCATCTGACATCAGCCATAGCGCCAGCACCATGGCGACAAATAGCAATGGGTATTCGCGGCGCAAGGTATCTGAATTGACGGCAATGGGGGCGATCAGGGCCGTTGTGCCTAATACCAGACCAATATTGGCGATATTTGAACCCAGCGCATTACCGACGGCGATACCGGGATAGCCATCCCAGGCAGCAATGCCCGAGACAAGCATTTCGGGTGCCGAAGTACCGAACCCGACGATGGTCAAACCAATAATCAGCGGCGGAACACCAAGGTTACGCGCTGTGGCGGATGCGCCGGCAACAAATCGATCGGCACCCCAGATGAGCAGGCCAAAGCCGGCAAGAACAGTAAAGATGTGTAACAGCATAGAGAATGATTAACGTGTTTGACCCATGTGCGGCGCTATTGTCAGTGATTATTGACTGCAGGCCAAGCTTTATCATCCAAAAAAGATGAACTTGATAGCAAATACGTCAAAAATGACGCGATATGTTTCTAAAATCGTTTATATTCTGGAAAAAATCGGAAAAGCACTCTTTCGGGAGAGCATAAACCAAAACCGCCCACGAAGGTGGGCGGTTTGGATGAGGCTAGTTATCAAATTTTTCTTTAGGCGGGTTACCGTCATAAACCAGATTCTGTCGACGCTGTAAATAGGCATCGCGCACGAACAGGTAGGGATCCAGCGCGGCTTCCTGAAGGATTTTGCTCGCACTGAGCAGGCCTGCACGTGTATCTATGACATTGATGACAACCAGGGTGTTTTGTGTGCCCTGGGATTTAATATCATAGAGCGGGTTCACGTAGGCATCGGAGACCAGGCCAACTGTATCACGTACGTTACTTGGGCCAAGGAAGGGCCATACGATATAGGCACCGGTATCAACGCCCCAGTAGCCAAGCGTTTGACCGAAGTCTTCATTGTGTTTTGGCATGTCCATACTTGTCGCGACATCAAATACGCCTGCTATGCCCAGGGTTGAGTTGAAAAATACTCGGCCTATATCAGACAGGGCCTGTTCAATCTTGAATTGCAGCAGGTCATTGAAGATAACAACCACATCACCGAGGTTACTAAAGAAGTTACTCACGCCCTTGTTCACCGGATCGGGGAGGATAGCGTTATAGCCCTGGGCAACGGGTTTGACGACAGTCCGATCTAATCCATCATTAAATGAGTACATAGCACGGTTAAAGGATTCAAGCGGATCATCTGGATCGGCTTCACCTTCAATGGTGGCGCAGCCACTGAGCATAAATAAGCTCAATAAGAGAGCCGTGAGTATGGAATATTTTCTAGCAAGAATTTTCATTGATTATTATTACCACTTTGCCTGCTGTTTATGCTTCAGGTTCATCCCTGGGTTATTGTTTTGTTGCTCAAAGACAACAACCAAGTGTTTTCCCGGGACATCCTCCCCGGAGCTATTAAAGGGATGATGTCATTCCCGACTCTTTAAATCAAGCTGTTAGCCACGAAGTTGGCAAGGGTATGGGTCAGCATTTACGAAGAATAAGTGTAGTATATTCCCGACAATTTTTTCTGCGACCGTGTAGTTTCATCTACCTTAAGGCGGTTTAAGTTAAGCCTCATATCGCTTTGACACGGTTCTTGCCACAGCGCGCGCACTTGTATTCAGTGACCAATTTTCCCTGTTTAACATCAAAGCGACGTTCATGAACGATTTCCCATTTATGGAAACCGTTTCGACAAAGTGTATTGCCTCGGTGTTTGTCCTTCAGTGAAGGTTTGCGAAAGGGAATGACCTTGCTCATATTTATATACGTGTGTGGCGGTGCCGGGTTTATATGCAGACATGCTTGCCTGATAGACATGAATAATGGATAGTCCTGACCCAAGTGTCAAAAACCGGATTGAGAGCAAAATTGAATATGAGTACGTCGAGTCCAAATTATGGTGACATCGTTGTCGGTTCACGTGGATGGCTACACTCGACATGGTCGCAAAGTTATTACCCAGATGATATCCCTGATGAGTGGCGGATGGGTTTTTATGGTAATGAATTCAATACCCTGCTTGTGAAATGGGAAGAGTGGGGTAAGCGGCTCGACAGTGAATGGCTCGAACAACTTGAGGATCTTGACGAGGATTTCCACCTCTACCTTGAATTGCCTGGTGAGGTACAAGCCCTGCCGCAAGGACTAACAGAA
>Ga0316207_10001226_pt1 | contig 32791 bp, 30 predicted proteins | sample 6weekpyrite_MG_FD_204943 | JGI IMG/M metagenome (GOLD analysis project Ga0316207, IMG submission 204943) | Microbial mat bacterial communities from mineral coupon in-situ incubated in ocean water Damariscotta River, Maine, United States -... | ecosystem: Environmental > Aquatic > Marine >...
TAAATGCCGCAGCCCCAACCGCTGCCTAAGCGAACTTAAAACAGTATAAAAAAAGCGCGGGATTAAAACCCTGCGCTTTCTTTGCTTAATCACAAATTGGTGTTGTCGCCTACCTACCTATAGGAAGCCTGCGTTCACTCCCTAAATAAACGGGGAATATGAATTTGCAGGAGCTTCTAAATGAAACATGTTCTTCTTCTACTGGCCGACGGCTTTGAGCCCCTTGAGGCCGCTGGTTTTACCGATATTCTTGGTTGGGCAAACATCGACGGTGAACAGGAAATACAGCTTACATCTGTAGGCCTTCGATCCCCCCTTCAGGCAACATTCGGGTTTTCAGTTATTCCAGATAAATTACTCGCAGATATTGACCTGGGCACATTTGATGCCGTGGCAGTACCCGGGGGCTTTGAGGGAGCTGGCTTTTATAATGACGCCTACAGTGAAGAGTTCCTAAACGTTATTCGCCATTTTGAGAAAGCAGGTAAGCCCGTCGCCTCGGTATGTGTTGCCTCACTTTCGCTCGCCAAAGCTGGAGTTTTAGAAGGACGCCGAGCCACTGTTTACCATCAAACCGGCGGAAAGCGTAAGGCTGAACTAGAAGCACTAGGAGCTATCTTCATCGATAACGCTGTCGTTAAGGATCAAAACCTGATCACATCAACTGGGCCCGGAACAGGCGTTGAAGTGGCTTTCGCATTGCTTGAAGAGCTAACATCAGCAGACAATGCCACCCACATTCGCCATTTAATGCGCATTCCAGAGCCAAGCCAAAGCTGGTTCCAAACACCTCAAGTAACGGCTACCTAACAACCCCATTAGAATGGGCCACCCTGCTTTGTTGGCCCATTTTCCTAGCGACATTAACGCTGATAAAATACTTTGTTCATTGTAGCAGAATTGACTGTAACAATATCAGATCAAGCAGCTAAAAGCCGTTCCGGCGGAAACCAAAGCACAACACGGGTACCCACCCCAACCTCACTGGTAATTGTAAGTGTTCCATCATGCTGGCGAACCAAGGCTTCGCTTAATGGTAGGCCAATGCCAACGCCGGTGTTTTCATCCCGCCTGCTGCTATCGGCTTGGCCATACCGGGTTAAAGCTAAGGGGATTTCTTCCTCACGCATCCCAATTCCTGTATCCTCAATCGTCACATATAGGCCGCTCGGTCCAGCTTCTATATGGATTGTGACTTTACCGTCTTTCTTATTAAACTGAATAGCGTTGGCAATTAGGTTGATCATAACCTGACTAATTTTTCTATGGTCTGCCAAAAACACCGGGGGCTGACCGCTAGTCTCTAGCTTCATGGTAATATTATGATGCTTGGCCTGCATTTTAAGCAAGTTCATCGTAGTGCGCGTCACTTGCTTCAGGTCAACTTTTTCTTCGGTCAGTTCAAGGGTACCAGCCTCAATCAGTGATAAATCAAGTATGTCATCAACCAACCCAAGCAAATGCTTGCCCGAAGCGTGAATATCCCCGGCATACTCTTTGTAAAACTTGCTGCCAAATGGGCCAAAGACCTCCCGCTTCATCACTTCAGAAAAACCGATAATCGCATTAAGAGGTGTGCGTAATTCATGGCTAAAGGTTGCCAAAAAATTGCTTTTGGCGTGTGATGCAGTTTCCGCTTTTTCCAAAGCCAAATCCAACGCCACCGCACGGTTTTGTAAGTCTCTATTTGCTTCCTGCAAGCGAGTTGTTAATTCATCCCGTTCTTGTTCTATCCGGCGGGCCTTCATCACAAATGCCTGTGCATGCATCAACACAACAATCAAAACAACTAGCTGGGACCATTCTAAAGAAAGACCAATCACCCCCGTTGTAGACAGTATTTCGTAGGTCGCATACCCAAGCCCTGCGAGACTAACGACAATAGCCTCCCGGCGTTGTATTGCGTTCTGTGTTGTGGCTTGAAAAACAACCCACACCACCATAATAATGATGGACCCCCATAAAACCTGTGTAGCCTCTCTAAATAAAGTGATTGTGCCTGCGGGGAAAAACGGGGCAAGAAAAAGCGCGAAACCGATCAAGCTTCCAGTGATGCCGTATATTATGTAATCAATTTTCGAGGTTTTCTGAGATCGTAGCAAATCATTTACAAAGGCATAATAGGCCACTGCGATGACAAAAAGTGACAAATATTCAAGGTCATATTTACGCGCCAAGCTAAAAGCAGGAAAGTAATCCCAGATAATATCACTTACGAACAACACACGCATTCCCGCAGCAAAAGCCAAAAATGCAAAGAAATAATGTTCTTTGGAGTGATTCCCACGAGAACCAAAAATAAGTGCTGCAAAGCCGATCATTAACAACACAATCACAAGGGCACTGGGCATACCTGTTTCACGGTTTTCAAGTGCCGCCAAGCGCCAGCTTAAATCTAAAATAGGCACCTCCACAATACCACCTTGCTTATGAACTTTATTACTTAATTGCAGTATCAGCGTCATACGCTGCACACCGTGAGGTAAGGTAATTTTGGGCAAATCTGGATTGTTGACTATCTGCTCAGCCGTGGCCAAAAGGTCGCCGTTTTTATGCAAAAGGAGTGTTTGGCGCTCACCAACCAAATTGGTAGATATGGCATAAATTACGGAAACAGAGCGCAGCGCCCCCATTCGCAGAGCAAAAAAATCATCACTTTTCGGAAAAATAATGTCTGCACAATATGTCGCTTTACCATGCCCGCTATAAACAGTGGATGTAAAAGCAGGCCCCCAGATATCAGGAAGTGTCAGTCGCTCACCTTCCAAGCCTTGATCAAGCTGTATTGAGCTACACTTTCCATCCGTAAAATTTTCAGGGCCCAGAATACGATCACGGAAAACTGTCCAACCATAATTCAATGTAACAGCGCCATCTTGCTCAAATGACCAGTTTGACAGATCAACTGCATCAGAAGCCGAAGGTTCAGTGGCGCTTACTGGAGCCGGCAAGGCCAACAACCACACAACAATAAATACAGAAAATATTCGCCTAATTATCACAAAGTATCCGTATCTTCCTGCTATTTTCTGCTTGCGACAAACCACCAACTGCCAGAGTACCCTCCTTAACAAACGTAAGTTTAGGAAGCATTAACTCAAACAGAGAGCAACCCTTCTGTCCCTTGGGCAAAATCAAGTTCTCCACGCAATAAACGCCCATAGTAGACCCTATAAAAGACAGGCGTTGCGTGATCTGGGTCAATTTATGGTGTCATTTTTACAGTGCAGGGCCAACGCTAAGTGCAAGCATGCGCGAAATATGTGAAAAAGGCCTACCACTTTCCTCAGCCCAAACATCAAACGCATTCTGCACTGCTTGTTGAGCACCTTTTCCTGTTGGTGCTTTGTCAATCACGCCTTCACGAATGAGTGCAGCAACCACATCTCGTGACATCACCCAGCTATCTTTCCCCAGTTGTCGCAAAAAATATTGACCCGACATACCGCCCAGCCTGCAACCTCGTTTTTTAAACATGGCTAACAAACCCACGAAGTCTTCTTGCGGCCAATCAGCGATGCAGGCCGCAGTGGAGCCATATTCATCCTCAAGATCACACAACAATATCGCGTTCTCCCTGACACTCACAATTTTCTGGCCGTTGCGCACAATACGGGTATCACTCACCAAGCTATCAAGATCATCATCTGACATAAATTTCCAACGCACCGGCACAAAACCCTCAAAAGCTTCCTCAAAACCGGGCCACTTTTTTTCGATTACTTTCCAGCTAAACCCAGCCTGAAAAATGGCACGTGTCATACCCGCCAAAATTCGGTCTTCTGGAATTTGTTTAATTTCAGCAGGTGTTTTCACTTTGGGCATCAAGGCTTCAAGGGTTTCTCTGCCCCCTTTAAATTCTTGAGCTAACTTCACTAATTCATCAAATGATCGCACCTAATTTATCCTCCAGCAGTCATAAATTTAGGTTACTCTGAGTTATACTTGCGGGTCTAGTGACAATGGCTAGACCAAATGGTGTAAATCCGCTATTGAGCATTGCAAAAATAAATGGGCATTAAAAATACAACAAGTGCCGGTTTTACTTTCTCATGATTAGCGCTTTGGTTTAGACTGGTTCAATGGCAAACGATTATATAAAAAGTTTTGGGTTCCCACGCTGGGGTGAATATGGCCGCGATCAGGATACGACCGCACTAAGAATGTGTGATTATACAGGTTGCTCAGAAACAGGCGACCATCCGGCCCCTAAAGCACCAGGCTCACCTGAACGCTGGTATTTCTGCCAGACACACGCCGCTGAATATAATCGCAACTGGAATTTCTTTGAGGGCATGAGCGACGAAGAATCCCGTCGTCACCAAGAAGACAGAAGCGAAACTTCTGGTGCTTTTGCTGGTGCCCGAACTTTTGAATGGGGCGGCGCAACAGATGAAAGCGGCTTTAGCAACTCTGAGCAAGCTGCTTTTGACACTTTAGAGCTGGAAATAGGGTCTGATCAGATAGCGATTAAAAGGCAATATAGAAAACTGGCAAAACAGTTTCACCCAGATGCCAACCCCGGTGACCCAGAGGCAGCAGACAGGTTTTACAAAATCCAAACCGCCTATGATCTACTGCGAGAAAAAAGCTACTAACTTGCATCTTCCAGCGGGATGTTAAAGCCAGACTTTACCGTATCAATCGTGACAATAGCCTCAAACCTTCTGATCGCGGGGTTACTAAAAAAATGAGCCCGTGTAATACGGTCATAATCCCGCATGTCTTTCACTGTCATAATTAAGATAAAATCTGCTTCCCCAATACAATAATATGCCTGCTGAACCTCAGGCAGGGCACAAACTTGCTTCTTGAAAGCTTCAATTGTGTTCGCACCGCCCGTTGAAAAACATATCTGAACAATCAAGGTTGTTCGCCCGCCAACAACCGAAGGGCTAAGAATGGCAACTTCCTTGGCTATTGCACCTTGTTCACGAAGCTTTTTAATACGCCTTTGGCAGGCAGCAGGAGACAACCCAACCTGCTCACTAATCACCTCAGCAGTTTGACGGCTGTTGTCCTGCAAACAATTTAGAATACTGCGGTCAAAATTATCTATTTCAGGCATAATCGTATATTTTATTCCAATAGTTAACAAATTACGTATATTTTAATCGAACTTATATCTATATTTGCGAAGAAACAACACCTGCTCTGCACTAGATATACTATCAAGATAGTAGCGGAGTCAGCGGTTATGGTCAGCGGCACACATACTGAAGAAAACCAAGCCCTAAAACTGGGTATAATTTTTGGTGGTTCATCTGCATTAATTTGGGGTGCTTGGCCGGTGGTCACTGCGCTGGGCGTTGACGCCAACCTTACCCCCTACCAGCTCGTTATGTTCCGCATCTTCATTGCAGGGCCGCTGTTGTTACCTTGGGCCTTAAAGGGCCAACACAACCTTAAAGAATGGGGTAAAGTTACCATATTGGCCCTTTGTGCCGGAGCCCCTTATAGCTTTATCGCCTCTTCAGGGTTTCAATATACTTCAGCCACCCACGGTGGGGTGATTATTCCCGGCACAGTGATGCTCACCAGCCTGCTAGTTAGCCATTTTTTATTAGGTGACCGTCTAAACAAATACCGCATGTTTGGTGCTGCGGGGATCATGCTGGGGCTCGCCCTCCTTGCTATCGGCACCCCGCAAATTGCTGGTGAACCGTCCAGCCTAAAAGGCGATCTGCTATTCGTCCTCGCAGGCCTCCTATGGGCCAGCTACACATTATTGCTACGCGTATGGCCAATGGACCCAATTGTCGTTACAGCGCGTGTTACTTTTATATCTCTTGTTGGGCTCATAGTAATTCAGCCCTTCACACCTGCAACAGACTTCTCCCAGATACCCAATAGTATGCTAGCGATGCAAGCCGTGTGGCAGGGAGTCGTATCTGCCATTATCGCAATTATGTTGTTCAACAAAGGGGTTGCTATTATGGGGCCTGCAAAGGCCGCCGTACTGAACGCCATCATCCCAGTGGTTTCAACATTTCTGGCGTTTCTAATTTTATCTGAAACCCCTACTGTTGTTGAGGCCCTCGGTTTGGGAGCAATTCTTTGCGGTATCGCTGTAGCTATGTTTCTAACGCCTAAACCCAAAGAAAGAACAAAGACGACAGAATAGGAAAACCTTATCTGAATGACCCTAAATTATACACCTGCATACCAGTTGAATCAAAGTTTGAGGGTGCAAGCCAAGCCTCAAACGTCGTTTGAATGGTAGGCCAGTCACTATCTGTCATTCCATACCAAGCCGTGTCGCGGTTCCGGCCTTTCATCACCATCTCATTTCGGAATATTCCTTCATACTGAAAACCAAACCTTTGTGCTGCCCCCATTGAGGCAGCATTCGTAGCATCACATTTCCATTCATACCGTCTATAGCCTAGGCCTGTAAAAACATGTCCCGCCATTAGATACATAGCGTCAGTTGCAATACGCGAGCGCTGAAGTTTCTTGCTAAAAATCACGGCTCCAACCTCCGCGCTTCCATGTTCTTCTCTAATGCGCATATAGCTGGCCATACCTAAAATTTCAGATGACGCAGCACACCGAATAACCATTGTTTGCCACCCACCAGCCGCATTACTCCGCGCCAACAAATCGGCAAGCGCACCCTCTGTATTGAAAGGGCCAATCGGCACATAATTCCAAAGGTCAATATTCTCAGTGCCACCGATTGCCTTGAACAACCCAGCACCATGATTGGCCCACTCATAAGGTTCACAAACTGCATATTTGCCAATCAGCCGCTCACCACCTGGCCGCTTGCAACCTTTCCAGTTTTTCAAGTCATCCATCTTTAAATCAGCGCTCTTCTGGTAAAATATTTCTAATTTTAGTGGCAAATTCACCGTGCTTTGCATGGTCCACTGGCTTAACAACAGCATCTTGTGATGCCGGTTGTCGCCGCCGGGAAACCCCTTCACGCCATTCGTTTTTCGGCCTAATAGGTCGCGGCACAAAGCCTCCACCGCAATTAGGACAAACATTCTCTAAAATACCTGCCACACACTCCCGACAGAAAGTGCACTCATAACTGCAGATACAAGCTTCTGTGCTTTCAGCAGGTAACTCTTTAGCGCAGTTCTCACAGCTAGGTTTAATCTGAAGCATCACATAACTCCTTAGCCTTTTTGCCAACCATAACTCTCCATGGTGGAGTGATTTAAAGATGCCATTTCACCTTCCGGAGCAGCTATCGGGGCATCTTGCACCATCCGAAGCGGAACAACACCAGACCAAACAGGAAACTCTGCTTCCTCAGGGTCACCCGGTGGTGCTGCACGCACCTTTGCTGCAGCGTCATCAATTTCCATCACCAACAAGCCTGTTGCTTTGCGTTCTTGCTCTGTCATAGTTCGCAGTTGTTCCCAGCGGCCCGGGGCTATTTGGTCGAAAAACAGCTTCATCTGGCGATCAAACTCCTTTTCATCAGTAACCAGCTCTGGCCTCCCGTAGCACATTACCGAGCGATAATTCACGCTGGTTGAAAAGGCAGATCTTGCAAGAACCAATCCATCAAGCTGCGTTACCGTTACACATGCCGGGTTACCTGCTGCAAGATGCCTGATCATTTGGTTTTTACTTGATCCATGCCAATAAAGCTTGTTGCCTTCACGCCAATGGCATGTGGGAATAACCTGCGGTTGACCATCTTTTTCGTAACCAACATGGCACAAGAAATGACTATCCAAAATCTCGTAAACTGTCTTTCTGTTATAAACTGCACGCTTATTGCCTCGGCGCACACGATTACGGTCATTCTTATCAAAATGATCCGATAAACCTTTATCAACTTGCTGCATTATTTCAGTCATGTATCAACCTGCTTTACTCTAGTTTTCTTGTAGATATCTTGAAATATTGATACTATTAAAAGAGCCAATTTTTATATTTTTATGGTACCAATTATCAAACAGCTCATCGAAACAACCTTCATTGCAGGAGAAGGAAACGAAACAACATTGCAACAGCAATTACATGCTCGCCTTCGCTCAGCAATTCTGGAAGGAACTTTAGAGGCGGGCACTAAGCTTCCTGCAAGCCGGGCCTTCGCTGTACAACAAGCTGTTTCCAGAAACACAGTATTGGCGGCCTATGATCAGCTAGTTGCAGAGGGGTATCTTGAAACGCGGCGAGGCGCAGGAACATATGTAGCCCACGACCTACCTGATGCTTTCATCAAGCTCGACACCTCATTGGCCGCACCTTCCCTTTCCCCGCAACAAACTAAAAAACGCGTACCACAAACAGGTTTGCCTGCAATCGATGCTTTTCCAACAGATGTTTGGGCGAGGTTAAACAGCAGTGCGTGGCGTCAGGCAGATCTTGAAACATTACATTATAATGATCCAATGGGCTATCGACCGCTGAGAGGTGCGATTGCCTCTTATCTCGCCAGCGCTCGAAATGTGCAGTCCTCAGCTGATCAAATCTTAATTACTTCTGGTCTACAGCAAGGATTAAGGCTGATCATTGACAGCCTCTTAAATGATCAAAACAACATAATTCTAGAAGACCCTGGGTATGATGGGTTGCTTAGAACAGCACGGGCATGTTCACCTACAGTGTCATTCACACAGTTAGATGATGCCGGAGCCTGTGTACCCAGCACAAAATCACAAAACAGCCTCTTAGTTATCAGCCCTTCACACCAATACCCCTTAGGCATCACCATGCCAACCGCACGCCGCCTTGCCCTTATTAATTGGGCACAAGAAACAAACAGCTTAATACTAGAAGATGATTATGATAGCGAGTTTCGATATAGAGGCCGTCCGTTAAACTCACTGCAAGGCATGTCAGGGGGCGAGCAGATTATTTACGGTGGTAGTTTCTCGAAATCAATGTTCCCTTCTTTGCGTCTCGGCTATCTTGTACTACCTCCACACCTAGTAAGTCAGGTTACGCAACAACGGGAAGCAACTGATAGTTTTCCATCCATTATGCCACAACTAGCGCTTACAAAATTTATTAGCGAAGGCCATTTTGCCCGCCACATCAGACGCCTTCGCAAATTACATGCTATCCGCCAGCAATGTTACATTCGTTGCTTTCAGAGCAAACTTTGCCAATATTTTACATTGATACCCTCTTCTGCTGGGCTAGACTTGGTTGCCCGGGGCACAGAAAAATTGAAAAACTCACCTTTCAACTGTGATAAATTTTGGGCCAATGCGATACAAAAATCTGGCCTAAGTGCCTTGCCACTTTCCAAGCTGTATCGCTGCACTGAACCCATAAAGGGCCTACTACTCGGGTTTGCTAATTTTCCCGAAGACAAAATAGAAACCGCAACAGACAAACTGGCCCAAATTATGCTTTCAGAAACAGGCTTTTAATCAGTGACGCCTCGTTGTAGTTTGAGGTAATTTTAAAGTATACGGTATCACCGGGACGACCTTCAGGAGGCAAATATGGTGAAGAAAACTTCGGCTTTCCTTAAAGCTGGCTTCATATCAACAGTGTTTGCTTTCACTGGAGCAACAACGCAAGCGCAAGACAACTGGAGCTATTCAGGTAATAATGGGCCCCAAGCTTGGCACCAACTATCCCCTGCAAATGCCCTTTGCCGTACAGGACAACGTCAAAGCCCGATAAATATTGAAGGCACTGACCCTGTTATCATGCACCGCTTGATTACAGACTATAAAGTTGCGCCCATTGATATGAAAAACAATAGTCACTCGGTTAGCATGACCTACACCCCCGGTAGCCATTTACGCGTTGGGGCAAAATTTTTCACCCTGCAAAGCCTTAGCTTCCATACACCAGCAGAACATACCGTAAGCGGCGAGAGCTTTCCAATGTCGGTTCAGTTCAAGCACCGTGGGCCAAATGGCGACTGGGCCATCATTGAAGTATTGGTGAAAGAAGGCCGCGAGAACATCGCTGCTCAGGAATTTCTAAACAACATGCCTATTGAGGCAGGGCAATCCATGAAATCAGCCTCTACATTTGTAAATGCGCGCGATTTGATGCCAACCGACAAAGCCTACTATCGCTACATGGGGTCTTTAACCACACCACCTTGCAGTGAAGGCGTAAGCTGGTATGTGCTAAAAAGGCCTGTTCAATTTTCCAAGGCGCAAATTGATCTTGCAAAAGGGATTGTTGGGGGTGATAGCGCCCGCCCGGTTCAGGCCCGCAACAACAGGATGATCCTTGATGCACGTCCACAATAAAAATCAAGGCCCTAAAGGCCATATTTTCCGTGCTGCAAGCCTAGCTCTATCCTTAAGCTTGCTTGCGGCTTGCTCATCGGTTGACTTTTTTAGCAGCAGTAGGCCTGCGAAAACATCAGGCGACACTGCACAAATGCCGCAGGATGTATTAGGTGCAATTTGCGAAGGACATGCAGAAGATGCCATCACCATCATGACTTCAGAGCCACTGATGTCAGCCTCTGACAGGCTGTTTCTAGCAATCGCAACCGAAGAGGCTGGCCATTCTGCGAGAGCACGGCAGCTTTATGCAAGGCTAATGCAATCGGGCTCGATTGAAATGGTAAGCGCACGCTGTGGCAGACGCATTCTAGCTGAGGGTACCGTAAGTGATGAAGCCGCAAAACGACTTGCAGCCGTGGCGCGCGACCTAGCGGTTTTAGACGCCAATTTACGCCCGGTTATGCCTTTGCACAAAGGCCTCCCCTCTGCCGCACCAATCACAAATGCAAGAGCAAACAATAGCCCTTCTTATACAGGCCCTGCACTCAATGTTGCCACGCCCGGCAGCCAGTCGCCCTTTGGGCAATGGTTTGTTCATCTTGCTTCCTACCGTACAATCGAAAATGCCACCAAAAACCGCAGTACAATCGAAACACAGTTTCCCGCACTTAGCGGTATTATTGACCAATGGGAAGTTGATGTCAGTGGCTTGGCCATCAGGCTCGGTGTACGCTTGAACGACAAGGCCGAGGCAGACAGTCTGTGCAATGCAGTTAAAAGCCAAGGGGCTTACTGTGCCGTTATGGACACCTCCAATTAAGCGCCAACCAAGACCATATAGATCAATCAATCGTGTCTAAACCAACTTCTGACTGGAACCTTGAGGCCTGTCTCACTATGATGGCCGCCAAATGGTGCCGCTCAGGGCTGGGTTGGCACCATATTTATAATTATATTTCATGAATTCTTAGGGGAGAATGGGATCATGGCTGGAGTTACTCACCAACATTGGTCGTCACGCTGGACGTTCCTGTTGGCAGCAGTCGGTAGTGCCGTTGGGCTCGGCAATATCTGGAAATTTCCATATGAAGCGGGCGAAAGCGGCGGCGGCGCGTTTGTATTACTATATCTTGCGTTTGTATTTGTAGTGGGCCTGCCTGTCTTGATCGCAGAATTGTCTCTTGGTCGACGAGGGCAATTATCCCCGATTGGCGCGATGGGCAAAATTGCCAAAGAGGAAGGCCGCAGCAAAGCATGGAGTTTGATCGGTTGGTCAGGCGTTGTCGGTGGTTTTGTGGTGGTAAGCTATTATTCCGTTGTTGGCGGATGGGTACTTGCCTATCTGGTAAAAGCACTTAGCGGCTTTACTGGATATGATGCAGCACAATCTACAGCAACCTTCGGTGCTTATATTACAGACCCCATTTATCCAATTATATCTCATTATGCATTCTTGCTTATCACCGTGGGCATTGTTGCACGCGGTGTGCAGGGCGGCTTGGAAAAAGCAGTTACCTTCCTCATGCCTGCCTTGTTCATTTTGCTCACTGTTATGGTGATATATTCTGGTTTCACAGGTGATTTTTCTGGCGCAGTAAATTTCCTTTTCAACCCTGATTTTGGGAAGATTAACCTGAACACCGTACTTCAGGCGCTTGGGCTTGCATTCTTCTCGCTGTCTCTCGCTCTTGGCTCCATCATGACCTACGGTTCATACCTAACGAAGGATATGAACATTCCGCGCTCAGCAGCAACAATTGCTGCCGCTGATAGTGCGGTTGCGATTATGGCTGGCCTCGCGATTTTCCCGATTGTGTTTGCTTATGGCCTTAATCCGGGCCAAAGCGTTGGCTTAGTGTTCACCACCCTGCCTATTGCCTTTGGCCAGATGCCGGGCGGTGTAATTGTTGGCTCTGCCTTCTTCTTCTTATTATCTGTCGCGGCGGTAACAAGCGCGATCTCTTTGATCGAGCCTGCCGTATCTTATGTAGAAGAACGCACCGGTATGGCACGCAGTAAAGTAGCTATCTTGATCGGCATCTCAGCATTCGTACTGGGTACCCTGTCAGCATGGGGCCAAGCCGGTAACATACTCGGTGATGTTAAGTTCTTCGGCTTTGATATCATGGGTATCAAAGACTTTATTACCAATAACATCATGATGCCGCTTGGCGGCATGTTCATCGCTATCTTTGTGGGCTGGTTCATTTCCCGTAAGAACATGATGAATGAAATGGTTATGGCAGATAGCAGCTTCAAAATTTGGTACTTTCTGGTGCGCTATGTGTGCCCGGTTGCGATTGGCGCTGTATTTGTTTCAATTATTTACAACAGCTTCTTCGCTTAACCTGAGGCTGATACCAGACACAAAAAAGGGGCCAGTTGGCCCCTTTTTTCATGATAGTATAAACACTGTTTAGCTTTCTTCTGCAATTGCCTGAATGCGCTCAACCATCGAGAAGAGGCCATTTGCCCGCATCGGCGACAAGTGCGACGCAAGGCCTAGTTTTTCCAAAATTGCCTTGGCATCTATTGTCCGAATTTCAGCGGCAGTTTTACCTGAAAAAATACTTAGCATCAGCGCAACAAGGCCCTTTACAATGAAGGCATCACTATCACCACGCAGATGAATTTTACCTTCAGCATCAACTGTAGGCACTAGCCAAACCTGACTTTGACACCCACGCACCTTATAAACATCTGTCATCTCTTCAGGGGCCAGTGGTAACAACTTTTTACCCAAATCAATGATATATTTGTAGCGTTCTTCCCAATCGTCTAAAAACTCGAAAGTATCCAAAATTTCAACGATCGTTGTATTTTCCTCAGGCATCGGTTATTCCTGTATTAAATGCAGCCTTGAAAGTTGTGCTAACCGCCCGACGTAATGTAGGCAGTATAATTAACAAGACCTCTATAGAATTGGCTGCCATAAGAAAAGGCCAAACTACAGAGGCCGTCAAAAGAACGACGCTGGGGAGCGCACTATATGTCTGACCACCAAAACGGTTATCCAAAACCGGCTGTCGCCTGGTACATGGTGATTTTATTACTGGTAATCTACACCTTTTCATTCATTGACCGGCAAATACTGGGGCTGCTGGGCTCTGCCATTATTGAAGACTTTGGCATAAGCCTCACCCAGTTTGGCTTATTAACCGGCTTTGCTTTTGCTGTATTTTACACAGTATTTGGCTTACTTTGTGCTCGCATCGCAGACAGTAAAAGCCGCCGAGGCTTAATTGCACTGGGTTTGTTAGTCTGGAGCTTAATGACAGCCGCCACCGCCCTTGCCCGGAATTTTACCAGCCTCTTCCTGTTCCGGATTGGCGTGGGCGTGGGTGAGGCAACTTTAGCCCCAGCAGCAAATAGCCTTTTAGCCGACAGCTTCCCCAAGCATAAATTATCAACTGCGCTTTCTGTGTATTCCATGGGCATACCAGTTGGCACCGCCCTCGCCTTCATCGTTGGCGGCAGTGTTATTGGGCTTGCCGACATGGTACCCGACGTAACCGTACCGGGACACGGCCTTATTACAGGCTGGCAAAAGGTCTTTTTAATGGTTGGCTTACCGGGCGTACTGCTGACCTTTTTTTTATGGACCTTTAAAGAACCCATCAGAAAAGGCACAACAGGTACAGGCGGCGCATTGCCTGTTAGAGAAATAACAACCCATGTAAAAGGCCGCATCCGTGCTTACAGTGCTATTTGCTTAGGCGTTTCACTTAATGCCGCACTTGGTTTTGGTAGTGCCACCTTTGTGGCGATATTTTTCAGCAACTATCACGGATTAGGTGCAGCCGAAGTGGGTGTAACCTTTGGGTCTATTTCAATTATCACAGGGCCTGTGGGCCTATTACTCGGCGGCTATCTCGCTGACCGCTGGTACCGCAAAGGCCGCAAAGACGGCCATATGCTTGCCCTGATGGCAGCTCCACTTGGATACGGCATTCCAAGCCTGTTGTTCCCATTTGCCACTGATATTACCACCGCTTGGATTTTGCTAGGTATCGCAAACCTGTTTATTAACCTGCCATCTGGCGTCGCTTACGCCAGCCTGCAGCTTATAACCCCAAACCAAATGCGCGGTCAGGTTATCGCTATGTATGTTTTATGTACCAGCATCATTGGGTACGGCGCAGGGCCATTTTTACTTGGCTTTTTCACAGATTCCCTATTTGGCGGGGACGTGATGAAACTGCACTATTCGCTGGCACTACTAGCAGGCATTACTACGCCGCTATGTATCGCTTTCTATCAGTGGGGGCGCAAAGCCTACGCTGCAGCACTTGTTGAAGAAGAAACAAGACTCGCAGCAATTGCCGATGACTGGAATGATAAACAAGCCGTTTAATTCAGGTACATTTTAGATAAGCATAAAAAAAGGGACAGAGGCGGCCAAGTACCTCTGTCCCGGTTTGCTTTCACTTCTGGGAGGAAGGGAAAGGCAGTAACCTCGTTATTTAATCTTCAAGCCGCCTAAGTTCACGCTCCAAACGGAACCGCTTGCTTGTCATATAGGCTTCCATATCGCTGGTCCGGCGCTCAATATCACGGAAACGACGGCGGAGTTCAGCGGCTGTATAGTCAGGTGCCTTACGGGTCTGTTTCCAGAATTCTTCTTCTTTTTCATCTTCATACAGATCACCCGGACGGGCATCCAAAATGAAGCCTAGAAGAAAATATCCAATTAAGAAAAGGCCACTTAGCGGTGTGAACAAACCTATCAGAGCTAAAACACGGATCGCAGTAGCAGATACACTAAAATAATCTGCAATCCCTGCACATACTCCCATAATCTTCCCGTCGCGCGGGCTTTTATACAGGCGAGTTGGTGATTTCTTAAAGCTCATGACGGCTCCTCCAATCTGGAACCTCATCATCCATGATGCGTTCCATTGTGCGCAAACGGTCTTCAAGGCGGTCGGCTGCTGTTCTTAGATCAGTGAGAGAAGCTTCGTCTTCAGGTGTGAAGCCCTTCATGGCTTTCCACTTGGTAATATAGTGGAAGATAATCCATGGCAGGATCACAAACAGAATCAACATTATCGGAATGGCTTCATCCATTTTCAGGTTCCCCTTATTATTATTTTTGTCCCAAAAGGTGACAGTGGGGGGCGTCGATTATTTCGACGCCGCTTTTTTCTTAGGAGCTGACTTTTTATTCTCATTGGCAGCCGCCGCTGATTTTGCCTTTAAGGCTTCAAGCTCTTGCTCAATTGCATCATCAACCTCAAGACCAGCAATTTCCTCAGCAATCGTTTGGCCTTTGCCTAGGTCCATTGCCTCTGCTTCTGCTTCCATGCGGTCTAGGCGCTGATCTACCTTGTCGAACCTGTCAAAAGCATCTTGGATACGGCCATCATACAAATTCTTTTTCACACGAACCTGTGCTGATGCTGTTTTATGACGAGCCTGCATCGTTGCTTTTTTTGCACGAGCCTCACGCAGTTTAGCATCCAGCTTGATAACATCTTCCTCGTTGCGGCTTAGGGCCTCAGTAAGATGTGCTACTTCAGCTTCCAAATTAGCAACCATATCAGCCACTTTAGCTTTTTCCATAAGCGCACCTTTAGCAAGGTCATCGCGTCCCTTAGAAATTGCCAGTTCAGCTTTCTTTTCCCAATCAGACTGCGCGTTTGATAACTTTTTCAAACGACGTTCGACATCTTTCTGGTCAGCAATAGCCTTCGCAGCGCTTGAGCGAACCTCTACAAGCGTGTCTTCCATTTCCTGAATAACCATACGGATGATTTTTTCAGGATCTTCTGCCTTATCCAGAATTGAATTAATGTTCGAGTTTACGATGTCTGTTAGGCGGGAAAAAATACCCATTATGTTATTCCTTTCTTATAGTTCCTCGCTTCGTCCCCGGGCTTGTTTGCCACTTTTTTGGACTATTCCGTGGGCGACCTTCGCTGAGCTTTTTGCTTCTTGTATCAGGCCGCGCGACCCGATGCTTTTTAAGAGCACCGGGCCATGATTAAAACTTAGGCGTTACGACGACGGCGAATTGCACGCTTTAAACGCCGGCTCGCTTCCGGCTTGTATGCATCCGTTAAACGCACCAGGCCGTGGCCTGCGATAACGCCTTCAAACTGCTGAGCCTTAGGGCCTCTTTTTGAGAAAGCAGATGTCTCGTGCATCATAGTCATTGTTTCTTATCCTTCGTTTTAAATCGCTGTCTTAAAATGCCAGTTTATTTTTTTGTATCTGACACCCCTTACATTGCAGAGGCCGTGCCAGTTTTTTAAAAAACATTAACCCACTGATTTTAAACGATAAAAATTTTATCTTCTTGAAAATTCTTACAACATGCTATAAATATTTCACATAACTTAGTGATATTTACTAATATTTGGGAAATAATGCCTCAACCACAAGATCAAATTATTGGCTCCTCGCCTGCACTGCTCGATATGATGGATCAAATCAGTCGCGCAGCCCCTTTAGACCGTCCCATGCTGGTGATAGGGGAGCGCGGTACAGGCAAAGAAATGATTGCTTCGCGGTTACATTTTCTATCAAACCGTTGGAACAAGAACTTCCAGAAGATGAACTGCGCAGCGTTAGCGGAAACTCTGCTGGAAAGTGAGCTATTTGGTTACGAACCCGGTGCCTTCACTGGCGCACGCAATCGCCGTGCTGGCCGCTTTGAAGCAGCAAACGAGGGGAGCCTCTTCTTGGACGAAATTGGCACCATGAGCCAATCAGCCCAAGAAAAGTTACTGCGAGTTATTGAATACGGTGAATTTGAGCGTGTGGGCGGCACCGAGACTATTCAAGTAGATGTGCGCGTTGTTGCCGCCACTAATATTGATTTGCCCACAGCCGCTGATGCTGGCAATTTCAGACACGACCTACTAGACCGCCTCGCCTTTGATGTCATCACAGTTCCCCCCTTAAGAAAACGTACTGAAGACATCCCCCAGCTGGCGGAACATTTCGGTGTGATAATGGCCCGTGAACTGGAATGGCTCCAGTTCCCTGGGTTCACCCGAAACGCCATGGACGCTATGCTAAAACACTCATGGCCCGGTAACATCCGAGAGCTTAAAAATGTTGTAGAAAGAGCTGTTTACCGCGCTTGGGACGGCGAAGAGCCAATAAAGGAGATTATTTTTGATCCTTTTGAAAGCCCATACCGCCCCAAAACCAACAACAAACCTCAAATGGATGAACAGATTATAAAGCCTGCCTCGATACCTGAAGAAAGCGAGAAAATGAATTTCCTTCCAGAAGGAAGCTTTTGCTTCAGAAGCGAAGTCTGCGTTCACGAAAAACGTCTACTAAACCACGCTCTGCAAACGAATAAATTTAATCAGCGAGCCACAGCAAAACACTTGAACCTCACCTATGATCAGCTACGCCACGCCCTCAAGAAACAAGGCATAAGCTGTTCATGACTTGATTGTTAGGAGCCCTTTGCCCATAGTGCCGCCATGTCAGATAACCAATATATTAAAAAACAACAACGCGCACGTAACAAGTCGCTTATTACAACCCGCCACATCCTTATTCTGGTATTACTTAGCGTTGCCATTTACGCGGGCTTTTATTTCGAATATGGCATCATAGATGATGGTACATGCGAAGGTACATGCGAAAACCTACACACAGTACGCTCGTGGGTTTTGGGCTTCATCATTATGTTTGGTGTAATTATCGCGGCAGGAGCCCTAATAGGTGGCTTAGTTTCCTTTTTAAAATGGAACCGAAACCGTAAAGGCGACACTTTATCTACACTCCTAGACAATCAGGAAAAAAAATAAAGTAAAACAATACCGGTGCAGCAACACCTCTTCGCTTTCATTATAATTACCGATTTTCTTGGGGTGCCGCCGCTACTCCCGGTGACCATTTATCTGCAGCTTTATTGGCTGCAAGCTTCCTGTTACTCCCCACCAAGGTTAATGTGCCTGCTAATAATTGCTCACCTACAACATGGCACATAACAATGATTGCCAGCACATGATAAAACACATCAAATGTAGCAATATTCACCGTTAGCCCACCAACTGCATAACCAATCAAGCTAAGCTGTAAGGCGGCGCATAAATCACCCAACCATTTAGTTTCCTGATATCGTCGCAACAATTTCGCCTGCGTTCCTGCAGAGAACCAGCCGGTAAAAATCAAGGTCAAGAATAAGATAAGCCCCACATAGCCATGCTCGGCTAATACCTCAAAATAAATTGAATGCGGTGCACGTGCGATAAAGCCAGGTGGCATATACAGTTCTTTGGCACGAGGCACATAAAACACATTAAACCCACCACCCTCTACTGGATAATCATCTACCAAATTAACCGAAAACTTCCACATGGAAACCCGCCCCCGGAAGCTTCCGTCTTCCGTTGCGGCGCTCTCGGTTGTTTGCATCCTATTTTTCCAGCTATCAGGCATAAAGGCTATCGCGGCCCAGCCAAGCAAAGCAACTGCAAACAACGTTTTAAACTTGTGCTTGGTCTTTAGTATCAACATGAAAATTACGGCCGCTAAAGCAACAAAGCCACCCCGCGACTGCGTACCAACAGCACTCAAAGGCACCAGAATTGCCGCGCCTATAAGGGGCCATTTCATAATTTTTAATGGTGGGTGTTGTACCAGATAAATCGCCATCGGCGTGAACATCGCCATCGCCATAGCTAACTGGTTATTGTCACCCATCATACCGCCAGCCCCCTCCACTCGGGCACCACCACCAGTGATAATGGTAAACAAACCACCTTTAACACCAATATACCCAAGCGACAGCGACATAACCCACACAAACCCCTTCAAGCGATTTGGGGATTGCATCACCGCAATAGAAATCAGGACGAAAATCAACACTTTTGAGATGTGGATTAGCTTGGTAGTAGAAAGACCAAGGCCTGTATTATCCATCGATACAAGCGTCGTGAACACTAGCCAAAGCCAATAAATAATCACACCAAAAATGAGTGGGTGCGCAGGCAGGCTTTTCTTATCTTTATTCAACACCATGCCAATGGCTGTCACAAAAAAGATAGCAACAAGAAAAGGGAAATCACGGGCAAAATTATATGTGTAAGAATGGGGGGCCATATGCGACACCCAGTTCCAAACCAGCACACCAACATGAGGTTTGAATAAGATTACCGGGACCCACCCCAAAACCAGCAATGCAACGAGCATACCTCGCATAACGCCCACACCTTTACTCAAAGCCAGCTTCATACATTGGCCAATAATATCATTGTGCCCAATGCACCGGTTAGGCGCAAGCACTCTAGTATCCTGCGTGTTTACCTTGCAGCTTGAACTATAGGAACGAGCACCCTAGCATAGCGCCCAGATCAGGAGAGATTTAATGCGACCATTGTTGACCACCCTTTCAGCAGTATTGTTTTCCTTTCAGCTAAACGCTCAGGAAGTCACCCCCGAACCACAGCTGCAAGAACCAGAAGCTATCGTGACTACCAGTGCGCCAGATCTCGTGATCTGGGGCGGTCCAATTTATACGGCCAACGACAGTAATCCGCAGGCTGAGGCTGTTGCCATTAAAGATGGACGCTTTGTATTCGTTGGTAACAGAGACGGCGCGGAAGCACTAATCGGCGACAATACCCAGGTAATTTCCCTTGAGGGTGCTGCAATGTACCCAGGCTTTACTGATGGCCATGCCCACCTAGCCGGCATCGGGCAACGAGAGCTCTCCTTAAACCTTGAAGGCATTCAATCACTCGAAACCCTTAAAGAAGCTATCCTCACTTGGCGGGCCTCCCATATGGAAGACACCATCCTTGTTGGACGCGGCTGGATTGAAACTCACTGGCCAGAAAAACGCTTCCCTACCCGCTGGGATATCGACATGGTGGTCAATGATGTGCCTGTACTATTAGTGCGCGCAGATGGCCATGCCCTTGTGGCCAACAGCAAAGCCCTTGAAATGGCTGGTATCACAGGCAAAAGCGCTGCGCCTTTTGGAGGTGACATCCTTAAAAATGCACTGGGTGAAGCAACGGGCATCCTTATTGATGCAGCCCAGTCGTTAGTTCGCCCCCTTATTCCTTCACCGACAAGCGCTGATATCAACGCCCAGCTTGTGAAAGGCGGCGAAATATACGCACAGTACGGCTGGACAGGCATTCACAACATGTCTGTACCCTGGAGTCATGTTGAAGCGCTGGAAGCCTTAGCAGACACTGGCGACATCGGCATTCGTGTCTATAATAGTATCGTTCCAGAGGCAGCGAACCGCCTGTTTGATGGCGGCATGCGTGAAAGTAGAAACCGCCGCATCGTCACCCGCGCTATTAAACTATATATGGATGGTGCACTTGGTTCTCGCGGTGCCGCGCTTCTAGAGCCCTACTCCGACGCAGAAACATCCGGGCTCCTCCTCAGCACTTACGAGCAAACCATGCCGCTCTTAAACCGGGCCCTTCAAGATGGTTTTCAGGTTAACATGCATGCAATCGGTGACCGCGCCAACAGGCTACTACTTGATTGGTTTGAGGAAGCCATGGCCAATATCCCGCCCCTTGAGCGTACTATTGAAAACCCTCGCTGGCGCGATGAACATACGCAAATTGTCAATATGGATGATATTCTCAGATATCAGCAATTGGGTATCATTCCCTCAATGCAGCCATCTCACGCAATAGGCGACTTGCATTTTGCGCCCGCACGCTTAGGCGAAGAACGCCTGCAAGGTGCCTATGCCTGGTCTACCCTCATCGGTAGCGGCGCTCGTGTTGTTGGTGGTTCAGATGCCCCGGTAGAGCGCGGTGATCCACTGATTGAATTTTACGCTGCAACCGCGCGGCGTGACCTTAGTGGCTTTCAAGGCGATAACTGGCACCCAGAAGAGGCCCTCACTCGATCTGAAGCCCTTAAAATGTTCACGCTCTGGCCAGCGATTGCATCCTTTCAGGAAGATGAAATCGGTAGCATTGAGCAAGGAAAACAAGCTGATCTTTCGGTATTTGATATTGATTTAATGACAGTGACAGAGGCCGACATTCCAAAAGGAAAAGCCATTATGACAATTGTTGCAGGTGATATAGTTTTCATGAAACAGGCCGAGACGAACACCGAACAACAGGCAGAGCCTACTGAAGCTATTTCAGCACCAGAAGGCACTCTAGCTAGTAGATAAAAGCGACATTTCCTTGGAAAGTTTCGGGTAACACCACAACAGATGCAGAAAGCTGGCATATAAAAAGGGGCTCTAAACAGAGCCCCTTTTATTTAAGTTTATTAGCTTGTCAGGCTTTTACCTGCCTTCAATCAACCATATTCACTCAGCATCAGGCTTATATTTCTCAAACCATGCGAGGATATTCCCAACCTTTTGCACCAAATTACTTGGCTTGCCGGCAATGCCGTGGCCAGACGCAGGAACCCGAACCATTACAGTATCCACACCGCGCAGTTTTAAAGCTTGATAATATTGCTCGGTTTCCGACATAGGCGTACGCACATCGTTTTCACCGGTCAAAAGCATCGTCGGCGTATTCACATTACCCACTAGCGACAAAGGTGACCGGTTCCAGTAATGGTCAGGGTCTTCCCATGGCATAGAGGGGAACCAATATTTAGTGAATAAAGTGCTGAAATCAGCAGTAAGCACAAAACTCGCCCAATTAATTACAGGTTTTGCAACAACGGCCGCTCTGAAACGATTTGTTTTTCCAACAATCCACGCTGTTAGAACGCCTCCTCCTGAGCCACCCGTTACATATAGCTGCTGTTCGTCAACACTACCTTGTGCAACAACGGCGTCTACTGCATCCATCAGATCGTCATAATCCTGCGATGGATAGTTATGGTGAATAAGGTTTGCAAAGTCCTGACCATAACTCGTACTACCACGCGGATTGACCCAAACAACCATGTAGCCCTTAGAGGCCATCAATTGAATTTCACTACTATAAGCAGGCCCATATGCCGCGTGCGGGCCTCCGTGAATTTCCAGTATCAGTGGATACTTCTTAGAGGCATCAAAATCAGCCGGCTTCGCAAGCCAAGCCTGAATAGGCCTGCTATCAACACTTGAAGGAATTGTAATTTCCTCAACGCTAGCCATATTTTTACCTGCAAATACGTCACTGTTGAGGTCTGTCAATTGTGTGGTTCTGCCAATACGGTCTACCACTGCCAAGTCTGCGGGCTGGTCAGTTCGAGCAAATGTGAAAACAATGCGACCATCTGATGCCGCCCGGTAGCCACCGCTAGCATATGGACGTCCCAGCGATGTACCGCCAACCTTATTGGTGAGTATTCGGCCACCGCCGTTCAACGTTGCAAATGCCACCAAACGCTTACCCGCATCGTTATAGGCATAATAAAGCCCCTGACTATCTGGAGCCCACTGAATACTGCCTACGCCTCGGTCAAGATTAGGTGTAAGGTTCTGGAGATTACTGCCGTCGGCATTCATCACCATCACACTTGGGTTTTGGTAAGATAAACCTTCATCAGTGTAACTAGTGTAGGCGATTTTAGTACCGTCAGGCGAAACGACAGGAGCTGTATCTGGCCCAACATTATTTGTTAACTGCGTTAAAGTACCGCTTCCCACTGTGAGGTGATAAATGTCACTTTCACGTGGGTTTAACTCCCAGTTTTCGCTTCTGTTAACACTGAAAATTAACGCGCTACTATCAGCAGTCCAACTCGCAGCACCATTATAATTATAATTGCCTTCGGTTATCTGACGCGGCGTACCACCATCAGCTGGCACCGTAAAAATATGGCTGTAGCCAGATGGCAACATCCCCACACCGTCTATACGATAAGTAGCCTTATCTACCACTTTCGCATTGCCAGCCCATTTCGCGCCTTTTGGCTTTGCAGGCAATTTAAAAAGCGATGTTGGCTTCCCCGGTACAAACATATTGAACGCGATAGTTTTTCCGTCAGGAGACCAGCTTAAATTTCGGGGTGCAAACTGTAAATCTGTTACACGCGCCGTTTCCCCTGAATCCATCCAACGCACATAAATTTGGGTTTTACCCTCAATACTGGACACATACGCCATGCGTGTTCCATCAGGAGAAAAACGAGGCATACGATATTGAGCTTTTCCAGATAAAACAGGCCGATGATTGCTACCATCCAAATTAACCCGCCAAATATTGGAGCGCTGGCTATCAGTCATTATATCCATGGAACGGCGCTCATACACCACTGCGCTGCCGTCAGGCGTTACTTGCGCACCAGTGGCATACTCCAGATTAAAAACATCCGTATAAGAAAACTTAGATTTTTCAGCATTATCAGCCTTACTAACAGATGCCGACAGTGCAATAACTGCTACAGCTCCCCAAAGCCGTTTGGAAATAACCATCAAATCTCTCCCTAATAATCTTTTACGCAACCTAGCAGAGCCAACAGGGCTTTCAAAGTAGCTACAAGTGTATCTGTCAGAATTTCTTTACCTTTCTTGATTTAGGATAGCCAATCAGCGTTATGGCTTTTATATATCAACTGAAAAAGCACGCATCGTTGCAGTAATTATAGTATCTTTGTTATTGCAAAACCTCGGGGGGGAAAATGACTGGCGTCCTAGAAGAAGTAAAAAAAGAACGGGAACGCTTTGTCGCGTTTGCTTTTGCTGCCGCCGAAATTTTTCTAGAGGTAGACACAGACGGAAAAATACTTTTTGAAGGCGGTGCTTCTGATCGCCTTGGTAAATCACACGATGATATTTTAGTCGGCAAGAATATTTTGGATGTGGTCGACCCTGATGACAAAGAAATCTTTAAAGCGCTAGCTAGTCATCTTGAACATAAAGGGCGAATTGGTCCTCTTCCCTTACGCTTCATGAGTGAAGACAATCGGAGCTTGGCTCTCAGAGTTTTTGCCCTCGGTATGCCGGGTGCCAATGCCCGCACATTTCTTGCGCTAAGGGCAGCGCCGCTAGGTGGTTCAGGCATCAGTGAACAATCCACTGATAAAGATACCGGCTTGTTAAACCGTGATGCTTTTATGGATCTTGCCGCATCCACAATGGCAGAAAACACCCCCAACACTAGCCTATACATGACTGCCGTTGAAGTTGACGGCCTTGAAGAGGCCAGAAAAAAGGGGGGGCCCAAATATATGAAGCAGCTCCTAAAGCAAGTGGCTGCTCATTTACGAACGCTTTCCATTGACGGGCAAACAGCCGGACAAATAGGTGATAAGCATTTCGCATTTTTACACCGCACCAAGGCAGATGGCGAACAACTGAATAAATCACTACAGTCAGTTGATGAAAACATCAGTTTGAAAACCAGCTACTCAACTCTCACAGCCGACGGCGCAGATGTATCGGAAGATCAAGTATTAAGAACGCTCTCCTATATATTGAACGAGTTTTGCAGCAACCCCGGTGAAGTGGACTTTGATACGCTGACAAGTGCGTATGAAGGCATGGCAAGCAAAGCACAACGCCGTGTAACCAACATGCGTAACATGATAGAAACCGGTAATTTTAAAATGGCCTTCCAGCCCGTTTTTTCTCTGCAAACGGGTGACATACATCATAATGAGGTATTGAGCCGGTTCGAAGAATCTGGCGAACAAAGCACGCCTTTAGAAATCATTAAATTTGCAGAAGACGTCGGTATTATTGAAGAATTTGATATTGCGCTGGTGCACAAAGCGATTGACTATGTTCGCAAGATGAAAAAACTCGGCACACCATTGACCTTGGCCCTGAATTTGTCTGGCCGTACACTGGATAGTGACAAGTTTGCTGATCCTCTGATGCGCACGCTCAAAGACGCGAAAGATGTTGCTCACTCTTTGCTTTTAGAACTCACTGAAACCACAGCCGTACAGAACTTCGAAAAAGTTGAAGCCATGCTCAATGATCTCAAGGCATGCAACTTTAAAACCTGTCTTGATGATTTTGGTGCTGGTGCTGCTGGATATCAATATTTAAGGGCATTCAATGTAGATTTCGTGAAAATCGACGGGCAATATGTACGCGACATGAACTCCCCCGGATACCGGCCGACATTCCTGCTTTCAATCATACGTCTCTGCAATGATCTGAGCGTAAAAACGATTGGCGAGCATGTAGAAAACCGCTTTCAGGCAGATTTCCTTCGCTCGCTCGGAGTTGATTATGGTCAGGGCTTCCACTTCGGCAAACCTGATTTCACGCCGCGCACAAACTAACCGCGATTAAGGCCTCTTCATATGTCTCTTGAAGTAACCATTGCCGCGATGACGGCTTGTATTACTATTTGGCTGCTGGCGACATGGCGTGAAAATAAGAAATTACTGGGTCAGGTACCCATCATCCCGCATATTTATTATAAATATAGCGCGCTGATTATCTTCCTGGTATTGGCTGCAAATCTATTTTCGAAGCTGACGGGCATTGAATGGGAATCTCCTTTCAGGAGGTAATATGCCCACTCCTTAACGCGGTATCGGCACCTCCGCGCCTTCCTCAACCTCTTCAACATCATCTGCCAATTGAAGATTAATTTTCTCAAGGTCTTTTTCACTGGCTTCAAACAAATGAATATTCCAGCGAGCATACATTTGAGCACCAAAAACCGATAAAAACAAACGCCGCTTCCCACGCTTTCCAACAGCGACAATGATGCCGCTTTCATGCCGAAATATATATTTGCTAATCTCTTCACTTTCCGCGATTAGCCGGTCTTTGATCTCACTGGAAAAGCCAGACCTAAACTTTGGCATGGGCTTCATACGCGTTCGAGGTTTACGCCCTTGTTTTCTGCGCCATAAACGGACAAAAACAAAAGCAGAAACTACCACAATACCCAGCAATATCATCAACATACCGATCAGATAAATATAATCATATTCACTGCCCAGCATTACCCGCGACATTGTTTCTTCTTTAAGGCGTTCGCCATCAAACGCACTAGTATCTTCAACCGCACCTTCTGCATCGAAGGTTAGAATAACCGAGTCTCTGCGGTCCAGCGGTGCTAAAATGCTGTTGCCGCCGTAAACTGAAACAAAACCATTTGAGGCAACAGTCACACCGTAAAGTGGATCACCGCTACATTTCACTTTTATGTCTGTAATATTCGGGCGCTGTGTAAACACCTGATAGTCTGAAACGCGCGTACAACGGTAACGAAACAATTCAATAACCCGGCGCAATTTCAAGGCTATTGTAGCCGGTTCTGTACCCCGATTAATACCACTGTATATATCCAAGGCCATTTGGCGCGGATCTGTAGAGTCTACGCTTGTCTGTGCAAAGGCACTATTTGCGCTAAAAATCAGTGCCGAAATGATTAACAATTTGCGCAATTGAGTCGTCATAAGCGTCCTGCAAGGTTCAACTGTCCCCATTGAAAGCCAATTTGCATCATTTTACAATATACGAATACAACAAAGGCGTGTTTTGGAATTGAATATAAAGAGTTTTTCGGGATTACCGCATAAAAAAGCGGAACCGCAATCGGGGGAGGACATGCGGTTCCGCGCGACACAGTCAGATCAAGGGAGCTATTAGGCTGTATCAGCATGTTCTTTATACCAAGGCGTGCATTAACAAGCGGTTAAAAAAATGCCGAAATAGGACAAATTTTGTAATTTATCGAAAAAAAACCTAAAATAGTCCATGTTATTGAATCAATTTACCCTACATCAGCATTCACAAGGCCCATGTGGTCAAAATTGGTGTATAACTATAAACAGCTAAGACACACCTACAATTATGTCTCTCGCATTTTCAAAGCTGCAATGAATGCGCTATGGGGAATTTCCACTTTCCCGTACATGCGCATCTTAGCTTTACCCTTTTTCTGCTTCTCTAAAAGCTTCTTCTTACGCGTAACGTCACCGCCGTAACATTTTGCTGTCACGTCTTTACGCATAGCGGAAATCGTTTCACGGGCAATCACTTTGCCGCCAATAGCCGCCTGAATAGGGATTTTAAATAGCTGACGCGGGATCAAATCTTTCAAACGATCACAAAGTGCGCGCCCCCTGCTTTCAGCCGCAGTGCGGTGTACCAGCATGGACAGAGCATCTACAGGCTCTGCGTTCACCAAAATAGACATTTTCACTAGATCAGACTGTTCATATCCGCGCATCTCATAATCAAAGCTCGCATATCCGCGGCTTACTGATTTCAAGCGGTCATAAAAGTCATAAACAACTTCATTAAGGGGTAACCGATATTTTAACATAGCGCGAGAACCCACATACGTGAGGTCATCCTGAATGCCGCGTTTGTCTTCGCACAATTTCAACACCGTTCCCAAATGCTCGTCCGGCACCAGAATAGTTGCATCAATCCAAGGCTCTCCAATATGGTCAATTCGCACCACATCAGGCATATCCGCCGGATTATGCATTTCCAATACATCGCCGTTATTCATATGAATTTTATAGATCACGCTTGGGCTAGTCGTAATCAGCTCAATATCAAATTCGCGGTTTATACGTTCCTGAATAATCTCAAGATGCAGCATTCCCAAGAAACCACAACGGAAGCCAAACCCAAGTGCTGTTGAACTCTCTGTTTCAAATTCAAAACTAGCATCATTAAGACGCAGCTTGGAAAGTGCTTCTTTCAGTTGCTCATATTCAGATGTGTCAGCGGGGAACAAGCCACAAAATACAACAGAACGGCTTGGCTGGAAGCCCGGTAGTGCATCCGTGCACGGTGTTTTAATATCTGTAATGGTGTCCCCAACGTGGGTATCTGCCACTTCCTTGATCGACGCCGTTATAAAGCCCACTTCACCTGGGCCAAGCGCAGGAACAGCAACACCTTTAGGCGTAAAGACACCAACACGATCAATTTGATGCTCGCTATCTGCGGCCATCATTTTAATCTTTTGGCCCTTTTTAATCGTGCCATCAATAACCCGCACTAAAACCATCACACCCAAGTAAGAGTCGTACCAGCTATCTACCAGTAAGGCTTTTAGCGGCGCGTCAGGGTCTCCGGTGGGGGCAGGCAATCGTGTGACGATACCTTCCAGTACTTCCTCAATCCCGATACCCGATTTCGCCGAGCATTCGATAGCGTCCGAAGCATCAAGGCCGATCACATCTTCAATTTGGGTACGCACCCGTTCTGGCTCTGCGGCTGGTAAATCAATTTTGTTCAGCACAGGAACAATATCGTGATTATTTTCAATGGCTTGATACACATTTGCCAATGTTTGCGCCTCAACGCCCTGGCTAGCATCTACCACCAAAAGCGAGCCCTCACATGCCGACAAACAACGGCTTACTTCATAAGCAAAATCCACATGGCCCGGTGTGTCCATCAGGTTTAAAATATATTTTTCACCGTCCTTGGCCCGGTACTCAAGGCGAACAGTTTGCGCCTTAATTGTGATACCGCGTTCACGCTCAATATCCATCGAATCCAGCACTTGCTGTTTCATCTCGCGGTCCTCAAGGGCACCGGTATACTGGATAAGGCGATCAGCAAGAGTTGATTTACCGTGATCGATATGGGCAACAATTGAAAAGTTGCGGATGTTTTTTAATTCGGTCATGCCGTTACTTGATACTTCTGTTTTTGGTTCAGCACACCGCGTATCGCAGAGGCCTCATTAATATGCGTATAAATCTTAGGAAAAAGGGATTACCCGGTCTGGTGGCCGGTGACTATCCACAAATGCCCGGATATTTATAAGTACCTTCTCACCCATTGCGACACGCGCTTCAATTGTAGCGGATCCCATATGCGGCAGCAGCACTACATTATCCAACTCCAGCAGCTTCGGATTAATCTGAGGTTCTTCCTCAAAAACATCCAATCCCGCTCCTGCTATACGGCCAACCTCAATCAAATCGGCAAGCGATTCTTCATCTACAATTTCACCGCGGGCAGTGTTAACAATGATAGCATGTGGCTGTAATTTTTTCAGTCGCGCCCTGTTCAATAACCGGTGTGTTTCATCGGTAAGCGGGCAATTGACAGAAATAAAATCCATCCGTGCCAACATCTGATCAAGGTCATCCCAGTAAGTGGCTTCCAGCTCGTGCTCTGTCTGTTCGGGCAACCGCGTCCGTTTATGGTAATGAACAGACATATTGAACGCTTTTGCACGACGTGCAACGGCTTGACCAATGCGCCCCATTCCAATTATGCCGAGCCTTTTACCTTGAATTCTGTGCCCCATCAAAAAAGTCGGCGTCCAGCCACTCCACTCACCAGACCTTAAGATTTTTTCGCCTTCGAACAAACGCCGCGGTACAGATAACAACAAAGCCATAGTTAAATCTGCGGTGTCTTCAGTCAAAACACCCGGCGTGTTTGTTACTGCGATTCCTTTTGCCTGAGCTGCTTCGATATCTATGTGATCAACGCCAGCACCAAAGTTTGCAATCAGCTTAAGGCTTTCACCAGCCTCAGCAATAACATCAGCATCAATGTTATCAGTAACCGTTGGCACCAAAACCTCTGCCTCACTAACAGCAGCCTTCAACTGGTCCTGCGTGAAAGGCTTATCTTGCAGATTTAAGGTTACATCAAAAAGTTCCGCCATGCGGGTTTCAATACTGTCTGGCAATTTGCGTGTGACAATAACCTTCGGGCGGTGCCTGTTTCCTGTTTGACTCATAGAGCAAAATAACCTTTTCTATCGGGCGTAAGGTCGCCCAAGCCCAAACTCAGAACTCTAACTAGAGCGTTCTGTACCAGATGGTGACTGTGGTTTCAAACGCCAAGCGATAGGGAATTGGCCGTGAGTAAACAGATTGGGACGATTTTTGCCCTTTTTATCCTTCTGGTGGCTACAATAACACAGTCTCAGATGGCATTCGCTGCAATATTTAAGGACCCCACTGTCGGTCCCAGCGGCAACCCACTCCCCAGATTCGTTTCTCTTCAATCAGAAAAGGTGCATATGCGCACTGGCCCTGGCACTCATTACCCCATTGATTGGGTTTATCGTCGACAATCACTCCCCATGGAAGTGATCGACGAACATGGGCCATGGCGAAAGGTTCGTGATTTCGAGAAAGCTGTAGGCTGGATACATGTTCAGCTATTGATAGGACCACGCTATGCAATGATCCGTGGACGCACCAGAACACTTTTTGCAGATAAAGATCTAGCATCGCCAATACAGATAACAGCCGAAGCTGGCGTTACCGGCCGGCTATTAACCTGCGAAGACATTTGGTGCCAACTTGAAATAGAGGGCCGTAAAGGCTGGATTGAACGCCGGCACCTTTGGGGTGTCTATCAAAACGAAGTATTCGACTAATTCATTCCCGAAAATTATCTCCAAATTTCTATTAAATTTAGCGTAATATTATATTTAAACGCTTGTTTTATTTAGCTTTTATTTAAATACGCTTTGAGATGCTAGGCCTTCAGGCAACTAGCGGTGCACCATAAAAATGGGCGCCAGGAGATATACTATGAGCATTCAAGATCAGGCATCTTTTACCCAAAACAATGAAAATTCAGACGCAGAACAGAAACTTCGCGAATCTCAGGAACAGGATTGGCATGCCCTTCAGGACCAACACGAAGCCGAGTGGGAAGAATTAGAAGATAAACTGCGCCCCCTATTTCAAGAACAAGAAGAAGAACACAGTCGTCTTATGGATGACATGGAGGAACGCCATACCAACGAACTCAAAGCACTGGCAGATCAACAACAAGAAGACTGGGCCGCATTATCAGGCACAGCAAACGAAGAATATAACGAGCTCAATGAGATCCACGAAAAAGAACAAGAGGAACTTAACGCGCAGTTTGAGGAACAGTGGGCGGCTCACTGGCAATATGCTGACAAAGCCTATGCAGCATTAGAAGCTGAACAAGAAGCAGAGTGGAAAGTGTTAGAAACCGTGTTGAGAGCGGAAAAAGAGGAGCTCTCAGAAGCGCAAAATGCTTCAGCCAATGACCTCGAAGCCACCTTTGAGGCACGGATAAACGCTATAGAAGTTGAGGACATTGCCGCTTGGGACGCACTTGATGCTAACAGAGAGGCTGATGTCGATTCGTTAGTTGAGAGCCATAAGGCAGAATCCACAGCACTAAACACCAAACAAGAAGAAGAACGCCAAGCAACACCAGCTGAAGAACTACCTGAGCTTGAAGAAATTCACGCCGCCCAGCGCGCAGAATTAGACCAAAAGCATCAAGATGAATGGGATACCCTTAACCAGAACTTTCAAGAAGCCGTTGATGCCCTAGAAGAAGCGCAAGAAGAAAGCTGGAACTCTCTCCAAGGAGAAATGGAAGCTGCTTGGGACGCCTGGGAGGATGAATGGACCGCAAAATACGAAGAACTTTCACTACAGCAACAAAGTCAAATTGATGCTCTAGAGGAAACACACCAGGATCAATATCAATCCCTAGATCAAGACTTACAAGAACGCTCCGATGCGATAGCGAACGAACAATTAAATGCCAATGAAGCACTCTTTGACAAACAAGAGTCTGAGCGCGATGAACTTCTCGGTGGCAGTGCTAGCCAAGAAGATATTGAAGCCCTCACACAGAAACACGAAGATGAATGGAAGGAATTAACGGAACGCCATAATACTGAGTGGGAAGAAACCAATGAGGCAACTGAAGAGGCATTCAAAGAGCTGTACGAACGCCATGAAGCCGCATGGGAAGAATTAAACAATACACAAGAGAAGGAGTGGCAAGACCTTCAAGAGGCCTTCGAAGCAAAAGCATCCGAGATTCATGAGCGCCAACTCAGCCGAAGCGACGAGCTAAATAATGCTCAGGAAAATGAATGGGACATATTCGATACCAAACGCGACAAAGAGGTTGATGAACTGCAAGAAGTCCACAGTTCTCAGACAAATGCGCTGGCTGAACGACACGAAACTGAATGGAAAAAGGCCGAAGAAGAAGGCGGTGACCTTGATGCCCTTGCTGAACGTCATGAAGATGAATTTAAACTTCTTAAAACTGAACAGGCTGCCAACTGGGAAGAGCTGGAATTAGAACTTCACAGCCAAATCGCGGAAATTGCCGCCAGACATGCACAAGACTGGGATGAGCTTGATCTCAAAGCAGCAAATGAATGGAATATCTATGAAGAGGAATGGCACAGCGCGTGGATTGAACTAAACGACAGACATGAGGCCGAATCGAAAGAGCTTGATGATATACAAGATACCGAGCGTGATGCCTTATTGGATGAAGTGTTAACCCTGTACGATACTCTAGCCAGAAATCACTTCGAAGCACGCAGTGACCTAGAAGCACAACAAATTGCCGAATGGGCTACACCTGAGTTTGCTGGCTCTGAAGAGGCGGCTGCCTTGATGCTGAAACACCACGAGGAATGGTCAGCAGTTTCCACTCGCCAGTATCAAGAATGGCAAGATCTAGATAATGAAATGTGGAATGAATGGCTTGAATTACAAGCTGATGTTTCAGACCGCTTTGATGCACTGGCTGCCGAACAGCAAGAAGACCGAGAAAGCCTAGCTGAAACACATGACGCACAATGGGACGCTTTTTATGCAAAAGCTCAAAGCCCCGATGAAAAAATCAAGGGTGGAGAGGCCAACGATTCACTTGATGGCGGCGATGGGAACGACACCCTCATCGGCGGGGCCAGCAATGATACAGTAGATGGTGGTGATGGTGACGATGTGCTTTGGGCAGGGTCAGACGATAACGGTGATGATCAGGTCTCTGGCGGTAGCGGTGATGATATCATCGC
>Ga0316207_10001227_pt1 | contig 32782 bp, 35 predicted proteins | sample 6weekpyrite_MG_FD_204943 | JGI IMG/M metagenome (GOLD analysis project Ga0316207, IMG submission 204943) | Microbial mat bacterial communities from mineral coupon in-situ incubated in ocean water Damariscotta River, Maine, United States -... | ecosystem: Environmental > Aquatic > Marine >...
TTTCCGGGGATCTCAAGAAGATTATCGGGATTTCAGACCACGCCTGGCTCGCCGCGCAGGAGGTCATGGGCAAACAGATGGCGGCCGCGGCAATGGCTCTTGTGTTCGACAAGCACGCCAAGGGCGAGGTGGCCTCGGCCGGCGGCTATCTTCGCGGCATGACCGAAAAAGCCGGGGCAGGGGAGTTGCACCTCGAGCGCAGCTTCTACGGCCGATTGAGCGGGCAGGCGGCGTGATGATGCATTCAGAGACCCGCTGCTTTGGTCAGATTCACTCTGAACCGGTCACGTCGGCGCTGATACCGGCGGGTCATCTCGGCAGATGCGTGCCCGAGATGCTTCTGGACGTAGCGTTCGTCGACCTCAGCGGAACTGGCGAGCCCGGCGCGCAGCGAATGACCGGAAAACAGCCGCAAACGCTCGGCTTCCGGCAATTCAGATCGGATACCGCTTTTGAGGACCGTCGCCTTGATCAGCCGTGCGACGTGTTTGTCGGACAGGCGAACATCCAGCGCCTTTTTGCCGTCTCGCGAGGTGCGCACGAAGACCGGACCGAAGGCGATCTTTGCAAAATGCAACCATTGTTCGAGCGCGTGGACAGGGCAGGTCTGGTCGGAGGAGCCGCGGCCGATTTCAACCTCGCGCCAACCGGTCTTGGCGTTCAGCATCAACACCGCACCATCGTCGAGGATTTCGATCCAGCCGCCGCTGTCCGGCGTGTCGTCCCGGCCGTGATCCAGGCTGACAATCTCGGAACGGCGTAGCCCGCCCGCATACCCCAGGAGCAGGATCGCCCGATCCCGAACTCCGCGCAGGTCGAAACCCAGAGCGGCCACCATCGCCAGAATGTCTCCGGGTAGGATCGCCTCTTTCTGGACCGGCGGTTTTGCGTGCTTGCGCTTGATCCCGGCCAAAACGGTGGCGATGTGGCGGTTCTTGCGGTCCAGCATGAACCCACGCTGCGCAAAGTTCCAGGCAAGACCGGAAAGGCGACGTTCGATCGTGCTGACCGACAGGGGTTGGAGCGCAGACCGCGAAGGGGACCCACTTGCCGGTGCCGCCAATTCGACCAGGTAGAGCCCAATCATCTCAGATGACGGGGGCAGGGGGGCGGCGCCTCGCATGCGGCACCACCTGGAGAAATGCGTCCAGTCGGCCTTGTAGGCTTTCAGCGTGTTCTCGGAGGCAGCGCTGCGGGCGTAGTCGCGGGCGGTCTCGACAAGACGGTCGAGCGTGCCGGACCCGGCAACATGGTCGGGAAGGCTGATCGGGTCTCTTGTATCATTCATGGTTATGACCTATATGTTGGTCAGGAACAGGAATGCACCGATGCAGATCGCTATTGCCGAAGCCAAGGCCCAATTTGCCGAGCTCATCCGCCGTGCCGAGGCGGGGGAGGCGATCGAGCTGACCCGCTATGGACGTCCCGTAGCGCGGATCGTCGGCGCGGACCGTCCCGTCGGTCGCCCCTTGATCGGAGCGATGGAAGGCGCATTCACCTTGCCTGAAGATATGTTCGCCGGAGATGACGAGATCGCCGGGATGTTCGAACGCGGCGCGGCCGACTGAGTGCGACTTCTGCTCGACACCCATGTACTGCTTTGGGCGGTTCTGAACGATCCGCGTCTGACCGAGCCGCAGGCGCGGGCGATTTCCGAGGGCGAACTTTATCTCTCGGCTGCGAGCGTGTGGGAGATCGGGATCAAGCGGGCGCTCGGCAAGCTCGACGTGCCGGAGGAGCTCTTTGACATCGCGGTCGATGCGGGCTGCCGTCCGTTGCCGATCACCTGGACCCACGCCGCGGCCGCCGCGGCGCTGCCGCGCCATCATGATGATCCATTCGATCGCATGCTGATCGCGCAGGCCCGCTGTGAAGGGCTGCGCCTCGCAAGTTCCGACGGGAAGCTTGCGGCTTATGACATTGATCTTGTCGCCTGACCCGCCGAGTCTCGCAAACCCCGGCTCGGTCAGTCTCATGAATTCCGGTTCGGATCCCGTTTGTTTCCATCGGTGCCGTCGCCTTACCGGGGGTCCAGAGATTGAGCCAAAGCCCAGTCCGGCAATGAAACGCGAGGTTCGCGGGCGAGAGAGCCGGTTTTGGGCGAGTCCATCGATGAAATGTGAGCTGCAAGCCATGTTTCGGAGCATAGCTCATATACGTCCGATAAGGCAAACTTATTGGACATAGCTTGGATCAGCAGGGTGGGGCGGTTTGTACTGTATATTGTAGACGAAAGCGCCGCGAGAGACTAGTGTTGTGGCATGAACTATGCCCGCGCATCCTTCAACGACGACCCTGGCACCTTACCCCGTATGCCCGCCTGGGTCACCTCTGGCAGGACCGAAACCCCTGAAGATGTGGCGTTTTTATCAGGGGCGGCGCTTGCACATCTGCATGTTGTGTTGGCAGGCGAAGAGGTGCCCCAGGCCTTGCTACGTGAGCGGCTGGCGCTGCGCGCGGCCGAGGTTTGCGTGACGTTCGCGGGACGTCCGGAGAGGGCCGGGGAGCTGCGCGATGCGGTGCAGTTTTTACAGCCGGGCGATAACCCCGGCCCGGCGGGCGAGATCTATCTGTTCTGGCGACGCGCGGTTGAGCGGCCGATGTCCGTCAAGGCTCTGCACCGGGCGATACCGACATTGAATCCAGAGCAGATCGCGATATGGCTAGACGCGGGGCAGGGGGCTCCGATCCCGCGCGCCGTGGCCGTCCTGACAGCTGTTCTCGACGAGCGACCGCGCGACGATACCACCGCACTGCTGCTCGCCGATGCGGTCCTGGCGCAGTCGCTTGGATGGTCGCATGCCATGCCAATCTTCGCGCTCGCTCTCAAACGCCGCGATCTGCGCAAATCCCGCGAGGAGGTGCGGTTCGCATGTCACCGGGCCGTTACAGCGGCCGCGGTCGAGGCGGCCCGAGAAGCCGTCGAACTGGCCCGACGTGTCGCCCGGCTACGAGCGGTCGCCCCAAAGCTCCGAGCAAAAGGTTCAGTCGAGGCAGTCGCTCTTTTCCTGGCCCGGGATGCGGTCGCCCCAACATCTCTCAGCTCGCTGAGGTCGGACCGCGCCGCGCGGCGGTTCTGCGACCGGCTGGTGGAGTTGGGCGCCGTCCGCGAGTTGACCGGGCGCGACACGTTCCGGCTCTACGGACTCTAAGTGATGGCCAAGGACCACACCGACCAGGAGCTTGACCGAGAACTCGAGGACTTGCCGCCGGAATTGCGTTGGCGCGAATGGATGCGCCGGATCGAAGCGGTGCTCTTTGCCAGTGCATCGCCGGTGCCTCGGGAGGACCTGGCCCGGGTGGTGGGGCAGGGGGCCTCGGTCGGTCTTCTCGTCGAGGACCTTGTCGCCGACCTTGAGGGCCGGTCCTTCGAGGTGACAAGGGTCGCGGGCGGATGGATGTTGCGAACACGGCCGGCTTATGCGCCGGCGATCCGGGTCGCGGCGGATGTCGACAGTCAGGACCTCGATCTGCGCGAGTTCGATGTCGCGGTGCTGGCCGCCATCGCCTATCACCAGCCGATCACGCGGGACGGGTTGAAGGATATCTTTGGGAAGGAGATCAGCCGCGACCTGATCGGCCGGCTGCATGCCCGGGGCCTGATCGGGACCGGGCCGCGGTCTCCACGTCGCGGCGCGCCCTACACCTACGTGACCACCGAGCAGTTTCTCGTGGCTTTCGATCTGGAGTCGCTGCAGGACTTGCCGGATCGGGAGCAGCTGGAGGACGCGGGAATTGTGAAAGCGGCGACTTCCTAGCGGTGTGGAAAAGTTCGTAGGCTTTCAATCGGTCGGTTTCACGCCTTCAATTGATCGGATACTTTGAACCGATAACCCCGTATCGCTCCCAGATCGTGGAAGAACCGCATGGGAGATCGAACGTCCCCCAATGCACGACCGATCACTCGCACTTAGTGCCAGAAGATATCTGCCGATCCGCGACGGCCGGAAAGCTGAACATCAAAAGCGCCTTGCGGGAGCTTTTTTGCAAAGTTGCCGATGTCAGTTGCCGATCCTTCGGTACAGCCATGTATCAACGGTTTCGCTTTCGTTTCACATGGCCTGAAGCGAAAATTTCTGAGACGGGTCTTTTAACTTGTTTTCAACGAAATAGTCGTTTCGCAGGGATGATCCTGGGCTCTTTGCTCCCTTGCACGGGAAAATCGTTTCAAAGGTGGTGAAACGAAAACTTGCCCTGGCGAAAAGTGTAAGTGTATCAATGCAATAATCGCCTCACGCCAACAGGATATCGTTTCATGGCTCTCTCAGACCAAGACGTTCTCAACTTCGTGGCAAGTAACCCGGGTGCCGGGCGAGACGCCATTCGGAAGCGCGTGGCGCAGGATGTGAGTGAAACCACCGTCTGGCGGGTTTTGAAACGCCTGGTGGATGACGGGCGCCTCGAGGTGTCGGGGAAGGGCAGGGCCACGGGATACCGGATTGCCGGTGCGGCGGTCGTCCGGGCGCATTTGTCGACCCCCTACAACCGGCGATCTCCCGTTCCCTACAAGCCGGAGTTCCTCGACGCTTATGTTCCGGGGAAGACGTGGTATCTGCCGGAAGCCGACCGGGCCCGGCTGCTGGAGGCAGGACGCCCTCAGGGAGGAGCGAGGCCAGCCGGCACTTATGCGCGCCGTATCCTGGAGCAACTCCTTGTCGATCTCAGCTGGGCGTCGTCGCGGATGGAAGGCAACACCTATGACATCCTGCAAACCGAGAGACTGATCCGGTTCGGCGAGGAGGCTGCGGGCAAGGATCGCAAGGAAGCCCTGATGATCCTGAACCACAAGGAAGCGATTCAGTATGTTGTCGACAATCTCAATGAGATCGGGCTGCGCCGTCCAGACCTCTTCTCGCTCCACGCTCTTCTGTCGGATGGTCTCTTGGCCGACCCGGCCATGTCGGGCCGTCTGCGGGCGCTGCCGGTTGGGATCTCGCATTCGAGTTATCGACCGCTCGACGATGCGGTCACCATCGCCGAGGAGTTCGACATTCTGCTGCACAAAGCGGCCCAGATCACCGACCCGTTTGAGCAATCCTTTTTCCTGCTCGTCCATATCCCATATCTGCAAGCCTTCGCAGACGTCAACAAACGGACCTCGCGCGTGGCATCCAACATTCCGCTCTTGAAATCTGACCTTGCGCCGATGTCCTTCACCACGATGAATGACAGTGATTACATCGATGGGCTGATCGGGGTTTACGAAATGAACAACGTGTCACTGCTCCGCGAGGTCTACCTCGACGCCTACGTGGCCTCGGCCGAAAAATACCGCGTCCTAAGGGCCGAGGTGGAAAGCCCGGAGAAGGCGGCGCTGGCCTATCGGGAGTTTGTCCGGGCCGCTGTCCGCCGCTGCGTTTTGGAGTTCAAGGAGTTTCGCCAAGATGACGTGCTGGCGATGGCCGTTGAGGTGGGCGTGCCCGAGGCCGATCGCGAGGGTGTTGTCGCCTATGTCAGGGATCAACTCGCCGGTCTCCACGAGGGGAACGTCATCCGGTACCGTCTCAAGCTAGGCGATCTGAAAGGTGTCGACCTGGGCTAAATCGAGATGGTGAAGGCACCCTGCGTGCCAGCCAGGCGATCGCGGGCGTTGCAGACGCTACCGCCCGAGCAACAGCCTGGGGCTGCGAGCTCAATTCTACACGAAGGGCGGGAAGCGGTCGTTCGCTGCGTGAGCGAACTCGAATGACAGCACCTGCGTTGGCGGACATTGGCGAATGAGCTGAAGTGCGACCGCAAGATCGCATGGGCATCAAATGGATATTGCTGAAGCTGGGCCTAGGAGTTCCTCGCGAGTAGCCAGCCGTGCGACTGTTGTGAAACCCTTCACGTTCGGATCGCGGAACCACAAAAGTAGTCCTAGTTGCCCTTTTCAGCATCTCCCTTGATGAGCTCCAGCTGACCGACTGCGAAACGCTTTACAACTGCAATGGTTTCCTCGCATGCGAGCTTGAGGTCGCCAGGCACCGGCGTTTCCTCATAGTAAGTTCCGTGACAAAGCGAGTTAATGAGCACGCTCTTTACGGCAATACCCTCGTCACCAGCTAGATGCTGCACAAACGTTGACAGGCTCTCTGATTTATCAGGACGACAAAACCGGCCAATAGCCTCCAGTACGGACCGGACCGAGTTGGCCGTTCGGTGGTCCGGATCACAGCCATTGGCAACATCATAGACGTCTCTTAGCTGCTCTTTGAAGGGGGCAACATACTCCTTGAGGCGAACAAGCTTGTGGGTACCTGAATCTGGATGCAGAGCGAATGCAGCCCCCTTTCTTTCATCCACGATCCGGTTGGTCAGGCATATGTTGAAAAAATAGCTGCTGTGCGTGAGGATCAAAAGCTCTGGCCGCAGGTGCTTGTTGCCGTCTATCTGGCCTGGATTGATTGAGACTTCACCTTGATCTGAGATGTTCAGGTTTTTGAGTGTCTGGGCAATTGAGAACACAAAATCATAGGACATCGAGGTGACGGGATCATCAAATACCAGGAACAGCTTTCTATAGTCGCTGTTAGCCTCAACCTTCCTATGAACGCAGGCCACAAAGTAGCAGAACGCAATCGCCGTTTTCTCCCCATCGCTAAGCGTGCGATGCGGACCGCGTGTCATCTTGTGTGTGCCGCGCTTTAGAATGAACTTGTCCTTATCGAATACATACTTGTCAGAGAAGAACTCTTTCAGCAGCAATCCAAAAGTCTCGGCAACCCTAATCCGCGCGTCAGTAGACGGGCTCGACTTTTCTAGCGCAAATAGCGCTGCGGCAGCCGCAATTGTCGCCTTGCGAAGGGTTCGAAGCGCTTCAATGTCGGTCCAGTTGGTGATTGCGAACTCGGCCTCAAAGGCAGTGCAGGCTTTGCGCTGCAGATCACGGCGCTCTTCATCAGATTTTTCAACCGCTCTCGTAAGCTTTTGTGCCTTGGAATTGTTGGCCGCGATGAGCTCATTAGTTGCAGTAATGTTCGATGCCAGATCACTCTCTGGCATCGAAAGCGCCACTGTCAGCGCATCCGCCTTTTTTTGAATCGCATCCTTTAATGCGATGAGAGTGTCCCGCAGGTTCTTGAGCTCTTCCTCACCATCTCCAAGCGCAACATCCTTTTGAGATGGAATAAAGCTCTTAAGTTTCTCAAACCGTGTCTTTTGGCGGGCAAGCTGGTTCTCGGTCTCTTTGAGCGCTGCCTCCTTGTCTAGCAGGGCGCGGAAGAAGCCGCGCAGCTCAGTCTTGTGCTTTTCTTCTGCGTCCGAAAAATATCCGACATAGGCATCTATTATTGCTTTGGGATCACCAGCTGTGATCCCTTGCTCGCAAAAAGGACAGCTCTCACGATGTTCATCCTGCACGATCTTCGTGCCGGAAGCATAGAACTCGCGATGATCATCGATCTTTTTCTTAATGTCTTCTGAGACGCTTGAAGGCGTGGTGATCCTGCCCAAAGAGCCCTCTATGGCCTTCAGATCAATACCATCGCTAGGAACGAGCCCAACATCATCAGGATAGACTGGATCAGATGGTATGGCCTTTAGGGCATCGAGGTCCTTGATGATATCGGCAACGCTTGGCTTGGGCGGTTTAGGTTTGTCTGTGTAGCGCTCAAGCAGACGATCAAAAGTTAGTTCTTTGTAATCCTTGAGCTGCTTGTTGATCCCGGCCTTCTCAGCAAGCTCAGCAGGCTTTTCTTTGTCGAATTTTTCCCGCAGCGCGGCTTCAGCAGCCTGCTCATCCGCTTGCGCTTTGGCGAGCGCCTCTTGTGCGTCTTTAATCTTGATATTTCCGCTATCGACAGCGATCTGGTTCTCTATTTCGCCATCGATCTCATACTGGCGTTCCCGAAGCTCCTCCTGAACAAAATCCTCAGAAAAGACGTGGAAGATCGTACCGCCTAGTTGGGGCGTAACGACATCGCCGTTTTTGTCCAGCGAGAGCGTTCCCATATCTGCTGGACCGCGCGCAAATGAAAACGCCCCCTTACCATCTACTGATTCATCGGAAACAAGGTTCTTTGCGGCGTCATCTACATCTCGTCCTTGCCCATGCAGATCGAGGTAGCGAAATGCGCGTGACAGGAAGGACTTGCCGATACCATTTCTTGCAAAAACCAGATTCTGGGCTTTATTAGTAAATTCTCCATCGAGGGAGAGTACCGGTCCCAGGAAATTCGCAGAAATCAAAAAACTTGGTTTTGGAAGCGTGCTCATAATAACTCACTCAAACTTGAATGCAGCTTAGCAATTGGGAGCCAATAGGTCCACGGACTGCACACGGGCCGGGTGCTACATTCTATGAGTGTTTGGGGTGAGAAACCAGCTGGTTGCCTACGGTGATCAAAACGGATTGGACCTGTCACGGTTTGATGCCGCTCTTTTGATAGCATTTACTGCAACAAAGGAGACAGACTATGGGACTGAAACGGACGGACGAATTTCGTCAAGATGCGGTGCGGATCGTACTGACCAGCGGACTGACTCGCAAGCAGGTGGCTGACGATCTGGGTGTCGGTATGTCGAGCAATTCACGGGTCGATAACGGGCCTATACTCTCGAAGATCACTTCCTCGATTATGCGGCGAGGTTCGCGGGGCATGGTATTGACGTGATTTCCATAGTTCCACCGACCAGATGTTGTTTGAGGTTTTTCATCTTCACCCGACCGCCTCTCCCGTCTTCAAAAGATAGCCTCTCGACAGCTTCGCTCTGACCAAGTCCGAAAGCGCCGATTTGGCTTCATGCTCGTCCCCATACCAATCCAAGCGATGTCTTCCGCGAGAGCGGCGTCGGCCCCATTGGCGTTCGACGCCGACGTCGCTAAAGAGGCTCTGCGTCAGTTGGACGGAATAGAATCTGTCCATGTTGGCGTCTGGGTCGACTCGGGACATATCAACCCGCATTGATCTCTTTCTCGGACATAGCCATGTACCTGCGATCAACACATTCAAGTCTTGGGTTCTCCTGATCGAGGCCCCAACGACCTTTCGTGTAGAACTCCATCGCCTTTCGGACGCGAACCTCCAGACTTTCGGCTTCAATCCCGAACTCGATCCGAACAACCCGTGATTGATCCGGGGCCAGGTCACGATGTGGCTGCAGCTTTAGAACGGCCCAAGTGAACCAGTCATCATCCCACGGTACGTCCTCGGCAGCTCGGCGCTCGTCGAAGGATTGGTTCGCATCGATACGAGTGGGAATGAAGTCGCGAAAACCCTGTCGGGTATAGCACCACGCACGCAGGTGAAGACGCACGCCATCTGACGCAAACCGGAGTGGTGCAATCCACCGCGTCTCCGGCTCAGGGTCGCGCATCGATTGATACACGATCTTGACCGCTTCGCCGCCGAGCAATGCGCGATAGAGAGGCCTAAAGGCGCGAACATTTTGTGTTCGCTGAAGGTCTGGCAAGATATCGTATTGGGCCTGCTTTTTTCCAGTGAGCAGTTCCGCGAGTTCGTCCGTTGTTGCCCGTCCGGTAAGCCGCGAGAACCGTTCAGTCGTATGATATTTCTTGGTTGAGGCATCATATTTCAGCGCATTGGGGTCGGCGGTCTGGAGATACGTTTTAAAGTCCAGAGCAGCCTGCGGGTTTGAGATTCCGAAGCGCTTGATAAGCGATCCTCGCGTCGCCGTTCTATCCCAAAAGAGCAAGCGGTCGAGGTACTCCAGCCGCTCCTTCTGCGCGTGTTTCAAGTCATCAAAGGCCATACGGAAAACTATCTTGACTCCTTCGCTTTGTCCATATTAAAAATATACGTATAAAAACTAATGGTATCGAAATGAGAATTCTTCACACCGCAGACTGGCATCTGGGAAAGACCCTGAGGGGCGTGTCTTTGCACGAAGACCATGCGCACGTTCTCGATCAGGTGTTCCGGACGGTGGTCGACGAGGCTGTGGAGGTCCTGCTGATCGCCGGCGACGTCTACGACAAAGCGTCACCGTCCGAGGCTGCGATGAAGCTCTACAGCGACTTCCTGGAGCGTGTCCACGAGGAGACCGAAGCGGCGATCGTCGTGATTGCGGGCAACCATGACTCCGGTCAGCGGCTCGGTACGGCGTCCAAGCTTTTTGATCGCCGTCGCATTCTCGTCCGTGGGCTGATCAAGCGGAACGAGGTGCCCCTAATCCTCGAGGACAGTCATGGCAAGGTCGCAATCTCGGCGCTTCCCTATGGCGAGATTTACGCTGCGCGGCGCGCCTTTGAAGCAGAGGACATCCGGTCGCCGGAGGACGTGCTGCGGGCACAAATAGAAGCGGCAAAGGCGCACGTGCCGGAGGGGGCTCGCTGGATCGTCGTGGCCCATGCATTCGTGACGCGCTGCCAGCCGACGGAGAGTGAGCGTCGGCTTTCGGTTGGAACCGTCGAGACCGTGTCTGCCGAAATTTTCGACGGCGCGCATTACGTGGCTCTCGGCCACCTTCATCGGCCGCAAACGGCGGGTGCAAATACAATCCATTACAGCGGCTCTCCTCTGGCGTTCGGTTTCGACGAGGCAGGTACGACGAAGTCGATGACGGTCTTCGATCTCGATGGAAGCGGTCAGGTGGTCGATCTACGGGCCGTGGAATTCGAACCCTTGAGACCGGTTCGCGAGGTGAGGGGACTTCTGGACGATCTCGTTGCGGACGCGAAGGCCAACCCTAGCGAAGACTACATCCGGGCAATCCTCTTGGACGAAGGCGCGTTGATCGAGCCCGCTGCCCAGCTGAGACCATATTACCCGAACATCCTACAGACTCTACGAGAGAGGAAGCAGGACCTCGTGATGAATAGCGCCGGGCGCGCACTGTCAAAACTCGACGATCCTGTCGGCGTCATCGGTGAATTCCTGACTTACGTCCGTGGTGAAGACGTCACCGAGAGAGAGACGGAAGTTGTTAAGGCCGTTCTCGATCGACCGGAGCTGGAGGACATGTCATGAGGCCGATCCGATTGAAGATGACTGCGTTCGGTCCCTATGCCGGAACCGAGGTCATCGACTTTACCGCTGCTCTCGACGCGGGAATTTTTGGCATCTACGGCGAGACCGGTGCCGGAAAGACGACAATTTTTGACGGCATCTCCTTTGCGTTGTTCGGACAATCGTCAGGAGCCGAGCGCTCGGCTGAGGACATGGTGTGCCATCACGCCCACGCGACAGACCTCACTGAGGTTGAGCTCGTCTTCGAGCTCGGAGACGAACGCTACGTAGTGAGACGTATCCCGAAGCAGGAGAGAGCGGCTCGCCGTGGATCGGGCACCACCACGGAACCACACCAAGCGTATCTGTTCCGGGCGACCGGTATGTCGCTGGAAGAGATCGCAGGTGAAAATGTTGGCGAGGTCATCGCTGAGAAACAGGTCAACAAGGTGGATCCCGAAATCGAGACGCTTCTCGGTTACAACGCTGCACAGTTTCGCCAGATCGTTTTGCTGCCCCAAGGAGACTTCCGAAAGATCCTGACAGCGACAAACGACGAGCGCTCGCCAATCCTCAAGCGCCTTTTCGATGTTCGCCTCTATGAGGGTTTTGTCGAACGCATCAAGCGTGATGCGACGGCACTGTATCGTGAGATCAGCGAGGAACGCGTCCGCCGCGAAACGCATCTGGGCGATCAGACCGAGGAAGACTTGGGCGAGGCGATCCGCGTGATGAGCGAGGAGATCGCGACACTCGAAGGGACCGTAAAAACTGAGGTGGAGGCGTTGAATCGATGTCAGAAGGCTCTGTCCGCCGGGGAAGGACTAGCCGAAAAGTTCGCGGCGTGGGCCTTGGCCAAGGATGAGGAGTCCACCCTCCTCTCCGAAGCCGAAACGATCAAGGAGAGCAAGTCGCGCCTGACCAAGGCCCGGGCTGCACAGACTGTATTGGTCGCCGAGGCTGCGATGCGATCCGCGGGAGAGGAGGCAAAAGCCTCTCAAACTAGACACGCAACGGCGAAAGACGCTCTGACATCCGCCCGGTCAGCATTCATTTCGGCCAAGGAGGCGCTCGCTCGGACCGACCTACAGAAAGAAGACCGTGATGCAGCCCTCGCGCGGGTGCAGGAGCTGGAGCGCTTCGAAAAGATACTCGGCCAAGCCCGCAATCTGCTTGCTGACCTCGAGGAAGCGAAAGCGAAGGCCAAATCGGCGGCTGAGAAACAGGCGGCTGCAGAAGGCAAACGGAAGGATGCCGCCCAAGCTCTTGCGGCCCTGCGCAACCTTCAGAAGGAACAGCCTGCCCACGCGAGCGCGGTTCACGATGCAGGCAACGCTCTGTCCGCCCTGGAACGCGAGGCTGAGGCACTGGCTCGATTTGAGATTGCCAAGTCCCGGTGTGATCAGCAGGCGGGCGAAGTCGAACGGTTGGAGAATGAGCACAATGAGCGGAGCGGCAGTCTGGATGCCTGCAATGTAGCTTTCGAACGCGCCGAACAGGATCTGACCGACGTACAAGCACTCCACGTAGCCAGCAAGCTCCTTCCAGGAGAGCCCTGTCCTGCCTGTGGTTCGCGGGACCATCCCGATCCAGCGACCGGTGATCCGGAACGTCGGGGTCGTCACGATCAATTTGAAATGGCGACAAAAGACCTTCGCGCCGCGGAACGTGCTGAAGTGGAAGCAAGGACGATATTGGCTGCGGCGAAGTCCGCGCTCACTGAAAAACAGACCGAACTCGACGCTCTCGATCGCCCAGAGCGGGACCGACAGAGCCTCGATCCCACCTTGGCGGAAGCACATGACAAGAAAGCCGCTTTGGAATCTGACGCCAGGTTTGCCGATCTCGCAGACAAGACTGCTGCGGCTGAAGCCTCCTTCGAGGAGGCAAACGCTCGCTATGAGCGAACACGTCAAGAACTCTCAGAGGCCAGGGAGGCGGGGACGAGAGCAAACACCTCCTACGAGACCGTTCTCCGAGAGGTGCCTGAAAATTGGCGACAGGGAGACGGTTTGGAAAAAGTGCTGCGGGCTGGGATTGCGAAACGAGGCGAACTGGTTGCCGCCCATGACAAGGCCACAAAAGACGAAAAATCGGCCGCGATCGCACTAAGCGGCACCGAGGAAGGGGTCGTCGGCGCTGCAGCAAGTGCAGAACGAACGGAGCTGGCATTCTCCAACGCCAAGGCTGAATTTGCCGAGCGGCTTAGCGCGGCCGGATTGGACGATGCCAGTTTTGAAATCGCAAAGAACGACGTGTCGCTGTGCGACCTACTCGAGGAACAGATCAACTCGTACAACCAGCGCGTAGCGGCCAATAAGGCGCAGCTTGATCGGTTAGTACGGGAGATCGGCGACAAATGTTCTCCAGACGTTGAGGCATTGGCGGTTGCCAAAGACTCGGCGCAGTTGAAGTTGGAAAGCAGTCAGCAGACCCTGACACGTAGCAAACGCGACCGGGAGGCGAAGCTCGACACGCAGCATAAAGTGCAAGCACTTTCCACCCGCATCTCCGCCCTTGAGGAGAAATACGGCCCGGTCGGCGAGCTCTCGGACCTGGTCAACGGCAACAACGATCGGAAGGTTCGGCTCCCCGATTTCGCCATCGCGGCGATGTTCGACGAGGTTCTGGTCGCCGCCAATCAAAGACTTGGGCCCATGACAGGTGGGCGGTATCAGCTCCTTCGGCCAGACGATGTTGTTGGCGGGCGGCAAAAGCGAGGGCTCGATATCGCCGTCTTCGACGCCAACACGGAAAAGTCGCGTCCGACCAAGACGCTGTCCGGCGGCGAAGGTTTTCAGGCCTCGCTCGCCCTGGCCCTCGGTCTCTCCGATGTTGTTCAGCAGAACAGCGGCGGCATCAAGCTCGATGCGATCTTTATCGACGAGGGTTTCGGGACCTTGGACGAAGACACTTTGAACACGGCTCTCGAAACTCTCTACGAGCTGACCAATGACAAAAGGTCTGTAGGTCTCATCTCCCACACCGAGCAGGTGAAATCCATGATCACCGAAGGGTTTTCCATCGATGTCACCCCGTCTGGTTCCCACATTCGCCCACGAAGATCCGCGGCTTAACTACAGGAGGTCCTCATGCCGTATTCAACAAATCAAAAAGCTCAACATGTCTGGGAGAAGGCGCGACGCATCAAAGGGAAGAATCCAAACCTTTACCGGCGAGATGCGCAGGGCAATGTCATCTATAAACCGGCCTACAACAGAGAAAGCCCTATGGGTTGGCAGGTTGACCACATCTGGCCGAGGTCAAAAGGTGGCTCGGATGCGCGGCGGAACCTTCAAGCTCTTCAAACTGGCGCAAACAAGCGCAAGTCGAACAAGACGCCGAGAAGGGCCAAGGCTTCGACTCGCAAGCGCCGTTGGTAGTGGGTGCACGCGAGATAGCGAGTATTGTTGATGGAAAGGAGAATGTATGGCTAGATGTACAGCACCGGTAAGAGGCCATAAGTCTGCAGCTGCGGCTGCCAATTGTCCGGCATGCAGACACCGCTACGGAGGTTCCCGTAGCTACGGCGGATACAGCATTGGTTACAGCGGCTACTCTTCAAGCCCGTCGCCTTCATACTCGTCCTACGGGCCGAATAGCGGTCGGAGCGGCAGCTCGGGGCGGCGTTCCAAAAAGCCGCGTTGGTCCGGAGCCAGTTCAGGTGTGTGGTACACGCCCGAACAAGTTTTGGCACTTACGCCTGTCAGAGAAAACGTAGAGAAACTCTCAGTCACGCAGCCTGACCTTCGAGACGTGTTCCTCTGCCACGCTTGGGATGATCGGCAAGGCTCTGCCAAAGAACTGCATGATCTGTTGGAAGCACGTGGCGTTCGAGTGTGGTTCAGCGAGAAAGATCTTGGCCTAGGCGTGCCTATGATGCGCGCCATCGACAAAGGATTAGTGAACTCTCGTATTGGCATCGTTTTGGTGACACCAGCCATGTTGCGACGCCTGCCTGCGGAAGGTGTAGCTGACAAGGAGCTTTCCGCGCTCTTACGACGTGAGCGATTGGTCCCCGTTGTTCATGGAACAACTTATGAAGAGCTTGAACAGGTCAGCTTGTTGTTAGCCTCTAGGGCAGGCCTAAGCACGGCCGAAGAGCCAATGGTTGAGGTTGCGAAAAAGATAGCCGAACTGGTCGACACTTGACTCGTATGAAAGCGACAGCCGGAACCGAATGCTCAGTTGCTCATCTCAGCCATGCGATCCACTGACTAGCCTTGCTTTGCACCCGCAGCGAACGGCAGGTTCGACGGGCTGCGCTGCAGCACAGTAGGGCAGTAGGCAACGGCAGCTCTGGGCCGTCCCTGCTCGGATCGGGCGCGCCGTTCGAGGAATATGCTGCGACCGATCTAATGGACGTGAAGAGCCCTCTTTGACCGATGCCGCGTCTGGGTCCAATGGCCTCTTTGTGAAAGTTAGCGCGATCATGTGGGACTTGGGCCGGTTCCAACGCGCGGATGTACACGTGTTCCGTCCGACAGTCCGACGCACAACACGATTTCGTCTGCGCGCGGTGCGTCGGGCACCCAGAGTGTCATCGTATCGATATGGTCAAAAGACCATGCTTCGTCCTTGTGGCCCAAAGGCAGATCAATCGACCCGCTCAACGCCCCCACCTTGTGGTTGGACGGCATCAGGGATTTGCCGCCACCGATGGCTGCCCGCACCGGTTTACCAAGTGCCGGGTGCAACAGGGCAGCCCCGTGTTCCATCGCGCCCGAAGATCCGACAAGAGCGGCTTTACCATAGCAGACAGCGGGTGCTCCCAGCATGTGCACAAGCTCTTGTGTCAGCGACTCACCAAGCTGCGCGCCAACATCGAAAAGGGCCGACAGGTCGGCTTGATAGACACCCGTGAAGGGGTTCTTGACAACCGCCATGGCCACAACGCGGGTGATCGGATCGCTCGCCTGACCCATTTCGTCTGCGGTGATTATTTCCTTCGTAAAAATCGTTTTCCGAACGCCCATCGTCACACTTTCCTTTCTTTGCCCATCACGGGCGCACCTTTGAAAAACTGGAACGCGATGCCGAACGGCACCACCACCGCGAAGAGGATAATTGCAAGCCACAATGGACCTTGCGGATTACCAGTCGCATCAACGATCGCACCCGCGACTGGCGGCGTGATCCACATTATCGCATAGTAAACCGTAAAAAATACCCCCATGCCAAAGGCTCTGACTTGGGGCCGCATGGCTTGCCCTGCCATGGCCATGATGACCCCAGCAGGTGCCATTCCGATCAGTCCAAACAGAATACTTGCCCCAACGCCAGCCCCGGGCAGCCCGAGAAGCAAGAGTGCCGCGATTGCGCCCCCCATGCAGACCGCCAAGACAATATTCCGCCCCCCAAAACGATCCACGACCTGCCCGCAGGCCGCACCGGAAAAGATCATGATCCAGCTGCCGATACTGATGATGCCAGCGGCCGCGATGGCGGTTTGGCCGTGGCCTTCAAGAACCTTTGGCGCGAAGGCAAGATATGTGACATATGCTGCGTTAAAGACACCCCAGGCCGCCGCCGCACACAGCATCAAACGCCATTCTTGCCCGGTCAGCGCAACCCGCGCGCCGCCGGTCGCATCTGGCAGATCGTGCGGCGGACGGTAGAGCAAGAAGACCCCAACGGCCGCCATCAGACAATAGGCCGAGGCGGCCTGAAACGGAACCTGCCAGCCATATGTCTGGGCAAACCATGCGTGGCTAACCTGGCCCATGGCGATCCCGAAAGGCCAGCTCATCACGAGGATGCTCATGGCCGTTGCAATCTCGCGGCCTTCGAACCAATCCGCGACCATCTTAGTGAAAAAAAGCGTCGTGAAAAGAAACCCGACCCCTGCAAAGACGCGGCCCATCCCTATCGCCCAGCTCTCCGTCGCAAGGGAGGACGCGGCCCCACCTGCAGCCAATGCGCTCAACCCAACCACCACCATGACGCGATCTGACACGTAACGCCCCCAATACCCGGCAGGGAGGGCCAGAAACAATCCGGGTGCCATGAAAAGCCCGATCAGAAAGCCGATATCAGCGTAATTGAACCCGAAGGCGATGATCAGATCGTCACCCACGGACGCCACGGTTTGAAACTGAAACCCAAGTCCTACGCGCGCAAGAAACAGCAACCCCAGGATGCGCCAGCGCATCACGCCCAGCCAAGTCCGCGCAGCGCGTGCACGTCGTTCCAAATCTTGGTCATGTGACTGATCTTGTCGCCGTCGAACTGCATGACAAAAGCGTAATCGGAGACCACAGCTTTGCCCGTTGGCGCAACCGGTCCGCCTACCCCAGTTTGCGTGCCGTAGAATTCGGCAGAAGCAACAACGGTGCCGCGCGTTTCATCCGTCGCAAATGCTGTCAGCTTGTAACGGCCATCCGGCACAGGGGTCAGAAGCCCCTTCATCCACTCAGCGTATTCAGCAAGTGTTGCTGTCTCCGTCAGCGCGTCAGCCTGACAGGAAAAACTCGCCCCTTCGTGGCAGAAAGGCTTGCAGCCTTCCCATCCCTTGCCGGTTTCGCAGGCTTCGAAAAAGGCCCTTGCGGTTTCGTATTGGGTCATCGTGATGTCCTCCATTTTGATTTATTGGAGACAGTTTGGCCCGATGCCCATGGTGTCAGCTATCGTGCAGATGCTGTAAATTCGGCATCGGACGTGCAGTATTCAAACTACAGCATTTGCAGGATTGCTTGTTGAACGCGTTCTTATCAAACTCAGTACAAGTTGTTCTTTTCGGAGTGTTTAAGGTGTCTGGGCAATCAGGTCTCAGCCAAAGGGAATTGCAAATCGCGCAATCTTATGCGGGTGGGGAGACCTATCAGACAATCGCAGACGCGCTTTGTATTGCTCCATCCACGGTGCGGACGCATCTGGCGACGATCTACCGTAAACTTGAAGTCTCCTCGAAGCTGGAACTGGCAACTTATCTGAATGGCGACGCCCCTGAGCCCCGCAGCCAATCCGAAATGGCAACCGTGGTGTCCGAATTGGCGCTGAGCCTGGAAGAAGCCATCAGTCGCGAAAAGGCCCTCAGCGAAGTATTGCGAATTATTAGTGCGTCCCAAGGTGATCTGGAAGCAGTGATGCCGTTGATCCTGAACTACGCGCTTGAGCTTTGCGATGCAGAATTCGGCATTTTGTTCGAGTATCAGCAGGATGGCAGGTTTCTAGCCAATCACGCTGCCGGAATTCCGAAACCATTTCAGGCGTGGTTGGACGTGCAAGGTGTCTTCACTGTCAGCCCCGAAACGGGTCTCGGCCGTATGAATAATCAGCGTGCGGTAATCAATATCATCGACGTAAAATCAGAGGCCATTTACCAAACCGACGATCCCTTGCGCTATGCCACAGCCGATCTTGGCGGGGCGCGGTCTTTTGTTGCAATCCCAATGCTTGCTGGTGACAGCTTGGTTGGCGCATTCACGATCTATCGCCAGACCGTACGCCCTTTTTCTGAAGACACCACTCGGATTGCACAGATGTTTGCTGCCCAAAGCGTGATCGCGTTGGAGAACGCGCGCATGATCAAAGCGATACAGGCGGCGCATTCGTGACCGAGAAATCCGACGAGACAAGCATACTAACTACCCGCGAGAACCAAATTGCGGCGGACTATGCACAAGGCGAAAGCTATCAGCAGATCGCGGATCGCTTGTGTCTTGCGCCATCGACGGTGCGCACACATTTGGCGACGATCTATCGCAAACTCGGTGTGTCCTCGAAATTGGAACTACGCGACCGATTGATCCCTGTTGTGACCACGCTCAATGATCTGCCCATTGAACGCCCCATCCGGCCAGAGAAACCCTCCATTGCGGTGTTGGCCTTTGAAAACATGTCCGGCGACCCAGAGCAGGAATACTTCTCGGACGGGATCAGCGATGACATTATCACAGCCCTGTCGCGTTCCCCTTGGCTGTTTGTCATCGCGCGCAACACCACCTTTACTTACAAAGGCGCGTCCGTCGATGTTCGCCGCGTGGCTGAAGAGCTTGGGGTTCGGTTTGTCCTGGAAGGCAGTGTCAGGCGGTCAGGCAACCGGGTGCGCGTGACGGCACAGCTTATCGATGGAACAACCGGTGGGCATGTCTGGTCCGACCGCTATGACGGCCAGCTTGAGGATGTGTTTGACCTGCAGGATGAGATCACCCGCAACGTGGTGGCGTCTATCCAGACAACGGTTCATTTAAGTACCATTCAAGAGCCAGTCGAGCGCGCCTCCCGCCCCGATCTGACGGTATGGGAGCTGACAATGCGGTCCTGGCATCTGCTCTATGATTTCACGCCTGAAAGCTATGCGCACGCCAAGACCTTGCTGGAACGTGCTTTGGCGATTGACCCAGAAAGCGCCGAGGCGAACATGATCTTGTCGTTGATCAACCACCACATCGCGATCATGGGGTTTGTCCCTGACGTCCAGCCTGCAATGGAAACGGCTTATGCATTGGCGCGGCGGGCCACCCAGTTGGATGACCGCAATGAATATGCGCATTGGGCCCTAGGCATTTCTTGCTGGGGGTTGCTCAAATACGACGAATCCCTTGCGGCCTTGGAACGCGCCGTTGCTCTCAACCCAAACTGTTCACTGGCCTACGGCAGTCTTGGTACATTGCTCGGCATCCTTGGGCGCTCGGAAGAGGCCATAGCCAATCAGGAAATCGCCATCCGCTCCAATCCTCTCGACCCAAGTATCTTTTTCCGCTTTTCTGGTCTTGCGTTGGCGCACTACATGACCGGACGCTTTGAGACTGCAATCGAATGGGCCGAGCGCGCAATCCATCGTATGCCAAGGTGGTACTTCGCGCACTTTGTTTTGGCAGCGAGCCACGTGGCGCTCGACCACCATGAAGACGCGACTAAAGTCGTTAGATCTTGTCAGGGCGTTCTACCTGAAATCTGCGTCAAAGACCTTGATCGTGTTCCTCTGAGAGACCCCGACAGACTGAATGAACTGCGTGCTCGTTTGATCAACGCAGGTTTTTCTAGTTAACTGGTAGTCTGCTGAAGCAGCCTTTGGCGCAGCCGCAGCGAAAGCTCACTTCGTCCCGCGCTGCCGTCAACCCTCAAAACCGCGCTGCAAAGCGTAGAATGGCCGCTGTGAGTCCAGGTTTCCAGATGCCGCGCACTGCACCAATGGCAGCTATCCTTCACTGCTTTCGGCGTCATACTCCAATAGATCCCCTGGCTGGCAGTCCAATTCCTGACAAAGCGTTGCTAGAGTTCCGAACCGAACGCCCTTTACATGGCCACGTTTTAGCAGGGACAGGTTCGCCTCGGTAATGCCTATCCGCGCAGCAAGCTCTTTCGAACTGATCTTGCGCCGCGCAATCATCACGTCGAGCCGCACGACGATCCCCATCAGACGAACCGCGCATTCTCGGCAGCTATACTTCTGGCCATGTCCCAGAGGTGTCCAAGAACCCAAAGCAGTGTGCCGAAAAGAAGAGCGAGAATTTCGTTGCTGGAAAGGGCGATTGTGAACACCCGCGCACCTGTTGCGCTGTTCAGGGTCAAAACGAGCCCCAGAAGGGTTGGCACGAACAGCCCAAGCAAGCCCGCGATGACCAGCCAGCGGCCCGCAGTGGCGAGTGCGCCGGGCTGGCGGGGGCCGAACCAGTCGCCCTGTGCGAAACCGTTAAAACACACGGCAACGCCAAAAAGAGCACGCGTGACGGCCAGTGCGGGCAACAGGCTGAGTGCTATCGCAACTGCCAACTGGGTCATGGACAACGCATGATCCGGCGGGAGCGCTAACCTCGCAAACGCAGCAGTTCGAGCTTCGCCTGCAAACCACGAAACAAGCAAAAGCCCAGGGAGAGCGAGCCCGGATATCCAGCACGCCCACGCGGCCAGCTTCGCGCGGCGTTGAAGGCGATCCCTATCGAATGATGTATTGTGACCCATTCGGCACCTCTTGTGTTTTTGTAGTTTGTAGATAAATTATTTCTGTAAAACAATAACGAATCATATTTTTACAGTAATACGTGTGAGCCGTCTCACGCCCAAAACGACGACTGCCCGAGGGTCTGACAAATGGAGGCTCCATGATGCGTCACCTGAAAACACTCGCTTTGATCCTGTTCACGGTCGGATGTGCTCCCACAAGCACGAGCCGACCAACACACGATGCCTGCACGAACGTTGCGCCCTACTCTGGAGCCGCATTGCGCGCGCCCGTTGCCAACCGTGTGGTGCAGCTTAGGCCACTTGCGCAGAGTGGTTTAACCGCGCGGGAGAGAGCCGCGCTTTCAGCATCTTTCTCCGAAGCGAGAGAGGCCACCGGCGCGCCGAGCCTGACGGCCGCTCTATGGCGGTCGGGCGGCGCGCCGTGGACAGCGCAAAGCGGCACGCCGGATGGGTATGTTCACTATTGGGCAAGTGTGGGCAAAATTATAACCGCGGCAGCGATCCTGCGGCTGGAGGCAGAAGGCCGCCTTTCCCTCAGAGACCCGATTGCAGTATATGTAGAGGGCGTCCCGAACGGCGAAATCATCACATTGCGCATGTTGATGAACCATACGTCCGGACTCTATAGCGCCAATGAAGACCCGCAGGTGCGCGAAACTGGAGAGCCGCTTGATCTCGAAGGCGTGCTCGAGGTTTTGCAACGCCAGCCGCCCTATGCGTGCCCGGGGGCCGCATGGCGATATTCAAATTCTGGTTACACGCTGCTTGGGGCCGTGATTGAGGACGTCACCGGACAGCCTTATCATGTGGCGGCGACCCAGCTCGTCCTGTCGCGTAGCGCGGCACAAAGGATCCGACTTCTTGCACCGAACGATAGCCTGGGCGGCATCGTCCCTCCGGCCAATGGGCCGTCCGACCCGAGTATGGATCTACGCGGGCCGCAAGCGGCGGGCGGTATCGTGGCCGACTCCGAAAGCATGGCGCTGTTCCTGCGCGACCTGATGTCGGGGCGGATATTGCCGCGCAGAACGGTGGCCCGAATGCTGACCGACCTCTATCCAATGCATCAGGACGGCCTTTGGTACGGCCTGGGGCTAATGGTCTTTGACGTGCCGGGCCCGGAAGGTGCGACCGTCTGGATTGGCCATTCGGGCGGGGTCCCTGGCGCGCGGGCCATCATTGCTTTCGCGCCAAATCAAGAGGCCATTGTTTCCGTCGCTCTCGTCGGTGACGGCTCGGCCACGGCAACCGCCAACCTGCTTCTCAACACACTGGAGGACTATTAATGACAGGCTGGCGGTATGTTTTTGTGATCCTGGCTACGTCGCTTGGATTGGCAGGGTGTGCGGATGTCAACTGGCAGGGGGCTTTTGACGATTGGGCGGAGTCTATCTGCCGGGAAGAAGGCTACGGCTGTCGGGCGGAATAAGGCATGATCCCGGGCAGCTTCACAATAGATCCTGAAAGCTTGGGCGTTTTGCCTGCGGTTTCAACAATGCAAACCGGCTGGAGTAACGTTCTGTTCCCAGAATAACCCGGTTGCCAAGGAGTGCCGATGAAAGCCGTTATTCAAACCCAATATGGGGGTCCAGAAACCCTTCGGCTTGCCGATGTTCCGGTGCCTGTCCCGCGCAAGAACCAAGTTCGTCTCAAGGTTTCCGCTTGTGCGGTGAATCTATCTGACTGGGAATACTTGATCGGCGCGCCTCTATACGCTCGGCTTGTTGGCGGATTGTTTCGCCCCAAAAAGCTGGTTCTTGGATCGGATATTGTCGGTGTTGTCGACGCATGGGGCCCTGGTGCCACCGAGTTTTCGATTGGCGATCGTGTCATGGGGGATTTTGTCATGGTGCGGGGTGGCTTTGCCCAATACGCCTGTGTTGACACCGCCGACTTGGCACAGGTGCCAGACGACCTGTCGGACGAGGTTGCTGCATGTTTGCCGCAAGCCGGTGGAATCGCGGTTGCCGGAACAGAGGGGCTAAAGCCGGGCGACAGGCTTTTGATCACTGGAGCAGGTGGCGGATCAGGCACAATCGCAATCCAGCTTGCAAAAGCGATGGGCGCGCATGTCACGGCGGTGGATAACGCTGGCAAGATTGATTGGCTCAAGTCGTTGGGCGCGGATGAAGTCATCGACTACCAAGTGCTGGATTTCGCGGAGTCCGGTCAGCAATGGGACCGGATCCTGGACATGGTGGCAACACGCGGCCCCGGTCGGATTTCCAAGGCTCTTTCAACCGGCGGTGTCTACAAGGCTGTCGGTGGCAATGTGAGTGTCCTGCTTGCGCTTGTGTTTGGCGGCCTGCGATTTCGATTTCAGAAAAAGTCAGTCGGCATGCTGATTGTGCCGACGGGAAGGGCACTTACAGAACGCGTTGCGCGATTGACGGTCGTTGGAAGAATTACCCCGCACGTTGAGGCCGTTTTGCCGCTATCGTCAGTTTCAGAGGCACTAAGGCGCACGGGGCTTGGAGAGGTGAAGGGCAAATTGGTGATCAGGCCCTGGGCCACTTGACTCAAGTGGGTTGTTTGGATGCGAACGGGTGGTCGAAAAGCCGATTCCGGACTCAAGCGCCGATGCAGCCAAGGTTCGCTTTGTCCGCGTCTCGATTGTCGAAACCGACCGCAGCGAAGGGGCGGCCTGAAATCAGCCGGGATCGATATGATTGAATGGTCGGATTGAAGGAAATCGCCGCTGCGCCGAATCATCATTTCTGCACATGCGAGCGCCGCATTCGGCTTTCCGCACTTGCATCCGCTGTGGTCACATCAGGCCGCTTCGGGTCCGCCGTGCAGTCACTGAGTGATTTTAGAATGAATGTCCGCGCCACAACCGGCGCGCAGTTTGGCTAAGGGGTCCCACTACTATTACCGCTGTTGTGGTTTGCCGACGTCAGTTGACCGGGCTTCCTTTGGAGGGAAGTCCTCTGGTCTGCGGTCGCCATGCTTTCAGAAAGTGAAAGCGGGCTTTTTGTTTTGTGCTCTCAACACATCCAGAAAGGACAGACCCATGGGCCATCCCGAACCTTGCCCCTGCACACAACCGGACGCAGCAACCGTCGCCGCGCAGAATGACGCTTTCCGCAGACTCGCCTGCCTTGGCACGGTTCCGGATCGACCGATCCAGGGCAGGATGCATGTCACCCAATCCTTGATGGGGGCAGGTGACGGCTTCGTAACGGAAGCCGTTCAGGCGGTCGGTGCCTTTGACAGGTTTGAGCCCGAGAACGATCCCGAGGGCTGGCACGATTTCGGGGTCGTGGAAATCCGTGGCGAGACCCTGTTCTGGAAAATTGATCTCTATGAGGCGGACTCCGATTTTCGCTATGGGGCCGAGACACCGGACAATCCCGAGACCACCATCCGCGTGCTGACCATCATGATGGCGCACGACTGGTAGTGCAGGGCACCTCCCCCTCTCTTCCCTGACTGGCCCGCTGACCTCCCAAAGGGAAAGCGGGCTTTTCGTCCTGTGATTCTCGGACCCGGGGATTGGTCATGTCGCCCTGGCATTCGGGCGGCCAACACATCTCGAAAAGGACATCCCATGACACAAGCGCTCAAACCTGTCTCCGTCGCCATCGGCGATCTGGTCGCCCATCCGGCCAATGTGCGGAGCAACTCGCCGGAGGAGTATGCCTCGGACAACATCGCGCATCTGAAGGCCAGCATTGGCGTGCTAGGCATTCTCCAGCCGCTTCTGGTGCAGAAGATCGATGGCAAGCTCGGCGTGCTTGCTGGCGGTCGGCGCCACGCGGCGCTGAAGGAGCTGGCCGCGGACAAGTCCGCCAAAGGGTTCACCGGCAAGACGAAGATCGACTGCCGCCTGGTCCCGGACGATTGCGACGTGACCACGGCCCTGTCGCTTGCCGAAAACATCACCCAAGCGCCAATGAACGCGATTGACGAGTTCGAGGCCTTCGCGAGGATGATGGAGGTCGACGGGCAGTCGCCCGAGACGATCGCCAAAACGTTCGGCACGACCCTAGCCGCCGTTAAAGGGCGTTTGCGCTATGGGCTCATTCACCCCGACATCCGCGCGGCTGCCCGCGCCAAATCGATCACGCTCGACACGATGAAGGCCTTCGCGGATCACCCGAGCCAGGAGGTCCAGAAGGAGGTGTTCGAGGCGCTCACGAAAGAAGACAGCTACTTGCAGGCCTACACGGTCCGAGGGGCACTCAAGGCCCGTGGTGTCCAGGTCAGCGACGATATCGGAGCTTTCGTGCGCGTAGAGTATGAAGCGCGCGGCGGGGCCATCGCCGCCGATCTTCTGGAGGAGCACTCGGTGCTCGAGGATGCCGAACTGGTCGAGACGATCATGGTGGAAAAGCTCAATGCGGCCGCCGAGGAAGCCCGCGCCAGCATGGGCTTTGCCTGGGCCGAGGCGGTGCTGCGCTACGACTATTCCGCTATGGCGGAGTATGGGCGCGTCTACCCCGGTCCGATCGAACCCGATGAGCAGGGGCAAAAACGTCTCGATGAGATCACCGCTCAACTCGAACAGCTGCAGCTCGAGATGGAGGATGAGAGTCTTGAAAACGGGGCTTACAATGATCTGTACGAGCAGGTCGACGCCCTGGAGGATGAAGCCCGCGATCTGCAGGAAGCCTACAGCGCAGACGATCTCGCGCGGGCTGGCGTGATCGCGTCCTGGTCAAGCGGGCAGGTGACATTGCATATCGGCCTGGTGCGTCCCGAAGACAGGCAAGACGCTCCAGGTGCTTCGTCCGGCACGACGACCGGCAAGGCGGATGCCGGGTCCGACGAGATCGTCTACCCGGCCTTGCTGACCGAGGATCTCAAGACCGAACGGGCCATGGCCCTGGGAGCGGCCATGACGATGCATGCCGAAGCCACGTTCGATCTGACGCTCTTCAAGCTGGTCTGCGATGTTCTGGCCAGCGGGATGAGCGTGACCCATGCGGTGAAGGTCAACGCCGGCAAGGAATATCGTAGCCACGCGAAGATGGACGAGATCGACGGCACCTCGCTCGAACAGGTGGCAGAGGCCCATGATGTGCTCGATCTTTCCTGGGCGGATGAGACCCGGTCGCCGGCCGATCAGTTTCAGCTCTTTCGCGAGCTCGAGGCGGGCGAGAAGGCCAGGCTCGTCGCTTTCGCCACGGCCAGTACCACGCAATCCTGTTTCGCGCGGGACAGGCAGCGCGACAGCCTGATGCATGACTTTGAAATCGAGGTGATGCCGGACATCCGTACCCACTGGACGCCGAACGCAGCGCTCTTCAATCGCTTCAAGAAGGCTTGGCTCCTGAAAATCCTCGGCGAGGAGCTGGGGCTCACCCAGGAGGCGGTGACACTGGCCTCGTCGAGCAAGAAGGAGATCGTCGCCTTCTGTGACAAGCTCTTTGCGGAGCCCTTCGCCACGCTCACCGACGCGCAGCGTGCGGCGGTCGCTGCATGGTGTCCGCCGATGATGCAGACGGCTGGTATCGAGCCGAATGAGGCACCCCTGGCCGAGACGCCCGAGGACGGCGCCGCCCTCGCGGACGCGGCCTGAGTGATAAAACGACCCGTGCAGGTTTTACCATCGGCGCGGGTCGACCCTCCCCCACATCCAGCAGAAAGAAACCCCATGGCTATTCTCAAGTTCTTCGCGTCGGCAGTCGCGGCGCAGATCGCCCATGCGCGCGCCTGCAAGACCTTCCTGCCCAACTGGGATGGGCCGGTCGGTAAACCCGGCCTGATCTTGATCGTCGGCAATGGCGTGCATCTGCGCTCGAACGGTATCGACGGCACGACCACGCGGATCGTGACGACCGAACGGGCCGACCCAAGATTCGCCTTTGCGACCGGCATCAACCCATTCCGGGATCTGGACTGGATGTCCCGGCGACAGGCGGCGTTTCGCGATCTGACGGGCCAGCTCTACACCGACATTCTCGATGACGTGCAGATGCTCATCGACCGGGGGCATGGCACCATCCGACTGGCCACCGATGGCCATTCTGTCCGCGTCTTTGTCCGGCGCGCCGGTGATTTCCTGATCGGCGGAACCTATATCGTGCCCTCTGGCCTGGGCGGCACCTTCCGGGTGATCCTCAAGGATGCCTGCGACACCTTCGCGGTGGTGCAGAACTGCGGCAATTCAGCGTTTCGGGAATACCCAAATGAAGATGCAACACCAATGTCCCGAGAACGCGAAGCGTGGCAGGGTATTGGTGTTTCAACTGGTTTCCCGAAACGCCCTTGCGAGGATTTCGACGCGATGCAGCCCTACCGCGTGCCGCTCGACGCGCTGATGGAGATCGATGATCGGAGGGTGGCCTAACGCGCCCTTTCTTAAACTCGCATCGCCAATACCCTGCCGTGCCTTCGGCCCTCTCGGGACATTGGCGACCAACAATAATCTAATGAAAGAAAGGACTCTGAAATGGGATGGCTCTTTTACACCTACGCCCGTGTCAAATCCTATGCGGACGAGAAAGCGGAAATCACCCGGCTTTGCACATTCGAGAGCGAGACGCGCAAAACGGTGCTAATCAAGGCCTGCAAGGTCGGGTCCACCTGGTACGCCGCAGCGAAGGTCACGAGCCTCGACGGCTCGCCGGTCGAGGATGCGACCTATGTGGCCGACGCGGACGGGTCCATCACCTTCGCCGCCGTGTTCCTCACACGCACCGACGACGGGTGCTGGGGCTACAAGGATATGGAGGAAGGCGCCGGTCCCAACGAATCCCGCGCGCCTTTGTCGTTACTCAACTTGCTCTCCGAACTGAAAGACCCCGACAGCTACGCCCACGGCTGGCGGCAACGCTGCAGGGACTGGGCCGCAATTCCAGACTACAAGGAGGGCGACAAGATCAAGCTCTCGGCACCCGTGACGCTGTCCGATGGCAGCACCTGCCAGATCGTCACGGTCACCCACTACAGGCGCGGTCGGCAAAAACGCCGCTGCTATCGCATCGAGGAAACCGACGGGCTGGTGCGTCTGTCGAAAGCCTCCCTCGCCGGGTCTGAGCTCTTCAGCTCCGCGAAGGGCGAAGCCAGCCCGGTCCTTGCCGAGTTTTTCGCCGGGCTGGGGTCCTGAGAGGGTATGCGCAAGCTGGTGGGAATACCTGGAGCACCAAATTCCCTGCCATCTTGATGCCGTATCTCATTTGAGATACATATATTATTGCAAAAAGGAGATCTCCCATGCCTGCCCAAACATCCATGCTCCATGTCCGTGTTGATGATCAGCTTAAGGCGCAGGCCTCCGACGCGCTCTCAGGCGTCGGTCTGACGCTTTCCGATGCCGTGCGCATCCTCTTGACCCGTGTGGCCGCGGAAGGCGGATTGCCGGCGGGATTGACCGCCGATCCAGATGCCTATGACGCCTGGTTCCGCTCCAAGGTGCAGGAAGCGCTGGACGATCCGCGACCGGCATCACCACACGCCCAGGTGATGCAAGAAGCTCAGGCGCTAATTGACGAGAAGCGCCGTGCCCGATCTTGAATGGAAAGCCACCGCCATCGCTGACCTGTTGGCGATTTTCGACTACGTTTCTGACGACAACCCGGACGCCGCCCAGGCCCTCAAGGACGAAATTGAGGAAAAGACTTGCGCGTTGCCAGAACATCCTCAGATGTACCGCGTGGGCCGTGTCGACGGCACTCGCGAGATGGTCGTGCGTCCGAACTACATCGTGGTCTATGCCGAAAACCCGAATGTCGTGACCATATTGCGTGTTCTGCACGCGGCGCAGCAGTGGCCATGAGCGGGGCTGTTTCACTCCGTTCCAAATAATATCCCTCTCCGCGCTCCCAAAGTGTAGAGGGGGCTTTCTGTCCTGTCAGATCCGTAACCTGACCCGGAGGACAGACATGGCCAATCAAAGCCTGAAACCCACACATGCAATTCCACCGGAGGCGCAGCTTGAGAAGGCTCTTTCCCGGATCGGTGCGGAGATTGAGGAGCGACCGCTCAAGAGCTCGTCGCCGGCCCGGATCATGCGCGAGAGACTCGGCGGCATTTATGCCAGCGGCGCATGGGATTGGCGCATGGCCGAAGTCTCCACCGGCAACACGATCCTCGATCTCAAGGACTGGATGGCCGCCCGCAACTTGCACCGCTGACCCGATCGCCGGTGCCTGACACCTACCGGCTCCATCCCAAACCGCCCCTGCGCATCTCGGGCCAATCATCTGAACTGGAGAAACGCATGAACATCGCAGAGATCAATGCCGCCGTGGATGCCGGCAAGACCGTCCACTTGGCGAACGAAGGTTATCTCGTTCACAAGGACGATCTTGGCCAATACCTGATCACTTTTGCGCCAAACGGTAGCACGATCGGACTAACCGACCGGAGTGGCGGTCAGCTGAACAGGGATGAGGCGGACTTCTTCGTCTCCCGTCCGGACCTTGGGCTCACGATCCATTGCGGCACCTGTGGCAGTGAGGATGTCATGCGTGAAGGCTGGGCGACCTGGAACGCTGAATTGCAGGTCTGGGAGAGCGCGGACATGCAGGATCACGCCTGGTGCAACGCTTGCGTCGGCGAGACGAAACTCATGGAGCGCGCGATCCGGGATTATGGCGGGGCGGAAGGCCTCAGTGGTTCCAGATGCGGCCAAACCGAGCCCTGCGCCGTGTCCGTGAAGAGGAGGGAGGCGCGCGGGGCGACGGAGGACGCCCGCTCGGGAGGCGGGTCTGGCTGAGAGGCAAGGAAGGAAAGGAAAGAAGGCTTTGTGGGTTTTGCGATCCCATGAGGGGTCGAAATAGCAATCCCGCGTGCTCTGGCCAAAGGTCAGGGACCGGCAACCCAAGAAGGATAAGACCCATGTTCGCAGGAACCCTTACCAAAAACGCCGAAACCCAAGCCGCCGCATTCTCCGGCATGATCCACAGCACCCGGTTCGACATCGCCATCCAGCTCGAGACCCGGACGAAGATGTCCGAGCGCAGCCCGGATTATGATGTGACCGCTGTCAACAAATCGGGCCGCAAGGTGCGCATCGGCACGGCCTGGAACGAGACCGGCAATACCACCGGCAACCCCTACATCTCGATGCAGATTGACGTGGGCCTCGGACCGTTCCGCGTCAACGCCGTGCAGACGAAGGAAGCGCGTGACGCCAAGAGCGGCGATTTCGAGATCATTCCGCTGGTCTCGAACAGCACCATGAAGTCCGGCTCGATTTCCGGCGAGCTGACCGCGATGGATGCCGACAACGCCTTCGCCGGCTACATCGCCAACATGATGTTCGATCTCGACTTCATGCTGATCGAGAACGACTACAAGACGGAGGAGACCCACCCCGACTACCGGATCGAGGTCAGCTCCCCCCGCGGCAAACCGATCCGCGTGGGCTCGGCCTGGATGGCCAAGAGCAGCCGGACCGGCAACGACTATATCTCGCTTCTCATCAACACGCCGGACGGCGATCTGCGGGTGAACGCCGTGCAGAACGAGGAGCAGCGCGGCGGGAAGACGTTCTCGATCATCCCGTTTGTCGAGAGTGGTGATCGTGAGCAGGAGACGAGTGCCGGTCTGTCGCTCGTTGCCTGACGGCGCGCGTAGGCCGAGCATTCATCCGGGATGCAAACGTGACCACAGCGCAAATTGATGCTGGGAGCCGCGGCAATGCGGCTCCCTTTTTTCGTGTCGAGTCAGTCGAACGGGTGCTTCGATTTCAGATATGTGGGTCAATGTGGCCTTTGCTTCAACGTACGTTTTTCCGGCAGGCACAGCTCATCGACGAATTACACTCAGAAAATACCTGTTGAAAGGTTTGTTACTGCTGGTCTTTTTCGAGGTTGTACGTTCACGCGCATGTCAAATGTGCTGATCTCTGCCCGGTGACGCTGGCTTAGAAGATCACCGCTGTTCTGTATCTATGCAAACTAAATTCCAATATCCTGATGTTCTGTCAGGCATTCCGCGTGATCGCGCAGCACTTCAAGGATTTTGCATTCGGAAACGCTGTTGCCTGCGCACTCGTTGACCATGCGGCGAAGCTCCTTTTTCAGAGCCTGAAGGCGCTTGATACGCTTCTCGACCTGCAAAAGATGCCGCCTGGCAATGACGTCGGCCTCTGCACAGGATCGGGCCGGGTGATCAGAGAGGTCCAGCAGCTCCCGAATGGTTTCAAGTGAAAAGCCAAGCTGGCGCGAATGCCGGATGAAGGCCAGGCGGTCCAGATCGCGGTCGAAATACCGGCGCTGGCCGCCGGCGGATCGGCCCGGTTCGTTCATCAACCCAATCTGCTCGTAATAGCGGATGGTCTGGACCTTGGTTCCGGTCTTTTTCGAAAGGGTTCCGATCGTTAGCATGACGATCCCTTTGCTCAAGTGACTGTAGCTAAACTCTGACCCAACCGAACCAGATCATCAAGCTCAGTGCGCCCTGTTCGGGTTCTGTGCCCCGATCAATCGGGATTGGCCGGATCAGTTTACAAGCGGCATATCGGACCGCGCAAGCACGAGCTCCGGGAGCCATGTAATCAGCTTTGGCCATGCGGCCAGCACCCCGATCAGCAGAACCTCGATCACAACCAACGGGCCGGCCCCCCGATAGATATCGGCGAGGTTCACACCCGGCGGCGCTGCCATCTTGGCAAAAAAGAGAGCATAGCCAAAGGGCGGTGTCAGAAACGATGTCTGCAACGCCAGGGCGATCAACCCGGCAAGCCAGATATTGGCGAAATAGACCGAACCGACGTGATCTGCGAAATCCAGTTGCTCAAAAACGGGCAACAGGATCGGCAGGAACACCAGCAGGATCTCGATCCAGTCAAAGACGAAGCCGAGCACAAGAATGACGCCGAGCAACAGCGCCAGCGTGGCCCATCGACCGAGATCGAAGCCGTCGATCCACAGGAACAAGACATTCGGGCCGTCCAGAAGATTGAAGCCCAGAGAAAAGACGGTCGCGCCAAGCACGATAAAGAACACCATGGATGTCATGGACGCGGTGCGAACGATCGTTTTGTTCAGCAGACTAACGCTCACGCGCCCGCGAAACGCCGCGACCAGCAATCCGCCAAAAACGCCTATGCCGGCCGCCTCGGACAAGGTGGCGATGCCGCCCACGATGCTGAGCGGGATTGCGGCAATGACCGAGATGGCAACAATCACCGAAAGGATATCGCGCAGTGTCAGGGCCGCCTGCTCCGTTTCTGCGATTTCGACACGGGTCCGTTGCGTCACCGCGAAATATACCGCGAACAGCAATACGAGCAGAAAAACCGGCACCACCAGCGCCGCATACATCAGCGATATTCGGAGTTGCAGCACACTGGAGACAAAAAACAAAAGGATCGCTGGCGGGAATACCACGCCAAGCGCCCCGGACGCGGCGACCGCTGCTCCCGCCGCCGAGGCCGGGTAGCCTGAGCGCAGCATTGGCGCATAGGCAACCAAAGCGACCGTCACGACGGATGCGCCGATCACCCCCGCAGCGGGGGCAAGGATCAGACCGATCAGGAGCGTGGCGATCGCATACCGCCCCGGCAAGACCCTCAGCAATTGGTCGAGGGCCCGAAACAACGTCGCGGCGATGCCGCTGGCGTTCAGCACCAGACCCAGAAAGATCAGCAGCGGCACACTCGTAAACTGCACGCTTTCATTTGTCAGCACGCCGCGCACCCGCAAATAGATCAACCCGAGATGGCCGAAATCCGTTTCGCCAATAAAAACGGCTGCTGTGAAAGCCAGAAATCCGACGCTGGTCATGACCAGGGCGACGGGAAACCCGCTGAACACCCCCAAAGCCAGCAGGACGAGCATTAGGACGGTCAGAATCTCATTCGCCATCGGGCAGCTCTTCTTGTGCGCTTGGCGCGGCACCCGCGCGTCGCCCGCGCAAAAACAGGACGTTTCGCGCGATGACAATGACACCGGCAAGGGCCAGAAATGCAGGGCCTGCAAAGGCGGCGATGCGCCGGGCCCAGATATCGGTTTCGGCGTATCTCGTTGTTCGCATCAACCCGTCCCAGCCATAGGTGACAAGGATCGCCGATAGCGGCAGCAGCACGA
>Ga0316207_10001228_pt1 | contig 32760 bp, 25 predicted proteins | sample 6weekpyrite_MG_FD_204943 | JGI IMG/M metagenome (GOLD analysis project Ga0316207, IMG submission 204943) | Microbial mat bacterial communities from mineral coupon in-situ incubated in ocean water Damariscotta River, Maine, United States -... | ecosystem: Environmental > Aquatic > Marine >...
CGCCAGAGACCACTTATTGCGGTAAACAGGGAAATGTGAAGTATGACCTAAGGCAGGGCTCAGGACATCAGCACGAATTTTGTTACCTGGATTGTAGTAATGGCAATCAGCACATGACATGTTTAACTGGCCGCGTTTAGCATAGAAATGCTTCTTACCGCGTTCATACCATGCTATTGAATCAGGTGTATCAACAACTTTTACATTGCCTTTTTGTCCACGAGATTTAAAAGCAATGTAAGCTGACAGGTGAGCTATCTTACCTTTCTTATATTTCAGTGGCTTTTCACCATTCTTCTTACGACATTCATTAATAGCTAATTCAAGCGTTATAACTTCACCGCGCTTCTCATCGAAGTATGGGTAGCTTTGCTTAATTCCTTTTGTAGCTTTTGGAAAACAGCTAGCGTAGGTTTTGCCATTTGCAAATGCTTTTTTGAAAAGGACTTCGCCTTTATCAACAAAGATTTCGTAAGGAGGAAAATCTTCAAATGCTTCCCACTGTTCACGTGATGCTTTATCTACTGAATAAACACCGTTTGTGAAATCCTGTAAAGAAACTGAAGGAAATTTTTCAGTAAAGTGAGTTCTGAAATCTTTCAGATCCTGGTCCGGGTTTGCAGCTATACCAGCAAGAGGGGTAATTAGCATGCAAAGTGCAGACACAATAACTGCAACTTTTTTCATAATTTTTACCTTATTGTTTGTTCCGAGGTTTTGTTGTAAAGCTTACTTAATTTTAGCTTCAACAGAATCGCTTTCGCCTTTATTATCCACCCAGCTCATCTTCAGTGTGTCGCCAGATTTAGCGCCACTAAATTTGAATGACAGGTATGGGTTTTTAGAGATAGCAGTACCCCAGTCAGCAGTCAGTACATCGTTGCCATTGTGGCTGCATGTAACTTCCTGAATGAAGTGAGCAGGAAATTTCTTACCCGTTTTTTTGTTTTTGCGCAGGCCAGTTTCCATAGCGTGACTGATCAGTGCCTTAACAACTGTAGTGCTACCTTTTACCTTAGCGCGTACTTTTATTGATTTTGCCATAATTATTTTCCTCTAAGGTTTAGCCGCCGCAGCCGCCGATAGTAACTTTAACTTCTTTCTTTGCGCTATATAGTTTGCCGTTAGCTTTAACAACAACTACCAGGTCAGATGTTTTACTCATTTTTACACGAGTTGAAACAAAACCTTCAGCGCTTTTGCCCATATTGAATGAGGCTGTTAAAGGCGTTGGGTTTTTAGAAATAAGCAGGGTAATGGATTCAGTACCAGCAATTTTGCTTGTTACAGTAATAGGTACCACAGCGCCATTTTCTGCAATTTCAGGTGCTTTTAAAGCAATATCAGAGCTTTGAGTTGTAGCACTGCTGCCGAATACACCGCTAACAGCGGAATCAACATCAGTTGCTGCGAATGCAGCTTTAGGCCATGCCGCCATAACTGCACGAGGAGTAATAAGACCTGCACTTACAGCTACGCCAAATGCGCCTGCTACGGCAGAGTTCTTAATAAAAGATCTACGTTTAGTGTTCATTGTATTATATTTACCTTAAATTTTATAATGAGTATACATACTCAACAATTTTGTCTATTTCAGCTTCACTTAAAATTTCGTGAGGTCCAAATGGAGGCATAATTGTGTTGGGATTAGCGCTACGAGAATCATAAATCTGCGCGCGTAATTTGCTCTTGTCAGGGTATCTGTCTTTCATTGCTACCCCAGGGATAGACAATGATGGACCGATGTTACCAGGTAGCTTGCCACCTTTAATTTCGTGACATGCCAGACAGTTACCTTTCTTTTTATTAAAGGCAAGTTTCTTGCCTTCGGCAATTGCTGAAGCATCTTCCGCAATGGAAATGCTCGGCAATGAGAAAGCTAGAGTACCCAGCAATGCAGCAACTGATGTTGCTGTAGAAATGGCCTTAGCGGTGTGCCGCATAATTCACTCCTCAGTGTTTTAGATTACATGGAAAAAATGGATCCAGTCTATAGTTCGCATTCAGATTTTATAAATTCCATTATATATCTGTAGATTATTGAAAAGGCTTGAATTCTTTATTAATTCGGTTCTCTATCAACATCTAATGCGAACTTATTTTTATTATGATTTAGCCCGGAATAGGTAGCTTACTGAAAACACCGTCGATAGCAAGAAAAATGTATGTTCATCAATATGTTACGTACATCTAATATAAGAAAGTACTAATATTCATTCTTTACTTTCTTTGCGTATTTGTTGGTTAAGTTCCTGCTTCCTTGATTCAAGTCTTTGAATAGTAAGCTTATTTAATCCGGGTTGTTGTAATGCATTATTAATTTGCTGGCTAGCAAGATTTAAATAGCCTTCAAGTTCATATTCGTAACTAGTTGCTTCAAGTGCTAATGATGTCTGGCCTTTAGAAAAATAAGCTTTTGCTAATGTATTATAAACAACTGCTATTCTTTGGGTGCGAAGCTGAATGTTAAGCAAAATAATAGCCTGTTCACTTTGCCTGGCACTAATCAGGCTTTTTGCGTACCGAATAGAAACCGGCAGGTAATTTGGAAATAAGGTATTGAGATTTTTTAATATTTTGAGTGCAGCGGTATTGTTATCGGCTGCAAGATAAGCATCTGCCAGGGCTAACTGAATCCAGGGGTGGGATGACTTTGTACTTAGTTTTTTGAGTAATGAAATGGCTTTATTTTTTTGCCTGTTAGCCGTATAAGCCAGCCCAAGGGTATATTGGCTGACGATATTTATTTTTTCCTTCTTGAGCCCTTCAAGTTGTTTTACAAGCTGTTTTGGTGATTTGCTCATTTGCACCAGAAGACGTGCACGGACAAACTGAAAGTCGAGACTATCATCCGGTAGTTTTTTATCTTCAGGATTGATTCGGTTTTTAGCTTCTGCAATTCGCGTAGTGCTCAAAGGGTGAGTGCGTAAATACTCCATTTGGGCAAAGATATTATTGGATTCTGATTTTTGTAGAAGTGTTTCAAAAAAATCCGCCATGCCATTTGGGTTGATGCCCGCATCCCTTAAAACGCCAATCCCAATTCGATCTGCTTCATGCTCATTGGCTCGGGTGAAGTTTATCTGTGATTGCATCAGGGCTGCCGAGCCTCCATAAATTATTGCAGCACCAGCATCGGGGTTTTGAGAGGCAACCAGTATTCCGGCAAGAATAGTGGCAAACATAGTTGCCGGGCTAATATTCGATTCAGTCATCGCTCGGGCGAGGTGTCTTTGGGTTACGTGAGATATTTCGTGGGCCATAACACCGGCTAATTCACTTTCATTTTTTGCAGAAATAATTAGGCCAGTGTGAAAGCCTATGTTTGCATCGGGGCCAGCAAAAGCATTAATGCTGGGAACTTTAATAACAAAAATACGTATGTTTTTATCAGGTTGGCTGCTGTGAGAAATCAGTTTTTGTCCAAGATTAGTAATGTAGTCATTAACCTCCAGATCAGTAACAAAAGGAACGCTGGCTTTAATAGCGCGATAAAACTGTTTGCCCATCAGGTGTTCGCGATAGGGTGTTAGTACCTGTTGGGTAGGATCACCCAGGTTTGGGAGTTCAGCTCGGGTGTAAAATGGCAAACTTAATAATATAATTGAAACAAGAGTAGGTAGTGATTTTCCGATGTGCATTTTTTCAGGGCGCATGATTAAAAAACAAAAGATAGAGCTAATAATTTGATTATACAAATAAAAAGCCACTTAACATAAAGTTAAGTGGCTTTTAGTGGACATTAAAAAATGACCAGAACAGTTTGTCTAATAAATAAAATTTAGATAAACAAAGATTGTGTCGCGTCTGATGCTTCTTCAAAATAGGTTGCAGCACCTACATAGTCAACACCATCAATAAACACGCCTGTATCATAACCAAATAACTCAACAGTCATCTGGCAAGCAAGAAATTTGACTTCAGCTTCCTGGCAAAGTTCACGTAATTCAGCAATTGTTGCAACACCGCAGTTAGAGATTGTTTTCTTCATTAGCGTAGTTGCAATGCTGTCCATGAAAGGAATATTCCACATTACATTAGGAATTTTAGGACCAAAATCAATTTTTCTTAACCATTGCGGACCCATAGGCATTTTCATTGGCATGGAAGGGTTGCCTGTTGGGGTAACTTTCAGGGCGCTGGTGTCTTTTAAAAGAAGGTTCAGGCCGTAAAAAGTGTAAAAAACAGATACTGACATGCCCAGAGCGGCTGCAGTACTGGCTAATATAAATGGAGGGTATGCCCAGTCTAGTGTGCCTTTTGTTGCAATAATAGTTAGCTTTGGATCGCTCATGTGAATTCTCTCCTCAATATTATGAATGGCCTTGTTGCTGGGTATCGCTCGCTGATGCTAATGACGCCAGTTTGTTGCCTAAAAACAAATTATAAAAATTAGTCGATCGTATTAGTTTTCTAGCTATAACCTTACAATTGAATGAGAATAAAAGGCAAGTCTTACGATAATTTTTTTTTTGCCAAGCAGATAAAAGGTTGATGATTAATACTGATAATTTATTTCTGTAAATTTGTAACTATTTGAAAATTAAGATTAAATGAATAAAATAAGACGAATTTAAATAATTATTGATACCTGCCTGAAGTATATTAGGTGTGACTAATGTCTAGAAAATAAAGGTAAACACTTGATAGTTGCAGGGTAAAAATGCGAGAATATCCGGCCCATATTAATATATTCTAATATTAGGAAAGCCAGACATGCTCAATATTAAAGAGTTAGATGTAAGTGCACTTCAATCATATTTTGATGAAGGTAAAAAAATTCGTTTACTTGATGTTCGTGGTGTTGGTGAAATGGCGCAGGGTATGATACCCAATGCTGAAAAATTACCATTGCATACCTTGCCTGCTCGTTTAAATGAAATCAGCGCAGATGAATTTACGGTTTTGTATTGTCGCAGTGGTGCCAGATCTGCACAGGGTGTGGGTTTCATGGCACAACAGGGTTTTGATAATGTATATAATTTGCGTGGCGGTATTATTGCCTGGGCTCAAAATGGTATGCCATTAATGCGATAAAAGAGATCAGGTCGGGATAATCTGATCAGGGGCTCTCTGGCCTCTTTCTGGGCTCAGCCTGACCTGATTAGAGACTCTCTGTAAATTTTACAAAAGGGTGCCCCTTGTCGGCACCCTTTTTTATGCACAGGACGTGCGGTATCTTGAAAATGCAGGAGCAATTTTCAAGGTATGCACAGGACGTGCGGTATCTTGCCCAGATTTATAAAAAAGGGCAGGAGCAATTTTCAAGGTATGCACAGAATATTTGGTGAGTCGAAAATACAGGAACAATTTGATGCATGCCGATTGTTTAAAATGGGGTAGCTGCAAGGGCTGCTTATCAGTTTAGAAATTGGTTTAGTTTTACTAAACAGAATTTCAATTCATCGGTGCTAAATTTAGTAAAGAATAGTAAAAAAGATAAACATAATATTAGAAAATTATTAAATAATTATTTCTGAAAATATATCCCCCGTTTGTTTGATTAATAGTAATTTTTCGACTAAAACACTTATAAAACAGCGTTTTTCTCTTTTATTTTATTGACTTTGACAGGGCGTTTTGAGACTGTTCTGCCCAGGCAAGGGCTCGCACAAAAAAGTTGTCAGGATACAGCATCAATCTAGAAATTAAAGCGCAAAAAAGCGTATAACTTATATAACTTAATTGAGGATATTAATTATGTCACGTGGTATTAAGAGGTCCTTAATCGCCCTTACAGTTTCAGGTGTGTTAATCACACCTTCAGCATTTGCTACTAATGGTTATTTTGCACATGGTTACAGCACAGCTGAAAAAGGTTTAGCAGGTGCAGGTGTTGCACATTCACAGGATGCAATGGCAGTAGCTAATAACCCAGCCGGTATTGCCGGTATGGGTGAACGCATGGATATTGGTGCTGCTCTGTTTAGTCCAAAACGCTCATATACTGTCACTGGAGGTCCTTCAAACGCGTTTGACCCCACTACAGGTTCGCCAACATTTAGCATAGGTCCAGACTCAATTGATAGTAGTTTAGAGTTATTTCTGATTCCACATCTTGCTTATAACTGGAAACTGGACGAAGATAGCTCAACTGCTGTAGCGGTGTATGGTAATGGTGGTATGAATACCAATTACAAAGGTGGTAGTGCAACATATTTCGACGGTGTAAGTGCATTTCAAACTACTCCAGGTACTTTCGGAGCAGGTACAACCGGTGTTGATTTAAGGCAGGTGTTTGTCAATCTGGCTTATGCAACAAAATTAAATGCTGACCATTCATTTGGTGCAAGTATTATTTTTGCTATCCAGGCTTTTAAATCTAAGGGTCTTGCAAACTTCTCACCATTCTCTAGTAGCCCAGCTAACTTAACCGGAAACGATGCAGATTATTCTAGTGGTTTGGGAGCCAAGTTAGGTTGGCAGGGTAAGGTGTCTCCCGATGTGACAATCGGTGCATCTTATCAGTCAAAAATGGCCATGAGTGAGTTTGATGATTATTCAGGCCTCTTTGCAGAAGGTGGTGATTTTGATGTTCCTGCAACCGCTTCATTGGGTTTTGCATGGAAAATAGATGGTAAGTCGACACTTGTTTTTGATGTACAGTCAATTTTTTATAGCGATGTAGCATCAATAGCTAATAGTGTTTCACAGTTGAATCCCGCTGCAGGGGTTTGTGCGCCAGCAGGTTCACCTCCTAATCCTACACCTGTTCAAGCTGGTGGTTCAGGTGCAGGCCCCGGTTGTTTAGGTGCCTCATCAGGTGCTGGTTTTGGTTGGGAAGACATGACAATTGTAAAAATTGGTTATGAATGGGGTGCTGATACTATTTGGCGTGTAGGCATTAGTAATGGTAGTCAGCCAATACCTGATTCAGAAACGATGTTTAATATTCTGGCCCCTGCTGTTGTGGAAACCCATTTAACATTTGGTTTTACAATGCCACTGAACTCAAGTTCTGAATTTGCTTTTGCAGCTATGTATGCACCTAGTAATTCAGTTTCTGGTCAAAGTCCATTTGATCCTGGACAGACAATCGAACTTGAAATGGACCAATTTGAGGTACAGGCCACTTACTCAATGCTGTTCTAAGTATAAATAAGATTGTAAGTGAAAAAAAACCGCCATCGTGCGGTTTTTTTTTGCTGCTAAGAACTGGCAAATGAGCATGAATTGAACAAATCATACTATGTTAGTTGTTTGTTAATTAATTATATATCAGCTTGTTTCATTTTTACGTTGACAAGTACTGGGGCAGCCGATATTTTTAGCCCACGTTATTAGAACGTGATCTTAATATAAACACACCTTATCAATAGTAAGGGACGGAGTGATTAAAATGAAAATGAAGTTACTAGTGAAAGTTGCAATAGTAATGTTAGCCGGCGTGGTTGTTACTGCTGCACAAGCAGCCCAAACTTACTTGCCTTTTGCGCTTGCATCAAATGATGCGGGTACAATTGCAGATAAAGTGTCAGGCACTAAAAAAGCGTTATCAGATAATGGCTTTGAAATTGCAGGTGAGTACTCTCCCTATAAAGGTGCCCATGTAATTGTTGTGACGAATGATGAGCTGAAGAAGGCTGCCTCATCAAAGGAACGTGGCGGTTATGTGGCAGCCCAGAGAATTTCTTTAACTGAATTGGGTGGCAAGGTACAGGTTTCTTACACTAACCCTGTTTACATGTCTTACGCATACCGTGTAAATAATAAACTGCCTCAAACCACAGCAGCATTGAAGAAAGCATTGGGTCATGTTCAGGATTTTGGTCCTGCAGAAGGTCACGATGCTGAAGACCTGAATGACTATCACTATACATTTGGTATGGAGTATTTTGATGAGCCTTTAGAATTAAATTCAAAAGGTAGTCATGATGCAATGGTTGCTGAGATTGAAAAAAATCTAAGTGCTAAAACTAATGGTGCTGCACAGGTATATAAAATTGATATCCCTGGTACGTCACAGACTTTGTTTGGTGTGGCGATGAAAGCACCTAATGAAGGTAAGAAGTACATGGACGATGGTTTTATAATGAGTGAGATTGATTTTAAACCTTTGCGCTCAACAGCTCACCTGCCATATGAAATTCTGGTTAAAGGTAAGCAAGCAGAAGCACTGCATGCGCGTTTTCGCATTGCAATTAACTTCACTGACCTGGCTATGATGGGTGATAACAGCTTTATGAACATTATGGCAACGCCTGATGCTATTCGTGATGTGCTGTCTGCCGTAGCGGGTGGTACAGTGGAAGATGAAGATTTTTAAATAATAAGAAACTAACTTCTACTTATAAAAAAAGCCCGGTTTACTGGGCTTTTTTGTTTTTAAGTGATTGTTATTCAAGTTATTACATGGGGTAAGGAAACAAGGCTTAATCAACAATTACAGTCAGTCGTACGTAATCACATATCTGTAAAATGGGCTGAAGATGAATAATGCAGTGTCATGATAATAGTAAGAAAAGCGTGATAAAGCATAAACCTGTTCTTAATCAGTGCTACGAAAATAAGCAGGTTTTACACAAAAGTATAGTAAATACAGTGACTTATCGTCATATATAAAGTGGGGTGACCTGAGTAATAATCTAGGTTAAACTACGCGGCTTGCATGTTCTTTAGTAAAAACAAAAGTCTATGCTCCTGGAAAATCAGTTGGTGGCAGATACATAGTGTAAATGCTTGATTATTCTGCATATCCATATGCGCAATCCCATTGGGGAGGCTGCTGAGATGATTTGTTCCGAGCAAATTATCTAGCTAGCAAGATGAAATCAGTTACCAGCTCTCTGCACGCACTCTCACAGTGTTCTTAACAGATGACTTACCAGGATAATTTATAAGGTTTTTAAAAATTTCTTCTGAGTATAAAATTCAGAATTCTAATACATAGTTGGAGACATTTAAGGTGGAAATGACCGGTGCTGAAATTGTTGTTCAAAGCCTGATAGAAGAAGGTGTTGAGCATCTGTTTGGTTATCCTGGAGGTGCTGTATTGCCAATTTATGATGCAATACACCAGCAGGATAAGCTACAGCATATACTCGTTCGTCATGAGCAGGCGGCAACGCATGCGGCAGATGGTTATGCGCGTAGTACAGGCAAGCCCGGCGTCGTCCTGGTCACATCTGGCCCGGGCGCTACCAATGCAGTAACGGGGATAGCCACTGCATATATGGACTCCATCCCAATGGTGGTTTTAACTGGCCAGGTGCCTCTTCCCTTAATTGGTAATGATGCATTTCAGGAGGTTGATTCTGTTGGCATTACTCGACCCGTAGTGAAGCACAATTTCCTGGTTGCGGATGTTAAGGATCTGGCATCAACCATCAAAAAAGCATTTCATGTGGCGACAACTGGTCGTCCTGGTCCGGTAGTGGTGGATATTCCTAAGGATATCACGGTAAATAAAATGGACTTTTCCTATCCCCGTGATATAAAAATCCGTTCGTATCACCCTACGACCAGAGGGCATTCAGGGCAAATCAAGAGAGCCTATGAGCTGATTCTTGAGGCCAGAAAGCCAATGATATATACCGGTGGTGGGGTTGTATTAAGTAATGCCAGTGAAGAGCTGGTGAAATTTACCCAGTTACTGGGTGCGCCAATCACCAATACCTTGATGGGACTTGGTGCTTATCCTGCCAGTGATAAGCAGTTTCTTGGCATGCTGGGTATGCATGGCACCTATGAAGCAAATATGGGTATGCATCACTGTGATGTGTTAATTGCCATTGGTGCGCGTTTTGATGACCGGGTAACCGGTAATCTTGAAAAGTTTTGTCCGGATGCGCGTATTGTGCATGTGGATATTGATCCCGCATCCATATCGAAAAATGTAAAAGTAGATGTGCCTATCGTGGGCGATGTTAAGGATGTGGTCATTGAGCTCAATAAGTTAATAGAGGGCTCTGATCAACGTCTTGAGAGTGCTGCACTGGCTTCATGGTGGCAACAAATTGAAGAGTGGCGGGCCCAGGATTGCCTGAAATTTAACCGGGATTCTGGTGACATAAAGCCGCAATTTGTTGTTGAGCAACTACATGAGGTGACAAAGGGTAATGCATTTGTGACTTCAGATGTGGGTCAACACCAAATGTTTGCAGCGCAATACTACGGTTTTAATAAGCCTCGCCGCTGGATTAATTCCGGTGGTTTGGGAACCATGGGTTTTGGTTTGCCAGCCGCTATGGGTGTACAGTTAGCGCATCCCGGTGAACAGGTTGCCTGTATTACCGGTGAAGGCAGTATCCAGATGTGTATTCAGGAGCTTTCAACCTGCTTGCAATATGGCTTGCCAATAAAGATTATAACGCTGAATAATGGTTTTCTGGGTATGGTGCGTCAGTGGCAGGAATTCTTTTATGATCGCCGCTATGCTAGCTCTTATATGGAATCATTGCCTGATTTTGTCGCACTTGCTGAGTCTTATGGACATATTGGTATTCGAGTAGATAAACCCGAAGATGTTCGACCTGCATTAGAAGAAGCATTTGAAAAATATAAGGATCGTACCGTATTTCTTGATTTTATAATTGAGAAAGAAGAAAACGTCTACCCTATGATTCCTGCTGGCGCAGGCTTAAATGAAATGATCCTGGTTTAGTTAAGTTATGAACAAACATATTATTTCCTTATTACTGGAAAATGAATCGGGTTCACTTTCACGAGTGGCCGGGTTGTTTTCAGCACGTGCTTATAATATTGAATCGTTATCGGTAGCACCTACGGATGATGAAACCTTATCCCGCATGACAATTGTTACTAAGGGTACAGATGAAATTGTAGAGCAAATACAGAAGCAGCTAAACAAGCTGGTGGATGTTGTTAAGTTAGTTGATTTAACAGAATCTGAACATATTGAGCGTGAGTTGATGCTGGCAAAAGTTGAGGCCGTGGGCGATGCACGAGATGAAGTGAAGCGCCTGGTTGATATTTTTAATGGTCGTGTAGTTGATGTAACTGACACAACCTACACAGTAGAAATAACCGATACACGAGATAAGCTGAATTCATTTTTAACTTCCTTGTCCAGTATCAAAATTCATGAAGTGGTGCGCTCTGGCGCAATTGGCATTTCGAGTGGCGAAAAAATACTCGCCCTTTAACCTATTATTTAATTTTTTGAGAGCAGAACTATGAGCTTAAACATCTATTACGATAAAGATTGTAATCTTTCTTTAATCAAAGACAAAAAAGTAACCATCGTGGGTTATGGTTCACAGGGTCATGCACATGCACTGAACCTGAAAGATTCAGGAGTAGATGTAACGGTTGCATTACGCCCGGGTTCATCTTCAGCGATTAAAGCTGAAAACGAAGGCTTAAAAGTTACCGGTATTGCTGAGGCGGTAGCGGCGGCTGATGTGATTATGATTTTAGCGCCTGATGAAATTCAGTCTGCACTTTATAAAGAAGAAATTGAGCCTAACCTCAAGCAGGGTGCAACACTTGCGTTTGCCCACGGTTTTGCGATTCACTACAACTCGATTGTGCCGCGTAGTGATTTAGATGTAATTATGGTTGCACCAAAAGCACCCGGTCACACAGTTCGTAGCGAATTCGTTCGTGGCGGTGGTGTACCCGACCTGATTGCTGTTTACCAGGACGCATCAGGTAAAGCTAAAGATTTAGCGCTTTCATATGCTTCAGGCGTAGGTGGTGGTCGTACAGCGATTATTGAAACTACATTCAAAGATGAAACTGAAACTGACCTGTTTGGTGAGCAAGCGGTATTATGTGGCGGCGCTGTTGAACTGGTTAAGATGGGTTTTGAAACGCTTACGGAAGCGGGTTATGCACCTGAAATGGCTTACTTTGAATGTCTACATGAACTAAAGCTGATTGTTGATTTAATGTTCGAAGGCGGCATCGCTAACATGAACTACTCAATTTCAAATAATGCGGAGTATGGTGAATATGTTACAGGTGATAAAGTTATTAACGACGAAAGCCGTAAAGCCATGCGTGAAGCACTGAAAAATATTCAAAATGGTGAATATGCGAAACGCTTCATCCTTGAAGGTATGACTAATTACCCGGAAATGACAGCGCGTCGTCGTAACAATGCTGCCCACCCGATTGAAGTTGTAGGTGGTGAGTTACGTAAAATGATGCCGTGGATTCAAGCAAATCAGATAGTTGATAAAACTAAAAACTAACTGTAACTATTCGGTAACCTGATTAGTTATGGGGTTTGTGGTATAAATAAAGGGGCGTAAGCCCCTTTGTTGTTTATGTTTTTTATTTATAGAAGACATAGATGTTATTTAGTAGTTAATGGAACAGCGTAATAAAGATGCAAAACAAAAAGAAACCATCATTTCGCCGAAGGGGTATTTATCTGTTACCCAATATTTTCACCACGGCGGCCATGTTTGCGGGTTTTTATGCCGTAGTCGCCTCGATGAATGGGCATTTTGAAAAAGCGGCAATTGCCATTTTTATTGCAATGATCCTGGATGGTGTCGATGGGCGCGTTGCCCGGATGACTAATACGCAAAGTGAATTTGGCGCAGAGTATGACAGTCTCTCTGATATGGTGTCTTTTGGTGTTGCACCGGCTCTCGTGATGTATCAATGGTCATTTTCTTCTATGATTGAAATGGGCTGGCAATGGGGAAAACTGGGCTGGTTGGCCGCATTTATTTATACCGCTTCGGCAGCATTGCGTTTGGCAAGGTTTAATACCCAGGTAGGTATAGCGGATAAACGATATTTTCAGGGCTTGCCTAGCCCGGCGGCGGCAGCCGTTATCGCAGCTATGGTTTGGGTAGGGGTTGATAATGCTATTATGGGTGCGGATGTGGCGATATTTATGGTGGTGGTAACCATCGCCATGGGTATGATGATGGTGAGTAATATTCTGTTTTATAGTTTTAAAGAAGTCCATTTTAAGGGCAAGGTGCCTTTTTATTCAATCTTAATCGTGGTGCTGGTCTTGGCATTGGCATCGTTGGATATATCAAAATCACTGCTATTGTTTTTTGGGTTATATGCCTTATCAGGCCCGGTTTTAAGTCTGCGAAAACTGCGGAAGATTGGCAGAAAAAAAACAGAGAGTAAATAAATTTACAGTAATGGTAGGGATCGGATTAGGTCGAGTTAGCGCAACATAATTCGACAACATGCAGAAAATGCCTACATTTAATATGAAAGATAAATTAAGTCTTGGCAAAACCCCTATGAATCGTTATAGTTTTACACGTATGAACATAAACAGAGCTTACACCCCATGTTACGTTAAGTCTTTCAATGCATTTGCAAGTCATGTTCTATCCTGCCTGTTTCTACTCCCCTTATTTACACTCTCATTACTACTGCCGTAGGGCAGATAATAAGTTCTGGCGAGGCGAAATACGCATAAAAAACACCCCAAGATTACAATTGATTTGCAGGACAGACAGATCATGAACACAAAAGAAATAAACTCAAAAGAAAAATTAATTATTTTTGATACCACGTTACGTGATGGTGAGCAAAGCCCCGGTGCGTCAATGACTAAAGACGAAAAAGTGCAAATTGCCAAAGCACTGGAACGGATGAATGTAGATATAATTGAAGCCGGTTTTCCAATTGCATCAGAAGGCGACTTCGAAGCAGTAAAAGCAGTAGCCGAAGTGGTAAAAGACAGTACTGTTTGTGGACTTGCAAGGGCCCTGGGTAGAGATATTAGTCGTGCCGGTGAGGCGCTTAAAAAAGCCAACTCTTCACGTATTCATACTTTTATTGCAACTTCACCCATCCATATGGAAATGAAGTTACGCATGCAACCTGAAGATGTTTTAAAACAGGCGGTGGATGCGGTTAAGCTTTCTAGACAATTTACCGATAACGTCGAGTTTTCGCCGGAAGATGCGGGCCGCTCCGATCTGGATTTTTTATGTCGAGTTATTGAAGCCGTTATTGATGCGGGTGCAACCACAATTAATATTCCGGATACAGTGGGCTACAATTTGCCGAATCAATTTGGTGAACTCATTAAAAACTTAATTGAGAGAATTCCTAATTCGGATAAAGCTATCTTCTCAGTGCATTGCCATAATGATTTAGGGCTGGCAGTCGCCAATTCATTATCTGCCGTATTAAACGGTGCACGTCAGGTGGAATGCACTATTAATGGTTTAGGTGAGCGTGCGGGAAATGCATCCTTAGAGGAGGTTGTGATGGCCGTGCGCACGCGCCAGGATTTATTTAATTGTGATACCCGTTTAGATACCACTCAAATCATGTCCTGTTCAAGACTGATTTCTAGCGTAACAGGTTTTCCTGTGCAACCAAATAAAGCCATTGTGGGTGCTAATGCTTTTGCCCATGAATCAGGAATACATCAGGATGGTATTTTAAAGAGCCGCGAAACTTATGAAATTATGCGTGCCCAGGATGTGGGCTGGAATGAAAAACAAATTGTTTTAGGTAAACACTCCGGGCGTAATGCATTTAAAACACATTTGGCTGAGCTTGATATAGAGCTGGAATCAGAGGAAGAATTAAATTCGGCATTTTCCCGCTTTAAAGCGCTGGCAGATAAGAAGCATGAAATTTTTGATGAAGACTTACGTGCATTGATGGCGGATTCAAGTTGGAGTGCTGCGAATGAGCAATTTAAATTAGTTAGTTTAAAAGTGTGCTCTGAAACCGGTGAGACACCTGAGGCAGATGTTGTGGTCTTAGTGAATGGCAAAGAGTTATCCGCCACTGAGTCAGGAAGTGGACCGGTTGATGCGGCTTTTAAGGCCATTGAAAAAATAGTACACAGTGAGACTGAGTTAAAGTTATATTCGGTAAATAATATTACCAGTGGAACAGATTCGCAGGGTGAAGTGTCTGTGCGTTTATCAAAGACTGACATGGTTGTAAATGGTCAGGGTGCTGATACGGATATTGTTATTGCTTCGGCAAAGGCTTATATCAACGCGTTGAATCGTATAATGGTTTCGGATCTGGATCGTGCGCATCCGCAAAAGGGTAATGTATAATTTGTGGATGATTCAGGAAATATGCAAGGTAAGGGCATGATCGATAGCAGCGCTGCAACCGGTGAAGTTAGTCATGCACTGTCGGAAAGTGCTCGTTGCCAGTATCTTAAGGCAATGGGAATACAGACCTGGTTTGATCCGTCGTTGAAAGTGTCACCAACTGAAGTTGTACTTAAGCAAGATAAAAAGGTAAGCGTCACAGAACCTCATAACCCAGCCCAGATTAAATCTGAACCAGTCGCTTCCATTAATCCTGAAGAAATCCATTTAGAAAAAACAAAAATAAGTTCAACAGGCAATCTACAGGCACTTACAGCTCAGATCGAACAATGTCAATTATGTGAATTACATACAACGCGCAAACAGGCGATATGTGGTGAAGGAAGTGACGCTGCGAAATTGTTTATTATAATTGATGCGCCGGTAAGTGATGTAATTGGTGATAATGCATTGTTTAACGCGGCAGATAAACAAATGCTTCAGGCAATGCTGCAAACAATAGGGGTTAATTTATCTGCCGTTTATATAACAAGCCTGGTGAAGTGTCGCCCTCCTGAGCAAAGGGCACCTCAGACATCTGAAATGATTTGTTGTGATGATTACCTCACAGCACAAATAAAACTGATTCAGCCGAGGGCAATTATGGTGTCGGGTGAGCAGGCAAGTCAGCAATTATTGCTTAGTCAAAAGTCGCTGACTGACTTACGCTTACGTCATCATCAGCATCTGGGGGTACCTGTTTATGCTTCTTATCACCCCAGAGAATTATTTAACTCCTCAGAAACCAAGCGAAAAGTCTGGGCTGATCTGCTACAAATAAGTAAGCACTTCAATCCAGTATAAATACATATGGCTGTAAATCCTGAAATAGATCTGGCAAACGGTTTTCGTGAAATGACGTCTGAAGACGTGCCTGCGATTATGGAAATAGAAAAAATAGTTTATACGCACCCCTGGACTGAAGGCATATTCAACGATTGCATTAGAGTTGGATATAATTGCTGGGTTTATGAGGAGCAGGAAGAGTTACTTGCTTATGGGCTCGTATCGATAGCGGTAAATGAAGCCCATATTCTTAATATTTGTGTTGCGCCTGATGCACAGAGGCGGGGTTTGGGTAAACGTATGTTGCATAAATTAATGCAGCTGGCAGCAGAAAGGCAGGGTAATTCTATTTTTCTGGAAGTGCGTGAGTCTAATCTGGTTGCACAAAAGTTATATGATCAAGAAGGGTTTAATCGTATAGGTTTGAGAAAAAATTATTATCCTGCCGATGATGGAAGAGAAGATGCTCTGGTTTACGCTAAAGAGCTTAATCTGGGATAAAGCGCTGCTTGAAAATATTTGTGCCCTGTTATGGCACATCTCCATCAGGGACAGTCCGCTGCTTTTTAGCGCCCTGTCCCATGTGGTAATTCCGATCAGATGGGCAGTGCGATTAACGACTCCGCTCAACTCTTGGTGGTCTCAATAAGGGGACAGAGCCTGAGATATCCCCACAAAACTTAGTTAAAAATCAAAAAGATAAAGCATTTTGTCCGCAAATGAACGCAAATGAACGCGAATTTTTTGTTTGTGCGCCTGCGGCGCACTGCACCCGGTATAAAGCTTTTGCTTTTATTTGTGTGTTTGGCGTTCATTTGCGGACGATATGCTTTTTGCTTTTAGATAATATTCGTGGGGATAGCTCAGGGACAGAGCGCCAAAAAGCGGCGGTCTTTCCCCGATGGAGATGTTCCTTTCGAAATCAATAATTAGATCCGTAAGGTGAAGTCTAAGCTTGTGTGCCCTTTATAGTAAGTACTTTCGATGGAAATTTTTTTAAACATCTATGCTTTCAGTAATAAAAGAACTAGCATTTACATTCGTATCAGCCGTTAATGACTGTTGTGTAAGAAGTAGCTCTTCCATTTCTTTTGTTGAAAGCGGTTCAGAAAATAAATAGCCCTGTGCGCAATCGCAATCTTCGTTCAGTAAAAAATCAAGCTGCTGTTGATTTTCAACCCCCTCTGCAACCACATTTAGTTTAAGTCCGCGAGCCATTGCCAGTATGGCACGCACAATGGTTGCGCCTTCTTCATTGCCGGGTAGGTCCTTAATAAAAGATCGATCGATTTTTAAAGTATCGAGACGAAGTTGCTTAAGATAAGCCAGGGAAGAATAGCCCGTGCCAAAGTCATCAATTGCTAATCGAATGCCCAGTTCTTCTATTTTCTTTAAAACCCCTTTGATGTTTTTTATGTTTTCCATCATTTGAGTTTCGGTAATTTCCAGCTCAATACAACCTGGTTCAATTCCGGTTTCAATAATTAGTTGATGTATAAATTCAAACAGATCAGCCTGCTCAAGGTGTTTTATGGATAGATTTAAAGCAAGTACATTGTTGTTCAGCAAACCCATATCTTGCCAAAGTTTAAACTGTTTTATACTTTTCCGATAACACCATCGATCTAGCTCAACAATGAGCCCGGTTTCTTCGGCCAGTGGTATAAATGATTTAGGTGATAATTCACCTAAATCAGGATGTTGCCAGCGGATAAGGCATTCCATACCAGTAATTTGATCAGTTATTAAATTAAACTTAGGCTGAAAATGTACATCCAGTTTTTGATCTTGCAAAGCTGTTCTAAGCTCAGTCTCAAGTAATACCTTGTCCAGTACTTTTCTAGTTAACTCTTCTGAGTAAAATTCAAATGTATTACGGCCGCGTTCTTTGGCTCGATACATAGCTGAGTCGGCATGTTTGAGCATGTCTGAGCTTGTGATACCTTTGTTGCAGTCAGAGCAAATACCTATACTGGCAGTCACATAATGTTGGGTGTCTTCAATAATCACCGGTTCTTCTATAGCCTGCAAAACTCTTTTTGAAAGCGTTACAATATGGGATATATCCTTTACATTATCAACGATCAAAGTGAACTCATCACCTCCTAGTCTGGAAAGTGTATCAGTGTCGTGAATAACATGAGCAATTCTCTTTGCAATTACCTGTAAAACTTGATCACCACGATCATGCCCAAATACATCATTTATATTTTTAAAGTGGTCTAAATCAATAAAAAGTAGAGCGACATGAAGTTCGCTGCGTTTGCTCTTTAAAAGAGATTGATCAAGGCGATCCTGAAAAAGTAATCGATTAGGTAAGCCGGTGAGTAAATCATGGTGCGCTTGATGATAGAGAACGTTTTTCTGTTCCACCAGTTTCCGCTTCATCTCTATCATTTCAGTGATATCGCGAGCACTACCAACGGTGCCCAGGATATTGCCATTTTTATCATGAAATGGAGCTTTGTGAACTTCCAGGTAGAGTAATTTACCTTTAACATTGCCATACTCTTCAAAGCGCATAGGGCAATTATTTTCTATAACGACTTCATCTGAGTTAAAGCATAGCTCACCAAATGTATGCCAATCTTCGTTATCGGGTTGGGTTTCACGTTCACGCAGAGCAAAAAACACATCGGTTAGTCCAATTGGTTCACTGGTGTTTTTTGCCATTAAGAGGTTTTCACAGATCGCTTTATTGGCAAATAGATAGCGGCCTTTAATATCTTTGATCCAGAGCATGTCTGGTAAGTTGTCAGTTAGTGTGCGCAGTATATCCTGCTCAAGATCAATGGAGTCACACATCAAATTAACCATAAAACAAAAGTTTCCGTAGCTTGAAATTAAGTGTCTATTTCTTACTTTGTTTCCCTTCAGAGTAAAATGCAAGTCGTCATTATTTTGACAACTTATACATGTTCTTAACCAACTGATTGGCCTGGATATTTTTCACCAGGGTACTCCGTTAAACGCATTTGGCTTGCCATACTATCCCAGTCTGATAGCCTAAATGCAAGAGTTGAATTACGGATTTGTTAAGGCATTTTAATGGCCAGTTAGTGAAAACATAACATCATCAGTTAAAGTCAAGGCTTTAGTGTTAAGTTAATGAAATATTTACCAATTATTACTACTGCGTATTTAAACAGTGTGGCTGAGTTCACATTATTTTTGACTTGAGTGCTGTAATAAAATAACTTTCAACTGGTCTGGAAAAATGGAAATAAACAGGCTTAAACTACGGTAAATAAGCTTTTACGTGTATTTGCTTTTACTTTTACACCCTCAAATATTGTATAATCTCCGCTTATTTTAGCCTCAACTGATCTTTAATCTATGTCTGAATTACTCGAGCAAATGCAGCGCCGTCGTACCTTTGCGATTGTCTCTCACCCGGATGCGGGTAAAACAACCCTAACTGAAAAATTATTGTTATTTAGTGGTGCTATTCAGCAGGCAGGCACAGTAAAAGGCCGTAAAGCGGCGCGTCATGCTACATCAGACTGGATGGAGCTGGAAAAACAACGGGGTATTTCCGTTACCTCATCGGTTATGCAGTTTCCCTATAATGAGTGCATCATTAATTTACTGGATACACCGGGGCATGCTGATTTCTCTGAAGATACGTATCGCACATTAACCGCTGTGGATTCAGCCCTTATGGTAATTGATGCGGCTAAAGGTGTAGAAGAACGAACAATAAAGTTAATGGATGTCTGTCGCCTGCGAGATACACCGATTATCACTTTTGTAAATAAAATGGATCGTGAAGCCCGTGAACCTATTGATTTACTCGATGATGTGGAAAATATCCTGGATATTCAATGTGCACCGATGACCTGGCCTATCGGTATGGGTAAAAACTTCAAAGGTGTGTTCCATCTGTATAATAATTGCGTACACCTTTTCAGTGCAACTCATGGGGGTAAAATACTGGAAGGTGAAGTAATACAGGGGCTTGATAACCCTGAACTCGATGCAAAGCTCGGTTCCATGGCTGAGGAATTGCGCGATGAGATTGAGCTGGTTAAAGGGGCGAGCCATGAGTTTGATTTAGAGGCCTATCGCGAAGGTAAACTAACACCGGTGTTTTTTGGCTCTGCTATTAATAATTTTGGTATTAAAGAGTTGCTTGATTCTCTGGATGAGTTTGCACCTATGCCCAGAGGGCGAGATGCGGGTGCTAGATTCATTGATTCAAATGAAGAAGATTTTACGGGTTTTGTATTTAAAATTCAGGCGAATATGGATCCGCAACATCGCGATCGCATAGCTTTTATGCGCATATGTTCGGGTAAATTTGAAAAAGGCATGAAGGCAAGACATGTGCGCATTCAAAAAGATATAAAACTAAACGATGCAGTGACATTCATGGCTGCTGATCGTGGCCACGCCGATGAAGCTTATGCCGGTGATATCATTGGTATACATAACCATGGCACAATACGAATAGGTGATACCTTTTCAAAAGGTGAAGATCTGCAATTTGCGGGTATTCCAAACTTTGCACCAGAGTTATTTCGTCGCGCACAACTACGTGATCCATTAAAAATGAAGGCCCTCCAGAAAGGTTTAATTCAATTATGTGAGGAAGGCGCAACACAGCTTTACCGACCATTAAATAATAATGATTTAATATTAGGTGCCGTAGGTGTTTTGCAATTTGATGTTGTTGCCCACAGGTTGCAAAATGAATATAACGTTGATTGTACATTTGAACATGTAAATGTAACTACAGCCCGCTGGGTTACCTGTGAAGATGAAAAAATACTGGCTAAATTTAAAGAAAAAACAGCTTCCAATCTGGCATTAGATCATGCGGGGGACCTTGTGTATATTGCACCGACACGAGTGAATCTGGATATGACCCAGGAGCGTTATCCGGATGTTAAGTTTCTGGCGACACGGGAGCATGGGGTGTATGAAGTATAAATATGCAACATACAAAAAAGATTTACCGCAAATGAACGCTAGTTAACGCAATAAAAGTAAAAATCATAATATTGTGTTGTGTGCCACAGGCGCACTAACAAAACATTCGTGTTCATTTGCGGTAAATCTTTGGTTTTTAAACATGCATGCTATTTTAACGGTGCATAAACAAACTGATCAGGTTTGTTTTTATGAACATAAATTTTCAGACCCATTTCAGGGTAATTTAATACCTTCTCTTCTTCACTTAGCTTCATTTCTTCTGTAGCTGGACCAAAATTCTGTTGTATTGTTTCCAGACCATAGTCGATTGAGGGAATATAAGTGATCGCCGAAATTGGTGTGCTTAAATAGTCCATTTCTATTTTATTACTTACTGAATAAAGCTGAATCTCCTGATTGTCTTTCTGACTGACTTGACTATTATCGACGGAGTGGTAAACACTCTGTAATTCATTTTGTTCAATTTGATAGGTTAATTGTATTTGCGCGATGAGTCCGCCAATAATCAGCCCATCATAGCTAGCAATTAACTGATAGGTTTGATATTCATCATTATCAGTAGTGACCTGAAGCTGGGTTTTCCCAAAACTGGCAAATATCTGGTTGGCTTCCTGAATACTGGTTTTACCCAGCGTTATACCAAAAGCCCGTAAAGAGCCATTTTCTAGTCGATCCACTTCCCAGGGCATTGTGTCTAGTTGGGTTGTTGGTTCGTGCTGACCGATAACGGCGATCATCATGGCCGTGCCAATCATAAGGATAATAAGAAAAGTTCGGTTCATATTTTTTGTAATTTTGGTTAGAATCTTTATTTATATACTATATTTAATAGTTATACAAAATATAAAGTGTAGCAGTAGTTGCTAACACAATTAAAAGAGAATCATGAAATTAGCATTAATTGGGTGTATTTCTTAGGGGCTTATCTTCAAGGGTGTCATTAAATGCTATCTTTCAGTTTAAAACTGAAAATTTAATATAATCAATGTATAAAAATAAATCAATTATCAGCTGGGCATTTTATGACTGGGCAAACTCTGTTTTTGCTACAGTTGTTATTGCAGGTTTTTTTCCCGTTGTTTTTAAATCCTACTGGGCAACTAATTTAAGTGATTCTGAAAGTACTTTCTGGCTAGGTTCAGGGAATGCGGTTGCCAGTATAATTGTCGTTTGTATAGCGCCATTTCTTGGAATTATTGCTGATAAATTCAGATTGCGTAAAAAGCTGTTACTTGGTTTTATGGTGCTTGGTGCTATCTGCACGGGAATGTTTTATATAAATCATCAGGGTGACTGGCTTGTTGCTTTACTGCTTTATGTCATTGCAACCGTTGGTTTCATGTCAGCAAATATATTTTATGACGCATTGTTGGTTCCGGTGAGTGAAAAGTCTGAAATTGATAAGGTGTCAGGTTTAGGCTATGGAATGGGCTATTTGGGTGGCGGTGTGGCCTTGGCACTTTGTGTACTACTCAGTCAAAAACCAGAATTAATCGGTTTAGAGAATACAATAGATGCGGTTTTAGTGTGTTTTATAATGGTAGCAGTCTGGTGGTTTGTTTTTAGTTTACCACTGGCGTTCTGGGTTGAAGATACATATAAGCAACAAAAAAGCGATAAAGCTGGGATTACATCAAAAGTTTTTAAGCTTTTTAAAGCGGTTTTTAGTAATCGACAAACTCGATTATTCCTAATTGCTTACTGGATTTATATTGACGGGGTAGACACGATTGTTCGTATGGCTGTGGATTATGGTATGGCCCTGGGTTTTGAAACAGGTGATTTAATACAGGCATTATTAATTACCCAGTTTGTTGGTTTTCCAGCGGCTATACTGTATGGGTACATCGGTAATCGTGTGGGGGTTAAAAAATCACTGATGGTCGGAATAGGTGTATACGCAATTATTACCTGGCTAGGTTACACCATGAATTCAGCAACAGATTTTTATACGCTGGCGGTGATGATTGGACTGGTTCAGGGAGGCGTACAGGCAATGAGTCGCTCATATTTTGCCAGAATGATTCCTGAAGGGCAGGCAGCAGAATACTTTGGTATCTATAATATGTTAGGTAAGTCAGCCGCAATTATAGGTCCCGTATTGATGGGTGGGGTTGCCTTAATTACTGAAAATCATCGTTACTCAATATTATCAGTATTGGTGCTTTTTATTGTTGGAGCAATTATCTTGTCCAGGGTAAAGGCACCTGTTTCATAATTTTAGGTATTTACCTGATGACGATAGAAAATAAAATACAGGTTGCAGATGCTAAAGAGCTTTACCTGCGGTGGAATAAATCTCAGTTTGAAAATATCTCATCAAAAGAAAATGTCGCATTTGAGCTGATTCAGCTTATCCCTTTGTTTTTGCATTTAAACGATAAGTTATTACCAGGTTATGTAAATTCTGATACTCCAGTAGGTGTCTTTGGTTATAGGCCAGATAAGAAGATAGTCTATCAAGCAAAGCAGCTTAATTCTAAGTTTCGATATGAGGAGGAAGGACCTGTTAAATATTTTGCTGTTGATTCGGTTATGTTTCAACAACAACTGGTTGATAAAAAAAATCGTTGCTGGATATTTCATCGGTCTGATTTAAATAAAAATCAGCTTGTATTACTACAGGAAAAAATGGATAAAATTTCAAACTGGTTTTCAATGAGAGGCTGTAAACTGGAGTTTATATGTTTATCAGATGATGATTTTAGAAAAAATAAAGTTGAGCAGTTAGAGCGGATAAATAAAACGATATTTCTAGATTATTTTTATAGTGAAATAATTTTATTAGGGGGGAAATACCCTGTGTGGTGGTTGGTTCCCCCGTCTAAAGAATATGAATACCCGGCTTTTGTAGAACATATAAAACAGGCGAGATTCGTCGATAGCGAAGAATTTTTAGACCTGGGTGGGATGTTGGAGTTAAACCGTGCTGATGCTGTTCGATATGCTGTAGATCTTGTGCAAAAAATAAAACAGGCACCAGAAATATGCCTGGTTAAGTTACTGGTTGCCGATCATAAAAATGTAATATGGCCTGAAGCAGATGGTATTTCATTTCAACTGAAAAACAGTGTTTATGAGCGGGGAGGTGTTACTAATCCGGTTGATATTATGGCGCATATATTGCGTGACACCTTAAGTCGTTATCCAGATAAAAATCACATTTTATCACCGCTCAGGATGTTTTCTCGTTTGAGAAATATTCCCGGAAAATTAAATATAAAAATCGTTGATGCATTTTTGGCTGATAATTATATTCAGGAGCCTTCTTCTACGGGTATTGATAATTTAATCGTTTATCTTAATTTTTCTAAGGCTGTATCCTATGAGGTGCGTCAGATATTTTCCAATATTGTAGAGAATTATATTACTCAGTTTAACGAAAGAGATATTGATCAAACCCTGAAATCAGTCGCTCAAAATATGTTGGTGTTTTTGTCTGATAATGCTGATCGAGTACCACTATATAACACTGAAGATAAAGTAGATATTATTCTTGATCGTATTCTTTTAAAGCATGAAATGATGAGTGAAGAAGATCGTTGGAGTTTGGTGTTGGAGATATCAGAGGGCAATGAAAAAACGATTGATGGATTTAGTAGTTTGCTTGGGCTGTTGGCCTGGTGCTGGTTGAATAGAATTGTAAATAACTCTACACAGGTATCTATCGATTGCCCCAGGCAACAGGTGAAACAAATTGAAGCGCATTTCGTTCTGGAAACATTAATACAGCAATTAAACCCCAGGCTGCTCTCTAGTATTCCTTCTGAAGCATTTGAAAATCCAGTGCGACCATTGCAGTCACTATTATTTATAAATTTTATGACTACAAATGAAAATGAAGAAAATCAGATTTCAACTACAGATGATCCATTAAGCTTTGGTAATTTGCCAGAAAACCAGCTTACACATTGTGAGCAGTTAATCGTTAATAGCTGGGGTGATGTTTATACTAAACAGTATTCGGGCAATAGTGGTATTTTAAAGTGTTTATGTGACTGGACACATCACGCACCGCTGGATAGTTTGGCTAAACCGCAGCAACTCAGAATATTTGGTCATGGTGTGGGTGATAGCACCTTTATGGCGCAACGAGTTGAGCAGATATATGGGGAATTGCAATCATTTTTTTATTTTGCAAGGCAGCGAGAAGGGCGTTTTATTTTGAGAATGGGTTTGGATTATCATGTAATTACAGTTGTAAATGCACTTTTGCAAGCTCGAAAAATTGGTAGAAAACAGGCTTTAATGGAATACCTTGAAGCAATAAATAAAAATTTTCAAACTACTGCCTTAGAACGCCTTACACTGACAGAATTTCCATTGCGTGAAATATATCAAAATAATAAAGAAAATGTGTTGCAGGTTTTTTTTCAGGTTATTAATCGAAGTTGCTATAGTTGGGTGTTAGATGAAAAAGGCAGCTTATGGGCAGATGTTTTAAAAGAGTATGACCGTGAAAGTTATATTACTCACTGGTTATATTTTTTTAAAAATATCAGAAACAGATTAAAGGATATAAATGTTCAGGAACAGAAAATTCCAGCTTTAGAAATAAACCAGATCAGTATAAACCAACTAGGGGGTCTGGAGTTTTATCATATAGGCAGTGAAGCCGTTTCTGGTAATAAAGATTTTATTGATATACAAATAAGTATAAAAACGGGTGATAAAGGGGATGAAATTAGCCTGGTTTGTGATGGACGTAGGTTTGATTATCAGGAACTAAACCAGAATGTATTAATTGAGTCCGTGCAATATCTGTCTGATAAAATAGCAGAAGATGTTGGTCGCCCAGTTTTTGTAACAGATATTGATGCACCATTACGAATATTTAACGTTACTAATGGTGATGATATACAGACTAGTCAAATATTAAAAGTTAAGCGTAATTTCGAACATCGCATAAACAAGTTACTTAATGTTTGAAAAATTCCCGGATTGATTGTATTTAAAATCTAAAAAATTGCCACAGAGATACAGAGAAATATTATTAATAGTAGGGTGGATCGAACAACGCGGATCCACCAAGCTTCGTGACAAAGGTGGATCCGCTTCGCTTGATCCACCCTACACAATATTTATATTCTCCTGAGTTACTGCATCTCTGTGATAAAAAAGTTTAAATAGTTTCGAGTAACCGCTTTAGAAAAATTATAGCCCCTATAGTCTAATATGTTATTAAGTAGTGCCAGATCAGATTTACTACATTACAAAATTTAGATAGAAATCATTTTAGTGTAAATCCAGTTTGCTAAGCTCATTAAGAATTGAAACAACCAGGGATTCACCCTGTGGGCCAATCTTATCGCAAAGTTTATCTACGTCGCGTTCACCATCTACCAGAGGTTTAATTAGTGTACTAAAGCGTGCCAGGTCTCCCTGGGTTGTCGACATCTGTTCTGCCATTTGTCCCAGCATACTCAGTGCATTGGTGTCGCCTTTACTTGCGCCACTAATTAGTTGTGCAAGCATGGGAGCAGCCATGGTGGGGTCCGCTTCCTGATTTGGATCGGGTAAAGTGGCCGGATTTTGTATGCCTTTTAAAATGGCATCGACAATAATCTGGTCTTCTTCATCCAGACCTTTCAAAATACTGCTGTCACGTTCACCTTTTAGTATTTTGCGAATTGCTTCAACTAAATTTCCCCAGCCATTTTCAGTGGAAACTTTAAGCACCTGCTCAAGACCTGGGCGTAGTGATGTGTCACTAATTGAGTTTACTACGTTTACAATAAGTGGTGCATGAAAAGTCGCGATTTGTTGTTGCTTTTCCGGTGCAAAATTCATAGTAATATTCTCTATATATCTTATTTTAGTAAAGGTTCAGTTATTATCCCCGGTACAAATTCCCGGGGATAACAGTATAAAAACTTAGTTAAAGTGCAGATATTTTTATTAGCTGCTCTTTTAATTTTTGTAAGGCAGATTCCATCTCAGCTACGCGTTCACGCTCTTTGTTTACTACGGCTTCAGGTGCCTTATCAGCAAAACCTGGGTTGCTTAGCCTTGCATTACTTTTTTCCAGATTACTGATAATTTTGTCAATATCTTTATTTAATCGTGCACTCTCCGCATCTTTGTCAATTAGCCCTGCCAGTGGAATAAGAATTTTCATTTCACCTAAAAGTGCAGTTGATGATTCAGGTGCAGATTCACCTTCGCCTATAAAGTTAACAGATTCAAGTTTGGCCAGGGTCATCACGAAGGCTTCATTATCGTTGAAACGTTGAGTATCGACTTCACTGGTATTCTGCAAGATTACCGGTAAAGGTTTACCCGGTGCAATATCACTTTCAGAACGAATGCGGCGTATACCCATTACAAATTGTTTTACCCATTCCAGTTCCTCTTCAGCGGGCTTGTCTACCATGGCATCCGATGAAACAGGGTAGGACTGTGACATAATTGTGTCCGCATTAATCCCAGCAAGTGGAGCCACTCTTTGCCACAATTCTTCAGTTATAAACGGCATAATCGGATGGTTTAATCTTAGAATGGTTTCCAGTATTTGAACCAGTGTCTGGCGTGTGCCACGTTTTTCCGCTTCACTAAAATGTTCTTTTAGTAATACAGGCTTAGATAATTCTAAATACCAGTCACAGTAATCTTCCCATACAAATGAGTAGAGTTCGTGTGCAGCCAGGTCAAAACGATAAGTTTCAAAGTGGCGGTGTACATTATCTTCAACCGCCTGCAGACGTGAACGGATCCAGCGATCGGCTAATGAATATTTACAGTTTTTATTGTCAACTCCATTATCCTGGTTTTCCGTATTCATTAATACATAGCGAGTTGCATTCCAGATTTTATTACAGAAGTTTCTGTTACCGGATATACGATCGGTTGATAACACAACATCACGACCAGTAGTCGCCTGTGATGCAAAGGTGAAACGTAAAGCATCGGTGCCAAAAGAAGGAATGCCATCGGGGAATTGTTTACGCGTCGATTTTTCAATCTTTGCCGCCATTTTTGGCTGCATTAATCCGCTGGTACGTTTTGTTACCAGTGATTCCAGGTCTATGCCATCGATAATATCAATCGGGTCTAAAACATTGCCTTTAGATTTGGACATTTTCTGTCCGTCTGCATCGCGCACTAAACCATGAATATAAATTTCTTTGAACGGTACTTCATCCATAAATTTCAGGCCGAACATAATCATCCGCGCGACCCAGAAGAAAATGATATCGAAGCCGGTCACTAATACACTGGTAGGATAAAATTGTTTTAAACGATCTGTATTTTCAGGCCAGCCTAAGGTAGAGAAAGGCCAAAGAGCAGATGAAAACCAGGTGTCGAGTACATCCTCATCCTGTTTAAGGTTTACATCATCCGCCAGTTTATATTTTTTGCGCACTTCAGCTTCGGTGTCCGCAACATAAACTTTACCATTGTCGTCATACCAGGCGGGGATTCGGTGTCCCCACCAGATTTGTCGTGAGATGCACCAGTCCTGAATATTATTCATCCATTCGTAGTAAGTTTTGTTCCAGTTTTCAGGTACAAATTTAATATCACCATTTTTAACCGCATTAATTGCCGGCTCTGCTAATGGTGCAATTTTTACATACCATTGATCAGTTAAATAAGGTTCAACCACAGAACCGGAACGGTCACCTCGGGGCACCATGAGTTTGTGGTCATCAATTTTTTCCAGTAAATCCAGTTCTTTTAGATCGTGGATGATCATGTCACGGGCTTCGTAACGATCAATACCCTGATATTTTTCGGGGCACTCATTATTTATACAGGCATCAACGGTGAAAATATTGTGCATGGGCAGGGCATGGCGCTGGCCCATCTCATAGTCATTGAAATCATGGGCCGGGGTTATTTTTACACAGCCACTACCAAATTCCATATCCACATAGTCATCACCAATAATTGGAATTTCACGGCCCACTAGGGGAAGTGTGATCGTGCTACCTATTAAGTGTTTGAAGCGTTCATCTTCCGGGTGTACCGCAACCGCCGAATCCCCCAGCATGGTTTCAGGTCGAGTGGTAGCAACCACTAAGTAGCCAGAGCCATCGCTAAGTGAGTAACGCATGTGCCATAAATGTCCAGATTCTTCTTCTGAGATAACTTCAAGATCGGATAATGCGGTGTGCAGAATAGGGTCCCAGTTAACCAGGCGTTTGCCACGATAGATCAGGCCTTCATCGTATAACTGAATAAATACTTTATGCACCGCGTCGGATAAACCCTCATCCATTGTGAAGCGTTCATGTGCCCAGTCCAGTGAGCCCCCCATGCGGCGAAGCTGTTGGGTAATGGTGCCACCGGACTGTTCTTTCCAGTCCCAGACTTTGTCGATAAAGGCTTCACGGCCCAGGTCATGACGTGATTTGCCATCGGCGGCTAACTGACGTTCAACAACCATTTGTGTCGCTATACCCGCATGGTCAGTTCCCGGCTGCCACAGGGTGTTATCGCCCTTCATTCGGTGGTAGCGGGTAAGTGCATCCATAATGGTGTCCTGGAAGGCATGGCCCATATGTAGTGTGCCGGTGACATTAGGCGGTGGAATCATAATGCAGTAATTATCCGCATCAGCCTTTGTCTGTGGGGCAAAATAGCCCTTATCTTCCCAGGTTTTATACCAGGTTTGCTCTATTGATTGTGGGTTGTAGGTTGTTTCCATGAATTTATTGGTTTTGCTTGTAAAAAGAAGCGGAATTATAGCCTATGTCGGGGGTTAACCCGAATAATTTTGAGAATGTTGGAGTATGAGGACAAGATATAACTAGCGTCTTAGTGTGTAGCCCGGAGGAAGCGAAGCGTAGTCCGGGAATGAAGCGAAGCGGAATTCTAAAACCCACCAATTCCCAAAAATATCAAGAGTGAACGATCTATAAACTTTTATTTATTTTAGCGAGAAATTGAGAGATTAAGATACGTGATTAAATTACCCTGTTAAGGCACGTCTCCATCGGGGACAGTCCGCTGCTTTTTAGCGCCCTGTCCCATGTGGTGATTCCGATCAGATGGACAGTGCGATGAACGACTCCGCACAGCTCTTGGTGGTCTCAATAAGGGGACAGAGCGCCAAAAAGCAGCGGTCTATCCCCGATGGAGATGTTCCACAGCAGTGCGCATTTTCACCAGCAAATTAAACTGAAAAAAAGTCTGTTTCAGGGCGAAGGGGAATTTTACTTAAATCAAACACCAAATCTGGTATAAAGCTTTTTTTTCAGATGTGCCTCAATACCTGGTAATGCATCAGCAATTGCCTGGTCAATTTTTTCTTTTAAATCTTTATCATCAAGTTTGTTTGCAGGTGATTTAGTGGCAATTGATTGCATTGCTTCAGAAAAATCCTGTGATTCCATTTCATCGTTATTATTATCTTCTACTTTAATAGATGGAATTTCATCAAGTTCGGTGTTTTCCAGTGGATTTGTATTTTCAATATCACTGGCATTCTCAATTGCCGTTGCCGCTTTTTCTGCTTCTTTATCAAACTGATGAGCATCAAAATGATTCCGCATATCATCATTGCCGCGGTGCATAACGTGAGTGAGTGTTGGTATATTGCTTTCAGAATCAGCCATCTATACTCTCCAGTTTGTGATGCTCCAGTGTGTAACCAAGCTCACGATAGGTTTTATAGTTTTCTCGTCCAGATATTTTTCGTTGTTCGTCCTGATTGAGTATTTCATCAATTTTAAAATTTTCAGTGTTGTGTAAATCGGATGGGCGTGAGGATAAATTAATGACAGCCTGAAAGTCAGCGTTATTAATTTTTTGATGAGAAATCAAAATTGGCTGCTGTTGATCTGTTGGCTCAAGTGTTGCTATGCCGTGGGGAATAAAACTATCCTCTCGAATATTCCATAAAAGCTCATCCAGTGTCTGGCTTTCAGCGGGTGAATCAGTTTGAATTAATACCCTGTTACCCGACTGCCAGTAGCTTTCAGCTAACCTGCAGGCATATTTCTGCATGCTCACTAACTGGTCGTCGGGTAAAATATAAAAATCAACAGAAATCATTTAGTTTCAGCGAGTCGATCAAATATATATTGCATTAATAAGGGTAATGGTCTGCCGGTGGCGCCTTTGTTTTTACCTGATTTCCATGCCACACCAGCAATATCTAGATGCGCCCAGTGATATTTTTTGGTGAAACGTGAAAGGAAGCATGCCGCTGTAATCGTGCCGGCTTCACGGCCGCCAATGTTGGCAACATCTGCAAAGTTACTATCCAGTTGCTCCTGGTAGTCATCAAATAACGGCAGCTCCCAGCATCGATCCCCCGCATCTCGGCCCGCATTCAACAGATCATTAATTAATGGGTTGTGATTACCTAACAATCCCGCCGTGTGGTTACCTAAAGCTACAACGCAGGCACCGGTTAAAGTGGCAATATCAATCACTACATCCGGATCAAATTTTTCTGCATAGGTCAGTGCATCGCACAAAATTAATCGACCTTCTGCATCTGTATTAAGTACTTCAATGCTTAAACCCGACATGCTGGTAACAATATCACCGGGTTTGGTTGCCAGGCCATCGGGCATATTCTCAGTAGCGGGAATAATTCCAATTATATTTTGGGGAATCTGTAAATCCGCACAGGCACTCATCACACCCATTACACTGGCCGCACCACACATATCATATTTCATTTCATCCATGGCAGAACCTGGTTTAAGGCTAATGCCGCCAGAGTCAAAGGTTACCCCTTTACCCACAAATACAATCGGTTTCTGGTTTTTGTCACCCCCCATATGTTTCATGGTGATTAATTTGGCCGGTTGTCGTGAGCCTCTGGAAACAGATAAAAATGAGCCCATGCCCAGTTTTTCCATTTCATCTTCTTCGAGTATTTCAGTTTTAAAACCGCGGTGTGTTTTTTCTAATTGTTTTGCCGTTTCCGCTAAATAAGTTGGGGTACAAATATTTCCAGGAAGATTAGACAGGTCACGGGTTAACTTAATACCCGATGAAATCGCCATGCCTTCTCGTGCTGCCTGTTCACCATCGGGTAATTCACGACGGCTGGGCACACTGAAAATAACTTTGCGTAATGGGCGGCGGGTATTTTCTTTTTTACTTTTTAACTGATTAAAAGTATAAAGTGAATCCTCAGTCGCCTGTACCGCATGGCTTACTTTCCAGGCAGAATTACGGTTTTTTACATTGAGTTCGGTAATGCAGGAAAAAACTTCTGTTGCACCACGGTCGTCTAGAAATGTAGAAACAACACTATTGGCTTTTTGAAATGCTTTAATATCAAAATGCTTTTCACGCCCACAACCAATCAGTAAAATTCGATCACATAATGTATTGGGTACGTTGTGCAGTAATAAAGTCTGGCCAAGTTTACCTTCGCACTCGCCACGACGAATTAAATTAGAAATAAAGCCCTCACTGGCATCATCCAGCGCCTGAGCTGAATGAGATAGTTTACGGGAGTCAAACACACCCACAGCAACGCATGAAATACGTTGTTTTTCCGGACTACCACTCTTAACCGAAAATTCCATAGTTACTCCATAAAAATAGTATTATTCTGAATACAGGCCTGTAAGTACATCATAATAAGAGCTAACGGCCTGCTGATATCGATAAATGAGGGTGGATTTTATGCAATTTTGACGTGTTTATACAGGGGAAATGGTTAATAAATGTGCTTTATTTTAAAAAAGCTTATTTTTGAGTGATTTTGAAAATATCAACTTAATTAAAAGCTATAAACAGGTTTTTTCCTAAATATTTAAATAACTATGAAACCATTTTCTTGTCTGAGTATTTTCAAAAGCACCTTACAAATCCAGGTGATTAAATAATGACTATCCTTGTTCATGTATACCAGTAATGTGTATGAACTATTTGGCTTAGGGTAGAATACCACCAACACCTTTAATATAGAGAAAGAAAAAAGACCTCCTAAAACCATGCTAAAGCGTTATTTCACTATTATTGACCGTTATATTTCAAAGGAACTGTTGTTAACCTGGTTAGCTGTTACGCTTGTTCTAATGCTGATTCTACTTAGTGGTACTTTGGCCCGATT
>Ga0316207_10001229_pt1 | contig 32742 bp, 38 predicted proteins | sample 6weekpyrite_MG_FD_204943 | JGI IMG/M metagenome (GOLD analysis project Ga0316207, IMG submission 204943) | Microbial mat bacterial communities from mineral coupon in-situ incubated in ocean water Damariscotta River, Maine, United States -... | ecosystem: Environmental > Aquatic > Marine >...
CTACGACGACCTGCGCCTGGCCATGGTCGAGGAGGCCGAGAAGTACGGGGTCCGGCTCGAGGCGACGCGGCGGCTGGACCGGGGTGTGGTGCATTACCCGCCGCGCACCCGCGAGGTCTATGCCGCAAGAGAAGAAGGACGAGAGGCCGAACAGCGGGAGCGAGTGGGTGCGGATCTGGACCGCGCCCTCGAAGAGATCGCGAATACGCGGATCGTCTATCACTCCCTGGCGGCGGAGGTCTCAAGAGAGAACCGTGAGGATGTTGCGGACGCCCTGTTCCGCGCCGGAGAGCTGTTGGCGAAGGGCGGGCGCGTGAGCCTGGAAGGAGGGGTCTACATGGCCGAGGAACAGTCGTTTGACGATTTAAGGACCCGCTACGCGGAGCAAGTCGAGCGCATTCAGGGCATGATCGCCGACAAGCCCGAGGCGGAGCGGCCCAAGCTCGAGAGAAGCCTGAACGAAATCCAGTCGCGGCTGGCGCATATGCAGCCACTTGGGCTCAGGTCTCACACCCTATCGGAAGCCCCGTCCGAAGGAGGAGTCTATTCAGAGGTCAACATCGATAGAGATCGGCTGGATCGTCTTGGGGAGCCAGAAGTGCGCGCTCAGGTCGACACGGCCCTTCGAGGGACCGGGATCAGCAGCTCCGTCGTGATCGCGCGGATGGAGGCCGGGGCGCAGAATGCCGCGCTCGAGCGGCAGTGGATCGGGGATGATCTGGCGCGGGTTGCGGAGAGGGATGGGCTGAACCTCGAACGGCGCGCCGATGTGGAGACGGCGCGGGAGACACTCAACCGCGTACATGTGCAACTCGGCATCACGCTGGAGAGACACGAGGTCCTGCGCGACGACGGGGTCGTCATCGATGACGAGGATCTGGACGAACTTGAGCATGAAGAAACCGCCCAGGGTGAGACGGCAGACGTTGAGCCCTGGACCATTACCAATGACGATCTACGCCGTGTCGTCGAGCATGAGCGCGCGGGTAATCTGTCGTCGCCCTTCGCAGACTTGGAGGCGCGTCTGAGCTATCGCGAAGCTGTTGAGCGGGAGTTGGATCAGGAGCGGATTGAGCAGCTGCGCGGCGGCGACGTGGACGTCTTGAAAGACGAGATCGAGGATCGTCTCGACCGACTCTACGCAGCCAAGGCCTACCTGCAATCCGACGCGGCGACCGCCAACAGCGAGGCTGCCCGGGCCGTCGTGGAGGAAATCGCGGATCGTGAATACGAGTTGCACCGCGCGGACGATATCGACTCCGAGACCGAGCGCGGAGAGACCCATTGATGGGGCCCATGGGCAGGGGGCGGCTTGCCTTGGGCGTGATGCTGGTCACGCTTGTGGCAATCTCCATCGGCTACGTTCTGGCCTCGGCCGCACTGACCTTCAAGGATCTGGGTTTTGGGGCGGAGATCGACTTTTTCTATATCGCCAAGAACTATCTCGCGATCCGCGATATCCGTCCGGGCGACTTCCGCCTGATCAACCTGATCATGGGTGGGGCAGGGGTGGCAGGACTGATGATGAGCCTTGCCATGTCCGGTTCTGCGCTCACGCGCTTCGGATACACCCATTGGCAGACCCGCCGTGAGATGAAGAGGAACGGTTTTTTCGGCAGGCCCGGGACGGGGTTCATCATCGGCAAGCTCGGCAAACCCACGGGCCGCGCCTCGTTCATCTGCTCGAAGGTGTTTCCGCATGCGCTGATCGTAGCCCCCACAGGGCGCGGCAAGACGACCGGCTTCGTCATCCCGAACCTTCTGACCTGGCAGGGCTCTGCGGTCACGCTCGACGTGAAGGGCGAGTGCTATGCGGCCACGTCCCGCCATCGGGCGGCGCAGGGCGATGAGGTTTATCGCTTCGCGCCCACGGATTGGGAGGGCAAGCGCACGCATCGCTACAATCCGCTTCTGCGCATCTATGAACTCGAAGACCCGGCGCGTCAGCAGATGGAGTTGCAGCTCCTGGCGACGCTCTTCCTGCAGAACGAGAACGAACGCGCGCAAGGGCTCCTGAAGGGCGGGATCGATCTCTTCGTCGCCGCAGGTCTCTTGGCGTTCCAGCGCAAGAAGCCGACCCTGGGTGAGATTTACCGGATCGCCGCGTCAGGCGGAAACAAGCAGAAGGAATATCTCGCGCGATCTCACGAGGTCGAGAACAAAGCGGCCAAGCTCATCTTGACGCGGCTGGCCTCGACCAACAACGACACGCTGACCTCCTATGTCTCGCTCCTGATGACCTCGGGGCTCGATCAGTGGCAGAATCCGGCGATCGATGAAGCCACGGCGGTGTCGGATTTCGATTTCCGGACGATCCGCAAGAAGCCGTTCAGCGCTTATCTGGTTGTCCAGCCACTCATGGTGAAGCCGCTGGCGCCGCTCATCCGGCTGTTCTTTTCCGACCTGCTTTCGGCTTTGCAAGACAAGGAACCCGGGCCGGACGAACCCTGGCCTGTGATGATCATGCTCGATGAGTTCAACCGGCTCGGCAAGATGCCCATCGTGGCCGAAAGCATTGAGGTCCTGCGCCATTATCGTGGGCATCTTGCGATAGTCACCCAGACCATCCCGGCCGTCGACGAAATCTACGGCGAAAATACGCGGCGCGCGTTGCAGGGCAATGCCGGCGTGAAGCTCTACCTGACGCCCTCGGACGAGAAGACCGTCGAGGAGCTGAGCAAGGCGGTCGGCAAGACGACGAAGACGGTGGTGACCAAGTCGCGATCCGTCGGCAAAAACCCCTTTGAGGGGCGCAGCCAGTCGATGCGGACCGAAGAGACGTCGCTCTTGCCGGAGGACGAGGCGCGGCGACTGCCGTTGGACGAGATCGTTGTGGTGGTCGATGCGCAGATGCCTGTGCGGGCGAAGCGGGTCGTGTATTTCGAGGATCCATTTTTCAAGGGTGTCTACGGTGCGCAAAAAGGGGACCTCCCGTTTCCAGAGAATCCAGGAGTCTCCGTCGCGGCGATGGGTCTATCGCAAGACGTGAAACCAGGATGGAACCCTTCGGTTGCGGGTGGAAAGCCTGAGAGGGAAGTCATCGGCGCGAAGTCCGTGAATCAGGGGAATGCGACAAACCCGACCGTCAAGCAAAGGCATGCAAACAGCGTTAGAGCAGCTGCGGTCGGCGATGATCAACGGCAGATAGAGATGGATTTTTCAGGGCAGGGAGTTCTGGGCTTGGAAGCAATGACCGAAAGCGATGTTGCTGAGATCGAAACCGCGCTGGACGATTTGAGCACCTTTGAAGAAAGCATGGCGTCGGAAATCCGTGAAGATGTGACCAAATCAGACGGTGCGGTTAACGCTCTGAAAGCATGAGGGCCTTCCCATGGTCCTGAGGCGCTGTGGAAGTTTCTGCATTTCGGTGCCTTGCTGCCAGCCGACTTATCACCGGGGAGAGCTGTGTTCCCTACGTTGCTGATTTCTATCCTGTGTGAAAACAGATAGCAGACCGTCAGCTGCCAACATCTGGGCCGCTCAAACAGACCTGCTGAATCTGCCATGGACAAATCTTGTGCATCGCCGAAAAAACTATCTTCTTCCGTTACCCACTGAAGACGCGAACGAGATCGGGATCCGACTTTTCCGGGTCCGACGACAATTGGCGGCCGAAACACTAGTCAGCTACCTCAAGAGCGATCCCAGGTCCGAGCCGACCTGCGGATAGGCGCTGACCATCGCCTGCGGGTCACGCGCAGTAATTCCCAGCCGCATGGCGAGGCCGAAGAAATTGACCAGTTCCGCAGATTCGGGGCCGAACATTTGTTCGCCGAGGATCCTGCCTGCGCCAGCGTCGATCAGGATCTTGGCCACGCTATGGGTTTCGCCGATCCGGCGGTTGAAAAACCACGCCGAGGTGTCGGTGCCGGCCACCCGAAATTCCAACCCCTGCCCGCGCTCCTTTTCCCCGCAACCTGATACGTCACAGTTCCCGCGTTGTGAAAGCGGAAGAGGTCACTCCGGTGTAATCGGGCACACAGGAAGTGCCCCTCATCATGTTCGTGGCCGGGACCATGCCCTTGAACACTGCCACCGGGATCAGCGGGCGTTTGTGAAAGGACACGACGCCGTTCTTCTCAAGCCCCGCCTCCATTTTCGCAGGCACGTTGTTGGTGAAACAGCGCTTGTGCGCCATCAGCCCGGCCCAATCGATGGCAAGCCCGCCCGCCTTTATGCCGCGCCCGTGCATCAGGTTTGCGGCGTCGATGATCTCGGCTCCGCGGCGCAACATCTTCTTGGGGTCGCAGCCCCTGAGCGCGCAGGTGCCACCATAGGGCAGTTCGTCGACAATCGCCACGCGCCAGCCGCTAGCCGCGCATTTGTTGGCGGCAGCGATGCCGGCCATTCCGGCACCGATCACGACAAGATCCTTTGTATTGGTCATAGAGCGCCCTTCCGTAAGGGGGCGGGCAAGAAAGGCCGGAAAATTGCCGCCCCAAGTTCAAGCGCCTGCGTAGGCGTCAGGCGAAAGCCCGGTCCGCCCTGCGCGTGACTGGTCCGCCAATCCTCAAGATGCTCCGATTTGCAGAACATCAACATGGATTTGCATTGCGTGTCGGCCGCACAGCCCGAGACCATTTGCACCCCGGCCCAGATCATTGTCGCCTCGGGCATCACACGGTCGATTTTGAGCCCTTGGGCTGCGATCTCGATCCGGATCGGCGCGCCACATTCGGCGCAATCCGCATGCACCTGCGCGTCACGGCGCGCCATCGCGCCTGCGCCAAGCGCGTCGATGGCGCACATGGCACCGATGGTCCGCTCGCTGATTTTGACGGTCTGGCGCGCGAGTCTCGAGGTGAAGGGATAGGCGCCGACAACCTCTCCATTCTCCAGGACAATCAGATCACGTGCCACCAGATCGGAAAGCGCGGGACCGGCGTCACCACCAGCGAGCACTGCCAGATCCGCCGCAGGGGTCGCCCGACCGGTTTCAATGTAGCTCTGCAGGATCGCCTCGTGCAGTCGGCGATGGGCGGACGGCAAATCGTCCCAGCGTTTGGCCATGCGCCAGTCGGTCAACAGAGTGCCGAGGGCCTCGGCAACAACCGGGTCGGAGACGACCGAGACGTCGAACCATGCGGCGGTGTCCGCCATATTTGTCGTGTTACTCATCTCTGCTCTCTCCTGTCCTCACCCTGTCGAACCAGGCGCCCCAGTCCGGCAAGAGGTTTCAGCCACCCCGCCGCCGCGATCAGCAGCAGCACAACAAGGGCGACCCCTGCCGCAGCCCGTCCCGTCCCACTGCTCAGCCAGGCGCGCGATATCGAAGAAATCCTGTCCCCTGCACTGACGATCCGGCTTTCGGCCATGACATCGCCAAAGACGACCCGGCCCCAGTAAAAGATGACATAACCCGCAGCGGCGAGCAAAAGGACGGCACTGAGTTTGCGCAGAATCAGATGTCCACGGGCTGAAAGGCCACCCAATCCAGCCCCTGTGGTTGCCGCAATTATTCCGAGCGTGGCCAAAACCGTGCCCATGCCGAGCGCATAGGCAACGAGGCCCACGGCCAGGTCAATCGGCGTGCCGGTCAGCGAGAACCCGAGCGCAGCAAGAAAGATCGGTAAAGTGCAGGAAAGCGACAAAAGACCATAGCCGATGCCGAAGACAAGGCTACCGTGGCGGTCGCTCACGCGTCGGCAGGTATCGCCCCCCGGCAACACGCTCAATTCATGGCCCGAGAGGGCTGTGATTCCGACCACAGCCAGTACCGCGCCCACGCCAAGCCCGACAGCGGGCAGAAGTGGCCCCAGCCAGGCTGCTCCCAGCGACAGAGCCAGCCCTGCCAGCCCGAAAATCAAGATGAACCCGGCGGTCGCCAACGCACCCGCCCTTAACGCCGCCATCAATGGGGCACCAGCGCCGGCGTCGTCCAGCCGCCGGGCGAACCAGGCCGGCAAGAGCGCCCAGCCGCAGGGGTTGACCGTCGCCACCGCCCCGGCGGTGAAGGCGAAGAGGAGAGCCGCCGTCATACCGGGCGCTCCCGAAACACGCGCGGCCGTCCCGTGCCAGCAGACGCAGAGCGAAAGGTCACCGAGCCCGGCCGGGCGGCCAGCGCCGCCTTGGTCTGCGCATAGCCGCAGGCAATCAAAGCCTCGGCGGCGGAGAAGTCGAGAAGCCCCGGTGCGACGTCGAGCTGTGGCACGACGCGAAACAACTCGGTCGTGGCGCGGTGCGCCTCGAGCTCTAGCCGGTGTTTCCCGCTCAGCGCGATCTCGAACGCCCGCCCGACGATCCCGGACCACCCCGCAGGCGGTCTGGCGCAAGGCGTAGCGCAGGCACATTCGATCATGAAGACCCGCTCCGTTCCCAGTTGGCGCGCTCGGCCAAGTGGTGCGTTATCGGCGACCCCACCGTCGATGTGGAGGCTTCCACCGAGCCGGACCGGCGGGAAGACACCGGGCAGGCTCATCGAGGCGATGAGCGGCTCGACGAGATCGCCCTCGCCCCCCCAGTAGTGGGCCGCACCCGAGGCCAGGTCGGTGGTCACGATGGTCAGCGGTATGTCGAGATCCTCAAAGCGGGTTGCAGGAAGTTCATGACGCAGGATGGCACGCATCGGCGAGAGGTCGAGAAACCCGGGGCGCGTCCGGGGGCTGAGCGGCCACCTCCAGTTCGGGCGCACGGCCTTGCGCAGCCGGAATTCCCGCCAGAGCCGTTCAAGCCGGGAAAACTCGGTGCCTGCGGCCAGAAAGGCTCCGTTCAGTGCGCCGATGGAGGCACCGAGAATCATGTCCGGGCGCTGTCCGGCCTCATATATAGCGCGGGCAAATCCGACCTCTAGAGCGCCGTGGCTGCCGCCGCCGCAAAGAACCAGTGCGGACCGATTCCCGGGCCGCGGCGCAGTGTCAGGCATCGCTCATGACCTTGCTGTTCCGCTTGGGCTGCCGGTCATCATTCAGCTTCCGCCGCGGCGGTATCGGTGCCCGGCTGTGAAGCCAGCGAAGCGCCAGCATCAGGACCGGTATGCTGATGCCTGCCAGCGGCAGGGCGTTGCCCGACAAGAACGTGGAGATAGCGCCAAGCGACAAGGCACCGCTGAGCGCGAGCAGCAGGGCACCGCAACAGGCGATCTTGGCCCCGATCAGCCATGTCATTGTTTTGCTTCCCATTTTTACCTCCTATCCCGCGCAGCAGGAAAGTTTCGCCACATCCTTGTCAAAAGTCTGTGCCGCAAGCTTGAGCCCCTCGACCGTGGTCAGATAGGGAAAGATCGTCTCACCCAGCGCCTTCGTCGTCATGCCGAACTTCAGCGCCATCGCCAGCGTCTGGATCGTGTCCGAGCCTTCGGGTGCGATGATCTGGCCGCCCAGAAGCCGGTCGGTTTTGCCGTCCGCCACCAGTTTGATCAGCCCACGCACATCACGCGCCGCCAGCGCGCGCGGCACGTTATCCATCCCAATGACGCTGGTTTTGACCTCATGGCCCGCGTCCCGCGCCTGGGCCTCGCTCAACCCCACGCCCGCCACCTGCGGATCGGTGAACACAACCCAGGGCATGGTGGCGTTGTCATAGGTCATGGCCTCCAGCCCCAAAGCGTTGTTGACGGCTACCTTGGCACCATAGGCGGCCATATAGACGAACTGGTCGCGGTCGGTGACATCGCCTGCGGCATAGACGCCGGGGCGCGTGTTGGCCATATCGGGCCCGACCTTGATGGCCCCGCGCGTGTCTGTTTCGATGCCCAGATCGGCCAGCCCCAGCCCACCCGTATTGGCCACGCGGCCAGTGGTGGCCACCAGATGCCGGGCCGTCAGCGTCAGCGGCTTGCCGTCGCGCGTGATGGTGAGCGCCACGCCATCCCCTGTGCGGGCCACGTCGCGATAGGAAAGCCCGGTTTCTACCGCAATACCTTCCGCCCGCAGTGCTTCGGTCAGTGCGTCGGAAACCTCCGGCTCGGCCCCGGGCAAAAGCCGCGAGCGGGTGACCAGCGTGACCGCCACGCCCAACCGCGCTGCCATCTGCGCCAGTTCGGCCCCGATATAGCCGCCGCCCATCACGACCAGGCTTTCAGGATGCTCCGGCAGTGTCAGCAGCGCTGTGGAATCGAGCAGATCGACGGTATCAATACCGGCGATCTCGGGCATGTGGGGCCGTGAGCCGGTGGCAACGATCACCCGATCGGCCTGCAAGATACGCCCGCCAACCGCGACGCCGCCCTCGACCAGACGGGCGGGGCCCTCGTCGATATAGGTGACATTGTCATATTCCGGCAGCAGGTCGATATATTTCTTCTGCCGCATCTCATCGACAAGCGCGCCGGTGCCGCGCACCAATTCCGCCCAGTCCACAGCATGTTCGCAGGCCCCGATACCTGGAAGCCGATTTGCGGCCTCGCCGCCATGCACCGCCTCGGCGGCGCGGATCATCGCCTTGGAGGGCACGCAGCCCACGTTTACGCAAGTGCCGCCGATGGTGCCGTGACCCACAAGCGCGACGCGCTTGCCCGCTTCGGCCCCGGTGATCGCGGCCGAAAACCCGGCCGAGCCTGCGCCGACGACAATCAGGTCATAGGGGCTGCCTCCGGCATCATCATCAGTGCCGCGATCCTGCAGTTCCACTTTCTGGTCCATTTTCGTGTCTCCGATCTGTTCGACAACCCGCCGGTGCCTGGCCAGGCGGTCCGCACGGGTCAAAATTTATGTTCACACCATCGACCCGATGTCGGAGGCGTAGCTTGGATAGGCAAATATCATCGCCTTGATCTGGTTGGCGGTCAGCCCGGCCCCCATCGCCATGGCGAAAAGGTTGATCTGCTCTTCGGCCCCCGGCCCGATCAGATGCGCGCCCAGGATCTTGCCCGAACCCTGTTCGACCAGAACCTTGTAGCCGGTCCGTTTGGCACCGACGCGCAGCGAGGAAAACCAGCCCCCGGTCGTCTCCGTATGGGTTTCGAATTTCAGGCCCTGGTCCTTTGCGGCCGCTTCCGAAAACCCTACGCTGGCAACCATCGGCAAGGTGAAGACCACAGAGGGGATCGGCGGATAGTTCACCTCGCGCGCATCCGTGCCGGCCAACAGGTTCTTGGCGGCGACGCGCGCCTCAAAAGCCGAGACCGGGGTCAGGTTCGGGCCGCTATCGGCGCAGTCGCCGGCGGCAAAGATCGCCGGGTTGGTGGTGCGCATCGCGGGGCTGACCTTGATACCGCGCCGCGTGTGTTCCACACCGGCAGCGTCGAGGTTCAGCCCGTCGAGATTGGGCACCCGGCCGGTGGCATGCACCACCAGATCGCAGGTGACGGTCTCGATGCCTGTGGGGCGGTCGACCGTCACCTCGAATTCCGCGCCGCGTTTCTCGACCTTGAGCACTTTGGCCCGCATGCGCAGATCGACGCCCAGCTCTCGCGTCGCCTCGACCAGCAAATCGACCAGATCGGGATCGAAATTGCCCAAGGGGCGCGCCATCATCTCCAGCACTGTGACCTCGCGGGCCCCGGCGCGTTTGGCGATATGCGCGAATTCCATGGCGATGAAACCGCCGCCGACAAAGGCGACGCGGTCGGGCCGCGCGGGCAGTTCCAGAAAATCAGTGCTGGTGGCCAGATGCTCTTCGCCGGGGATGTCCAGGGTCATCGGCCGCGCACCGGTGGCGATGTGAAACTGCGTCGCGCGCAGGGTTTCGCCGTCTAATTCGATACTGTCGGGGCCGGTGAACCGCGCCTGCCCGTGCAGCGTGTCGATACCGGCCTTTTTCAGCCCGGCCTCGATGCGGGGCGGCATGGCATCGGTGAAGCTGCGCTTGAAGGCGATCATCTCGGACCAATTGACCGATGTGCTGGCCTCCAGCCCCTTGCCCGACATGTTGGCCGCCCAATCGACCCCTTCGGTGACGGCGATCAGCATCTTCTTGGGGTCGCACCCACGCAGCGCGCAGGTGCCGCCATAGGGCAAGCTGTCGATGCTGGCCACCGACCAGCCCGCGTTTGCCGCCATCCGGGCGACGCCATTGCCGCCGGTGCCGGCCCCGATCACGATCAGGTCATAGGTCTTGGTCATCGGGGGTTCCTTGACGTCAAAAGGTCCGGCGCGGTTGAAAGGGGCTTCTCGGCGGCCCGGCCTCTATCTGTTGCGCCGCCCCGGGGGCCGGCTTTTCTGAGCCAGAGCGCGTATCCCGCCACCGCCAGCGCCGCGGCCACCGAAATGCGCAATGCAAAGCGAAACTCAAACCAGAAGAGCAGCGCCGAAAGTACCACCACCGCCAAAACGATCAGGTTCTTGGGGCAGCGCCCCGGCCTGCCCGCCTGTAGCCACAGCGCATGCGCCACCACGCCGAGCGAGGCAAAGAGCATCGGAAAGAGAGCGTAATCGAGCCAGCCCACGATGGCCGACAAGCCGGCACCGGCAACCACCACCACCAAGAGCGGCGTAAAACAGCAGATCGCCGCGATGACGCTGCCGATCAGGCCACGCCGCAGCCCTGTCTTGCCAGCCATGGTCGGGCTCTCGCCCGCCATCATGACCCCGACCCCGCCTCAAGCAGGCGCGCCGGATAGCCATAGGCCGATGTCGCATTGGCGATGGCCTCGGGCGTTGTCACGGCGTCATCATAGGACAGGACAAAAACCGCCTGTTGGGTGGTCACGTCATACGCGGTCTCGACGATCTGCACCGTGTCGACGGCCCTCAGCGCCGAGGCCGCGATATAGGGGCAGGATGGGCAGGTCAGACCGCTGACCTCAAGGCTCAGCCGCTGTTCGGCGGCGCTGGCGGCGCTTGCGATGAAAACTGCCGCCAGGGATAATGCAAACCGGTTCATATGCGGGCCTTTCTCAGTAGCTCAGAATGTAGGGGGTGGCGTAGGGAAAGATCATCGCGATGGCCGTGACCACAGCCGCCAGCCATAGCGAGGCTTTCATGATCCGGCGGTTTACGGGCCGCGCGCACACCGTGCCATCGCGGCATTCGCCGGCTTCGGCCCGATGCACCTTCCAAAAGCCGTACCCGATAAACCCGGCGGCGAGCGTGAACGTATACCATTTATAGGCGTAAAGCGCCGTCAGCTGCGCGATCCAGACGCCGCCCACGCCCAGGCTCACCAACACCAGCGGCAGAATGCAGCACGAGGTCATCGCCAGCGCGCCCAGCAGGCTGCCCGCCGTGGCCACGCGGCCACCAGTGTCGGGGGTCTGGTCTTGCGCCGCGACCGGCACCTCCTGAGATATCGACATGCGCCGTTCACCTCCTCTTGCCTTTGATTCCCTCTCTGCTTACGGTCTGTAGTTGATACAGAGGCAATGGAAATTTCGGCATGGATGGGCAAACACCGATCACAAACCTGTTACGGAGCGGCCTCGCACAGGCGACGGGCTGCAATCTCGAAACCATCCGCTATTATGAAAACATCGGCGTCATGCCAGATCCGCCGCGCACCGCGAAGGGATTTCGCGTCTATGACGCGACCCATGTCCGGCGGCTGCGTTTTGTGATGCGGATGCGTGATCTGGGCTTTGCCCTCGAGGAAGTGCGCGGGTTCCTTACCCTGGTCGATGGCGGCACCCAGACCTGCGCCGAGGTCCATGAACGCACGCGCGAACACCTGTCCGGGGTCCGCGCCAAGATCGCCGATCTCAAGCGCATCGAACGCGTTCTCGAAGCGACGGCGGCACAATGTTCAGGCGATGACGTGCCCGATTGCCCGGTCCTCGATGCGCTGACGGTTTAGATCCGTTGCCGTTGCGAAACGAAAATAGGGGGCGAAATGGGCCGCGGGCATGTACCCCGCCACGACACAAAAAGACAGGCATTGCCCAGAGTGTTGTCCTGCTCTCCAGCCCACTCCATCGGTGATCAGTGAAAATGCTCACTCGCCAATCTTTGCGTGATCGGTCAGGCATTCCGAATGGTCGCGCAGCACTTCCAGAACCCGGCACTGGGCAAGCGTGTCGCCGCGACATTGACGCACCATGCGCCGCAATTCGGCGCGCAACGCCTCCAGCCTCGAAATCCGCTGCTCCACGTGCTGTAACTGGCGCTGCGCGATCGTGTCCGCTGCGGCGCAAGGCTGATGCGGATGGTCGGCGAGTTCCAGTAACTCCCGGATTGCGTCGAGCGGGAAGCCAAGCTGCCGTGAATGCCGGACGAAAGCCAGCCGGTCAACCTCGTCTTCGCTGTAGCGCCGCTGCCCGCCAGCGGTGCGTCCCGGTTCAGGCAAAAGCCCGATCTGTTCATAATAGCGGATCGTCTGAACCTTGGTTCCGGTCCTGCGTGCCATAGTGCCGATTGTCAGCATGTCACCCCTCTCAAAGCTCCAAAGAATGTAGGTTTCAGGCCTCCCAATGGCAAGTCCACGCATTTATTATGAATTAGAGCTTGAACCTCTACCCACTGAAGCTTGTAGGCACACGTCAATTACAAAGATTACCAGGCGAATCGAGTGCGACTCAGACAAATTCAGTTGATCCTGTGGAGTGCCGCCGCAGTTGCGGCGGCGAGTGTCGCGGCTGTATTTGTCTGGCAACAGACGGCGCAACAGGCACCGGGCACGGACACGGGTCAGGCCTTTCGGGCCGATTTCGAATTGACGGATCATCTCGGGACGGTGCGCAAGGACGAGGATTTCGCGGGCAAATGGCTGCTCGTCTTCTTCGGCTTCACCAATTGCCCGGACGTCTGCCCGACAACTCTGTCCGAAGTGGCCGCTGTCATGGACGGACTCGGCGATGGCACTGACCGGGTGCAACCTCTGTTCGTGTCGATAGATCCCGAGCGCGATACACCGGCTGCCATGGCAGAATTTGTGCCCCTCTTCGATGCTGGGATCGTCGGCCTTACCGGCACCCCGGATCAGATCGCGGCGACCGCTGAAAGTTTCTTTGTTTACTATGAGGAAATCGAGGAGGCCGCCGCGCCGGGCGGTTATGCGATGAGCCACACCTCGCAACTGTTTCTCTTCGATCCCGAGGGCGAATTTGTGAAAACTTACCCATATGGCACGGCGGCGGAAGTTATTCTGGCCGACTTAGAGGAAAGGATGGCCGGATGAACGGCATCACAGCAAAAGAAACTGCCCTTTTTGCAGCTTGGCTTATCGCGCTCATCTCGACGCTCGCGGTATTGTTTATCGGTGAAGTGCTGGGCCAGTTGCCGTGCGTTCTTTGCTGGTTCCAGCGCGCTTTCATGTTCCCGCTGGCCGTCATTCTCGGCATTGCGGCGTGGCACGCCGATCTCGGCATTCGTATCTACGCCATTCCGCTTGCCGCGATAGGTGCCGGCATCGCGCTTTGGCATCTTGGACTTTATGTCGGGATCATCCCCGAGGCGGTCCAACCCTGCACTGCCAGTGGGCCATCGTGCACCGACGAGAACCAATTGGTACTTGGCGTGCCAATCCCGCTGCTTTCTTTTGCCGCGTTCGCGGCAATCATTTTTCTTCTACTGGCCGCAAAACCGGAGTTTGACACATGAACCGTCGCACCCTGATCCTTTCATCCACCGCTATTGTTGTCGGTGCATTCGGAGCGGCAGCCTGGTGGACGAACCAACCCGGCCCTGCGCAAGATATCGGCACGGTCGCCCCGGAAATCCTTGGGCTTCTGGAGCGCCCCTATTCTCCGGTTCTCGGCCCCGACGATGCGCCGGTGACAATCGTCGAATTCTTCGACCCTGCTTGCGAAGCCTGTCGCGCTTTTCATCCGCTTGTCAAAGACATCATGGAGCAATATCCCGATGAAGTTCGGGTTGTGATCCGCTATACTCCCTTTCACGGTGAGAGTTCCGAGGCCGCGATTCGTGCACTCGAGGCTGCCCGTATGCAGGGGGTCTTTTTTCCTGTACTTGAGGCCCTCCTGGCCTATCAAAACACCTGGGCCCGGCGCGGCCCATCGGTGCCGGGTGAAATAATGAATATCGCAGGGGGAGCGGGGCTCGATGTGGAGGCTGCGCGGACGCAGATGGAATTGCCCGGGGTCGTGGCCACATTGAATCAGGACCGCGCAGATGTAGAGGCGGTAGGCGTTCGTCAGACACCAACATTTTTTGTTAACGGTGAACTTCTCGACCCGTTCGGTGGGGATGAACTGCGGACGCTTGTCGATCGGGAGGTCGCGGCGACGCGGGAGCTCTGATGGCAATTCGACCTTGGAAAGCGGGAACTAAAATGACACGCAGCTCTGGCCTTTGGGTTTCGCTCGCCTTTGCCTTGTCCTCGCCTCTGCCCGTTTGGGCCGGGGCAGACGATGTGGTCGTCGAAAGTCCCTGGGCGCGCGCCTCGATCGGTACCTCGCGTCCTGGTGCCGCCTACATGAGCGTCCGGAACAGCGGCGACGAACCGGTAAATCTGACTGGTCTGCGCACGGTGGTAGCCGCGCGCGCCGAGATACACCGCACGTCGACCAGTGCGGATGGCGTCAGCTCGATGGCACCGGCGGGCGAGATCGTCATCCCCCCGGGCGGAGAGGTTGCACTGGAACCCGGCGGCCTGCACGCCATGCTGATGATGTTGCTGGAGCCGCTGGAACAGGGCGCAAGCTTTCCTCTCACGCTCATCTTCGATGACGGCGGAGAAGTGACGCTCGAGGTGCCGGTTCTTGGCGTCTCCGCGCGCGGGCCTGAGGGCTGATGCAAAGACGCAGATTGATTACTTGGACGGCCCTGGGGTTGGGCGCGACCGCCGCGGCGCTTGGAGTCGGCTGGTGGCAAGTCGACGGCCCCGGTGCGGCGTCAGGATCCGGGTCAAGGCCCTTGTCGTTGACGGCGATGAACTTCGATCTGACCGATCACGCTGGCACTCCGGTCGGCCCGCAATCTTTGATCGGGCAGACCAGCCTGGTATTCTTCGGGTTCACTTTCTGCCCAGATGTCTGCCCAACGTCCCTCGCGGACATCTCCGGCTGGCTCGACGACCTCGGCGCGGATGCGGACCGCCTGAATGTCGTCTTCATTTCGGTCGATCCCGAGCGTGACACGGTGGCGGCCCTGCGGGAATATGTCGGCTATTTCCACCCCTCGATCCGCGGCTGGACTGGAGCCCCCGACGAGATTGCCAAGGCGGCGGAAGGCTTCCGCATCACCTACGAAAGGGTGCCAACAGAAGGTGGTGACTACACGATGAACCACACCGCCAGCGTTTTCCTGTTCGATGCCGCGGGACGTTTCGTTTCAACCATCGACTACCACGAGCCGAGGGAATTCGCCGTACCGAAGATTCGCCGCGCGCTGGAAAGAAATGACGGAGCAAGAACATGAGGCTTCGGTGGATTGCCGCGTTGCTCACAGGAAGCGTGATCGCCGGAGCGGCTGCATTCTGGCTGGCGTCTAACCCGACGCTGCCGCAGGGGCCGGAAGTCGCGACGGTTTCGGCACCGCTCCGATTGCCCACCACCACCGAGGGGAGTCCGGAGATCTTGCCGTCCGGCGCGGCACCTCCTGAGCGGCGCATCCCGCCGGTATTACCTTCCGCACCGGCGCTTGACCCAGCAGCCGTCGCGGCCCAACCACCGCTCGTGCCGCCCTGGACCGCCGTGATTGCACCCGGCGACACCTTTGATGGTTTGCTGCGCCGCGCCGGGCTTTCGGGTGATCTGCGCCAGGTTTTCACGCGTGCGATGCAGACTCAATACGATCTGGCGGCCCTTCGCCCCGGGGATGAAGTGGCGGTTTTCAGTTTTGCCGACGGTCGGCCCTACGAAGTCATCCTGTCCGTCGCCAGCGGAGAACAGATGCTCGTCCGCCTCGAAAACGAGGCGGTCGCCGAGACCGTCGCGCCAGAGCTTGAATCCCGGGAAGTTGCGGCGAACGTCACGGTGGATGGCTCGATATTTGCCACTCTCGAACGGGCTGGCGTGCCGGCCAGCCTTGCCGTCGATCTCGCCCAGGTACTTGGCGGCACTGTGGATTTCCGCCGCGATCTGCGAGGTGGCGAGACGTTGCGCCTATTGTGGCGCGAGACGCGATTGCCGGACGGGACTGCAACGGGTATTCCGCAGCTTGTTTATGCCGAACTCGGCCTAGAAGGCGACCGTTTCGAAACCGTTCAGGCCGGGGGCGAAAGTGGCTCGACATCCGTGTTCCGCAACGGAGACCGCCTGAGGACATTTTCGTCGCCCGTGGCGGGCGCGCGGCTTACCTCGGTCTTCGGTCGCCGCAGGCATCCCATCTACGGGGACATCCGCATGCACAAGGGCGTGGATTACGCGGCGCGGCGCGGCACGCCAGTCGTTGCGACCGGGCCCGGGCGCATTTCCTTCGTCGGTTGGCGCAATGGCTACGGCCGCGTCGTGGAAATCGAGCATGGGCCGTCGATGACGAGCATGTATACGCACCTGAATTCTTTCGCGGTTGATCTCGAGGTCGGCAACCGTGTGGATGCGGGTGACCGGATCGGTTCAGTCGGATCGTCGGGCCTCGCGACCGGACCGAACCTGCATTACGAGGTCCGGCTGAACGGACAGCCTGTGGATCCGATGGGTGAAGAGCGCCTCGCCACATTGGCCGATGACCGCAGCGTGACAGAAGCGCTGCGTCGGTTGATCAACGCGCGTCGGCAGTTCGCCGACCGCGCCGTCCCCGAAGCCAGCGCAGGCGCAGGGTTGACACCTGCGACAAGGGGAGACGCGACATGAAAACCGCAGGGCCCATTTTTGGCGGCACTAACGCGGCAAGGCCGCGCGACATTCCAGCGCAGGAAGGATTCTTCACTTGAACCTAAAGCGGCTTGAGGTTGCAGACAGGAATCTGGTTGCGTGTTTCTGCGCTTCAACCGGGAAACAGGAGATAATCATGAAAAGCACATTGATGGCGGGCGGATTGCTGTTCGCAATGGCAGCCACGGCCACAGCACAGGATGCGACGCCGGTGATCGACGTTCTCAAACAGGCGTCCTGCGGCTGTTGCGGCGGCTGGGTCGTGGCTATGCAGGAAGCCGGGTTTACCGTGAATGTGCAGAATGTTTCCGGAGAGGAGCTCTATGCCGCCAAAGAGGCTTCCGGTTTTTCCGATGACCTCTGGGCCTGCCATACGGCGAGTGTCGCGGGATACACAGTAGAGGGTCATGTGCCCGCCAGTGAGCTTGCGCGGTTACTTGAAGAACGCCCAGCGGCACTGGGCATCGCGACGCCTGGGATGCCTACAGGGTCACCGGGTATGGAATACGGCAACGAGCGCGAGGCCTTCGACGTGGTCCTGGTGAATCTCGACCAAAGCCAGCAGATTTTTGCGTCCTACCCCGGCAATTGAGGCACCCGTTCATGATGATCGTTGAAAGCACCACCCGACCCGCGATCATTGTCGCCGGAGACAGGGTGGCGGATCGCACGCGGCAATTGCTGTCGCAAGGTGGTTTCCGGCGGTCAGGTGTGGATGCAATCTGTCGGGCGCGGGAAGCGACATGAACGTCGCTGAATTCGATCCGTTCGGACCGGCTCTGTCCCCGGTTGCGGCAGCGGCGATCGCAGGTCTGGTCTGGCTTTACCTGCGCGGTGCCAGCCGTCCGCGTCTGGTGCGAGAGCGCGTTGGTACCGTCCGGCACACCCTGTTTGCGGCGGGAGCGGTGCTGCTGGCCCTTGCCTTCGACGGTCCGCTGGCGGGCGCAGGGCCAAGGCTCTTTGCTGCGCATCAGGTGCAACACCTCCTGGTCCGGCTGCTCGGGCCGATGCTGATCGTTCTGTCCCATCCGTGGCCGGTTCTGCGCGCTGGACTGCCGCGCGGTATGCGGCGCGGGCTCAGGCGATTTGGCAACCGTCCCGCAGGGCAGATTACGGCGCGCGTCCTGAGCCGCCTCGATGTCAGCTTCGTTTTGCTGATCGCCGCGCTCTATTTCTGGCAGATTCCAGCGGTTCACAACGCCGCGGTCGGTATGCCGCCGCTTGCGCTCCTTGCGCATCTGAGCATGACGCTGGCGGGGCTCAACTTCTTTGCAGTCGTGCTTGACCGGCGTGACGCGCCCGAGGCCGCGGCCCAGGGTCTGCGCTTGCTGACGTTGGTCGGTGTTATCATCTCGAATATTCTGCTCGGTTCACTTACCACCATGAAAGAAGCCGTGCTCTATTCCGGCTACGACATCGCCGGACGGCTCTGGAATTTTGCACCGCTGGCCGACGAAACCACCGGCGGCTACACGATCTGGGTGCCGTCATCCTTTGTCATCATCGCCACCATCATCCTTGTCTTCAACGGCTGGAACGCGGCTGAGGTCCGGCGCTGGAACGCGCGGCACAGCTGGACCGGATCGAACGCGGCTGCGCTTGAATTCCCGGAAACCGCTCACGAACTGCGCCTGAAGGTGACAGTACCCAATCGCCGCATGGGACGGACGCTTGCACTGGTCTCGGCGGCGATGTTCGCAACCGTGATGATTACCGGTGCCACGATCATCTATGCGCTGTAGTAACAGAAATCCATTCGCAACTCCTGCTGACCGAATGCCACTACACTGCCGGTTGCCGGGCGTGTTCGCGCTGGCGGCAGCCGCGCTCGTCCCTGCAGCCGCGCTCGCCCATGGTGGCGAAGGCCTGACCGCCGACGTTGCCTGGTCTGCCTGGAATCTCACACCTGAAATCAGCGGCCCGATTCTGCTGATCCTGGCGATCTATGCGCGCGGCGCGCTTCGGCGGCGAACCGTCGCACGGCCGGTGTCGGGCGTCCGGCACACGTTGTTCGTCACGGGCATGCTTGCGCTCTTTTTATCGCTGCAATCGCCGATCGACCCGATGGGTGAGCGGCTGTTTCTGATGCACCAGATCCAGCACCTGCTGCTGCGCATGGTCGGGCCGATGCTGGTCATCCTTGCCCGCCCGCAAGGCGTGCTGATCGCCGGCCTGCCGGAAGCCATGCGGCGCGGACTGGCGGCCCCGCTGATGAAAGCCGGCGCGCTGACGGCCACATACACCCTGCTCACCCGCCCGGTCTTGGCGTTTGCCCTGTTTGTGCTGTCGCTCTATGTCTGGCAGATCCCGTCGTTTCACAACATTGCCCTGCTCAACCCTGTGATCCACTGGGCAATGCACCTGACGATGCTGGCGGCAGGTTTCCTGTTCTTCGCGATGATCTTCGGCAGGCATGACGGACCATCCGCCCCGTCACATTTCTTGCGCTTTGGGCTGCTTTTCGCAACGATCGTCGCGAACATCCTGTTGGGTGCGATAACGGTCTTCAAATCCGGTGTTCTCTACACCGCTTACGACATCGAGGGACGGCTTTTTGACATCATGCCACTGACGGACGAGACGGCGGGCGGATTCATCCTTTGGGTGCCGGCGAGCATGATGACAATCATCGCGATTATCATCGTTATAAACGACTGGAACCTGACCGAGAAGAAGCGCCTGCGCCGGGGGCACGGGATATCCGGACCGGACTACGCGGCAGCGGATGCCTCGAGGGCAGTTGGAGCGGACCGTATACGGGTAGACGCCCCGAGCGGGCGGCTCGGCCTTCTGCTCGGCCTCGCGGCTCTGACCATGTTCGGGCTTGTCATCGGGACAGGGATTTTCGTTGTTGCGCTTGGCTGACGCGCGGGGAATGCGTCAGAAAATGCCGCAAACCGGGATTTCTGCTTGCACCTACAGCGGCTGGAGGTTGCAGATTGTATCGTCCCAGCCGAATCGGGTTTTGGCAGGAGCGCATTCCCGATGGATGAAGGCCAATTCGATGAAGACTAACCTCACCGGGGTCGTAACGAGTGTCATGCTCGCTTTCTGGGCGACACACGCCAACGCCCAGTCGGCGGCGGCAGACGGCGACCTGGCGGTCGAAAACGCTTGGACCCGCGCTGCCAGTGCCAGCGCCGACGACGACTCCGCTTCGATCTTCTTCAGTTTGTGCAATACCGGGCAGAGGACGGTCGATCTGATCGGCGTCCGCACCGATATCGCTTCGATCGAGACGTTACACAGAACCAATTTGGGCGTGACAGGCGTCGCCCGGATGAGCGCCGTGCCGGAGTTGCGCGTTGCGCCGGGCGCATCCGTCACACTCGAACCGGGTGGCATGCACGTGATGCTGATCGACCTTGAGGCACCACTGGTTGAGGGCACCACGCTTCCCTTGCGGCTGACATTCTACGATGGCGACGATCTGACTGTTGAGGTTCCTATCCTCGCGGCAGATGCCGTTGGACCACCCGTGCCAGACACCGCGTCGTTAGACTGACCGGCGCGACAGCTAGCAGAAAGCCAGGAGGGAGTCGCCATTGCCAAATCTATCTGCGGGTATTGCCGGGGCCTTCGCGGCACTTGCTGTTGATCAGGCAACTAAGGCGATCATCAACGCCAACAGCGCAGTTCTGGCTGGGGGCGTTCAGGTCCTTCCCGGCTTCAATCTGGTCTATTTGCGTAACGACGGTGTGACCTTCGGGCTTTTAGGCGGCGTGCCGTGGTGGTTGCTTTCGGCCCTCGCACTCGGCATCGTCGGCTGGCTTGCTCTGCTCATGGTCCGGGCAGGCAACCGGCTTGATACGTTGGCCTATGGGCTGGTGATCGGCGGTGCGCTCGGCAACGTGGCGGATCGGCTGCGTTTCGGTGCGGTAACCGACTTCCTCGATTTCTACGTCGGTGGCTGGCATTGGCCGGCGTTCAACCTGTCCGATGTCGCTGTGGTCGGCGGCGTCGGTCTACTGCTTCTCTCCGAGCTTCTGCTATCGCGGAAATTGCGCAACCCGAAAGTCTGAACAGGCGGCCGATGCGGCAACAAGGCAGCACCCCGACCGATCAATTATCCGATCAGACTACCTTCACTCGTCGCCATAGACTGGCGCGCCCTCATGGACGTGATCAGGGTGTTCGAATTCCAGCGTGGAGTGGAAGATGCCACATTCTTCCGCGAGCACTGCCTTGATGTCGCTCTTGATTGCTTCCAGCCTTTCCCAGTGGTCGCGGGCGACAACGACATGGGCGTCCACCGAATTCTTTTGCTCGTCGATCTGCCAGAAATGAACCCTGTGAATGTTGTCGACACCCTGAACGCTGGCAACAGCCCCGATCAAAGCGTCGATCTCGATCTGTGGCGGGCTGGCAAGCATTAACAGACGGATCGTGCCGCCGATCTCGGTGAAGGCAAGATAGAGGATGTAGAGGGCGATACCGATGGTGATTGCGGGGTCGACCCAACGGATGTCGTAGAGCAGGATCAGCGTTCCGCCGACGATCACCGCGACCGAGGACAGGGCATCGGACAGGTTGTGCAGAAAGAGGGCGCGGATATTCACGCTGCCCTTCTGCATCGAATATGTCAGCGTGGCCGTGAGCGTATCGACGACCAGTGCCACGCCTCCCAGGATCACCACCCACCAACCAAGCACCTCTGGCGGGTCGATCATCCGCATCGCGCCTTCGTAGATCAGATAGAGCCCGATTATGATCAGCGAGGTATAGTTGATCAGCGCGGCGACGATCTCGATCCGCCTGTAGCCAAAAGTCATCTTGGCGTCAGCCGGACGGCGCGAGATCTTGCGGGCACCGAAGGCTATGACCAGCGCGGCCATGTCCGAGAAATTGTGAATCGCGTCGGCGATCAGCGCGAGCGATCCGGCGAAAATCCCGCCAGCAATCTGCGCAATCGTCAGAATGCCGTTCGCCCAGATGGCAATCGCTACCCGCCGGTCGCCGGACGCCGGGTCGATATGTGTATGGCCGTCGTCGTGGGGCATTTTTTCTTTCAGGTCAGAGGGTTTTTGTGCAAGGCAAATCCGCAAAATCCTCCGGCCAGGTAAATTTCCGGAGGATGTTGCGGATTGCCAAATCGGCATGAAGTGGGGAAAATGCCGGCCTCAGTCGAAGATTTCCATCAGCCATGATTTCCGGCGGGAGCCGTGCTTGCCGTATCCGCCGCCATGTTTACCGCCGTGCTTACCATGACCGCCGCCATAGCCGCGCGGATCGTCATAGCCACGCCGGTCAGGTTCGCGGGGCGGCGGTGCCATTTCTGACGCGCTGCGCTCAATGACCTTGTCAAGCTCGCCCCGGTCCAGCCATACGCCCCGGCAATCGGGGCAGAAGTCGATTTCGACGCCCTGCCGGTCGGCCATGCTTAGGGCTATGTCACAGACCGGGCACGTCATGCTGCCATTTGTGTTCATGTTTCTCTTCGGCTCCTTTCCGGGTTCCTTCAGTTCAATGACCATGCGCCAGCGCCCCCTTTGCCATAGTTTCGCCTGTGCGCTCGCCGCCCTTCGGTGCACCACTGTCAGCCTTCCCATTCAGAAGCCTCAACGCATTCATCACCACCAGGAGCGACACGCCGACGTCGGCGGCAATCGCGCCCCACATCGACGCCATGCCGAAGGCCGTTAGCCCGACGAACACCGCCTTGGTGGCCAGCGACAGGCCAATATTCTGGCGGATGATCCACATCGTCCGGCGCGAATGGCCGATCAGCCACGGCACCTTGCCGATATCGTCAGTCATCAGCGCGATATCGGCGGTTTCGACTGCGGCGTCCGACCCGATGGCGCCCATGGCGATGCCGAAATGCGCCCGCGCCATAGCCGGTGCGTCGTTCACCCCATCGCCGATCATTGCCACCATGGCGTGGCTGTCCACCAGTTCCTCAATTGCGTCAACCTTCTGTTCGGGCAGCAACTCGGCGCGCACCTCGTCGATGCCCACCTCGGCCGCCACCGCCCTGGCGGTGCGTTCATTATCGCCCGTCAGCATGACGATCGTTCTGACGCCCTGTGCATGCAGCTTTGCGACGATGTCCTTGGAATCGGCTCGGACGCGGTCGCGCAGTTCAAGAACGCCCAGCAGCTTCTCGCCGTCGCCCACGGCAACCAGCGTACTGCCCGCGCTTTCGATGCGTTCACGCAATTCTTCCGGCAGCGAGCCGTCGATGCCCTTCTCGGCGGCGAACCGGTCGGAGCCAAGCCAGACGGTTCGGCCGCCAAAAGACCCTTCGACGCCGCGGCCCGGCACCGTGCGGGTGCCTTCGGCCACGTCGCCGCCAAGCCCGGCGATCTGCGCCCGCGTCATGATCGCGCGGGCCAGCGGGTGCGACGACCGCGCCTCCAGCGCCGCCGCCACTTCGAGCAGATCGCGTTCCGAGGTGCCGTCCAGAGGATGCACCGACGCAACCTCGGGTTCGCCCTCGGTGATGGTGCCGGTCTTGTCCATGGCCAGCGCGGTGATCCGCCCCGGTGCCTCGACATAGGCACCGCCCTTGATCAGCACGCCGTTGCGCGCCGACGAGGCGAGCGCTGCGACGATCGAGACCGGCGTGGAGATGACCAAAGCACAGGGGCAGGCAATGACCAGAAGCACCAGCGCGTTGTAGAACCAGTAGTCCCAGGCCCCGCCGAAAGCGAGCGGCGGCAGCACCGCAATCGCAATCGCCAGCAACATCACGATCGGCGTGTAGATGCGGGCAAACTTGGCCACCCATTGTTCGACATCGGCACGCCGCGAATGCGCATCGCTGACCATACGGATGATCCGCGACAGAACCGTGTCCGATGCCGGTTTCGTTGCGCGCACCGTCAGCGTGCCGTCGCCATTGATCGTGCCGGCATAGACCTCGTCGCCCGGTTCCTTGGCGACTTCGGCGCTCTCGCCGGTGATCGGGGCTTGGTTGACGCCGCCGATCCCATCGGTCACCTCGCCATCAAGCGGGATGCGGTCGCCGCCGCGCACGATGAAGCGGTCACCAACGGCAACCTGTGCAGCAAGCACGTCCGCCTCGGACCCGTCCTCGCGGATCACCCGCGCCGTGGGCGGGGCCAGATCGAGCAGCTTGGCGACGGCGTTGCGCGCCCGCCCCACGCTCCAGCTTTCCAGATAGAGCGAGAGCGAGAAGAAGAAGGCCACCGTCGCCGCTTCGAAATACGCGCCCAGAAGGATGGCCCCCGAAACCGCGACGATCATCAACAGGTTCATGTCGGGCGACAGCCGCCTGGCCGAAGACCAGGCCTTGGGTGCCACCAGCCAGGCACCAAACACGATAGCCAGCAGGAAGGCCCCAATTTCCACGACTGGCATCGGCGTCTCGCCATGGTCCGAAAAGATGCGCAGAAGCCCCGCCGTGCCCGATTCGACCCCGTGCCAGATCAGGCCCAGGGCCCAGAACCCGGCAGAGAGCGCGGTAAAGAATTTCTGGCGCTTCAGATGAGCGGCCTGATCCGCAGCCGCGCTGTCGGCATCCCAAAGACTGGCACTCATGCCGGTAGAGCCGATCAGCTTGATGATCTTATCGTCAGTCAGCGACGTGGCGGTATCGAGCACCGTCATCCGGCCGTTGATCACATCGAACGCCAGATGCTCGGTGCCGCCGATCTCCGGGCCAAGCACCTTGTTCAAGATCGCAACCTCCTCGGCGCAATCCAGGCCATTGACGCGAAAGCTGCGGCCCTTTGCATTCACATCGCCGATGGGGCCGATATCGCCGCACATCGCGCCGTCGCCAGAGCCGCAACTGGCACCGCCGGTCGCGTGGTTGTGTGTATCGTCGTGCTTGTGACCCTGGTCGTGTTTGTGTCCGTCGTGCGGCATCGGTCTCTCCGGTTGCGAGTCGTCCATTTCAACGGAAGATAGGAGCTACAGCAACTAGAGCTTCAAGGGGTAATTGGAAGTAGCGGAAAATGTCCCCTTGGGCTCAAGAGACACGCAGGTACGGCTACATGACGGGTGCACCGCATATCGAAAACCACAAACTCGACCGTACGCGACATCGCCTGCGAACTACCGGTGATACGCCGAAGAAACAAAAGCCGATGGCACCGATGGTGCGCTACGAAAATCCGCCAAAATCCTGCAAAACTCATGATGAATTTGCCCGAATAATGCAGTGAACCCGGCTTGCCCCGTCGGATCCAGCACCGCCACATCCCTCAAATCCCGATAAATAAGGCTGTTCCGTCCAACTGTATTCTGCGACCACCCGATCGAACGCTTCTTCGATGTCAGGAAACGTTCTGAATCGTTCAAACGCGAGCCGGGTGTCTGAAATACCTGCATTAAAACTGACGTTTGCATGTAGCTACACGGTCGCAGAGAAGTATTCACTACCGTCGCCCCAATCGTCCAAGCCGTGCAAGCTGCGCCAGCATTTGAACACCAGTGCCAGTCGAACCCGATCCGGGCGCTACGGGCGCGTTTTGATTGACGCCTGGCCTTTGCGGTATCGGTTGAACACCAAAGAGCTGCCGCGCACGCAGCGCGGCGTACTCAGCACCGCTCGCTCCGCCCACAAGGTAGCGATTGTAGGCCTGTTGGTTGCCGGCAAGCGCCCTGCCAAACCCATACGCACCTCCAAGGCCGCCTGACAGCGCGGGCATCATGATGTTCCCGGAAATCGCCCGCACGATGAACGGGGTCGCGATGATGAACCCCTTGGCCATCAGGACCATCATGAAGAACGGGATCAGTGCACCGATATTTGAGGCACCTTCGGGATCCCCAAGTTCTCCCATGAGCGCTGAGGCCACACCTGTGATGGTCGCGAAGACGCCCGCCACGACGATCGGATAGATTGCGAAGGACACAAGCGCCGAAAGCCAGCGGGCGAAGTAGTCTTTTGTCACTTCGAAGAGTGTCAGGAAAATCATGATCGGAGCGATCCCGATCAGGAGTGCGATCATCAACCGGGACGCGACGAGGATGAAGGCGGCCAGCCCGCCCAGGATCGACAGGAGCAGCACGCCAAGAACGTCCAGCAACGCGCCTGCCATCCAGTTCAACTCTGACCCGGCGGCGTTCAGGTATTGACCAAGTTCGCTGATGAGCCGATCAAACTCTTCCGCGAAGGTGCCGGACGGCCCCGGCGTGCCGCCACCGACGGAGGCGACGAGGGCCCCCGCAATGCTGTCGATGCCGTTCAGGATCGCACCGGACAATGCGTTGAACTGCACCCAGTTCGTCGCGAATATTCCTATGAGACCGATTTTAACCACCAGCCAGAACGCCGTGCGACCGTCCATCGCGCGATATTGGTAGATCATGTTGATGAAGACCAGGATGACAACGAGTGTCGTGCCAAGCACAAGGATCGTCCCTGTGGTGGCCGCAACCGCTCCGAATTGCGTCTCGGCGGCCGTGTCGAGATATCCTTGGGAGGTTTCAACGAAGTAGGTGACGACGCTCATCTCCGGTTCCTCCTACCAGTTCCCCTCGGCTTCACAGATTGTCATGGCCTCTGGGCGCAGCGCGTTGGCCTGCCTGCTATATGCGTCAGAGGCCTCCAGCATTTCCCAACGCTCGGCTGCTGCAAAGCGTTCGAGCAACAAAGCTTCGGCAGCGTCCCAGGCAGGGAAACGCACATCACAGGAACATTCTTCGGCGGTGACGATGCGCTCCATGCTTTGCGCGCGATAGATGTCGTGCACCAGAACCCGTTGGTAGACTTCGCGCAGTGCGATGTTTTGCATCCACTCAGGTTCCTCCGGCTGATCTGGGCAGACCCTCGGCATGCTATCCAGCGATGGGACGAGATTGCGCTCGGCGAGAGCGAGGCCGGGGCTTATCGCGATTGCGAAAGCCAGAGAAAAAAACCGAAACTTCATGATCCGCCCCCGGCCTGGCTGGTGGATTCTATTTGGCGCTTGAGGAATACGGTATGGCCCAAATGAGCAAACTCCGATGTGTTGACCGAGACGACTTCCCATCCCTCGCGCCCGCGCGCGTTCAGATCGTCCTGCATCGCGATCAGGCTGGTTTTTTTGTCCATCGGGAAGGACAGGATTTGGTATTCAAACTGTGTCACGAGTGGCCGACGCCTCCGATGTCGTTCCGGGTAGATAAAACTCTGTGATCCCGCGTGCGCCATCCTCGCGCCCGGCTTGGATGATCACATCGATCGAGCTTTCGATGTATTGGACCATGTCCGCATATGTCATCGGGATCTCGGTCTTGAGGGCGGCGATGGCCAGACGTTGAACCGCAAGCTGCGGTGTCTCCGCATGGAGCGTGGTCATCGATCCGCCATGACCGGTGTTGATCGCTTCGAGAAAGGTCATCGCCTCCTTGCCGCGCACCTCGCCGAGGATAATCCGGTCGGGCCGCATCCGCAGGGTGGCGGTCAGGAGCACATCGGCGGTTTGGAGCGGCGCGTCGCGGTTGGCGATGAGGGTCACGGCGTTCGGTTGGGCTGGCAGGAGCTCTGCGGCTTCCTCGATGGTCACGATCCGCTCGTCGTCGTCCACATAGGAGAGGATCTTGCGTGCCGCGACGGTCTTGCCGGTCGAGGTGCCACCCGAGACAATCATGTTGAGCTTGTTTTTGACACAGAACTCAATGGCATCGTAGATCGCGCCGGAGGCAACCACCTCTCGCAGCGCGCGGTTCTTCTCCTCGCGCAGTTCCTCGAGTTTGCGTTCCTCGCCATAGAGATATCGCAGTTCGATCCCGTTGAGCGGCAGGCTCGAGAAGAAACGCAGCGAGATCGACATTCCGTTCAGAACGGCGGGCGGGGTCACGACCTGTGCACGGATGGGTCGGTTGCGATAGGTGATTGACACTGAAACGATGGGCCTGTCCTTGCTCATCGTTGTGTTGGCGCTGGAGGCGATCTGGTTGCCGAGGTCTTTGACCTCCATCACGGACAGGCGCTGGTCCAGAGCCTGCATGAAATGATCGCCCTGAAACTCGCCCCAGCAGGAGCCATCGGGATTGATACAAATCTCGATCACATCGTCCCGTGCGGCGGCGGTCAGCTTGTCGAGCGAGGCCTGGAGATAGCTGAGGGTCATGGCTCAGAAAATCTCCAGATCGCGATCCACCATGACGGTGACGCGCGCGCCCTGGTCGAGGTAGATGACCGGCCCGATGGAAAGGTAGTCGCTGATGACGCCGTCGGTGGCATCGGCCAGATCGTTGCCGACGTCTTCCAGGACTTCGGCGGCGGTCTCATCCTGCACCTGAGCGGCACCCGCACGCGGCGTGGCGGAAATGATCGAGATGAGCGCTGCCGATCCGAACCGCTCGGCGAAACGCGTATCGACGAATCCGCTCACGCCGGAGCGCCCCAACTCATCGCCGCCGAAGGAACTGATCCGGATCGTTTGATCGGTTGGTAGAATAATCCGGTCCCAGGCGATTGTCACGCGGCGCTCTGCGATCTCGACGCCGGACCGGTAGCGCCCGATGAGGCGTGAGCCGCGCGGGATCAGCAGCCGTGTGCCGTCATAGCTGAAGACATCCTCCGAAATGATCGCACGGGTCTGTCCGGGCAGGGAGCTGTCGAGCGCGGTTTCCATCACGGCCTGGATCATGGTTCCCTGGATGACGGTGTTCGATGGGTTTGCGATCACCTCGGCCTGGGTGACCGCGCTCGGCAGCGCGCCGTTCAGGACAAAGTCGGTCACATCGCCGAAGGTGCGCTCAGACAGTTCCGTCGCACCGGGGTTTGCGCCGGATGCGCCGCCAAAGGCGATGACGGACGAGGCGATGCGGCGTTCCTGGAATGCGCGGTCCTCTTCGGTGCGGCGGCGCAGATCCGCCAGGCGTCGGGCCTCTTCTTCCTGGCGCAAACGTTCTTCTTCTCGCGCCCGCAGCTCGTCTTCGGTCGGGCCGAGCGGGGCGGGGGCAGGTCTGTTGGCCTGGAGCCGGACGAGTTCCATATCCATGCGCAACTGCTCGAGTGCCCGGTCGCGGGCGGTGAGCTCCTGTTGGAATTGCTGCTGCGCGGTTTCGGATGCGGACTGAAGCGCCGCGATCTGTGCCGTCAGCGCGTCGATGGCCTCTGCGGCGGCGGTGTCCTCTTCGACGACGGGTTCCGGCGCGTTGCGCAGGTCTTCAACCTGTTCCTGAAGTGCCGCGATCTGTGCCAGGAGTTCGGTGTTTGGCTCGGGTGGCTCGGGCGTGACAAACACAATCTCCGGATCGGGCGGCCGGGGCGGAACGAAGGGTTCAATTTCACCGAAGCCGTCACCTTCTGTCTGGAACTCATCCGGGGTTGCCGTGGGCAAGGCGATCTCCTCATCGCCCTGCGACATGAAGTAAAGCGCTGCCCCGCCGCCGGCGATCAGCGTGACCACCAACAGGGCCAGCAGGGGCGAACGGTGCCTGGCAGCGCCTGCGGTTCTGCCGCCGCCTTTCTCCAGCGCCGCCAGCCGTTTTTCCAGGTCGCCGTTGGTATTGTCGCTCATGAGGCCGCACCCTCAGGCGAGATGGCAGAGATACAAACCACCTCCTCGCCGAGCCGAAGCACCCACTGCGCGTTGACGCCGGAAACCCGGATGACACCGTTCCCGACGGCTTGCGTATTGACCGTGCGCTCGCGCCCGTTTGCATATCGGAAGATGGCCGGGACCGGTGCGTTGCGCGGGAAGGCGAAATAGGTAAACGTCCCGTCATCCCAAACCCGTGTCGGCGTGAAGGCGGTGCGGTCGCTGGCCCCGTAATTGTAGTTCGGGGCCTGTTGCGCAATGACGCTTTCGGGGGGGTGTTCTTCATCCGGATAGCGGAACTGAACGACATAGAATGCGGGGTTTGAGGATTCCTGGACATTGAAATAATAGCTGCGCCGGTTGGTATAGACGGTCACGTTGGTATGGACGCCCTGCGCGACGGGTTTGATCGCGAAAGCCTGCCCGCCGGGAACCCCGTCGATCTCGAAGCCTTCGGTATCGCCGGCAATGATAGAGCGGATGCTTTCGCCCTCGCCGAACTCGATGGTCGTGACATGCGTCAGAGAGAGGTTAAGGCGATAGACCTGGCCCTCCTGGTAGGTGGCCAGCCGCACCCGGCTGTCATTGGGACCACCGCGCGGGATGGCTTCGGCCAGGGCAAGGCCGGGCAGTACGGCAAGCAGGAAAGCCAAAATAGATACTGGGTGCAACGCTAGTTCTCCAATCTGTCAGAGCGGACCGAGTATTCAACCACGGTGAAACCGAACGGGTTGGTCCAGACCTGGTCGATGGATCGGCTCTCCTCCGGGCGGAACTCGAAGAGCAGCGTGGTGGTGAAGAGGCCCGCCTGGACGCCGCCCAATGAGGTAAGCCGTTTGCGCAGACGCACGGTGGCCCGGTTGGCACCGATCCGGTTGATGCTGAGGATCTCGACATCGAGCCGCGCATTCGGCCCGTAGATTGTGGGCGGGTATTCCGGCGTCGCGGAGTTCCAGATCCGGCGCAGCGAGGCCGCCGCCGCGCCATCCGACCGTCGCAGGACGCTGCGGATGCGCAGATCGTTGTCGAGTTGATTGTAAACCTCGCGGTCCGTGACATAGCGGAAGACTTCCGCCTCGATGATCGCCTGGTTTTCCGTGACAGTGGTCGCGCCGACGGACACTTCGGGAAGGGCAAACCCGGTGTTCGGATCGTAGGGCACCACGACAGGTGGCGGGTCGATGTCAAAGAGCGCGACGGCCGCCGCGCTCAGACTGCCAATGATACCGAAAATCAGGCCGAATATGCCGAGGCGCTGCCAGAGCCGCTCGCGGCGGAGCGCGCCGTAGACCAGTTCTTCCTCGATGATCGCCGTCTCCTCAATCAAGGCCCATCCCCCTCAATCGGCACGCAGCTCGGGGAGCGTGAACTCCATGAACCGCTGTTCTTCGGCGATGGTCGCGGCATCGATCACACCGCCGGTGCCGTCGCCGACGGCCTGTACCGCCTCGAGCTGCCACATGGCGACGAGCGCGATGGCAAGCTCGGCGGTCACGCGCGTGTTGAGATCGACACTTTCCTTGAGCTCATCCATGTCATCGATCAGGCTGACGAGACGCTCCACGCGCTCGAGAGACTGACCTGCATCGCCGTAGCTGTTCTGCGCCGCGGCCGAGACAAGTGCGCCCGTGGTCGCCTGTGTGGCTATGCGTTCGGCGGCTGGATTGCCGCTGCGTGCCATTTCGCTCAGCGTGTCCTCGTCGAAGCCGAGATCAGCGAGTACCCGGTCCATCTGGGTTTCGATCTCGCCGGCACCGGACCCGCTGAGGCCGGAGAAATCCCCGGTGCGGATCGCGCGGATGGTGGCCTGGATGTCGCCGAATTCCTGGTCGAGAAGGCCGTTCAGCTCGTCCTCCATCTGGGTTCGGATGATTTCAGGGAGCTCGGCGAGACGCGTCAGCGCCTCATAGGTCCGCTGCAACTCCGCGAGCTGTTCGGTGAGCGTGGCGAGTTGCTCGCGGAGCTGCATAAGCTGCTCGTTCTGCAGGATCTCGTCTTCGATCATCTGCCGGAGCTGCTGGATGTTCTGCGCTATATTCTGTGTGTCGACCACCGGAACGCCCTGGGCCTCTACCGGGCGCACGGCAATCGTTGGACTGAGCAGCGTCAAAGCGGCGATGAAGGTGGTTTTGCGCAGGCAGGCACTGAGAATTGGGGCTCTGTGCATCAATCGAATTCCTCCAATGTGAACTCCATGAAGTTCGCCTCCGCCATTCGCGCGGACGCCAGTGCCAATTGCTCTGCCGTGGGCGGTTGAGTCCGTGCGGCCTGTAGACGGATGCGGGCTGCCATGAGCCGGACCAGTTCGGCGCGCGCATATGTGTTGAGCGCCAAGCTTTCCTGGACATCCTCAGTCTCTCCGATCCTGACGACGATATCCCGGATGCGGAGTGCTGCCTGGCGGATCGCCTGTGGGGAGTTATTGCCGTAGAAGGCTGCGCCGCTTCCCGTCAGGGAGAGATTGGCATTGGCCAGCAGGGCCGGGTCGATCGTGCCGAGCGCCTCGATGCCGCCGATGCGTGTGAGATAGAGATTGTAGCGTTCCGGGATGACCACGACATAGTGCTGGGTTTCCCGGAAGGGCGGAACGCCGCCATATTCGATGACACTGCCCGGTCCGGCGTTATAGGCCGCGAGGGCGTTGATGATGTTGCCGTCGAAGCTGTCGAGTTGCGCCGCGAGATAGCGCGCACCTCCTTCGACCTGGAGGTAGGGATTGTCATAATATTCCGGATTGATGCCGAGATCGCTGGCCGTTCCAGGCATGATCTGTGTCAGGCCGAAGGCTCCGACAGGGGAGCGCGCACCGATGGAGAAACGGCTTTCCTGCCAGATGAGGGCCTGAAGCAGGGCGCGCCATTGAACCACGGAGAGGCCTGCGCGACCGATCCCGGGCCGCCCGTAGGTTTCCTGCGCCACCCGGATGATCAGCTGCTCGATATTTTCCGCCGCATCCCCGAACATCTGCGCGCCGCCGGGGTTCGGATCGACATCGCCTGAGCCATAGACGGCGTCGACGGCACGATCCGGATCGCCACTTCCGTCCTCCAGGGCGGATACCATGCCCGGCAGGCCCTGGCCGTTGAAACTGGTCTGGGCGTCGAGGATGCTTTGCAGGACGGCGACTTGTTCCTGCTCGATCGCGGTCAGGAGCTCTTCGACCGCGAGGGTCTCGCGCTGGATCGCGAGATCGCCTTCGCGGTCACCGGTCTCGACGATGTCACGCGCGGTCAATCCGCCGTCATTGACGGGGACTCCCTGCGCGACGGCGGCAACGGGGCCACTGGCTGCGATCGCGAGGCTGAATATGAGACTACGCAAGCGTCCCCTCCGATGGGTCGGGACCGCCAAGAGGGACGAAGTCGCATTCCGCTTGGTCGGGCGTCATGGACGCGAAGGAAAAGCAATTGACGCTCGGCTCGCGATACTGGGCGCAGGCAGCGAGCGAGGCGGTCAAAATGAGTAGGGCGATGGATCGGATCATGGGAGCCTCCAGAAATCAGGGCGGTCACGGTAGTCGGCACCGACGAGAGCTTCCCCCTTGTCCATACCGCCCAGGATGGTGAGGTTGGCACCAAGCGCGTTGAGATCGGCATCGACGACGACGGAACCTGTGTCGTCGCGGATGAGCGCGAGGCGGCTGTCGCTGCCGGTGTTCAGGAGCACGTCGAGCTCTTTGTCAAAGAGGTTCAACATCGCGTAATCGGCAGG
>Ga0316207_10001232_pt1 | contig 32695 bp, 29 predicted proteins | sample 6weekpyrite_MG_FD_204943 | JGI IMG/M metagenome (GOLD analysis project Ga0316207, IMG submission 204943) | Microbial mat bacterial communities from mineral coupon in-situ incubated in ocean water Damariscotta River, Maine, United States -... | ecosystem: Environmental > Aquatic > Marine >...
TCGATAAAGTCCCGTCCGGATTTCATGATCAGCGACGGATTGGTTGTGACCCCATCAATAAGTCCTGCTTCAGACAAATCTCGAATATCTGATACATCCGCAGTATCGACAAAAAACTTCATTCTTCACCCCGACTTTCTCAAACAACCAACCTGTTCGCATTCAACAAGCCTTGTTATGAAGGAGAAAGCTTCATTGGCAAGTATGAGTTGCTGAAATTATATAACCCGCAAAAGTTACACCATGATTTTGGCATTCACGCCGCCCGGATCACACTAGACATTTTCTTTGATATTGGATCAATTGAAAAATGAAAGCAGCTTTGCGAACTGACTACACTCTTGATTGCAATCCAAAACGAAGCATACCATAATCTTATATCTGTCTGAGAACTTTCCCAACAGGATGACCGGAGGCGATGTGAAGCGTATTCTTGTTATTGATGACAGTGAAGCCAATCGCGAGGTCTTCAAATGGGCCTTGGGTGACTTCTGTCAGATTGACGAGATGAGCAGTGGTGTCGGTGCCGCGGAAAAAATTGCTTCGACAAGTTATGACTTGATTTTTCTCGACCTGATGATGCCCATTGTGGATGGTTATCAAGTCATCGAAGATTTGGTCATTGAAAACTCCAAAGACCTTGAAAACATCGTCGTGGTAACGGCAGTTTTAAATCAGGAAAAAGTCGATGACTTGCAAAAGACGGGTGTCGCTGCGGTGGTAGAAAGACCGTATTTGCCTGACGACATAACCCGATTATTCAAAAAGTATTGTCGGGATTCTGTCTCAGAATAACAAGCTTTCCACCTTGGAGGGGCGAATGTCAAAAGTACAGACCCTGGAACGCATTCAGTCCTTCAACCGAGAACTCGACCGATTCATGCAAGCACGCGCCAACAAGGCCATGTCCCTGGAACAACTGGCCGATTTGGCATCTGAAATCGCCGGTACAAATCTTGATGTTGCCCGCGCCAGCTTCTGGCTTTTGTCTGACGACAAATCCAAAATGGTCTGCATAAGCCTCTTCGAAAAAGACACCCAGACCCACTATCGGGGCATGGAGTTATTAGCTGCAGATTATCCGGCCTATTTTGAAGCCTTTCACACCGCTCGGTTTATTGACGCCAATGATGCAAGAACCGACCCGAGAACCAATGAATTCAAGGATGGATATCTGACACCTTTAAACATCTATTCCATGCTCGATTCCCAGATTGCATCCGTCAATGATGTCCAAGGCGTAATATGCTGTGAATCCGTTGGTGAACAAAGACACTGGACAGCCGATGAGATCGCCTTTTCTGCATCCCTTGCCGATTGTTTCGGATTTTCAGTCGAGCTTGATCGCCGAGACAAGCTGAACGACGAATTAGTGGTCAGAAACAAACAGCTGGAAGAAATGTCACGCTTGGCTGATAGCGCCAGATTGGCCGCTGAAAAAGCCAATGCCCTCAAATCAGAATTTTTGGCCAACACCACACACGAACTCAAAACCCCACTCAATAATATTTTGTCCAGCCTCCATATCCTATCATCGACCCACACCAATGAAACTCAAGACAAATGGTTGAAATTCGCAAAAAAATCAGGTGCATACCTGCTTCGCTCATTCGGTGACATCCTTGACATGGCTCAACTTGAGTCTGGCATTATCAAGGTCAATATCGCGGACAGCAATATGGTTGAAACGGTTCAGGAAGCCATCGTCATCTGCTCTGAGGGCAGTGCGCCTGAACTGGTTACACTATCCATTGCCCCGGGCCTTCCGCACAATTTATCAACGGACCAATACCGGGTTCAACAGATAGTGGTCAATTTGGTTTCCAACGCGCTCAAATACGGAAATAACAGCCCCGTATCTGTCAAGCTTCTCCCCGCCGAAAACGAGAATATGGCCCTGCGCATTGAAGTCTCGGACCAAGGTCAAGGTATTGATCCTTCCCAGCACGAAGAGATATTCAATCGTTTCTATCAGATAGATGGCCAGAGCAATCGCGAAAAAGGCGGAACCGGTTTGGGATTGTCAATAACGGCCAGATTGACCGAAGCCTTGTCCGGCACTATCCGGGTGATCAGTGCATTGGGCAAGGGCGCAAGCTTCATCGTTGAATTGCCCAATTTGCAAGATCAGCCAGAAACCGTGGCCGCACAATAAGCCATGTTTTGCGTTCGCTATAGACAATTAAGCGGAAAACGTTCGCAAGGCCTGCCGAAGGACAAAATCCACAGTTTTGTCTGTCTCAACGACAATCGGCATATGCCCCGTATTCGCTAAACGTACCAGCTCCATATCCGGACACGCCTTTTGAACCACTGAAATATGTGTATCGGGATCAAGCACTTTGTCTTCATCGCCATAGAGCATTCCAATCGGCAAACTCAGTTCACCATATCGCGCCTGTTGACTGGCCAAGTCTAGTCCAACCGCATTGAAATCAGTGGAAGCCGCGAAAAAAGCTTCGGGTTGTAATGTCAGCAATCCTCCGCCTTGAAGCCGGAAATCAATCGGCACGTCATCGGGTGCAAAAATGCCTGCCACGATATGAGCGCCGTTCTTGATAGACAGGGGAATGGCGATGGTTTCAGAGACAAGTTTGCGAATGGTAGGGTTCGCAACACCCAACATATTGAACACACCCGGCCTTCCGTCTTGAGCTGCCGCAAGGGGAGATATCAGTGCCAATCCCCCTACCTGGTCGGGATAATCAAGTGCCAGAGCCAGCGAGACAGCCCCGCCAAGGGAATGGCCAACTAATAAAGGTTTTTCGATTCCACGGGTTTCCAAAAATTCAGCAATCATTCGGGCCTGTTCTGGAAGCCGGGCCTGTTCAGTTCCATCCCGCTCGGAATACCCACAACCGGGTCTGTCAATCACGATGACCCGGTGGGTCTTGGCCAGAGGTGCAACGCATGAATACAGGAAATTGTGCACATTTCCCGAGAGGCCGTGGATCATCACAATCGGTGGGCCTTCCCCAGCTTCAACGGCATGGATCACGCCGCCTTTAACCGGGATCATATCACCATTGGGCGGAACAGATTCCCTCACCTTTTGGGCAACATTATTCGAAAACAACCAAAATCCTGCCGCCGCCAACACAAGAAAGGCAAGCAAAGCCAAACCTGAATAAATCACCCAAACCATCTCATTGTCCCCTTGTTCATTTGGCACCGGTTTGTTTTTTAATGAGCGCCCAATACCGTGCCGGAAACAAACGTTCGATAATCGCCATTATATGCGCATCCCGCCCAACCAGAATGCGGGGGTTGCGCTTTTCCACACCGCGCAAAATAATCCGAGCCGCCTCAGAGGGCGGCATCACCAAAAAGTCCTGCAGGCGGTCCAGGCTATCATCAAATTCTTCCTGCGTGACATCACTGGGAGGTCGGGCGCTTTTGGCAATCTGGGTATTGACCCCACCTGGGTGCACCGTCGTTACGCCTATAGAGGTATCAGCCAGCTCATGGCGCAATGAATCCGAAAACCCGCGCACCGCAAATTTGCTGGCACTATAGGCGGTTTGCCCGGCCGGCGCGATCACACCAAATATGCTTGATATATTGATGATTTGGGCTTGATCCATCTCTTTCATCAAGGGCAAAAACGCCCGTGTCATATGAACGACACCCCAAAAATTGATATTAATCAGCCATTCGAAATTTTCTGCACTGATCCGGTCAAACTCTCCACCAACAGCAACACCGGCATTATTGAACAGGAAATGGGCTTCCCCGTGAGCCTCCCGAACCGCGTCTGCAAACTTGCTAATATCTTCAAGCTGGCCAACATCAACACGATGTTTAGTGATCCGGATTTCCTGATTGGCAATGTCACTGACGACATCATCCAGACCGCCTTGATTGATGTCAGCCAGTGCCAAATGACACCCCCTCTTGGCCATATCCTTGGCCAGTGCAGCCCCGATCCCACTGGCCGCTCCGGTAATCACAGCAGTCCTGCCTTCGAATGTCATTGTCCGGTTCATTCAGTCGCCTTTGCTTCAACCCGCCCAGATTTCACTTTGGAAAACTGCATATAGCCATCATCAAGCTTGCCAAAACGGATCGTCATCATGTCCTGGATATAATTTTGATAGGTCCGCCAAGGTGCTTTGACACCCTGCTTGGGCAAACATGGCAAAGCCCGTTGAACATAGCCTGAGGAAAAATCGAGCATGGGCTGGGTTTCGATATCATCCGGCAAATCCGGGACACATATATCCAGATCATGTTTCTTCATATGATTGAGCATCCGGCAAACCCGTTCACAGGTCAGATCCACCTTCAAAGTCCAGGATGCATTGGTATAGCCAAAGGCAATCGCCAGATTGGGTACATTGCCAAACATCATGCCGCGATATGTCACCAGATCGCCGCCCTTGATGAGCTTGTCATCAACACGCATCCCGATGCCGCCCATCAATTTCATCTCCAACCCGGTAGCCGGAATGATAAGGTCCGCTTCAACTTCTTCACCGGATTTCAGCAAGATGCCCTTGGGTGTAAAATGATCGATATGGTCGGTTTTGATCGTCGCAGAGCCATCTTTCAAAACGTCAAAGAAATCACCGTCCGGGGCCAAACACAATCGCTGGCTCCACGGGTTATAATCAGGGGAAAAATGCTTTTCGACATCAAAGCCTTCTCCCAATTCTTTCTGGATCGCCTTTTTCAAATTCCGTTTAACAAAATTCGGCCAGCGCATCGAAATTTGAAACACATAAATGGTGAGCAGAACATTTTTTAACCGCGTGATCGAATAGGCTATTTTTTCTGGTAGAACCTTACGAAGAAAATCGGCGAAACCATCCCGCGATGGTCGCGCTGCGATATAGGTCGGAGAGCGCTGCAACATGGTAATATGAGCCGCTTTTTCAGCCATCGCCGGAACCAGGGTCACAGCCGTGGCCCCGCTGCCAATCACCACGACGCGCTTGTTTGAATAATCATAATCCTCCGGCCAGAGCTGAGGGTGTATGATATCACCCTCAAAATCGTCCACCCCTTCAAAATCAGGCATATAGCCTTGGTCATAACGATAATAGCCCGAGCACATCATCAAGAAGCGGCAAACATAGCTTTCCTTATTGCCTGTATCGCCGTGTTCCACCTCGACCGTCCAACGGGCATCCTCTGAATTCCACTTGGCCAGAATGACGCGGCGCTTGAAGCGGATATGTTCACTGATCCCGTTTTGGTCAGCTGTGCTTTGGGCGTAATTTTTGATGTTCGGCCCGTCGGCAAAAACCGACCCGTCCGTCCAGGGGCGAAACGCATACCCGAATGTGTACATGTCGGAATCAGAGCGGATACCGGGATAGCGAAACAAATCCCACGTCCCACCAATTGCGTCGCGAGATTCCACGATCACATAACTTCGGTCCGGGCAGCGCTTTTGCAGATGGTACCCGGCCGCGATGCCAGAGATACCCGCCCCCACAATCAAAACATCGAAATGCTCTTGCGTCATATTTCCCCAATTGGTCAGATACTCATCTGGGCAGGAAGATTAGAGCAAGACTTTGAAATTGAAAGAGCAAACAATTAGCGACAATATATTGCGGGTTTAACTTGGAAACGAGCGGTCTCGATCAATCAATACCAACATCAACTCATAAGAAATTTCTTGCGAAAACAGCCAATCACACTTTGTAATTGATCCTGATGCCCATCACCCAAGTGGAAAATTCTCAATATCGAGAATCGTAGCATAAACATACCAATTGATTCTCTTTCAGTTTCTGATGTGAAGGATTGAAAGGTTAGAGGTTTTGGATTTATGAGCAAACAAAATACCACCCGGTCTATAGGGGCATTGGACTTTTCCCAAAACCTTGAAGAAACCGCAAAACTGTTTGCCAACACGCATGTCTTGGCCGTCCTCGTCACCATCGACGGCACAATCCAATATGTAAACGCTTGTTTTGAACGCTTTGTCGGCTTCAAGCTTGCCGACATCAAGGGCAAAAACTGGTTTGACCGTTTTCTTCCTATCAATGAGAGGGAGAAAAACCGGGATTTGTTCAGCAAAGCCTTCACAGGTGAACAAGCCTCAACAACAACAAATGCGATCACCACATGCAAGGGTGAAAGTCGGGTAGTAGAATGGACAGACAGTATCTTCGGAACCCTTGAAGGCGGGACCAAAGCCATCTTGGTCACCGGGACAAGCCTGTCCGACAAGCAAAAGCAAATCAACGAAATAAAGGTCGAACACGGTCGATTGGTCGAAGCACAACGTATTTCAAAAATGGGATATTGGGATCTGGATCTGAAAACCGGCGTCTTGAACTGGTCTGATCAGGTGTTCACCCTTTTCGAAATAGATCCTGACTTCTTTCCCGCGTCCTATGAGGCTTTTCTCTCAGCGGTTCACCCTGATGACACCCAATCCGTCAATGAGGCCTATACCAATTCGCTGGAAACCAAACTGCCATACCAGATCAGGCACAGGCTCTTAATGCCGGATGGGAGGATCAAATGGGTAGAAGAAAGATGCGAAACCATTTTTGACGAACAAGGAACGCCCTTGATGTCGAAAGGCACAGTTCAGGACATCACCGACACCGTAACTGCCAAACAAGATAAACGGCTAGCTGAAGACACACTTGCTTCCATCCTGAGCAGCTCACATGAAGCCATTATCGTGACCGATAAAGATCTGATTGTTGAAGTCTTCAATGACGGAGCTGAAAATATCTTTGGTTATTCAAGGGATGAAGTACTTGGCAAAAGCGCTGAAATATTTCTACCTATAAACGTCAAACCCAATCATAAAAAATTTGTCGAAACTTACAAAAAAAGCAATAAAATCAGCTTATTGCTCGATAGCCAGCGCGGAATCAAGGCGAGAAGAAAAAACGGAGAAGAATTTCCCGCAGAGATTTCTGTCTCGACAGTATCAACACATAGCGGCGATATTTTTTCAATTCTTATTCGTGACAATTCAAAGCTCAAAGCCCGAGAGGATTCCTTGAAAGCCGAAAGAGCACGGGCTCAGGCCGCCAACACCGCCAAGTCAAGATTTTTGGCAACGATGAGCCATGAAATCAGAACGCCCCTACACGGCATCCTTGGTGTCAATCAACTTCTTGGCCGGACCAAGCTGACCGATGAACAAAGAAGTTATCTGACGACGACAGAAAACTCTGGCGAGGTTCTTTTGTCTCTGATCGATAATTTACTCGATTTTTCCCGCATCGAATCTGGCCTGTTTGAATTGCAACCTGAAACAATCAACATCCTTAGCATTCTTCAGGATTTACTCAGCACCTTCCAAAAGTCGGCGTCTGATAAAGGGGTCCTGTTAAAGACAGAAATTGCCCCAGCTACACTCGATGATGCTGTCGTTGATCCTCTTCGCTTGAGGCAAATTCTGACCAATTTGATTGGAAACGCCTTGAAATTCACCTCTGAAGGGAGTGTCGCAATCAACGTCGCCATGCATGACAACAATCAATTCAGATTTGCTGTCATCGATAGTGGCATAGGTATCAGCAAAGAAGATCAGGGTAAAATATTCGACCGCTTTGCGCAAAGTGACGATTCCATACAACGCAAATATGGTGGCACTGGGCTAGGCTTATCCATTGTCAAAGAGCTGGTCACTCTTATGGGCGGACAGATCGGGGTTAAAAGTGAAATCGGTCAAGGAAGTGAGTTCTGGTTCACGCTTCCAATTATACAACCTGGCTTCACTCCGACAAGCAAGAGCGCCCCGGCAAGCGATGAAAAACTATTGATACGAGAAAATATCGGTGCGGGAAAAACGGCTTTGGTCGTCGATGATGAACAGGCCAACAGGTTGGTTTGCTCTTCCCTTCTCCAGGAGCTCGGTTTCAATATCATTGAGCATGATAACGGAAACGAGGCCATAAAAACGCTCGAAAATTCCGAAGTCGACATCGTCTTTATGGACCTTCACATGCCAGACTTATCCGGAAGCGATTGCATCCGCCAGATCCGTGAGGAAAAATCATCATTCAATGATATTCCAATAGCCATCATGACAGCTGATGTCAGCTCCACAGCCAGCAAGCTTGCCAGTGAGGTCGGGGCCAATCAGTTTTGCACTAAACCCTTTTCTCTGGAACAATTGGCCAATATCAGCGAAGGACTTCTGTCTCCGAACGAGTCCAAAAATACAATCCATGAACCTTTGCATATTGTTTTGATTGATGACGATCCTCTGGAAAACGAATTATTGAGCAGACTGATTGAAGACACCGACCATAAAATCACCCTGGATCATTTCACATCAACAAAAGACTTCTGCGATCAAGGCGTATTCACCCAGGAAAGCATCATCCTGTTGGATGGACATATTCCACCGATATCAAAACACGAAGAAAGCCTGATCATGCTGGCTGAGAGGGGCTGTAATGCAGAAATCTGCCTTCTCTCGTCAGACAGATATACCACGCGCCCTCATGTTGAAGGGATCAATATTATTGATGTCATCGACAAGCTGGATATCCAGTCAGAGCGATACTTCAACGGCTTCATTGAGAAAATGAACAGCCGTCGCATCAAGTCCTGATCCAAGGTAAAAAGCCGTTACGCCGCGACCTTTAATCGATCGACCAAAAGGCTGGTCACCTCGTGCGTAAATTACAAAAATTATCCCGAACCGATAATCGGTCCGGGATAATTTTACATTGATAGCGGATCGCCTCTTTAAAACCAATCAGGTTTAAAAATCCCATTGCATCCTGATTTGAGCGCCATCGGCTGAAATATCATTGCCACCGGTAAGCGAGCGTTCACCATCCACAATATTGGCCATAATGCGAAAACGCTTGTCGACATACCAATTGAGACCCAATGACCATGTCGTCAGCTCACCCGCTGCAACCTCATTGAGGTCCGAATGATCATAACGGGCAGCAACTTCCCAAGCTCCATGTCCGCCTTCAGAGACCGGCGAATTTGGACTGATACGGGTAAATGTTCCCGATGATGTCCGGTATGGCCGCGTTTCTCCAGTCAGGAACCAACCCGTATTGACAAACACGCTGTCAAACGTCGGATCATCCGTCGGACCGTCCACATTCATCGTCATATACTCGCCATGGACATAAAATGGCCCTGAGACTATGGCCGCTTCCACTTCCCACAGCATAGATGTATCCGCCTCTCCGAGCGGACGCCCGGGACGGAAATCCGCTGTCACAAGGCGCGGTGTCAAATGCGCCCCTGCCCGTGAGCGAACACGCGTGCCCGCCCCGCCATAGTCATAATGTCGAAACGATGCTCCCAAATGAACCAGCATATCGTCTGTATTGATTGGAACATATGTCAGACGCGCTGCCACAGCAGAACTGTCATCTAGCTCAACACTTTCGCTCAAATCACCAAAGCGGCCGCCATAAACACCCGCCTTGAAGGAATAATTGTCCCCCGAAGTGCTGACTGCCACACCCACCTGACGTCCCAGGCTGTAAAGGTAGGAGCCAGACCCTCTTTCCATAAATGTGGAATAGAGAGGGGCAGACAAAAACTCGATGGAGTTGGGCGTTTTCATATGCCCGACCTGAACATTGAAACCATCTGCCGCATAAGTCACATAAAGCGCCTTGGCTGAAATCGTTTCATTGAGAAAGCCAAATTCTGCAACGTATTTGAAAGAGCCAGAACGGCCCTGAAAACCTAAACGCGCATCGCGAATTTCGCTATCCTGAATCTCGGTTTCAACACCACCTTCAGTCCAGTCTAAATTGGCCGCATCAAGCAATAAACGGCCCCGAAGCTTGAACTCATCGCCAGTCGTCTCATTATTCCACCGCAAAAAACCGTCAGATTCCCAACCGCTTTGCTCTTGTCCTATAGCTGGGCTTGTAAGGAGAATGACGCTAGCCAGTACCGAAGAAACACTCACAAAATTCACATTTTTCATGCCACAATCTTTCCGAAGAACAGGGTTAATGGCAGTGTTAGAACACAAACACATTAAAAAGTTGCAAAACACAACAAAACGTCAATCTGGTATGAATTCCTCAGACAAAAAGAGTGCACATACCAAAGCAAAACGCACAGCTTATGAAATTTAGTATCACCATTTTCAGAAAAGAATGGTGCCCGGGGGCAGATTTGAACTGCCGACACACGGATTTTCAATCCGTTGCTCTACCAACTGAGCTACCCGGGCACCGGGTCTGATCACGGCCTGAGCCATAATCAAGAGCGCGGTTTATACGGCGCACAATTCAGCCTGTCCACGTCGCGGCGCGGTCAAAACCGATCAATTGCAGTTAAGACGATTATTCAGTGTTTTGATCACTGTGCGGGTTTTCTTCAGCCTGGTCTGCCGGCTCGCCTGCAATGGCATAGGAGCCATTGAACCATTTACCCAAGTCCAGGTCTGCGCACCGCTTTGAACAAAACGGTTTCCATTCAGCCTTCACAGCCTCTTTGCACATGGCACAATGTGGAACCGGTTTCTGGGTTTCATCCGCAGACATTACCTCAACTCCTCACATCGACTTGGTCGAAACGGAAACCTTCCTTGGCTTCCACCTCAAACCGGGAACCGATCCGGTCCGTCATCGCAGCATGCCAATCAATGCTCTGCGCATCCAGCCAATCTTTGACATCCGCGGGCACTTGCAAAGTCAAACGCTTGCCGCCACGGGCCCGACCTTCACCTTCCAAACGCCGCAGCGCCGTCATGGCGCGTGTCTCAACGGATAAGGCCCCGCGATTATCCAGCATCTGTTCAGCCAGGGAGCGCCCCCGCCTTTGCCGCGCCAACTCACCGACGCCAAATTGCGACAGGGCAGCCACATCCACTTTGGCCCTATCTTTCCGAAACGCCTGGCGCAAAGCCTGCTCGACAGCCTTCCTGTCCGGCTGGCCACGCATAGAGACAAAATCAATCGCCACAATACCGCCCAGCCCCCGCATTCGGACCTGCCGGGCCGATTCCTTGGCCGCTGACATGTTCAATGCTGCTGACAGTTTTGCGGCATCGCCCTGCCCCTTACGACCATCAGCATCAACATCAATCGTCGTCATGGCCCGGGTTTGTTCGATATAAAGAGAGCCCCCGCCGGGAATTTTCACTTCCGGCTCAAGCGCTTCATCGAAAGCCGCCTCCAGATCAAAATCGGTTTCATCGGCCCAGACTGCTTCTGCACCATTGAAGGCTTCAACCAGCCTTTGCGCCAATATTGGAGCGGGTTCCAGGCAAAGCGGAGCCTCTCCATCATCGATGTCGACCCGTGACAGATTGGGGCCTTTTTCAGCATGCGCTTCGCGTGAGATACGCACACCGATAGCGGCTCCTTCGTGCAGCCCCTTGGGGCGGCCGGCTTTTCCAAATGGCAAAAACCCGTCTTCACCAACGCCAATATCAACAAAGGCGCAATTCAGCGCTGGCTCAACCCGGCGCACGCGGCCACGGTAAATCTCACCTTCCAGAGCGCGTTGGCCTTGCTCACTCCAGCGATCCAGATGCAATTCAACCAACCGGCCGTTTTCTACCACTGCTGCGCGGGTTTCGCCGATATTTTCCTCAACCAGTATCTGACGGATCATTTTGAAGCCCCGCTCATGTGTGGATCATTTGCGCGATACCCCAGCCCTGTCAATAAATTGACGGTTTCATACAAGGGCAGGCCCACCACACCCGTGTAAGAGCCAATCAAGTTGACGATAAAGCAGGCTGCTCGCCCCTGAATGCCATACCCACCCGCTTTACCGCGCCATTCTCCGCAGGCGATATAGCTCTCTATTTCAGCTGGTGTGAGGCGTTTGAACTTGACCCGCGTTTCCACCAGTTTGGAAGCATACAAGCCATCCGGGCTTCGGGCCGCTATTCCGGTAAAAACCCGGTGGCTCCGCCCGGACATCAAATCCAGACAGCGGCGCGCCTCTTCTTCGGTTTCGGTTTTAGGCAATATTCTGCGGCCCACACCCACCACTGTGTCAGCCGCCAGGATGTAATTTCCCCCAGACTTGCACGCAGCAGCTTTTTCACAAGCAAGACGAAGCGCCAGCGGGCCAGGAAGCTCACCGTCGATTTCGCTCTCATCGATATTTGTAGGTTCGACCGTGTCTGGCTTCAAACCGGCTGTCGTCAACAGCTCAAGCCGGCGAGGCGACGCACTGGCAAGGGTTAATCCCGCTGCCATTACTCTATTTGAAGCGATAGGTAATCCGCCCTTTGGTCAGGTCATAGGGTGTCATTTCAACCAGGACTTTGTCCCCGGCCAGAACACGGATGCGGTTTTTGCGCATCTTGCCTGCGGTGTGGGCGATAATTTCGTGATCATTCTCAAGCTTCACACGGAAAGTGGCATTCGGAAGCAATTCCGAAACCTCTCCCTGAAACTCCAACAACTCTTCTTTAGCCATGCGGCTCCTCATTGGGACAATAGGTATCCAGTACGAATCAAGCCTCAAGCTTGGTTCAGCGCGCGCTATATAGGCGCTCTCGGTAGCAGAAGTCGAGGCTTCATGCGCTTTTTCGGGTGTTTTCCCACTCTATGATGTGCGCAGAGATGGATTCTCGCGTGTCTCTATAGGCCGCAATGCGTTGATCACGATTACCGCCGGTTTCACTGGGATCAGGAATTGGCCAGGTCAAAAACTCAGCCCCGGTGTCATTGGAATACTCAAGCGCCATCTGATTGGCGGCTGATGAAAGCGAAATGATCACATCGGGAAAAGGCTCGCCAATTCCTCGAAGGGCGGTAGGAGAAACCTTTGAAAGATCAAAATCTTTCTCCATCATCACCGCCACGGTAAAAGGGTCAACAAAGGCTGCCGGTATCACACCGCATGAGCGGGCATCTGCCATCTCGCCATATCGCAGACACCATAGAGCCTCCGCCATCGGGGAGCGGATCGCATTGCGACCACAGACAAATAGAACAGACGGCATGTTCAAGAGACAGCTCGTCTGTGCAAAGAGCAAATCAGGGTGAACAAACGTCGCGATGTATCAAAATCTACCTCGATTTTGCCCGACAATCTGTCCCGCAGCATCAATGAACCTTCATTATGGACACCGCGCCGTCCCATATCGATCGCTTCGATCTGGGCCAAAGGCGCATCGCGAACAGCTTCATAATAGCTCTCGCAAATCAGAAAATAATCTTTGACGATCCGCCGCAACGGCCCCAGCGCAAAAACAAAAGCATGGACCGGTTCATCATTTTCCAGACGCACATCAAAGATCAGCCGGTCGACTTCAATCGCCAATCGCAAGGCAAACGGCCCTTCAGCATCCCCATTCGGGCGAAAACTGTTTCCCTCAAGCAGGTCCGCTACGGCAACGCGGCGTTCGTGTTCGGAATTGACATCTCCCGGCCCCATGCCCGGAGCCTCCAGATCAATGCGTATAATCCTGTCCTTGCTCATACCTGACCTTCTGTGTGTTCAGGGCGATTTTTAACCGACCAAGGCTGGCTGATATCAGCCAGAACAATTTCAAGACATTCCGCCTCAAGGCGCAGCTCTCCCCCACCGGAAAAAACCAGAACGATCTCTCCGGCAGGCGCTTCGCCCGGCTCAAAGCTGATCGACAGCAAATTCACCACGGCATCATCTGCCCCTTGGCGAATATTCTGTGATTTAGCGGCTGTGATATTGGCAAATTGAACCCCGCAACGCACACGTCGCTTGGGTCCGCCCGTTTCCCAGCAATAACGATTGAAAGCGATGGTGAAACTTCGCAATTGGCTGGAAAATTCAAAATCCCCTAATTGGGCGACAGCATCCTGCAAAGCAGCAGAAACCGGCTCAAGGTCTTCAAGAGCCAGCGCCGTCAGGCGTAGCGGAACAGGTCCAGGGCTCAAATCCAGTCTCCGTCAGTCAGATCGGCGTTCGATCTTTGCGCCGCAATCGGCCAATTTGGCCTCAAGGCGCTCGAAACCCCGATCAAGGTGATAGACCCGATTGACCACGGTTTCACCCTCCGCGGCAAGCCCTGCAATGACAAGACTGACTGAAGCGCGCAAATCTGTTGCCATGACTTCAGCCCCGCGCAAACGATCTACACCGCGAACGATAGCCTCATTACCATGTACACTGATATCAGCGCCCAAACGGGCCAGCTCAGGCGCGTGCATGAAACGGTTTTCAAAAATGGTCTCGCGGATCACCGATGCGCCATCCGCCAGAGACATCAGAGCCATGAACTGGGCTTGGGTGTCAGTTGGGAAACCCGGGAAAGGCTGGGTTTCAATATCCACAGCCTTTAAACGGTCACCATTGCGCGTGATCCGAACCTCTTCATCGCCGGTTTCAACACCAACACCAGCCTCTATCAAGGAGCTCCAAAGTGCCTTGTTGTGCTCAGGTCGCACACCGGTCAATACAACATCACCGCCGGCTGCGGCAACGGCAATGGCGTAAGTGCCGGTCTCAATCCGATCCGGAACAACGTGATGCTGGATACCCTTCAACCGCGCCTGTCCCTGAATTTTGATTGTGCTGGTCCCAGCGCCTTCAACCAATGCGCCCATCGCCGTCAGGCACTCGCCCAAATCAGCCAGTTCCGGTTCCCGTGCGGCGTTTTCAATCACACTTTCCCCTTTGGCCAGGGAAGCTGCCAGCATGGCATGCTCGGTCGCCCCCACAGAGGCAAAAGGAAGATCTATTTCACCACCGACAAGTCCGCCCTTGGGCGCGGTCGCCTCCACATAACCTTCAGCCAGCTCAATTTGAGCCCCCAGCGCCTCCAGGGCTTTCAAATGAAGATCAACAGGGCGCGCTCCAATCGCACAGCCGCCGGGAAGAGAAACCCGGGCCTTGCCCTCTCGCGCCACCAATGGGCCCAGCACATTGAAGGTCGCCCGCATCTTACGAACCAGCTCATACGGCGCAAATGTCTCTGCAATCTTGCCAGCATGCAGCGTCATTTTGGCCCCAGGGCCCTCTTCAACAGCCACACCCAGTCGCGCCAGCAATTGAGCCATAAAACGCGAATCAGCCAATCTTGGCATATTGACTAGGGTTAAGGGCTCATCGGTTAAAAGCGCCGCTGCCATCAGTTTGAGCGCAGAGTTTTTTGCTCCGCTGATAGCAATGCGCCCGTTCAAACGGGCTCCGCCCTCAATAACAATCCGGTCCATGTTTACTCCTCGACGCGATAAAGCTGCATGCAGACGTGTGATACGGGCGGGATTATGACGGGTCTTGCGGTTTTTCAGTGTCAGGCAATTCAATCTCAGTTGCAGAGCGTGGAGCCTTGCGTCGCCTGAGATTTGACCGCAAGGCAGCGGCAAGCTTGTCCTCACGGCTTGTCGGGCCGGATTTGCCACGTGCCTTGGCTTTACTTGACCCTGAAGCCGTCGCTGTATTTTTCGGAGCATCACTCATGACATTTGTCATGTCGAATGCAGCGCCAGACGTCAAGACAGTCTTGGCGGCGCGGCAAGCTTGCGTTATATGCCCGGCTTCTGTTCGCATCATTGCGATCCGGCGCCGCTATAGCTCAGGGGTAGAGCGTTCCCTTGGTAAGGGAGAGGCCGACAGTTCAATTCTGTCTAGCGGCACCATTACCTTCATATTGTGATTGTCAGACCGGCACCCGGCGAAGACACAGACGGGTTCAATCCGGGTCTTTTTTATTCAACATGATCGTGGCTTCAGCAACGGTTCCATTGCCACTGTAACTGACATCAGAAAATGACATTCCGCGCGCAATGGCTATGCCGCGACCTCGGTAATCTGAACTAGCTTGATCCCCACTATAGCTGGCGTGATCAAACCCTTTGCCCTGATCCTGAATGGAAATGCTGATCATTCTTTCACTGCCGAAAAATGTGACTGAAACATAGCGGTCACGGTACTCCGGCAAGGCAAGGCGTCTTTCCACCTCTTCACGCCAACCGTCCTTAATCAGTAATTCCTGTTTCAATTTTGAATGAATGTCGAGATTTCCATGTTCGACAGCATTGACCAGCAATTCCATCAAACCAATAGCCACCAAATCTGAATCCGGACAAGCCAAGGCCAACATGATTGCCAAATTCCTGGCCTCATCAAGATTTTGATATATGAAAGTTCCGCTTTTGATCGTTCCTATTGCAGATGTTCTCTGGAATATCTCAGCCCTCAATTGAACGACTTGATCCCGATAATTTCGAGCAGCTCTAAGTACGGAATATAATGAATCAAGATTGATATCCGGTCTCAACACAAAATCGATGCCAGGCTTTTTTACCTTCTCGGCAGACAGAAGAATCGACTGCATTGCCACCGAAGCATTGATATTTGCTATTTGTAATCGATCCAAACTCGACTCATCGACAACCACAATCGAAACCGTGCTTCCCTCAGGTAAATCCGAACTTGTTACAATGTCGGAAGAAACACGTTCCGACAGAGCATTCGAAATTTGCTCCTTCAGCCTGGAGTTTTTCAAATTTAACCAAATACAGTCCCGAACTGGATTTGATATCGCCACTGAAGAATTCGCCACAACTTCGTATCCCTTTGTAAGAATAGAGATATATCGCAAATCCATTAACCGATAGTTTACTATGGTTTTTAATTGCAACTTGTTGTTTTTAATCCGTTTGACACCCTAAAAGCCGCGCTCTGGACCTGTCCTCATGTAGAAACTAGACTGACAGACGACACTGCAATCTATGCAGATATGACGGGGTTTGGGGTCATGATAAAATCGGATGGATTGCGCGCGTTTGGCGCTGTTCTTGTCTCTGTCTGTTTGGGTGCGGGGCTGGTTCATGCCGCCCCTCAGTTGAGAGAGGCTGGCTTTCTTCCCGCAGCGACTCTGACACCGGCAATATCAGAACCTCAGCAAGAACTCGTCTACGCCATCATCAATATGACGGAAGAGATGGATGCGCGTATGGCATGCCCCCTTGATCTGGGCCTTGCCCGCTCTCGGGTTGAGGCTGGATTGAAGGACAAGGCAGTCCATCCCGTTTACAGCCCCATTGCCCAAGGACCAGACGTCCTCACGCATGAGATATCGGCCCGGCTGAACACTGAAAAAAGTGAGTGTCTGTGGACAACTGTCACGCTCTATGCCGGAAGGCTGAACCAACCCCATCATGATTTGCCAGACATGGCTTATTCAAGCCTTGAAATGGCCAGCCGGAATGCCTCTGTCGGCAACGCTTATTAATCCTGTCATTGCCGATACATCCTTGAACGCGCTAAGCTGTTTGCCTCGATAACAATTTCGACTGGCCATGACTCATTTCCACCCTGAAACAGAAGCCCGTCGTGCAGGCGATCTTGTCGTCGGCGACGGTCATGTCCTGTATTGGGAACAATGCGGTTCTGCTGAAGGTCGGCCCCTTCTCTTCCTGCATGGGGGGCCAGGATCAGGCTGTTCACCGAAATATCGCCGCCTGTTTGATCCTCGTCATTTCAATGTCACTCTTTTTGATCAACGCGGGGCCGGTCGATCCACACCCCATTTGTCGCTTGAAAATAACACTATTGGTCATCTGATCGATGATATTGAAGCCCTTCGCCACAAGCTGGGCTTTGATCAATGGATTGTCTTTGGCCCGTCCTGGGGTTCAACGCTGGCCCTGGCCTATGCCGAGGCCTTTCCTGAACACGTCATGGCCGTTGTCGTCGAAGCAGTTTTTCTCGGCACCAAAACCGAACTCAATTGGTGGCATGACATACAAGGCGCGCCTCGCTTTTTCCCGGACGTTTGGCAGGATTTCATACATCCTGTTCCGCCAAAGCATCGCAAGTCACCCAAAACCATTCTCGACTGGTGCTACAGTGACATGTTGCGCGAGCAATCGGAAAAATTCGTCGATCTCAACCGCCTGTCTGATCCCAATACCAGCATCGGTGAATTACGAAAATCGACGCTTTACCGCTGGACGGAGTTTGAAGAACGTCTGTCCTATATGGAAAAGTCTGCTGAAGAAGCGCGAACAAGCCTTGCTGAACGTGGTCCGGCCTATGTCGCCGCACATTCCCTGATCGAAGCGCATTACTTTCGTCATGACTGCTTCCTGGAACCAGACCAGCTGATCAAACATGCCAGGCAATTGGGCAATACCCCCGTGCGCATCTTGCACTCTCGCTATGATATGATTTGTCCGCCGCAATCCGCCTTCCGTCTCGCCGAAGCCTGTCCGCATGCTAAATTCGAGATGATCACAATGAGCGGGCACGGCCTGACTGAACCCATGCAAGCTCTGCTCAACTCAGTGATGGAAGGCTTACGGATGGAATTGAGGGGATAGGTTTAACCCGCAAAAAATGCCCTCACGTGCCGTAGAAAACAGCACGCAAGGGTCTTTCGGAGAGAACTCTATTCGTCTTCGCCGTTACGTAGTGCTCCTTCATCTTCACCATTTTCAGGGGCTCTTTCAGCCTGTTCCATGAAGGGGAAGAAAGCGCGTGGTTCGGATAAAACCGGAAGATAGAAATCATACGGGATCATGGCGGGTTCACCCTCACCCAGATCAATCATCCGATTAAGCACTACGTGATAGGCAGGCTCCATAAAGCCTCGACCATCATCATACAAAACCAGATCGACTGCGGTCAGCCAGGCTCGCTCAGTGTCAGCTGCCATGGCCTGCACGGTTTCCAATGCCTGCTGCTGCATGTCCTGCGGATCAGCCATCAGGCGTTGGGAAATTTCCTGGCCTCGTCCAAAGTTCGGCCATTGATAGACCATACCGGCTAGGGAACCGCCCTCACCCAATTGGACGATGAGCCGCGTATCGCCTTCAACTGGCAAGCCGTCCATAACGCGTTCAAAGCGAACGCTCTTCAACTTCTCAAAAACAGTCGAGCCACCATTGCCATCGGGAATGGCCATATTGAGACCACCCAGATGCGCGACATTCATTTCGCGTGTATTCACATCCAGACCAAATTCCTGCAGGTGCCGCTGGGCCAATTCAGCCAATTCGGACTGTCTAGGCAAATCAGGCGTGCTGCTATCGTCACGCATCTTCATCAAGCCCGCATTAAAGAGAAAGTTTCCGGTCCGGCGGTCGTATTCAAAAACAGCCGACGGATCTTCTGAATTCCGCATGGACATCCGGGTTTGGTCCAGCCTTGCAACATCGTCTGTGTTGAAAGGCATCTCTGCTGATCCACCCATCCTCTCGGCCAGATCACGCATTCGGCTATCCAGATCACTGGGCGTTCGCCCAACACGGTAGGCCCGCAAAGCGCCTTCATAACGCCCGATCGTTTGAAGCAGTTCAATATTTTCGACGTTTGCGACGCGAATTTGTAATTCAACATCCCTGATCTGTTCAACAACACGCGGCTCAACGCGTTGAATTTCTCTTTCCACCTCTCGCTGGATAACCGGTCGACGGACCTGTTCCGGCTGAGGAATTGTTTGCGCCACAGCGCTTGGTGAAACCGAAGTGAAAAGAACACCAGCCGCCAAACCCGTCAGCAAAAGACGGGGCATTTCAGAATAAATTGAGCGTGTCATCACCGTCTCCCTTATCAATACTGATACCAGATACGCAGAGACGAATGAGACTCTGCAGGATCTGAAACAAAGCTGGAATATGTGTCGCCATCGGCCGAAGGATGCATCACCGCAGAGCCATGCTCATCGGAACGACCCCTGGCGTTGATCGCATCAAACCAACTCTGCCAGACGGCATGATTGGAATGAATACGTGAACCGAAATAATTGGTTATTTTCTGATCGGTCGATTGCCAGGAAAGCGTGTGAAATCCAACGGCTTGATGCAAGCCATCGAACACATCATCAGATTCACTGGTCCAATTGCTGTACCAATTGGATTCTTCTATCGGGCTTGGAACCACATAACAGGATTCAAAGGCAATAAATTCCGCATCCAGACTGCCATAACCGCGATCACCGCTTGAGCCCGCGGTTGTCAGGCTGATAGATCCGTCAATTCCGGCGATAAGCCATTTATTGCCATGTCCGGCAAAAATGGCGAAATCCATCGCATCAACACGGTTATCATTATTCCAAGACCATTGATGCTGGTAGGAGTAATAATACTGTTCATAGCTGAAATGTTTGAGAAAATTATAGACGACCGTGTCGTGGCCCTCATCGGTTGTGCCTGCGTAACCGCCTTCTTCGCGATCCGCGGCCATCGCGGGTACGCCTGCACTCATACTTACAACCAACGCTAACACTGTGCTTGTGATCGGTTTCATCACCGTCCCCTTTCCTGCACTGCTATCCGTGATTGCGTTAACCATAGAGCACTTGGAAAAAGACAGGCATGCGGCAGATCAGCCCACCGGGGCCACAGGCAGCAAGGCATGGATAGCAATCGCCACCGAACCGCCGGTAAAATTGCCGCCATTGGCGGTTAGCTCAATGGGCGTGTCGGCATAAAACGCTGTCGGTCCGATCACCCCCAAATTACTGGCCCCCAAGGATACCCCCAGCGAGCCGCCAAATTTGGAGACCTCACCCGATATCCCGCAGTCAAAACTCACAGCGCCAGTAATCACCTCTGTCGTCCTGACTGAGACACAAAACACAATGGACCGTGCCGGAATTTTTTCTGTCGAAACAACACTCGCCCCGCTTAGACCGGAGAGTGTTTGCTCAACCAGTATCGTTCGTGTCTGGGCTCCATTCGCCGTTTCTGCGATCACCCGATCAGCAATTTCCAGATACCAGATGGAGCCACTGAAAGTGACACTCTGGGCCTCATCTATGAGATATAATTGCCACCCTTCTCGGGGGATGATTTCAGTCCAGAAACCATCACGGAAAACTGCGATGGAATGAGCAGCCATCAAAGCCCAATCCGCCCCACTGGCCCCGTCCGGGATCAACCAGGCTTGCCCTTCACCGGGTGATGCAGGCTGAACCGTCACCGACCGGCTTTGCGCAATGGGCTGAACCAAGGCATCCAGTTTGAGCAGGCTTTCATTGACGGTGACATGCTTTTGCGCCTGGGCAGGCATAACAAGGCTAAGGCCCAGATTGGGGCTGGTATCCGACATTTTCAAACTCCTGAAGCTGCATGCAGTGTGCATCAGGCCAGGCCCTGTTGGACAAGCGCGCTGATTGTCCACGCTGACGCCGCCAACTTGACGTGCTAACCATCGCCGCCTTTCTCTTTCCCATCAGGACTGACGCACTTTCAGGACTTTGACACGATGACGGACACTATCCGCGCCCTTGCCGGGGATTTCCCCACCCTCCCCGTTTCCAACTGGACTGAATTGGCGACAAAAGCGCTGCGCGGTGCAGATTTTGACACCACATTGAACCGGACCACTTTGGACGGCATCAAGCGCGGCCCGGTCTTTTTCAATGCACCTGACTCAACTCAGGGCACAAACCAGAACTTGCGGGACGAACACCTGCCCTGGGGCATGCGACAAACCTTGCTGGAAGCCACACCGGAAAATGCCAATCAAGCCGCGCTGGATGATTTGATCGGCGGTGTTTCCGAGCTGGAATTGAGACTGGATGCCTCGGGCACATTCGGTTTGCCTGCTTGTGATATTGAAGCCATGGATGCCTGCCTCAAGGGCATTGATATGAGCCTTGCACCGATACACCTCGATGCCCTCAATCACGCCACCGATCATGCCGATATATTGATTGCCCTGTTTGCCCGCCGCCGTCTCGATGGTGAGGATTTGCGGGGCGGGCTCGGTCTGTCCCCGATTGAACTCACAGCCAGACAAGGCCGGATAATTACCGAAGACGAGTTGAAAATCACATCCAAGCTGGCCTTGTTATCCAACGCTGCCTTCCCGAAACTGAAAATCATGCGGGTCGATGCCGTCCTGGCCCATGAAGCCGGGGCCAGCGAAGCCGAAGAACTGGCCATGATGGCCGCATCCGGAACCGCCTATATGCGCCTTTTGATGGACGCCGGGCTGGAAGCCGATGCAGCCGCCCAAGCCATCGAATTTCGCCTCGGTGTCGATGCTGACATCCATCTGGGCCTCGCCAAGCTGCGCAGTGCCCGGCGCATCTGGGAGAAAATAGCCGCCAGTTTTGGCGCATCCAATAATGCCCAGATCATGTCATTACAGGCAGTCACCTCAACCCGGATGTTGAGCGTCAAGGATGCCTGGACCAATTTGATCCGGACCACATGCGCCGGATTTTCAGCCGCCGCCGGAGGCGCGGACACCCTCACCATCAAGCCATTGACCGAAGCCATGGGCCGTCCCACCGCCTTTGGCCGCCGCATCGCCCGAAATCTTCATATCCTGCTGGCTGAGGAAAGCCATTTGGGTCGCGTCACCGATCCAGCTGCAGGCAGTTATCTGCATGAAAACCTGACCGATCAGCTGGCTCAAAAAGCCTGGGCAATGTTCCAGGAGATTGAACGTCAGGGCGGCCTGTCCAAATCCATCGAAACCGGTTGGCTACAGGGCAAAATCGCAACATCGCGCAAAGCCCGCCTCAAAGCCATCGAGGACGGCAAAGAGATCATTCTCGGCGTCACCACCCATCCCGACAAAGACCCCAAAGCCGTGGACTGCGATAATCCATGGCCGGAAATATCCCCACCAGACGGCGCACTGTCCCCTGTCAGGCTGGCCGCCCAATTTGAGGGAGAAGACAAATGACCTCTTTCCCTGATTTCACCCAAATCGATCTTGGCGCACCCGCCCCACAAGCGCCCAAATCGGGCCAAAGCTGGACACCGGCTGAAGGCATTCCGATCAAGCCGGTTTACACATCAAAGCAGTCAGAGGGGATCGACTTTACCGCCACCCTGCCCGGCGCTGCCCCCTTTGGGCGCGGGCCCTATCCGACCATGTTTTTGCAACGCCCCTGGACGGTGCGCCAATATGCCGGTTTCTCGACCGCTGAAGAATCCAACGCCTTTTACCGCCGCAATCTGGAAGCCGGGCAAAAAGGTTTATCCGTCGCCTTCGATCTGGCCACACACCGCGGCTATGACAGTGATCATCCACGCGTGGCTGGCGATGTCGGCATGGCTGGTGTGGCGATAGACAGCATTTACGACATGCGCACGCTGTTTGACGGTATTCCGCTCGACAAGATGAGCGTCTCGATGACCATGAACGGGGCCGTCTTGCCCATTTTGGCGCTTTATATCGTTGCCGCAGAAGAACAGGGCGTCAAACCGGAACAATTATCCGGTACGATTCAAAACGACATCCTCAAAGAATTTATGGTGCGCAACACCTATATCTACCCGCCAACGCCGTCCATGCGGATCATATCGGACATCTTCGAATACACCTCGGCGCATATGCCGAAATACAATTCGATCTCCATTTCCGGCTATCACATGCAGGAAGCCGGTGCCCCGGCTGATCTGGAACTGGCCTATACCATCGCTGACGGGCTGGATTATATCGACACCGGGATCAAGGCCGGAATGGATGTCGATAGCTTCGCACCGCGCCTGTCTTTCTTCTTTGGTATCGGCATGAATGTATTCATGGAGATCGCCAAGCTGCGCGCCGCCCGCTTGATCTGGGCCAAGCTGGTCAAGGAACGCTTCAATCCGAAGAGCGATAAATCCATCTGTCTGCGCACCCATTGCCAGACATCCGGCTGGTCGCTGACCGCTCAAGACGTGTTCAACAATGTCGGTCGCACCACGCTGGAAGCCATTGCTGCCGTAGATGGCCACACCCAATCCCTGCACACCAATTCACTGGATGAAGCCCTGGCTCTGCCGACGGATTTTTCCGCCCGCATCGCCCGCAACACCCAGATACTGCTGCAAAGTGAAGCCCATCTCTGCGATGCCATCGATCCCTGGGGCGGTAGCCATTATATTGAACGCCTGACCCATGATCTCGCCGCCAAGGCGCTGGATCACATTGCCGAAATTGACCAATTGGGCGGTATGGCCAAAGCCATTGAAGCGGGCATTCCCAAGCTTCGCATTGAAGAGGCCGCCGCCCGCACGCAAGCGATGATCGATAGCGGTCAGCAAACCATTACCGGGGTCAATAAATTCCACCTCGATGAAGAAGAAGATGTTCCGGTCCTGAAGGTCGACAATTATCTGGTCCGCAAACAACAAATCGAAAAGCTTGAGCGCCTGCGCGCCAACCGCCATCCCGGTGACGTCGAACGCACACTTGAAGCCCTGAGTGAAGCCGCCGCATCCGGAAACGGCAATTTGCTTGATTTGGCGATTAAGGCGGCTCGCGCTCATGCCACGGTCGGGGAAATCTCCGATGCCATGGAAAGCGCCTTTGATCGCCATGTCGCCGAGCCCAAGGTCGTCACCGGTGTTTATGCCAAAACCGCAGGCAATGACGACACCGTCAAACGCGCCATCAAGGCCGCTGAAAATTTCCAGGCCCAAACCGGTCGCAAACCGAAAATCCTGATCGCCAAGCTTGGTCAGGATGGTCATGATCGCGGCCAGAAAGTCGTTGCCTCCGCCTATACCGATCTGGGCTGGGATGTGGTCACCGGCCCGCTTTTCCAGACACCAGAAGAAGCCGCCCGCCTTGCCAGCAAAGAAAATGTCCACGCCGCCGCAGCCTCATCCCTGGCCGCCGGGCATCTCACCCTTGTACCTGAGTTGCGTTCGGCCCTGCATGATCTGGGGCGCGATGACATCTTGATCATTGTCGGCGGTGTTATCCCGCCCGATGACGAACCGGTCCTGCGCCAGATGGGAGCCGCAGCCGTCTTCCCACCCGGCACTGTGATTGCCGAAAGTGCATTAGTGATGCTGGAACGGATGGGTGTTGAAGAGGCGGCGGGTTAACCCAACTTATCCAACACCCCGCAGAGCGCCATATAGTGATGTCACGGTCTGGGTGCGGCGTCGCGAAGCCATAAACAGATCGGGTGGCGCTGGAAGCGTAAGGGATCGACGGATCAACGAGCTTCCTTAATTGGCTTTTTCAAGTCTGGCTTCACTGGGTTGTGGATGGTCCCTTCGGATTAAACACTTCAATACCCCGCCTGCCCCGAGCGGACCATCCGCAATGCCCCATCCCTCCAGCTGAAACAGCGTGGAGATATTGGTGTATCCCACACATTACCCCTTTGATGTCTTGATGGAATGGGGCCGGAGCGTGAAGCCGCAGTCAAGGCGCATGCCCGCTACGCGGCGACGATAAGTCGGCCTTGACAGCGGCCCGTACCGCTCCGGCAAAATGCTTCCAAGACATGTAAGGAGAGGATTCAAAACCTTCCACTCTCCATATCAAAAACCCAGCGCTTGCGCTCTAACCTCCACCGTCGTTTACTGGCCCCGTCAGCAAATTGGTGGTTTCCATGAAAGTTTCCAAGCTCAGCCCGCTCCTGGCCCTTCTGGCAATGGGGGCGTGTGCGACCTCCAGCCCGACCTTGTATGCCCCGGCCTTTGGTGGCGGACATGGCTATTCTCATCAACAGATTGAAAATGATCGCTTTCGGGTGCGCTTTGATGCCGGACGGGACATGGATATCGACGAAGCCGAAGACATGGCCCTGTTGCGCGCCGCCCATATCACACTGGATGAAGGCGCAGACTGGTTTATCGTGGTATCGCGCGGGCGCGAAGGCAATGATCGTAATCCTGTCAGTGTTGGCGGCTCCGCCAGCCGCAGTATCGGCTCGCGCGGCTATTCCGGTTCATCAGTCGGCTTGGGTATCCGTTTTGACGCCAGTGCTGGTGAGAAAGCAGCGACGCTGGAAATCCTGATCCGCGAAGGCGAAATCGATGACAGTCCGGACGCCTATAATGCGCGCGACGTTATCGAGAACACGCGCACACCCTTCTGAAATAACTCAGCTCAGCTTTTTCGCCTGGCCAACCCAATCATCGCGCACAATCCGACCACGCGCATTCAAGATCTCATCCCATTTGGCGATATCAGCTTCTGACCAGTCGCCGATTTGGGCATAGCTGGCAACGCCCTTCGATTTCAGCGTCTCAGCGGCCTTGGGGCCGAGCCCCTTGATCACCTGCAGGTCATCATTGTCGATTTTCTTGGTGGACGTCTTGGTTGTGGCTTTCACGGCAGCCTTGGGCTTGGGGACCGATACCGGCGCAGGAGCAGCAACCGGTTCTGCCTCGAAAGGAGCCAATTGTGCTTCAGCCTCGCCCAAACGGCGTGCCAGGGCTTCATTCTCCCGGCGCAGCTTGGCCACTTCAGCCAAGGCATTATCGGCCTCGGCACTTCGCGCTTTGGCGCTCCATATTTGCCAACCCGCGAACAAACCACCCGCAAACGCGATCAACAGGAATAATCCCATCTGCCAGATCAACCAGAACATGCTCAGCCCTCATCCTGTGTTACCGCAAACGAGACAACCGTCATCAGGTCACTCGCCAGCGCGATGTCTATACGTGTTTCATCTGATCCGCCCGCAACAAGCAAGCCCCGAACCGCTTCTGCACGTTGTGCAGCCAATGCTTCATCACCGGGATCAACCCGAACAGATAAGACCAAGCGTGTATCCGCCGGGCATTCCCTGAAGATGGCCCCGACACGCCTCATGGCAATTTCTGAAAGCGGGTTGGGCATGGCTCCATTTTGATCAAAGCGTAATTCGTGACCGCCCTGGGCCGCCCGAACAACTGCATGGCACGCCAAGCCATCTTCAATACGAATAACCATCGGTGCGCCTGATGGCGTGATAACAGCAGACGCTTCAAAAGGCGTTGGCATGGTTGCCAGAGCCCCGGAAACCGATTGGGCAATTTGTGGATTGGCCGCATCACCGATCAAACCGCCCTGCTCGCCTGTCAAAATGATCGCGCCGCGGTCGAGACGCGCCAGCTGGCCCAATAACCGCTTGGCCGCATCTTCCCACTGCGGTGAACTTGCCCCGCCCGGGATCAAGGTCAAATCTGTTTCTGCACCCGCCGGAAAATTGGCGGAAGCAAAACCGGCAATTGAATCGCGCGCGCTGGCATCAGAAGCATCGCCCCGTATCGTTACACGGCCATTGAGCAAATCAGCGCGAAAGGCAAATCCGCGCTCAATCCGGGCAATACCGGTTTCATCAATCACGCGGGTAATACCACCAGCGACGACACCGCCCGACCAGGTCGAGTGAAGCACTGTGAAGATGGCATCATTGCGCTCCGTTATGCTGGGAGCAGCACCCGTTAATGTGGCAACCTGGCCCTCAAGTGACACCTGCGCCCAGTCATGTTCACGTTCTTCCAGGGCCAGAAGGGCATTGGCTTCCAGCCTGTCTTCCAAGTTTGGAATCGAAACAGGGCCAACAGCCATAAACAAGCCAGAGCCGACCAGCCAAACGATCAGTGAAATCAGTAACAGACGGCGGGCGCGTAATGTCATGGAAGGTCCGGGCACGTTTTACTCTCTATGCTCTGTTTGGTGTCAAAGTCATGCGTTCAAACATGACTTCACGGCGTCATTGCGGCAAGTCTGGCATCCCTCAGTTACAGATTGAAAATACTGATCTTGGCGGCACATACAAGAAGGGCCGGAGCGATTAACGCCCCGGCCCTCATTTGTGACTCAGTTGAGATCGACTAGCGACGTGCAGTCAGTGTCAAACCCCAAGTCCGTGGTGTGCCCAAGAAGGCATTGAATGAGCCCGGCTGGAACGGTCCGTCGAAACCAACCTGGATGTACTCTTCATCGGTCAGATTACGGCCCCAGAATTCCAAATCCCAGGATTCGTCTTCAGCACCGATACCGAAACGGCCATTGAAGACTGTATAGCCTTCCTGGACTTTTTCAGGATCAAGATCAGAACCTGTGTTCTGCTCGGACACATAGCGTCCATCCAGATGCGCCATCCATGTCATGCCTTCGCCAAACGAGGCTTCATAGGAAACCGAACCAGATGTGTACCATTCAGGTGCCAATGAGAAATTCTGGCCAGACAGACGATCCACATCAGCGGTGCCTGTTGGCGCGAACTCGTCATAAGTGGCGTCCGCATATGTGATACCGCCCTGCATGGTCAGACCAGGAATGGCTTCTGGTAACCAGAGCAATTCCATTTCGGCACCTTGTGAAGACGCACCATCGATAGATGTCACGAAGAAGGCGATGCCGTTGAATGTATTGAGCTGATATGTCTCAAAGACAGACTGGAACAGGTAGAAGTTGGCCAACAGTGTGTCATTCATCCACTCTGTTTTGAAACCAAGCTCGAAGCTGTCAACAATCTCTGGAGTAAACTGTGCAGGATACTGAGAATTTCCAGCCAGGATATCCGTGAAGTTTACAGCTGAAGAACCAGCTTGTGTGAAGCGGTCCAAGTTGAAACCACCAGCTTTATAGCCCCGAGTATATGTACCGTACATGAGGAAATCCTCATTGAAGCGGTGAGACAGGGACAGAAGGCCAGACATCTCGTTTTCTTCAAGAGATTGTGTGTTGTCGATCTGGCTGAACACATCCCGCGCAAATGGCAGACATGTGAAGGTACCAAACTGAGCTAAACCAGCAGGTGAAACACCGGTTGCACCGGAGAAACCAGCCAGAAGAGCTTGATTGGTTGGTGTCGAGAAGTCGAGGGCATCGCCAAAGACATGTTCCCAGACATCACAGGCTGGTGTGTTGCTGTCACCAAAGTCAAAGTTGGCTGTCTTTTCAGTGCTGGTGTGACGCAGACCGAAAGTCAGATCAGTCGCATCAGACAGACGCCACGTATTGTGTGTAAAGAAGCTGAGGCTTTCACCTTCTTGCGTGAAGGTATCCCCGACCGGGTTACCACCACCGAGCGGTGTGGCTGAACCAAATCCAAGACCGGTAAAGCCTGGAACAGGATTGCCAAGGAAGGCTGAGAAACCGGCCAAGCCGTTGGCCAAGTCGGAAACCAGTGTGGCTGACAAACCGCCTGAACCCAGCAGACCCAGATATGGTTCGAAATGGGCACCCATCTGGATTGAGTCCTGGCGAACCAGCAATTCGTCGGAATAATACATCCCGAACATCCAATCCATAGTGTCATTGGATCCGGAGAAACGCATTTCCAAAGTTGTGTTGTCGAAATCAAACGTATTGTTTGTAGCATCACGGAAGACAATGTCAGCACCCGTAAAGTCTGTGTCCTGACCTGAATTCAGACCATAAGACCGGTCTGAAAGAATTGCCGTGAAATTGACGCCGTCAAAATCCCAGTTCAACTGGCCCTGAACACCGCCATCAAAGATGTCCTGTTCGGTGCCACGGTTTGCCTGAATATTCCGGCTGAAGGGATCTTCAGAACCCGGCATTGGGCGGCTGCCCGGAACCAGAGCATTGAGGATCGGTGCTGTCGGACCGGAAAACAGGCTCGGCGCGCCACAGCAATTTTCTTCACGCTTGGTGTAATCACCCGCCAAAAGAAGGCTGACATCATCATTGAAATCGAGAAGAAGCTGACCACGGAATGTGTAGTAATCTTGATCTCCATCTTCGGTTTCCACACGAGGTCCACCGAAAGTGCCAACAGTCTGGTAGCCATCACGTTCACGAACAGCACCAAACACACGCAGAGCCATATTGTCGTCAATACCGCCTGTCATGCCACCGGAAACGCCCCAACCGGAAGCGTCGCCACCAACATAATCAAGGGCCACATGCGAGCTGATTTCATATTCAGGACGCTTGGTCACGACATTGATGATACCGGCCGTTGTATTGGCACCAAACAGTGTGCCCTGAGGTCCACGCAGGACTTCGATGCGCTCCAGCTCACCCAGATCGTTGAAGCCTACACCGTTACGGGCGCGTGGAACGCCGTCAATAACGATACCAACAGATGATTCCAGACCCGGATTGTCACCCACTGTACCAATGCCGCGAATACGCGCAGTGGTCACAAATTCGTTGGATGTGGATGTGACGTTCAAGCCTGGTGCAATGATCATCAAATCCTTGAGATCACGAACGCCGGCATTGTGCAGCAATTCTTCATTATAAGCCGTCACAGCAACAGGAACATCCTGGATGCCCTGTTCGCGCTTTTGCGCGGTCACTGTAATAACGTCGACTGAACGACTTTCCTGAGCAGCAGCCTGCCCCGATGTGATTGCAACTGCCGAAGCCGCCGCAAGCAATAGACTGCGTGAAGTGAATGACATGTGTTAACTCCCTACCGTGCGCCAAAAGCATTTTTCTGCCTGGCTGGTTTGTTTGAACGCTTGGCGCGTCTGCGAGCCAACTTGCAAAAAATATTCCAGAATATGAAGTCCCCAGAGACACTTTGCCCCGCGATTATGGCCATCTCTGCGGGTAAAAGAGCTGAATGTTACAGAGGTGTTGCAGGATCAACACAGGATTAAGTGCATAAATTAGAAACTGGCCAGAGGGGCAAAAAAAGGTTCAGATGGCCTGACAATCACTTATGGAGAAAACCGTGTTCAAATATGCATCATTGATTTCTGCTTTTTGCATAACCGGTTCAGCCTTGGGGCAAGACCTACCACCGCTCCAGCCGGTCGATATTTTCTCCCTCGAAGCAGCCTCCGATCCGCGGATATCATCCAATGGTCGTCATATCGCTTATGTCAGGCGTTCCAATGACATAGCCGTCGACCAAACCCGACAAGCCATCTGGATGATTGATAGTGACGGCGACAATCATTTGCCCATCGCCACAGGGGAAAACAATGCCTCTTCCCCGCGCTGGTCCCCCAGCGGGGATCGACTGGCCTATGTGATGTCCGGTGAGGGTTATGCCTCCATCCGCGTTTACTGGATGTCGGATGGCCGCGATGCTGAAATCGCCCGTGTTCATGGCGGCACATCCGGGCTGTCCTGGTCCCCCGATGGGAGCCAGCTGGCCTTTGCCGGCTTCATACCTCAGCCTGGAACGCCTTCTGCTGCCCTGCCCCCGCGTCCGCCCAATGCCGAATGGGCAACAGGCACGCAAGTCGAGGACAGATTGTTTTTCCGCATTGATGGTGTCGGCGCGCTTCCTGTTGGCGCACAACAACTTTTCATGCTCGATGCACAAGGTGGAACGCCGGTTCTGCTAACCCATGATTCCCAAGGAGCCAGCGGCGATTTTGCCTGGACAGCGGATGGAAGCGGGATTGTCTTTTCTGCCGACCGCAGAGAGGATTCAGACACAGCCGCGCCGGACAATGAAATTCATCATCTTGATATTGCCAGTGCCAATATCACTCAGCTGACAGACAGATACGGCCCCGACAACAATCCCCGCCCGTCGCCGGATGGCGAGCTGATGGCTTATATCGGCTATGATGATCAGCGCATGGGTTATCACAATAACCTGCTCTATATTGCCAATGCGGACGGCAGCGAACCGCGCGCCCTGACAAATAATCTGGATCGCTCGGTCTCAAACCCCGTCTGGGCCGCCAATGGCCGCTCCGTCTATGTTCAATACGATGATTTCGGCCAAACCAAAATCGCCCAAATTCAACTTGATGGCCAAATGGATGATGTAGTCAGCGGTCTGGGCGGCTCAACATTTGGGCGGCCTTATACCGGTGGCCAATACAGCATTTCCCGCGGTGGCCGGATCGCCACAATTGTTTCAACACCGACCCGCCCGGCAGAAATCGCATCCGGGACCAGACGCTCTGGTCTGGAAACCCTGACGAGCCTCAATGAAGACATTCTGGAAAACAGATACATGTCAGAGGCTGAAGAAATCCGTTGGGCCTCCCCGCATGACGGTCAGGAAATTCAAGGCTGGGTGCTCTACCCCCCCGGCTTTACAGAAGAGGGCCATTACCCCCTGATTTTGGAAATTCATGGCGGACCGTTTACCGCTTATGGTCCTGTCTTCTCAGCGGAACTTCAGCTGATGGCCGCGGCGGGCTATGTCGTGGTTTACACAAACCCGCGGGGCTCAACGAGCTATGGCTATGATTTTGCCAATCTCATCCACCATGATTATCCCGGAAATGATTATGATGATTTGATGGGTGCTGTTGATACAGTTATTGAGCGCGGCTTTATTGATACCGACCGCCTGTTTGTCACCGGCGGCTCAGGCGGCGGCGTGCTCACAGCCTGGATTATCGGCAATACGGATCGTTTTGCTGCCGCAGCCGTGGTCAAGCCCGTGATCAATTGGTCGAGCTTTGTGCTTCATTCAGACCTGCCACAGTTTTTCTATCGCTACTGGTTTGCCAGTGCGCCTTGGGAAGACCCGCAGGAATATTGGAGGCGTTCGCCCTTGTCACTGGTTGGTAATGTGACCACACCAACATTGATGATGGTGGGTGGTGCAGATGTACGCACACCGCGTTCGGAAACAGAGCAATATTATTCAGCCCTGAGATTGAATGATGTTCCGTCGCGTTTCGTGGTCATCCCGGATTCATTCCACGGTATTTCCAACTCCCGGCCCAGCCGTCTTTTGGGCAAGGTGGCAGAAATTCTGCGCTGGTTTGAAGATTACGACCCAACCACCCAGACAAATGTGATCGAAACACCTGTCGAGATTTCGCAATGAGCAAAATCACACTGGCCGCCATTCAGGCCGCCCCGGTTTATTTTGACAAGAAAGCCTCGCTTGAAAAAGCCTGTGGCTTGATAGCCGATGCCGGAAAAAAAGGGGCCGACATCGCCGCTTTCGGTGAAACTTGGCTGCCCGGCTACCCCTTCTTCATCGAAGCTCCTCTGGGCGATTTATGGTGGGAAGCCGCAGCCCTTTATCTGGAAAACGCCATCACCCTGCCCGGCCCGGAAATCGATCAGCTCTGCAAAGCAGCCAAACAAGCGGGTCTCGATATCGTCATCGGTATTGCCGAGCTGGACAAGGCGACCAAGGGAAGCGTCTATGCGTCCCTCGTCTTCATCAGCCGTGAAGGCAAGGTGCTGGGGCGTCACAGAAAGCTCAAACCCACCCACCATGAGCGCTCGGTCTGGGCGG
>Ga0316207_10001233_pt1 | contig 32682 bp, 30 predicted proteins | sample 6weekpyrite_MG_FD_204943 | JGI IMG/M metagenome (GOLD analysis project Ga0316207, IMG submission 204943) | Microbial mat bacterial communities from mineral coupon in-situ incubated in ocean water Damariscotta River, Maine, United States -... | ecosystem: Environmental > Aquatic > Marine >...
AAAACGTTTTCAGCTGCGTTTTCTAAGATAAAGGGAAACCTTAAGGGATCGGGTAAAAGCTTATTAGGTTATGTAATTATTGAGGAATTTCTAATCAGGAAAATACTAAATTGGTAGCGGGGGCTGGTTGCCAACTCCATCTACTCTGTATTTCTAAAGATATTACATCACCAAATCCTACACCAATCTCAGAATTATTGTCGAACACTGAAGGTAAACCGGAACATAACAATCAGAATTCTTTAGGCTTTTTAGCGGAGGGCGAACAACATGGCTAATAACCGCTCTTCCGACTCTAAAAAATACCCTGCACCGTTTTCACTACGCCTTAACTCAGATGAACGGGAAGAGCTAAAGCGTCTTGCCGATGGTATTCCTATGGGACAGTTTATTAAAGATGCCATCTTTAATAAAAAGGTACGACCAAACTACCGAAGGTCTCGACCAGCTATTCGCGATCATAAACTTCTGGCGCAAATATTAGGAATGTTAGGAAAATCACGCATTCCGAGTAACATTAATCAGCTTGCAAAAGCTGCTAATTCAGGCTCTCTCCCAGTCAATGAAGAAGTCCTAAAATCACTATTCGAAGCTGTCCGTGCTATCGAATGGATGCGAAAAAGTCTGATAGAAGGTATGGGATTAAAAGCTCAGGGCTCTGCTAAACCAAAGAATGATCAACATGATTCTTAAAGGCAGCCAACGAGCTGGAGGCAGACAAATGGCTTTACACCTTATGAATGGAGATCAAAATGAGCATGTCACTGTCCACCAGGTCAAAGGTTTTGTAGCCAGTGACGTATTTGGTGCTTTGAATGAAGCTTATGCGCTTTCTAAGGGTACTCAATGCAAACAATTTATGTATTCACTGAGCCTCAATCCACCTCAGGATAAAATAGTACCTATTGAAATATTTGAAAACACGCTTCAACGTATTGAGCAACGGCTGGGCCTTGAAGGCCAGCCGCGTGTGGTGGTCTTCCATGAAAAAGAAGGCCGCCGCCACGCGCATTGTGTCTGGTCACGGATTGATACCGACAACATGAAAGCGATTAACATCTCACACCCCAAGCTGAAACTAACAACAATAGCAAAACAGCTATATCTGGAAAATGGGTGGAAAATGCCCGAGGGATTTATTGATAAATCCCAGAAAAATCCACTTAACTACACCAGGGCTGAATGGCAACAGGCTGCCCGAGCTGGTAAAAACCCAAAAGCTATCAAAGCGACATTACAAGAATGTTGGGCGGCCAGTGATAATAAAAAAGCTTTCGAACATATCCTGGAGGAACGTGGCTACTACCTGGCAAAGGGGGACCGACGTGGTTTTGTCGTTGTTGATATTCAAGGAGAAGTTTACTCCCTGCCCCGCCAGCTTGGCCTTAAAAAGAAAGAGATTGAACAGCGCTTGGGAAAAGCGGAAACGCTGCTACCTGTTTCAGAAGTCAAGTCCACGATTACAGGCCGCCTCTCCAAACTCTTTAAAAGCTATTCAGATGAACTCAAGCTCATCCAGCAAAAAGAGAAGAAACCTCTTCTACAGACAAAACGAGCGATGACACACCAACATCGAATGGACCGTGCAGCACAAAAAGCCTATCACGAAAAACGCTGGCAAGCCGAAGAACTAAAACGCTCCAGCAAAATACGGCGAGGATTTAAAGGTCTTTGGGATAAGCTCAACGGTAAATACTGGAAAACCCGCAAACAAAATGAGCAAGAAGCTGGAGCAAATTTTTTGCGTGATCGAAAAGAAAAAGAAGACTTAATTGCCAAACAGCTTGCTCAACGCCAAGAGTTACAAAAGCAACTAATTTTTATCCGCGAAAAACATGAAAAGGAATGGCACAATTTGTTAAGTAGCACTGCCAGCTCCCTAAAATCTAAATATAAAGCGTCTAATGAGAAAAATACTCAACAAACAAAATCGCTATCACACCAAATTCCAGATAGAAATGGTCCCGAGCCAGAAATGTGATTGATATGTCAAAAATCTAAAAGCCAATGAATTAATAAAACTAACTTTTGCAAGATTTTGAATCCATCGCTGTGCGAACAGCTTCTTTTTCACCTCTTACATTAGCGAGTTCCGAGGCTTCCATACCGTCCCCTTGTCCATATCCCCACCAAAATGCTTGAGTTTGACTAGATTTAATTCTTTGTTCTTGAGCGATAATGAGCTGATTTTCACGCCGTGCTAATGAGTCAACTTCAGCGGCTAAACGAGAACAATCATAGTTCTCATAATGAAGTCCAGATGTGTAAGCACCTGTAATTTGTGAAGTAGGCGTTGGCATATTTGTACAACCTGCCAAACAGATAAGAGAAATTGCAGATATTGCCCCTGATTTAATGAATTTCATGATCTTTCCTTATTATTCTAGTGTCTTATACGCTTAGCACTACCCAAGATAGAGATCAAGTTACATCAAGATTTTCAGCAATTTTTTAAACATCATACCAATTCAAAATTCAGCTAATATAAAAATGCCAATTCTATGCAAAATTAACCGCTCGCCGGATATCAGCGAGCGGCGATTTCTTAGTGGTTCCAAAATATATGAACCTCTTCATATCCCGTTTCTATAGTGAAAAAATCACCGCTCAACTCCATGTCTCGCCCCATCTTTTCGTAGTCGATGTAAAAAGATAGGTTTTCCGGGATCTGTGTCGTTTCTTCTGTTAATTCTTCTGCATAATCAGCTAAAGATTTATAACAACCACTATAACTCTCTTCTGCGGCCTTTCTGGATTCTTCAAGATCACCGCCAAAGTTACTTAACAGTTCAGCGCCTATTTCTGGGTACTCTTCAATGAAACATGCTATTTCATGGGCTGTTTTTATCCCTTCATATTCACCAAGAGGATAACCGCCAAAACCTTCATAATCATGAATAGCATATTCTTCGGCGAAACCTTCTGGACTATCTGCCAACATTTGATTGATTTGTTCTTGAATATCATCAAGATCATCTGTCGCATTGATCCATACGCCATGAAGTTTACCTGCGTTATAAGCGGCCAGGTCTGCAACGTAAATTCTGATTTCTTCACACATAGTCTTTTCCTTTCAATTCGGCTTTTAGGTTCCTGAAAGCGCTAAGCGCGCTGCCATGAACCCTTGCCGACTAGGGCGACTAAGGCGGTTGTGAAAAAATCCAGAAAAATTGCGGAGGGTCTATTCAGCAAAGCGCCAAATGGAAACCGTCATTTTCCTTGATTTTGAGGGGACAAGATCCCTCCCCTTTTACATCTCTTTATTTACTGGCGATCAGCCAGTCCCAAATTTTCCTTACCAATATTTTCTCAATAGGCGTGTTGTTTGCCGCCGACAAGTAGAGCCGTTTCCTATGTGCATGTGAATCCGGGAGCCAGAAAGGCTCTGATTGTCGGGGCCTCCATAACACCGGAGGAAACAATGAAACTGGTAACACGATTTGAACTGGCAGCTCGCAGCATTGAAGAGCTGTATAGTCTTCACAGAGAAATCTTCAACCTACTTGTGCAAACCAAACCTGAAACATCAGGACGCAGAAATGCTTTGGCTTCACTTAATAATATTCAGAAGGAAATCAATTCAAGGGCAGAAGGCCCTTGAAAACTGTTATGGTTTTGAAGATGAGTTTTAGCCAACTACGGACATTCATATTAACTTAGCTTCGTTGCATCAATTAGCAATCGTTTCAACTAACCTTTTGGCGTACTCGACAGCCGGCACTCTTACCCATTCATCATTTACTATTACTGTAAAAAATATTGAATAAGCAGCTATTGATAACATTAATCCAATTTCGATTTGAGTTAGTTCAATACTGGTTAAAAAAAACAAACACAAAGCGACAACGCCACTAAGGCCATACCAATATTTCATGCCAAATACGTTTCTTCTAAATCCGTAGTTGATAAGTTCAGAGAAAAGTAAGTCATACTTTTTTGTGTCTCTCGCATTAGTACGGAGATGATCTGACCAAGAACGATAAACTTCATCAACCTTGTCCGGCTCATTTTTTTCATCTTCAATTAGTGGTGCAGCTATTCCAGTTAAACTAGCCAATTTATTATGAAGCTTTTCTTTTGCAGGCTTTGGAATAACTATATCCGAATACCTAAATATACTTATGGATGGCATCCCTCCCCACGACTCGTACAACTTGGGCTCTAGCTTTTTACCTAAATCTCTAGAGACATGTGCTAGTAAATGTAAACCGCCGAATGCAACAATTAATGCCATCAATCCAGTTAAACTTGAATATAATTCCGGATAATTAAAAGAGATCGAAACAACCAACGGTAAAAGGACGAGCAAGGCTGGATAAACTCGTGCTTTTCGCTCATATGAATCAAAGTATTTATTTAAATCAATCATCTTATTTACTCTACGCCTGCCTTAAGAATTTACCATAGAAGCCAAGCTGTTAATTGTAGCCTTTGGTATGATATTTTGAACATACCAACCAAAGCCATCTTTATAAAAAGTAAACGAATTTTGATCTCTGGCATATTCCTCGTTTGTGACATAAAGCCCCATATCATTATCACAATCCACCACCATGGAGCCCGCCATGTTATTTGTAATGTAAGGCAGACCTCGATTGCGCCATGCCGAATAAGCCAGGTCTTTTGAGGGAGCATTGCCAAAGAAAGTCATTTTTGGATTTAACACATCCAAAAACTCGTAAGTACGTCCAGATTTACGCCCATGATGGGGAGCTATAAGGAGATCAATATCCGTAACCAAATATTTATGTTCAGACAAAATATGTTCCCATGTTTTTTCATGCGAATCTCCAGCTAGCAGTATTTTTCCTGATGGGCTCCAATACATAAAAACATATGATGCATCATTGTAGTCATCAGACTTAATAGCAGCCTCAATCAGTTCGGGAGTTGGCGACAATGTAAAAAATGCATCACCAGGAGGTTCTCCATCCCAGTTTCGTCTCCTATAGGTCCCATCATCACCAGAATATATCCTTAAGCATTTTGGATCTGTATCTGTCGGATTATCACGCAGCTTTTTATATAGGCTCCAGTCAATCTCTCTATAGGGTGAACCTTCCCAGCCATTTTCCATCTTCTTTTTGTTTTTTGTATCGTAGTAGTTCGTAGGTACACAATACTCGAATAAATCGGCGAGGCCGTCCATATGATCCATGTCAGGGTGAGTGATTGCTAAGCGAAAAATGTTATTGATACCCATTTTTTGCATATAGGTGATTGGATTTTCGGGATACTTTTTCTGGCCATAGTTCTTTCGAGCGCCAGTTTGTTGAGATAATAGTGCTGACTCCTGCTCTAACACCAGGCGTTCCCAGCTTGAAATTTGAACCTCATTTTCAGGCAATCGTGCATTACAAACGTCGATAACAGACACATGTCCAGAGTTATGCTCAATGATGGAGCAATCACCGTTCTTTACATTAAGAAAATGAAATTTGGCCATGTTACTTCTCCTTCCGAACACCCTTGAAGGGCTTTTTATCTGATGTTTTCACATCCATAAATCGCCCCGTTTCTGTATCACGTTTGACGTAGTGACCAGATGGGGTTTTGGTTTGGGAGCGGCCTTTTACTGCTCCGTTGCGATGCCCGTCTCCGGTGGGTAGATTTGTAGCCATTTGAACTCCATTCTGCTTAAGTTAATCTGTTTTACCAGATACCGTAAAAAATGCCGCATATGCGACATTAATTAAATTACCAGTCTATTCTGCTTAATGCAAGCAGATTTATCAGATTTTTCTGATTGAAGTGAAAATGAACTCCATACCTCCACTCTCAGCGACTTGCTTAGAGCCTAAAACCAAGCCCAACGACAGGAGTTTCTTCAACTTAGCGCTTGCATTTTGTGCAGTAATATCAAAAGCTTGAGAAACTTTTGCGGTGGTGACGCTCTTATGTTTCATCACAAAATCCAACAACTCCTTAGCCCCTGCATTTATCTCGTTACCTATGAGGCGGTAGTTGTCGTTTTCATAAACAATCATGGTTTGGCCTTTGGCTTTTGCAGCATAGTCCCAGTTATCCATGAGGTCTCTAGAGACAAAGCCTTCAAGAAAAAAACCCTTTTCTCCGTTGCGAGATTTTGCAAGAGAGATGACGCTCTCTCTAGGGAAAGATGCATCTGTTCTAGTCACACCTTCAAGAGATATCCCAATGACATTTTTGTCGGGGTGTTTGTCTAATTCAGCAAGGAGCTTTTGGTAAACCTGCCTGCCTTCATCGTTACCAAAAGCAGTTGATTCGCCAATCAGGTCATGAAGCTTGAGTATAAAGTTCTGTTCCATCTGCTTAATTTAATCTGAAATAACGGGATTAGTCAACAAAGAAGTCGAAACAGAGGTGCGTGCCGTGAATAGTAGCAAGGTTTGTATGAGTATCGATTTTTACTAACTCGCCATTTTTGTAGACCAAATCCAACGCAAAGTCTTTCTGTCTCACTGACAGCTTAGCGTCAAACTTTATCGCTTGCTCTCGGCTACTTTTGAAACCCAATCCACGGCCAGCACCAAAGCGACTGATTTCTCCTTTGGTTATTACTGCCGTTACGATCTTGATGTCGTAGTCATCTTGGTTGCTATGTCGAAAAAGGCTTGGGTGGTGCGCTTCAATGGATGGCTTGAGTGTTGTGGCAATCCCCAAGCCACTATCTGACACAACAGTCTGAATATGATGCCGTCTACCTCCATATTTTTGTAATGCGGCAAATCCTTTTAGTCTCGATTCACTATGATCCTTAATGTTATTAATCAATTCACCAAAAACTGTAGAAGCCGCCCCTTCATAAGTGTCACTCGCTTGAGCAACAAAACGATCAACCAGTTGATTTATGAGGATCTTGTTTGACTGCGCAGGATCAACAGAACCAAATTCTACAACAGCATCGCTATTTCCTTTGTATATGTCTGCCCTTGAAATTGACGGGCGATTAGGAAGTACTTCAACTCGCTCATCCAAATGTTTCAAAATACCAATACGGTCAAAGTACCTAAGTGTTGATACACAATCGCTAAAATCGATTTTCACGCTTTTGCCAAAGTCTGCCAATTGATTGCACAGAGCAAGCAACCTTGATGCAGCATCTAACAAAACACAGCACTTCTCCGGCACAATAAATTCTATAGACTCAGCATCTGAATCCAAGGGCGACCCTTGGGCAAGTAAAGATTCCTCGAACGAAGTGCAGCTCACCCATTCGTTTTGCGGAAGCTCAATTCGTAAATGGGATGGTCGTGCAAGTGACCAGCAATAGTTTTCATCACGAACGAATATTTCATCATTTGCGTAAAGAATTGGATTTATTGCTTTCTTATCCACGCCTAAGCGTTTAGCAATATCCTTTGCCTTAACATTCGGTGTCTCTTTTAATATCTCTTCGATCTCTTGCCGCATAGCTGCGCACTTAAGCCTTTACTATAAGCCTGAACAAACGCTCAATATATCGGCTTTTGTCTTCCTTCTGAAAAAGCACATGGTGATTTTCAAACTTTTGTTCTTCAGAAGTTCCTACACTCCACCAATTAATTTCACGCTGATATGTATTAGAGATAATGAAGGACTCCAATATCACTTCGGGATCTCCAAGCCGTGTTTCAATCTCTTTTATCGTTTTATGAAAACGAATTTTGAAGTCGTCGAATCCATGTATACGCGACAAACCTTTCGGGTCAATAAAACAAACAAACTGCTTATCGCCAACAATCAACCAAAGAATAAAATCGGGATAAAAATTTCCAGCCTCGAAGAAACCAACACCTTTTCCTTTGCTCTGGTTTCTTAACAAATAAAGCTCTTTGCCTGAGAAGAATTCTTGGTTACCTGAAAAGTAGGCCTTCAAATCCTCAACAAAATCACGCTCACCTTCATTAAGGGGAACAGGGGCAAGTTTAACCACCTCATTGTTCTTGAAGTAGATTAATGGCTGATATAGGTGCTTGGAAAAGTCGAAGGCTTTTAAGTTGCCGAATGACCACGCATCGCGGAAGGTTTTATTTTCCAACTGTTCTTTTAGTTCATTGAGCTTGCTTACCCAATCATCGGCATTGCGGTCAATGGTGGCCTTGTATTGATCAACAAAATTATCGTCGGTCTCTTTCACCTCGTAATATTCCAGGTGCGGCCCTTCGTATGCCTGCTTTTGGAAATTGTAGTAACGCTCTGCATATTTCTTGATGAGCGCCACGGAAATCTCTTGCCACATGCGCACACGCTCAAAATTGGTGACTTCCAGTAAATCAGCCGGAATTAGCAAGCGATACCAGCTAGGATCTTCCAGCAATGTTTTGATCTTATGGCGATCCAGTTGCAGGTTGTACCAGGCTTTTTCATTTTTATACTGGGCCAGTTCAAAGTAGATAGCGTTGTAATCGATAAAGGCCAGGTGTTTAAGCTCCAAGAAACCTTCATGCAGGCTTTCATCCAAAGCTACGGCGGCTTGCACAACCGAACGCTTGGCCTGAATACGCGGATACCAGTTGAGAGTCACCCGCCCTTTCATCTCCGCAGGCTGCTCTTCAAGATAGGGCTTTTGTGCCCGCTTAAAGGGAATGATGTCTTCTTTCAAACGGATCAGTTTAAGATCAGAGCGGCTGAGGCGTTTGATCACTGGCAAGGTTATCACCTCGGTAGTCTCTTCGCCAACGCCTTCTTCTTCCAGGTACTCTTCAAACTCTTTCATGTAGTCAGAGCGGATACCAAACACATTGAGTGTCTCCAATGTAGGCAAATGCTCTGGATGTTTGATACCGGGAATATGGTTACTACGCTTTAGCGTGAATTCAAAACCCCGCAACCGCACACCACGACCAAAGAGCTGGATAATCTCAGAACCTTCCGATCGTCCAACATTCATCAAGCCCATGGTGCTTACCCGCCATGAGCTCCAGCCTTCAGTGAACTTTTTCGCGCCGACCAGTAAATTAATGGATGATTTAGGCTTGTTGATACCCTGGAACAGAGAACTAGAGAAGCTTTGATCGGTCACCACGGTATTGGAAATCTTCGCCTCTTCGCATAGGTTAATCAGCTTGGCAGCATCACCCACATTAATAACCCCAAACCAATCGCTCTCACCTACGCGCAGGCCAATCTCACCGCCACTACCTTTTAGGTGAACCACATGCAACATGCCACTGACTTCAGAGTTAAACACCGTTTTCAGTACATCGTTAAAGGCAATAGTCGCTTGATCGGCCTGCCACTGGTTTTGCAAATAAGTAAACGCCCCGGCAAAGATGGGCTTGCCACTGGCATCACGCAAATCGTCCTGTTGATTGAGAAACAACTCAATAAAGTGTGCAGACTCTCCGCCCTTATTCGCTACAAAACGGGCAACAAACTGCATAATGGCCTGAATATCGGAAACAGTTTCGGCATTGGCTTCATTTTTTGCCGTTACCTTGCCACCAACGAAAATCCATAAGGGATCAGCTAGCAGATATTCTGCTAAGGTTTTCTCTTTATCTTTAAACAGCTTCTTTTGCTGATAAAAACTTAAGATACAACCGGTAAGGTAGAGCTGGGTTTGCTCCTCCGTCCAAACATCACTGAGATTGAGAATAAAATGGTCTTTACCGTAGCCATCACCGTGGAAGAATTTGTAGGAGTAATCAAACAAAATGCACTTGGCGTATTGCTGGATTAAGCGATACTTGGCCGATGGGTTTTGTTTGCCAGTGGGTGCGGTGTCTTTCCCACTAGCTGCTTTGATGGCTTGACCAAAGGTGGCCGAGTATTCAAACGAAAAACCAGTTTCGCACAGTTGATTACGCTTGGCCATCCAGTCCACACCACTGGCTCCACGATGGCCTTCATCCACCAATACCAGATTATTGCTCTCGAAAGATTCCACAGCCACGGTTTTTTCACCGGACTTCTCTTTCAGTTTATGGATATCAATAATTTGTGCAGAAGCTTGGGTAAAAAGCGAACCACCATCTTTTACAAACAAGTCTGCATCGATGCTGGAGACATCCATCTCATCTTTATGCTGAAGAGACAAACCTTCGTTGGGTGTCAGTAAGATAGTGCGGTTGAAGTCTCGCGTTTTTCCGTGTTTGTTCAAATAGTATTTAAACTGCAAAATATTACAGTGCATGATCAGGGTTTTACCACCACCTGTGGCAATCCAGATCGCCAGCTTGTTTAGCTCACTCTCTTTAAAGGGCTCGATATAATGTGCCTCTGCCTGTTTGCCGTTTTGCTTCAAGTGTTGCTGATTATAATCAATTAAGAAGTGGTTCAGCTCAGCACACAAGACAGATTTATCATCAAAATAACGGGCCAGATAGTGCTCGGTAAATAGCAGCGATAGATACTGAAAATAAAGCGGGTACAAGGTATTACCCGAATGGTTGCGTTTTTCAGTAATCTTGCGCCAGTGTTGCACGATGTTGTCATCGTACTCACGCAGCAGGTCATTTTTCACCGTGCGCTTCTCTTCTGGTATCCAGTTGCTAATTTCATGCAGGTAGCGTGAGGTATTGTCCTCATCAAAACCAATCAGATGATCTGCCGACAGGGTTTTACCCAAAATCTCCAGGCTCTCTACGCCAAACTGGCGGGGCATCCATTGACCAAGAACGAGCTTTGTTTCAAAACGTGCCATACTTAACTCTCCTTACACGTCCTGAACATCAAACATTAATCGTTTGAACTCGATTTCCGTCATCTTCACTTTGGACTGTGGATCTTCCAGAGTATGGTCGCCATTGACATAAATATGGTTAAACTCGGTATCGCGTGGGTTATAACCCTGTTTATCGAGAAACTCTTCCAGTGCTGCGTTATCTTTCTCCTTCACATTACGCCAAACCACCAATACTGACTCCCCTTTGGGATTGTTACCGGTAACGATCTTAAAGCCACGAATGCGATCCATGGTCTTGACAGTTAAACCGATGAGGTAGTTAAACGTCTCGACCAAGTCCACCGTCGTCGGCTTGGTGGCACCCACGCTGCCTGAACCCAGGTTGAGCTTGTAATTAAAAGGGTCTTCGAATTGTTCAATGTTGAGTAGTGAAGGGCTATCGGAGGTTTCTACATCGAGCCAGTAGCTTAGATGGTAGTCTTCGCGCAAGGTAGTATTAGTTGAAAGCGCCACCTCATGTTGTGACGGACTACTAAGAAGGAGATTATTTAAAGAATCCTCATATGATTCTAATTTTATATATTTTAAACAATGCGAAACACCGTTTGCAGATAACAAATCTTTTGCATCTAATTTTCCGTCTTTCCATCGGTCACTGTAAACCACCTTCTTGATGCGTGGTTTAATCAAGGTCTCCATGTAAGGGCCTTGCTCACAAAGTATGTAACCTAAGGGTTTCCCTTGCTCCCTTCCCATATCAATGAGCGCATGAGCTGTCGTTCCTGAACCCGCAAAGAAGTCTAAGAAAGCGCCTTCTCGCACACCGGCACCACAAGCTTTCAAAGAATCGGAAACCAGTCCTTTAGCCTTTGGGAAATCAAAGTCTTTTGCGCCAAACAAATCTTTTAAACTAGCTGCACCATAGTTTGCTGAAGCATACTCACCTTTATCCCACCAAGTAACCGGTGCTGCATCGGCATCCATTCTTGTTTTAAAGTCTATGGATATTCCTTCATTCGTTCTTCTTACTCGATACTCATCAAGCTCCTGAGATACTCGCGCAGGCCCTCGTTGCCAGTTTTTCTCGACATCTTTTCCGTCTACTGATTTTATTGGATAAACTAATTCTTCATCACTGGAAATTGTCTCAATAATGTCGTATGCACCAACACCATCATTCCATACTATCTCAGGTATACGAATATTATCCTTAGAATCAACAACAATTGGATAAAAAAGCTTTGGTCTATCACTACGCAAATCATTGCTACCTGCACGTATAAAATTCATCCAGGAGAATCTACCTTTCTCATCTGAATATGGATATCTAGCCTCCTTTGCCTCGCTATACCCAATACTATAAGGACTAGACTGCTCACTCTTGCCATAAAACAATCCGTACTCATGTACAGGTGAAAATTTACCCCTGGTCTTTCTACTCTGTGGATTTGATTTGACTACTGCTACACCTACTGTTTTCTCAAACAAAGAATCCAAAACCCCTCGCAGCAAATGAACCTCTTCATCGTCGATAGCAGTACAAATAAGGGCGTCATCTTCCATGATTTCTTTGGCTAACTGTAAACGATCATTCATCAAAGAAAGCCAAGACGATTCTTTGTAACCATTTTTATACAATATTGAAGACGCATCTGTATTATAAGGGGGGTCAATGTAGATCCCAGACATTCTATTTCTGTACTTGGTGTGTATCAGATTTAACCCTTGGTAATTATCCGCATGGATTATCAGCCCTTCTGTCTGCTCATCTATATGTTCAATCGATTTAAGTAAAGTATCTTTAAACTTTTCCCCAAAGAACTTGCTATCCAACACCAACTTATCATTAGCTTTTAAAAACCCAAGTGAAAGCGGCTTTGAAAACCCTTCTAATTCATCAATCGCAAACAAACTTACCCATTCATCAATCTGCTGCTCATTGGCCGCTACCTCGGCATACAAACTCTCCGTTACTCGATCCAAGGTAATGCAGTAATTGGTCTCCACCACAAACTTCTTCTTCAACCACAACTTTTTCTGAAAATCTTCAATCTGCGCCAGCATGCGGATAATCTTTTGCGCGATGGTACGCAGGATTCTCATCTTGCGCAGTTGTTGCTGGGTAATTTCAAACCCTGTATCGTCGATATCATCCAGGTGCATCACTTCGTTTTTGATGTAGAAGTCCAGCTCGCGGTTTAAAAAGCCGCCCAGGTCTTTGTGAATGAAGTAGTCGAAGGTGTTGCGCGATGTGTAGTCGTTAAGGTGCTTTTCCAGCAGGGTGCGTTTGGTGTCTTTTTCTGTGGGTGCAGGTGTACCCAGCAATTGCAGCCAATCACCATAAGCCGCGTCTTTATTGTCAAAAATAGCTTTGACAGCGGACTTATTGAGATCGGCCTGTTTTTTCTTACCCACGGGGATGTAGTTAAAGTGGATTAGCAGCTCACCATACTCGATGCTGAGTGAGTTTGCTTCATCCAGCACAAAGCGGCGCTCTTCACCTGATTTCGCTTTGATGTTGTCTTTTTCGGTATCAGCCTCCACCAGTTTGATACGCACGGCTTGTTCGTTAGCTTCACCGCTATTAATCAAAAATGCATAGTCACGTAGATGTTCTGAGGATTTGATGTAATACTGGTCGTGGTTGGCCCAGTAGAGTTTGACCTCTTCCCCTTCGTAGGGGATAGCGTAGGTGTCGGCCTTATATCGGCGTTGGGAGATAAAATCCCCTTTGTCGTAGTATCGACTGAAAAAAGTGTGCAGCTTGGAGAAGACATCATTCTCCAGGGCGGTGACATCCACAACACTGGCTAGTTGTTGGCGCAGCTCAATGACCTTGGGGGATTGTTCCGGGTCCATGCCTGCATCGTTGAGGGTTTGTATGAGCTTGTTCAACTCCGCTTGTGCACCCTGATTTCCACCATCGGCATAATCGGCAAAGGCTTGTTTGATCTGGGACAACAGGTCTTGCTCCAGAAAGCGGTTAATCTCATCCCGTTTCTGGTTCATGATGCGATAGATGCCAAAATCCAGATCGGCCTTGTCCATCTCGAAGATGGTTTGCAGGGTGGAGATTAGCTTGTTGTATTGTTCACTCATTATTGTTTCCTATTCCTAATACTTTTCTCTTTTAAACTACCCGCCACCGAATAGTGAATAATTCTGTTGTTTCGGTTTTCTGTTTTAGCCGTTGCTCCAGCTGCTCGATGAGTTGATCACGTTTTTCCATGATCTCGTCTTCTACATCGAAGATTTGCTGGCGTTGGCGCCTTTGTAGTCGCTCTAGCTCGCGCAATTCTTTTTGTGCGGCTTGTTGTTCATCGATGCTGAGCGCTTGGCGGCTTTCCCGCTTTAGGCTGCGAATTTTGGCCTTGGTATCTTGCAGGGCTTGCTCGGCGGAGAGCACTTTGTCGTCCGCCCATTTCTCTAGCTTTTCACGCTCTTCCTGGAAGAATTGATTGTTGGCCTCCATGGCCTTGGAGAGTGTGGCATCGAGTTGGCATTGAGCTTGGTTATGCAGGCCTTCCGGCGCGACTTGAGCTAGAGGCTGTTCTGTTTGTCTACCGGGTAGGTTAAATAGCTTTTGGCAGATTTCCCCGTCCAGCACTTTTCCTTCATCATTTATGCCCGTAAAGATGAGGTATTGGTCGGTTTGCAATGCTTCGATAGTTAACAGACTCAGGCTTAACCAGCCTGACTGGCCTTGCAGTTGTTCGGCAATGGCAACCTTGGCATCGTGTTGTTGATAGTCAAAGATCACTTCTTTGGTGGGTGTATCTGCATCCCTGCCTTGCTCAATCACATATTCACCCAGTGGATGAGTTAGACGATAGGCATGGCTATGTTGGCTGATTTCCCGTGTTTCACCGTTGAGGCGTATTAGCTCGTAGTTACCTGCTGGCAGATCATAGTTAATCGCTTGGGTCAATGTGAAGCTGTGATTGGCTTCATCAAACTCGGCGCTATGCTGTAGCTGATGGCGTGTGAGCGACCAGAACCAGCGACTGACTTTATCCAGCCTTTGCTCGGCTTGATCGAGTTTTATTTTTAGCAGATCGTGAATGTCTTCGTCGAAGTTTTCCAGTAGTAGCTGTTGGGTCTCTTTGAGGCGACTATTGATGTCTTCTTCTAGTTGCTTTTGCAGCTCATCAAACGCCTCGGCAATGGCCTCGGGAGAGCGGCAAGAGTCGTAGATGGCCTGGATACGCTTTTCAAAATCGACACCGGACTCGATGCTACCCAGCACTTCGTCGGATGCGCCGAATACGCCATCAAAGAGATTGAATTTTTGGGTGAGCAATTCCAACACACGTTGATCAGCATAATTACGTTGGTTGAGGAAGTTAATCACCACCACATCAAATTTCTGGCCATAGCGATGGCAGCGACCTATACGCTGTTCTACTCGCTGTGGATTCCAGGGCAAATCATAGTTAATCAACAAAGAGCAGAATTGTAAGTTCACCCCTTCTGCTGCCGCTTCAGTAGCTATCATGATTTTGCCGTGGTATTTGAAATGGTCAATCAGAGCAGTACGACGATCTATCTGAGGTGAGCCAGTAACGCGATCTGAGCCTTGGTTTTCATCCAACCAATCACGATAGATTTTTGTGGCTTCTGGGCCGTTATTGGTGCCACTGAATGAGACGATCTGCCCATCGTAGCCATTGGCTGAAAGATACTTTGCTACATATTCTTGAGTGCGCTTGGATTCAGTAAAGATGATGGCTTTGTCTTGTGCGCCCACATTGGTCATTTGCTCAAAGCCGGTGGTTAATGCCTTAAGCAGGGCTTTGAGCTTACTATCAGTCGATATCGCCTTGGCCTGGGCGATAAAGCCGTCGAATTCGGCTATTTCTCGATTTAACTGTTCGAGATTAATCGTTTGAGTTTGTGTTAACTCTTCTTGCTCATCAGCATATTCGTCAAGATAGTCTGTTTCTATCTCTTCTTCCTCTATGAGGTTTTGCAGAAAATCATCTTCTATATTTTCATCACGCAAGGTCTCTAGACGCTTTTTAATGGTTTTGAGCGTGTTGAGGACAGCGTGAGAACTCGAAGCCAGCAGTTTTCGGAGGATTAATCCTGTCAGGTGGCGTTGGCGTTTTGGAAGCGCATAGCTATCTTCTAATTCCAGAAAGACCGACACGTCATCGTAAAGTGTTTGTTCAGCATCTGACGGTGTAAAAGGTACGGTGTGGGTTTTACGTTCGGTGTAGCGAATGTATTCCAGCACATCTTTGCGCAGGGTGCGTTTCAAGAAGGTGTCCAACCTCTCTTTTAATTCTGGGATATCCCCGCGACCGGACATGAACTGTTTACGGAAGGCTTTATCATCACCAAACAGGTGTTCATCAATAATGGTGGATAGGCCGTATAGCTCAATCAATGAGTTTTGTAGTGGCGTAGCGGTGAGTAGTAGCTTTTTACGACCGTACAGTGCTCGTTTTAGGGCTTGGCCCATTTTATTGCTTTCACGGTGCGCATTGCGTAGCTTGTGTGCTTCGTCTATCACCACCAGATCCCATGGCTCGGCTACCAGCTTTTCTTCAAGCCTAGCTGCATAGTGGTAGGACATAATGACGATCTGCTTGTTGTTAAGCGGATTGTAGATACCTTCGTTTTGCTGCGTCTTCCAGGTTCTGGCATCTAGCACAATAGAAGGCAGATTGAATTTATCCTTTAATTCCTGCGCCCATTGGCGACGAAGGGCTGCCGGACAAATAATAAGCATCTTACGACGACGTTCCGCCCAATACTGGCAGAGTACTAAACCTGCCTCTATGGTTTTCCCTAGCCCAACTTCATCTGCTAGCACTACCCCTTGGGTCAGTGGGTTGTTTAGCGCAAACAAGGCAGCATCGATCTGATGGGGATTTAAGTCCACACTGGCGTCAAACAGGGATTGCGAGAGACGATCAACGCCATTATCAGCATGCTGAATACTGAGTTCGTGAGCGTAATATTTGGCATGGTAATTAGTAATCATCTAACTTTGTTTTCTTCAATCCATTGCTCTATGTCCACTCGCTTAAACCGCCAGCTACCGCCGACCTTGAAGCCGGGAAGTTTTCCCCCTGCAGCGAGGCGGTATGTCGTCTTTTCAGCCAGCTTGAGGTATTCCGCGACCTCTTTGAGAGTCATAATTTGGTCGTTCATCACTTTATCCATTTAAACGATTGATGGGAGAATAAGGGAAAATCGGGGAAACAACAACAGTAACACCTTTTTACATCATGGTTTTATACGGTAGATTATTGTTTTCGCTCAAACCAACCGATAGCTATCGATTATGGACAGTAAAGAAACACCACCATTAGTTAAGCCTAGCGATGCCCAATCGTGGTCACTTTGTGCACGTCGTGTCTGGCTCGATAATCAGAGCGGCTTTGAAACTAGCCCGATTGAGGATGAATTTGAGCAATTAGTCATCCAGCTTGGTATTGACCATGAAAAACGGGTGTTGGATAAACTGGCCGAAAAGGCCGACATTCTCACCGCCACTTCTCCTGAGCATACAACCCAACTCATAGCTGAGGGTGCGCCGATCATATACCAAGCCCAGCTTTTCGATGAGGAGAACGGATTCACAGGTTTTCCCGATTTTCTTATCCGGCATGAAAGCGGTGAATATCAGCCCGCAGATGCCAAGCTTTCTTTAAGCGAAGAGAAAAGCAATATCCAAGTTCAGCTTGGATTTTACCGCCGTATGCTTGGTACAGAATTACCCGCTATCGTGTTCCTTGGCGATGGTAGTGAAGCTCTCATTGGCGATGAAGCAAACAAGCTCACAAATCAGTTTGTCACTGAAATGCGTGAATTACTTTCAAGTGAAGAGGAGCCTGCGGTACGGTATAGTCACAGCAAATGCCGAGCCTGTCCGTATTACAGTCACTGCAAACCTAAATTTGAGAGCAAGGAAGAACTTTCATTACTCTATGGCATACAGGGGCGTGCAGCACTCGGGCTTGAAAATGAAGGCATTGATTCCATCACCAAACTTTCCAATTCCGACCCCAACAATATTGCAGATGTTCCTTACCTCAAAGGATTAGGCAAAAAACACCGTGCCGTACTACAAGCCAAGTCTCATCTCACAGGTGAAGTTTTCCAAAACGGCTCTGTTATTTTGCCGGAAGGACAATGGATTCATTTTGATATCGAAGATAATCCGTTGACGGTTAGTGGCAATAAACATGTCTATCTCTGGGGCTTTCTAGTGCCGGAATACGCCAATGAACATTTTGAATATGTATGGACAGATCATGAATCGGGAGATGAACACGGCTGGATACAGTTTTTGAACAGGATAGAAGAATATCGCAAGAAATATCCTTCACTAATATTGGCACACTATTCCAGCCATGAACGTTCAACAATAAAAGCCTACGCCAAGCGCTACAACATGGAAGACCATGAAACTGTTGCCTATCTTCTAGGTGATGACAGCCCCCTTTTCGACATTCAAAAGCCAGTCTTGGAAAGCCTTGTTCTCCCACTGCAAGGGTATGGTTTGAAGGACATCTGCAAGCATAAAAGCCTGGTCAATTTCCAATGGGAAGATGACAGTTCCGGCTCGCAGTGGTCAGTGGTTCAATTCAACCGCTTTCTGGGTGAATCAAATCATGAAAACAGGCTTAACCTGAAAGGCGAAATTCTTGGATACAATCGCGATGATGTGATTGCGACACGGCGTTTGGAAGAGTGGTTACGGGATAATTATATATAAAAAGAAATGAGAGCAAGATGAGTGTCGATTACTTTGGTGAATATTTTAACGAGGAAGGCTTTGACTTCACGAGACTTCTGAATGACGATTTCTTCCAGCCAGTCAGAATTCTCTTTAACTCGAAACATTATGTGTCCGCCTCAAAGTTGCTCGTCGTCGCAATTGATTCAGTGAGCTTCATCGAATATGGAGATATCAAAGAGAATACATTTATAAAATGGCTCAACACGTATTCTGATATTGAAAAATTGGATATCACCGCTGAAGAGCTATGGGAACATCGAAATTCACTTTTGCATATGAGCAATCTCGTATCCAGAAAGGTAGCAAACGGGAAAATCAGAGCCTTAATCTCATATGTAGGTGAATTGCACCCAGATGTTGAGTTGAATAGCGAAAATACTGGCTATTATAATTTGTATGAATTGATACAAGTGTTTGGTCAGGCATGCGGAAAGTGGTGCCTGACTTATGATACAGATCGATCAAAAATCGATAAGTTTATAGAGCGTTATGACCTTATAGCTTCAGACGCAAGGATGATGCATGTGGCATACGACATGCCCCAAAAAACCTAAAATCTGCACGCTAATAGTATTCCATCGCATCCATGGAAATTTCCTTAGTCGTCTTCCACTGGCGAAACAGTGGTCGTGTTTGAGCGGAGAAACGCTCACGGCATCCAAACGGCGAACGGTTGGTTGATGGGGTTCCAAGGGGAGAGCAAAATCTCCCTTTCTGGTCGAGGTTTCCAAAGGGCGCTGAAGGCTCTTTGGCCTTGGGGTATTGGGGAGCAGGAACGCTCCCTAATTGGTGATTGAACGGCCAAACGTTCTTTGGTGCATTATCTGGTTCGATATCGATAATGCGCCACCGCCAGCTCTTACCTGAGAATTTTGCATTACAAAATATTCGAAGTATTAGAGCGTCCCCTGAGGATAGAACGGACGGGGGAACGTCCTTCTCAAGATTGGTGCATGGAGGAAAATCATCGATTTGTACTACATGCACACATCTTGCAGTCATCGTTAAAATACAGGCTTTTTCAATATCGTAACTATATTGCGCCTGCTAGTTCGTTACCACTCATAGTGCTAATTTAACGATGACGGTTGCTTCGAACTATGCCGCATGCGCCAAGTCCGAGCAATAGGAATAAAAGCAAACCCATCCAAAAAGAAAGCTCAGCCTTAGTATTGTCACTCTAGATCTACCCTTTGGTGACACTCTCGAAACCTATCAGGTTTCAGCCCGGCGGGCGCAAAGATATCCGGTAACAAAATCTTAAACCTAAGACTTTATTGTTAACGGATGGAAAAAGCTTTGAACATAACCGATCAGTGCAGGCAAGCCGTGTTGGAGCATGGCATTCTGATGAATGGCGACGAACCCGCGGGCAATAAGCTTATGGAATTACCTACAATGCGGATAGCAATTATTCAAAATGAATTTCCACCAGAATTAATGACAGATGCTTTTAAAAAACACACTGAAAATTTCGACTTTGATTCACCGGATGCTTTTCCAGACGGTACTGAAGCAGCCGTAAGACGTGCGCTTGGATACTGGTATACTGGAAAAGTCGAATTTGTAAAAAATGACCAGAACCCAGATATGCGCATTGCAGCTTACAAAGGTTCCGGCACAATCGGTGGATTTGCTAGTTTTCCTCCAAATGATCGCGAGCGAGAAAATCTTGAAGGGCAATTTGAATCATTTGAATACCCAGTAATGGGCATAGAAATGCGCTCCATGAGATTTGCGGCTAAATATTCTATAACTGGGACTTCTTTGTTAGAAGGTATAGAAGACACTATTAGGCACGAATTTGGGCATAGTTTTGGAATTTTACACACCACCGACATACTCTATGACATCAAACAATCTGAGCAACGAACGTGCAATGAAAAAGACATTAAAACATTAAGTGAAGAGTTTTCTAAGAGTGTTATGCAACCAGTTTCGGCTGAACCTGCAATAGGATCACAAACGGATGTATTAATTAAAGAGACTATTGAACATGGATTGCCAAAGCCTTAATTCAAGCCATGGCAATCATGGAGCAGTACCCAAATCACTCAAATTAACGAAATATTAGCATCAAATAGATATAATGTTTAAAAGGTCTGGCTTTCAATAAAGCCAATAATCAGCTTGCGCTGATGTAACCACCTTAATCCAAATGAGTGCAATTAATTGATTTCACCTCCCCGACTATGGAAGGAGTGCACTATGGATGATTTCACCAAAAGCATAAAAGAAGAATTTGAGGCGCAGGTCACTGCGGCCCTCATGATCCAAAGCAACGCGCTTATTCCCATTAAGCTCGCTGTCAAATTATGCGGAATTTCCCGGCAGGAAATTGACCGTCGCATTCACAATGGCACATTCCCAAAACCTAGAAAGCTTTCAGGACGTAAAAGATCTATGCGCAAAGCATTTTATCTACAGGACATTCATGAATGGATTCGTGATCCTCAGAGCTACGGTCGCACAAAAAATTAATCCACATATTTTTTCTTCTTAAAAAAACAGCATTGATTCCATTGAATAAGCTGAGTAGCCCATTGAGTAGCCCAAGTAACTTTGGGCTTTTTTAATGTCGGATGGTATGGCCATAACCCACTGCAATAATTGAGAAAAAATGGTGATCCCGGTAGGACTCGAACCTACAACCTACTGCTTAGAAGGCAGGTGCTTTAACTACCTATTAACCGCTGTAACGTATACTGGATAAGGGTTACAGCCGATTGAAACAATTCGTTTTTTCCATTTCTTCGTTTGTCCAAAAAACACGCTTAAAACTCCTCTGTAACCAAGAGCCAGCAAAGCTTTCGCTTGCCCATGGCTTCTTATTCTGCACATGCTGTAAACACCGCTTGAGTAGCCCAGTGAGTAGCCCAAGCGATTTATATATAGTTAGAAAGTGGCGAAATGCCAACAACAATAAATTTTATAGACTCTGTTATACGCTCTCTTAAACCCACTGGTAAGCGCCAAGTTTACTGGTGCAATGGTTGTCCAGGTTTTGGAATACGCATTACACCCGCCGGAACAAAGTCTTTCGTTTTTAAATACATGAGTAGCCGAAAGAGCTGTTGGATCACTATTGGCAAATACCCTGAGTGGAATATTCGTAAAGCCAGACATGAATATGACCTACTTTATGAACAGGTACATGATTATGGGCGCGATCCTGTACGAGAAGAAAAAGAACAAAAAGCCAAAGAGGCTTCCAGAGAAACGGTAGAAAGTTTTACAGAAACTTATCTTGAGCTTGGCAGATTAAAAAATAAGGCTTTTATCGAGGAAGAAGAACGCTACTTTCGCCAGGATATCTGGCCAGTGATTGGTGACTTGTTACTCGATGAAGTCACGCCGGATGATATTGACCAAATTCAGCTCAATATTATCAAACGAGCAAAAAGTCGGAAAAGAGCAACTCGTGGAGGTAAAGTAGCCGCAAAGCATGCCATCGCTTGCACACGCCGCCTTTTCAATCTAGCCAAGAAAAAGGGGAAATGTGAGCATAACCCTGTAAATGATATTGAACCACTAGGGGAAACAGGCAAACGCAATCGCGTTTTATCGTTTGAAGAAATATGGCGCTTCTGGAATAGCCTTGAGGCAGCAGGGATTCCCCCTGTCACCGCAAACGCACTTAAGTTTGCTCTGGTGACGATGCAACGCAGTATTGAAGTACGCAATATGCGCTACAGCTCATATAAAGCTTCAGAAAATGTCTGGCAAATGGAAACGCACGAAACCAAGAGCAAAACAATGCACCGTGTACCAATGAATCGATATGCATTGGAAATTTTAGAGCACCTTAAACCTTATACTGGCGCATGCCCTTACGTATTTGGTGGCACGCGCGCGCATAACCCACCCAATATTCCAAATCCTAATCTATCTATCCTTGGTAAGTCAGCATTTTCCCAGGCACTACGTAGAAGCAAGGACTCGTTAAAAATCGATAACTTCTGCCCCCATGATTTACGCCGAACTGGTGCAACGTGGATTACAGCTGTCGGACTACCAAAGCTCTATGCACGCTTAATGTTGAACCATAGTGATGGCGAAAATGATGTAACTGGAGAAGTCTATGTCCAGTATTCCTACGACTTTGAGAAACGGCGCGCAGCTCAGGTCTGGGAATTCATACTGGATCAAATAGTAACCTGTAAATCACCTGATGAGATCCCTAATTTAGAGGACCTACGCGAGCGAGTGAAACATTCAGGTTTGCTTTGAATCCAGGATATGACTAGCAAAATAGTCATATACGAGCAATATGACTAGTATTTTAGCCATTATTTTCTTGCAAAAAAATCCAGCATTAACTACTATGACTATTATGACAGTCATACCAACATAATATGACTACTATACTGATCATTTTCTGAGGTTGAGAATACATGGCTAAAGCAAGAACTTACTCCCGATACAGCACTGAAGCCGCAGCCCTGCTCGGCAAGCAAATAAAACTCGGACGTAAACAGCGCAAATGGACTGAGCATGATTTAGCAGATCGTGCAGGGATGTCACGTGCCACACTTCAGAAAATCGAAAAAGGTGATTTAACTTGCGCCATTGGACTGGTGTTTGAAGTCGCCGCGCTTGTGGGTGTGAAGCTATTCGACACTGAAAGCACCTCACTAGCCATGCACATTGAAAGAACCAATGACAAGATTGCCCTGCTCCCAAAGGCTATTCATAAAAGCAAAAAGGTTATAGATGATGACTTCTAATGCTAAATACACCGAAGCCTTTGTATGGGTTTGGCTCCCAAACGAAACAAAGCCAGTTGTAGCCGGGAAGCTCACAGCTCAAGGCGACCATTTAATTTTTAACTATGGTCAAAGTTATCTGAAGCGTAACGATGCTATCTCGCTTTATGATGCTGAATTACCATTACGCTCAGGCGCTCTACCTCTATTAAAAGGTTTAAGTATGCCAAGCTGCATCCGGGACGCCGCGCCCGATGCATGGGGTAGACGAGTCATAATCAACAAAAAGCTGGGCCTCAAAGGTCCTGGAACTGATCCCGCTCAGCTTGATGAACTGACTTACCTACTTGAATCCGGCTCTGATCGTATTGGCGCTTTGGATTTTCAGAAATCTGCCACCGACTATGTTCCCCGCTCATCTGTAAACGTATCATTAGATGAACTTCTAGAATCTGCTGAACGCGTTGAGAAAGGTGTGCCGCTCACACCTGAACTCGACCAGGCGCTACACCATGGTAGCTCCATTGGCGGCGCACGACCCAAAGCTTTGATCGAAGGTGACAATAAAAAATATATCGCAAAATTTTCGGCCACTGCTGATTTATATAGCGTGGTAAAAATCGAATTTATCGCAATGCGCCTTGCAAAACTAGCCGGACTGGATGTCGCGCCCGTCTCGATGACAAAATCATCTCACAAAGACGTATTACTCATTGAGCGTTTTGATCGCGTTCCAACAGAAAACGGTTGGCAACGAAAAGCCATGGTATCTGCCCTTACCCTTTTAGGTCTGGATGAACTAATGGCTCGTTATGCCAGCTATGAAGATTTAGCCGAAATTATTCGCCATCGCTTTAGAGATGCCTCTGCAACACTAAAGGAGCTTTTTTCGCGCCTGATTTTCAATATATTGTGTGGCAACAATGATGACCACGCCCGAAACCATGCTGCCTTCTGGGATGGTGAAATGTTATCCCTCACACCAGCTTACGACATTTGCCCTCAAAGCCGCGCAGGCAATGAAACCTCACAAGCTATGCTAATCTCTGGCGACAATAACATGAGCAAAATTTCAAGCTGTATTGAGGCAGCCCATCATTTTCTGTTATCTCCTGAAGAAGCACTAGAAATCATGGCTCACCAAAAGAAAATTATTGAAGAAAATTGGGCGTCTGTCTGTGACGAGGCTGAATTAAACAAAACAGATCGTAATCTGTTTTGGAATAGGCAGTTTTTGAATCCTTATGCTTTTGAAGGGTTGGAAGAAAGTATCGAAGAGAAAAACTAAAATCAGTGTTCTAAACTATTTTCGATTATATCCCTCAGGAAACCACTCAAGCCCAGCCTTTAATAATGTTTTACGATCGGGTTGATAAGTCGGACCGCCCTTTATAAAAATTCCTGTGCCCAAGGGATGTCTACGCATAAGCCATTTCATATCCCTCATCATACGCTCATAATAAGATTCAGCAGAGCAAAATGGGGTTGAAAATATTTTTTCCCAAAGCTCATCCTCCCTCAATCCAAAGTCAGTATCTCCCAATCCCCAATTGGCTTGAGCAATATATGAGCAGCCATAATCCCCAAAATTACGCCAATGTTCTTCTTTATTAGCTTGCGACATTTTAACCAGGGAAAAATCTAATATCACGTAAACCTGGCTTATAGAGATAGTTTGCCTAGCATAAGCGCGGAGAACACGTTCTAAAAAATAAAGACGATTTGGAAATTCGACGTATTTTCCTTTTTCAATATATCTTCGCTTTGAACCATCAATCTTATCTGCGTATTTCTCTGGCACTAAACCAATTAAGCTAACCGCGCCCGCACCACCAAATAAATCAAGATAAGTCAATGCACCATCCACAAACAATCGTCGCATTTCCCAGTATTTTCTGGATATCGTTTTCTTACTGATTGCCCCTTTATTACGCCAAGAAGAAATTTCTTGCCACGCCTCCGTAATACTCAGATCACGAACAAAACAGTCTAGTATTTTTTCGATCTTATATTTTGAGAGTTTAGAATATTTGCGATGGGAGTTTTTCCATTTATAACGATCCCGACTTAGACCCGCATATAATTTATCGCCCACAAATTAGCTCTCTTCGCCTGGCGGGACATCTTGGTTATTCGCCTCGTGATGAAGCTGGTTAATACACTTTATACATAACAATTTATCGTCTTTGCCAAAAAGTTGTACATCTTCCGATTGCTGAGCTTTGCAGTACAAGCATTCAAGCAAATTAGCACTTGGTATAGCAGCGGATTCTTTTTTGAGTAACGAATCTTCAGCTTGTTGTGTGCATTTTCTACATATCCACAGATGCCCAGAACCATACATTCTATTATCCATTGACATTAGCGCATGGCAAAAAGAGCAGCTTTGAGCAGGATTTTGGGCTAGCGCTATTTTATTGAGAATGGCAGATAAGCAGGGAGAACAAATAAAATGGTTTTTAAACTGTAGTTTGTGCTTGATTTTCTCTTTATGAATACCACAAGACACACATTTTTTATTACACGGGTATTTTTCAGGATTATCCTTAAAAATATTCGACCACGCTTGCACTAAGCAATCAAAACATATGTTGTAATAAACATTCCCGATAACCTCTCCGGGCTTATTTTGAGAACAAACAGAGCAAATATTAACGCGAATATTTTTATACGTTTTTACTTCATGGTGTAGAGATCTGGCCTTTAACCAAAGGCAATAATCACAAATCGCAACCGTTTCATTAGGACCATAAAAAAGCTTGTTTGCATCTCTCTTCGAGCGAGAACAAAAACTACATGAAGCAGGTATATAAGACTCTCTAAGAACCAGTTTTTTCTTTGAATTTCTTGTGATATTCGGTCGGAGTTTTTTCTTCCACTTAGAAAAATCGCTCTGTGCTAAATGATTTTCACGACAATACTGAGATTGGGTTAGAGCTGTCTTTGACCAGCTATCAATATGATGCTGCCAGAAAACCTCTTTTTTAAGATATCTGTGACGAGGGTTTTTTGTTCCCATGTGAACTTCCGCAATTTATTCAATTGTTTGAAATTCGCATCCAAAACTACCGATACGCGCTTATTTACTTAAATAATAGTAGCACTTTTTTATTCAGTTTATTTCTATTTTTTTCCTTTTTATTTAATTTTTTTGTTATTTTTCAATATGTTAATATTATTAATGGATTTAATAGAATATTTTTGTTCACTTTAGTTGAGCGGAGCAATTTGACCTCTGCTAAGCTCGTATTACACAAAGATGATCCTCTGAAAAAGGTGATTTTGTTTTTAAAGCACAATTGCGCTTTAAGCATTTTCAACCAACGGAGGATCTATATATGTCTGATTTTAATGAAGATTTTAAGAGCTGGGCATCACCCGATGCAACAACCAGCTCAGCACCAGGAGTACCCCCACCTAACCCTACAAAGTGGAGCAAACTAAGTGCGGATATCTGGGCCAAGTTCCTAGCTCTTTATATTGCCAAAATTGCATGTGCGCTCGCTTGGGCCGCTAGTTTTCAAACGATAAATCCTATTGCATCAGGGGTCTTTATCGCAGATTTGGTGCCTTTCCCAATTCCCCCTGAGCTTCAAAATTTCAGTGTTTCTATACTGGTGAATTTTGCGCTTGGGGTTTTGGCCATTGTTCTTCCTAGTATTATCTGGCGATATGCGCTTGATGGCGTACTGCAAAATCCCCGTGAATATTTTCAAGGTAATCCTCTCCGCATCACGATTTGCGCTCTACTCCTTATTGGATACGGACTAACAATCAGCCTTGAAATCCTATCTCTCGTTAAACGTGTAGATAACACAATTGATACTGGGCCCATCCCTGTTTTAGGCGATCAAGCCGAAATGTGGCCCCTGGCCATTGCCTCAGCTGCATTAATTCTTGGCAGCTGCCTTCTGGGATTAGCAAGCGCTGCTCTCAGCCGATCAATCGCAACACTTTCATCAAACCATGACTAACATTTGGAGATAAATCTAATGAAATACTTAAACTTTTTATTACTACCAACTTTTACCTGCCTTTCACTTGTGGCCTGCGATACACAAACAGAACCACAGAAAAAAACAGGTTTCATTATAGCCAATGATGACTCAGGGGTGTTATCAGAACCAGATCGAGCAAGAGACTTAAAACTCACGATGCTGGCGCAACTTAAAGATTTACGGACAAAAAGAAATTACGCTAAAGCCAAACTTAAAGTCATTTCATCAAGTTTTGGTCGTTCAGTTTTTGTTGGATCGATTGAAGACCTAAGTTCTAACCGTGCTGAGAATATTGTTTCCAAAATGGAAAGCAATTCGACGTATTGCAATCGCCTGCCGGAAACTTTTGAGAGTGTGCGCAGCAGCATCAAACAACTGGAACAACAAGGCTATGAAGATATCTACGTGTACTTCTTTTCTTCGCTTATTTCTACACCTTCGGTTTGCGTAGATAAGCAAAGAGTGGAGCTTCCGCAGCTTCCAGTGCCAGTTAATTTTTCAAATACGCTAACCTCCAGCGACGCTGTTAGCGCTATAAGCTTCTATTACGTTAATCCGCATAATTTCAAAGCTTACCAAGAGGCATTGCAACCTGTGGCTACCTGGGCCAATGAAAACAACAAGAGTTTTCAAATTTTTGATATGGAAGACACGGCTTATCAGCTTCGAACCGGATTATTGGGGGTAAAGTAATATGAAATTATTATCCCTATCATTTATACCGTGCTTGTTTTGGTTTGCACCTGTGCAAGCTTTCACTATTGATGCCCCGAATGTGGCTACAGCGAGCTTTGAAATAAGCTCGCCAGATGACACTGTTGCCACTTTAGGTAAGGTTGAAATCATCATCGACCTGGCGGCAGAGCACGATAGTCTTTTTGACCTCAAAATCAGACGACAAGGCCTTACCTTGGAAGATGGCAGACCTATCTCAGTTTTTGGTTATGACAAAAAAGGAGGCGTTATTGTTACGGCCACTGCTCCGGTAGCGCATCTCAGCGTTGCCGGAGTAAAAGACAAAAAAGCACTCGTATTATTTTACAATGACCGGAATGAGGTTATAGCCCCTAATAAAAAAGATATTCGTGTTTTTAATTTAGATTCAAAAGCATTGGCTTTTGAGTACCAACCAACATCAACACCCGCCTCAATGGGTATGGACGTTTCAATACTCATCGATAAATCTGGCAGCATGAAAGGTCACATGCCAGTTGTTATGGCAGCTACGCGTGATTTCATGGCAAACTTGCCTGATTTTACGCGATGTCATGTTTTAACTTTCAGCGATAACATTGAGCGACTTACATCAAAAGCCGCGAAAAATGTTTCCAGCTGTCCAGATAGTTTATGGGTGACAAAAAAATCCATTGTAGCTGCTGGTGGAACAGCACTTTTTTCTGCACTCCAGTCTGCCTTTAGTTACCGGGGTACGGATACAACTCCAAGCATTCCCCATTTGGTGATCGCCTTAACCGATGGCGTGAATAATCAAGCTTCCGCATTAAGTCATAATCAGCTCATTGATTTGAAACACAAGTCTAATAGCAGGCTTCTCACATTTTGGGCTGGCTCATATGATGCCTCACACCTTAAAGGCCTTGCGGATATGGAGAGCGTTTCAACGAAAAGTGTGAAACATGACCTCCAAGCTTTTTTCAGCTCGATTGGTATATCGGTGTCTGGTTTACAGACATTGATTATTAAATAAGATGATTGCTCCTCGCCCTCTATTTTCCAGTGTCATTAAACTCATCATAGTGATGGGATTAATGCTTTGGGGCGTTGAGATCATGCAACAGCGCGAACCGTCACTTTATTGGGTCGGCTTCGCGCTAACCCTATTTATGGGTATTTTTTCTCTTAAACAAATAGTCATTGTTTTAAATGCTTCACTTCACGCAGCTTCGCAAAATGAGCTTTATGCCCACAGCCAAAAGAACAGCGGGCAATATGGCAAAGCACGCCTGGCTAACGTAAACGATAAAGTCATTCAAGAGCTTAAAGATAAACGTGGATTTTTCCTCGGGTGCCTTGACGATACCCTGCTTTTTTACAATCCATTCGCGAGTAGTAAAGGCCATATGATTTCCTACGCGCCATCGCGTACAGGAAAAACAACAAGTCTTGTTATTGCAGCAGCGCTGCATTGGTTTGGTGGATCATTATTTTTGCCTGACATTAAGGGGGAAATTACAAAAATCACCTCATTGCACCGACAACAAAAAGGTCATCGTGTAATTACCTGGAATCCCTTTAACGTATTGGACATTCCAAATCAGTCCTATAATCCTTTATATGTTTTAGTTCAGGATATTCTAACTAATAGCGCCAAAAATCTTCACGACCTTATTTTGTTAATTGCTTCTCAGCTCATACCAAAGTTGAGTGATAAAGAAAGTGGCGCATTCTTTAGAAATGGCGGCAGAAAACTACTTGTTGCATTGATGCTGTATTTAGCTGTTTTCAAACCCAGGGAGTGTAACCTGCCAACACTTCGAGATTTAGTTTGGTCAAGCAGCGAAGAAAAACTTGCCATTGCCAATGAACTCACTGATGCACCATTGCTTACATCATTGTTAAAAGGTTACGGTAATACTCTGATCGAATTACTTGATCCTGCATATATAAAAACCTACGGCCCCATGCGTGATTACGCACAGGATGCTACACAAATTTTTGATGCCAACACATCTTTCGGCAAATCATTAACTGGAAATGATTTTGACCTGGATATGGTGCTTGATGGCAAGACGACAATCTTTCCAATTATCCCTGAAGATAAGCTTGAAACACATGGTAAAGGCATTGGTCTTATGGCCGCGCTACTATTTGAAAAAATAGCAGCGAGCAAGAAATCCTCCCCTATAATGATGCTTTTGGAGGAATTTGGAAATTTAGGGGTTCTTCCCAATATTAAAAAAGCGCTGACTCTTTTGCCCGGAAAAGGCTGCCGCTGTTGGATTATTCTACAAAGCAGGCGACAAAATATAAGCCTCTATGGTGAGAACACTGCAAAGCTCATCGAAGAGCAATCTGGAATGATTCAGCAATGGGCGATACGTGATCTGGACGACCGTAAACGCTGGAGCGAACGCATTGGCAATAAAACAGAAAAAGCCTGGTCACTTTCTCATGACCCTAAAGATCCCACTACTCCTTGGAAACCTAATGTCAACGAACGCGCTGCTCCGGTATTTGCCGCTGATCATATAGGTAGAATGAGTAATGATTGGCAACTTATTTCCATTGATGCCTCTTATGTCATATTAGCTGAGCGCATTCCATATTTTCAAATCGAGCCATGGAGGTCACAAGCACAAATTAATCCCTATCATCCAGAAGGCTATCCAAAAGATAAGCCTGTGCGCTATGGGCGCAGGGGTTAGCCATGAGCAGCATAAGCATTAACCAAATTTTAAATGCTATTCAGAAACTCGCTCTCAGCAAGGATTTTGAGCAATACTCATTAACCAAACTTAAATCTTTTACATATATTATTAGAGGTATAAGAGCACTTCACGCAAAAGAAATTGCGATGTGCTCTTTTTTGTTTTTGTTAGTGGACGTTCACGCATTTTCACTCATTGTGCGTAACATTCAAAACTCGATAAAAACGATAATATTTAGGCGAGAGCAAATGAATTGTTCTCGCCTATTCCTGAGGATTTTCTATGTCTAAATCCTCAAAGAAAAATACGGACATTCCGTTGAAACCTCATAGTGATCGGAGTCATAATCTAGACTCAGCACTTCCCGATGAGCGTATCATTGCTCTTGTGAAGTTCATGGCTCGCCGAGCTGCACAAATGGATTACGAATCCTGCGCCGCTAGCCAAACCGATCATCCAGAAAAAGGTGACAAGTAGATATGACAAAGCGCATTGCAATATATGCCCGCTACAGCTCTGATCTGCAAAATGAAAACTCTATTGAAGATCAGGTCAGACTTTGCACAGAAAAAGCCTCGTCTCAAGGCTGGAGTATTTATAACTGTTATTCAGACGCAGGAATTTCAGGTGCATCCCTCATGCGCCCCGGCATACAAGCACTCTTACAAGCCGCCATGAACGGTGAGTTTGATATTCTTTTAACTGAAGCACTCGATAGGCTTTCAAGAAATTTGCATGATGTATCTGGACTATTCCAGCAACTGGAATTCTCTGGCGTCCAGATTTTCACACTCTCCGAAGGTGAAATATCCACCATGCACATAGGATTAAAGGGCACTATGAATGCCATTTTCCTACGTGATCTTGCAGATAAAACTCACCGTGGATTAAGAGGTCGTGTCGAAAAAGGTAAGTCAGGTGGCGGCTTAGCTTATGGTTACAATGTACTCAAACAGCAGAGTGCTAACGGCGAGGCCATAAAAGGTGATCGTGAAATTAATAATGAGCATGCCATTATTATCCGCCGCATCTTTAACGAATACGCCCACCATAATAAATCACCAAAGGCCATTGCTGGCCAACTCAACAAAGAAAAGATTCCTGGACCTTCAGGTAATACATGGAGTCAAAGCACAATCAACGGAAACCGCAAGCGCGGCACTGGTATATTAAACAACGAATTGTATATTGGGCAGCTGATATGGAACCGTCAGCACTTCGTTAAAGATCCTCAAACAGGAAAACGCGTTACCCGAATGAATGACGAGGCTGATTGGGTAAGGAAAGAGGTTCCTGAGCTTCGCATCATCCCACAAGAATTGTGGAATGCTGCCAAAGCTCGCCAAAAAGATCTAGATCGAAAAGATACCGGGCTTTGGCATAGAAACCGTCCTCAATATTTGCTTTCAGGCTTATTAAAATGCGGCTGTTGTGGCGGCGGTTATTCAAAAATTAATAGTGAGCGTTATGGCTGTTCTTCTGCTCGGAATAAGGGCGCAAGTGTTTGCTCAAACAAAAAAACAATTAAACGGGAAACTTTAGAAGACGCTGTATTAAACGCGCTTCAAACACACCTCATGCGTGATGACCTTCTTCAAGTCTTTTGTGAAGAATACACCAAACACATGAACACACTCCGCTCAGCACAAGATGCCACTTTGAAGCGTTACAAATCTGAACTGACTAAGCTAAGCAAAGAAAAAGGAAACATTGTTCAGGCGATCAAAGATGGGATACCGGCAAGTATGGTGAAGGACGACTTAACCAACTTAACTGCTCGCCAGGAAGAATTAGAAGACCTTTTGGAAAATCATACAGATGAACCAAAGCCCTTGCTCCATCCATCTATGGCAAAGCGTTATAAACTAGAAGTGCATACGCTGCGCCGATCACTAAATGATGATCAAAACCGGGGAGAAGCCTCGGAACATTTACGAAAATTAGTAGAGAAAATAGTTTTAACACCACGACCCGGTGAAGATGACCTGTCTATAGATTTATACGGTGATCTAGCTGGAATTCTTACAATTGCTAATGAGGAAACAAGTATGAAGAAAGGAGAAGCTTTTACAAAACGACTTAAGACTATGGTTGCGAATGATAATTCCAATCCGTCTATAGAATTGGTAGCGGGGGCTGGATTTGAACCAACGACCTTCGGGTTATGAGCCCGACGAGCTACCAGGCTGCTCCACCCCGCACCTGAAAGGACGCGTATATTAACACGATGTTGTGATTTATCAATAAA
>Ga0316207_10001234_pt1 | contig 32664 bp, 23 predicted proteins | sample 6weekpyrite_MG_FD_204943 | JGI IMG/M metagenome (GOLD analysis project Ga0316207, IMG submission 204943) | Microbial mat bacterial communities from mineral coupon in-situ incubated in ocean water Damariscotta River, Maine, United States -... | ecosystem: Environmental > Aquatic > Marine >...
CGTCTGGTATCTGTTGATGTTGATGAAGCAGCTCAGTTAGCTGAAGTAGAGTAGACGGTTTGCAACAGATGGAACATTTACGCTGGATTATTTTAGCGCTGGGTCTGTTAGTCGTTATCTTGATTTTTTTATTCGGCAGAAAAAAAGCTAACAAAAGACCATCAGCAGGTTCACCGGAAACATTAAAAGACGATGATCTGCCCAGTATGTCGGCCAGTGAATTCTGGGGTGACGATAACTCAGAGCCGGACAGCGATGTTTTAATAACAACCGATATGAATCAGTTTGAATTAAATCAAAAGCTGGTTGAAGAGGTCAGTGCATCGGTTGATGACGTGTTGCCGGATGTAATGACATCCGGTTCTGTTTTAAAAACTCAGAATAAAAAAGTGGCAGAGGAAACTCCGGGTGAGCCGGTTGAAGAAACTGAGGCGGAATTAGCTGACGAGCCGGCTGCTGATGGCTATCCGAATGATCTGATTATTCTGCATATTAAAACACGTTCTGGCTATGTAAATGGCAGTGACTTATTAAAAGCGATTAATCAGCAGCAATTAAAGTTTGGTGATATGAATATCTATCATGCTTATGATGATGCAAACGATATTATCTTTAGTATGAGCAATATGGTTGAGCCGGGCTATTTTGAGCCAGAAAAGATTGCGGATATGACAACCTCAGGTGTGATTTTGTTTATGCAGTTGTCGCTGGTTAATGATACGGTGCCGGCATTTGAACGCATGATACAGTGCGCCAGCACACTGGCAACCGCATTAAATGCAGATCTCATGACGGCTGAACAACAGCTTTTGACAGCAGATATGATCGAAAGCTTTAAAACAAAAGCGGCTTATTTTAAATAGTCGGGTTTAAAATGAATAAAAAAACTTCTGAGTTGGTAGCGCGTGTAGAAGCGCTGACCGAACAGCTTAACTATCATTCCCGCCAATATTATGTGCTTGATAGTCCGGAAATCCCGGATGCTGAATACGACCGTCTGTTTCGTGAGCTGCAGTCTATTGAGGATGAGAACCCTGAGCTAAAACACATTGATTCACCAACACAGCGAGTGGGTGGTCAGCCGCTGGATCACTTCACTCAGGTAAAACACAGAATCCCCATGCTCTCGCTGGGCAATGTGTTTGATGAACAGGAACTTAGCGATTTTTATAAACGGGTACGTGATCGTCTGAAAACAGAAGATGAAATAGAGTTTACTGCAGAACCAAAACTCGATGGGCTTGCAATTAGTTTAATGTATGAAAATGGCGTGTTAGTACAAGCTGCTACTCGCGGTGATGGCATGACCGGTGAAAATGTCACAGAAAATGCACGCACAATTCGTAATATTCCATTAAGACTGTCTGGTAAAAATATTCCGTCGCTGCTGGAAGTGCGTGGCGAAGTATTTATGTCAAAAGCCGTGTTTGAAAAACTCAACGCTGCTGCCCGTGATAAAGGTGAAAAAACTTTTGTTAACCCACGAAATGCCGCGGCAGGTTCATTGCGTCAGTTAGATTCAAAAATTGCAGCTGGTCGCCAGTTATCAATGTACTGTTATGCAGTGGGTGTTGTTGAAGGTTATGAGTTGCCAGTAACGCATTCAGAAGTGCTTGAGTTATTGGGTGAGTGGGGTATGCCACTATGTCCGGAAGTGGAAGTGGTACAGTCTGCAAAAGGTTGTCAGCAATACTATGAAAAAATAGGCACACAACGCGATCAGCTTTCATATGATATCGATGGTGTTGTTTACAAAGTTAATAATCTTGAGTTGCAACAGCAGCTGGGTTTTGTTGCACGAGCGCCACGCTGGGCAACCGCGCATAAATTTCCAGCGCAGGAAGAAATCACCACAGTTAATGGCGTTGAATTCCAAGTCGGTAGAACAGGGGCTATTACACCTGTCGCCAGACTTGAACCGGTATTCGTTGGTGGTGTGACCGTCAGTAATGCAACCTTACACAATATGGATGAAGTGCGGCGTAAAGATGTCCGTGTTGGTGATCGTGTGGTGATCAGGCGTGCCGGTGATGTTATCCCGGAAGTGGCCAGTGTGGTACCGGGTGAACGTGCGGCTGGTAGTAAAGCAGTAGAACTGCCATCTTCGTGTCCTGTTTGTGATTCACAAATTGTGCAGGAAGAAGGTGAGGCCGTAGCGCGTTGTAGTGGTGGTTTGTATTGTCATGCGCAGCGTAAAGAAGGTATCAAACACTTTGCTTCACGTCGAGCAATGGATATTGATGGCTTAGGTGATAAGTTGGTTGAGCAATTAGTTGACGCGAACCTGATCGACCATATCGATGATTTATACCAGCTTAAAGATAAAGCTGATGAAATACTTGCACTGGAACGCATGGGTCAGAAATCACTGGATAATTTGTTATCATCATTAGAAAAGAGTAAACAAACAACGTTACCACGTTTTATTTTTGCATTAGGTATACGAGAAGTAGGTGAGGTCACCGCAGCCTCTTTAGCTAACTACTTTACCGATATCAATGCACTGATTAATGCAGATGAAGAAACGCTGATTAATATTGATGATGTGGGACCGGTTGTCGCTTCGCGTGTGGTTACGTTCTTTAAGCAGGCTCATAATCTTGAAGTGGTAAAAAGATTACTGGCTTCAGGTATTAACTGGCCGGCAATAGAAAAGAAAACTGAAGACGAACTGACGCTGGAAGGTTTAAGTTTTGTTGTCACTGGTACATTGTCATCCATGTCACGCAACGATGCCAAGCAGTTACTGATAGACAAAGGTGCAAAAGTCGTCGGCAGTGTTTCAAAGAAAACCAGTTATGTGGTTGTCGGCGAAAAGGCCGGTTCAAAAGCAACCAAGGCCGAGCAACTTGGTATTGAAATGCTGGATGAAGACGCTTTTCTGGCATTTATTGAAAATCATTAACTAGATATTATTTGATTTTCCAGAAGTGTTAGTACCTAACCGCGACAAAAGATTTATCAAAAACTAATTGTAAGGTAGGGGGTTGCCAATCAACAGGCGTAGGCTTGCTGAGTCGGAGTAGTATCATAAGTTGGTATTGCTTAATGTTGTGCATAAAATGGTTGTTTCACCCTGAAGCGGACATTTTAAAGATAATAATTTAGATTAGGTATAGCTAAAGTGGTCTAACTGAATTGATTAAAGATTAATCGATGCTGCAACTTTTTATCCTCTCTAACCGCGCTTTCCCTTATCAAATTAATTAAATATCCCTATATATGCTGAATTTTTAATATAGTGATACGGCCTAATATAGGGGCTTAAATAAACCCTAATACCAACTGACTTTTTTATTCATTACGATGCTTAGTATCAGCACCTAATTTATTATTAAGAGCCATACACATATTGCAAAAATTATTAAAAGGCATAATATCATTTACATCTAATTTTTTATCATTCATACAGGGAGTTTAAGAATGACATACTATCTAAGTGAAATTGATATTCAGGAAATTAATTTCAAATTAACAGAAACTAAAGGCATTATAAATCTGCAAGCCTTACGAAAAGCAGTACAGGGACCACAACTCACTTTTGCAGGAGGCGACGTTTATTACACACTCGCCGACAAGATATACCCTCTTATTCAGCCGATTATTAAGGAAAAGGTTTTTACTAAAAAAAACACACTTACAGCAATTGATGCAGCTAATCACTTCTTAAAGCTAAATGAGTGCACAATCACTGATCAATCACAATTAATAGAAACGATAAATCGTCTATCTGACGAACTACCCATAAAAAAACATGAGTTCGATTCAATCCTGAACAGCTTATTACCAGAAAACCCATTATTCGGCCCGAAATATAAAGCCGCATTTACTACTCTTTTACCTTTAATTAACCAGCTCGTTAAATCATTACCACCTGAAGGTGCCAAAGAGGAAGATATTAAAGACTGGGTTGATGACATCATTAATATTAAAATAAATGAATGGCTCAAAGATGAACAAATTCCAGACTACATTCAGGGTAAAAAAACAACCGACTGGGTTATGGATATCATTAACCCGTATCTGAACAAGATCAATAAGCGACTCAATGCCATACCTGGCGAAATGAAAAAAGAAGTTGAAAAATTAAAAAGCGATATTATTAACCCGCTTGAGAAAAAAATATGGGACTTTGCGACATTTCCTGTCAAATTAGCAAAAGATGAAGTCGAAAATCGAATTAAGGGATTCTTTGAACCGCTGACAGAAAAAATAGAATCTATCATTGATATATTTTCTCTGGCCTACCATCTTGAAGAAAACGATGTTTTAAAAGTAAAAGATCGGATCGAATATGTAATTAATGCTTTTATATTCTTACTTAGCAATAAAGAATTATCAGCAGTATCCGACGTACTAAAAGATTTTATTGCTATTGATTATAGTAAAGAACTCGATAAAGATGAAAAGAAAAAGCTAACAAAAGATATTACAACATTATGTGAAGAAATATTAATCAGTAGCAGCCCCTTACTGGCCACAATCGGTTGGGTTGTCGAATGCGCAATAGAAGGGAAATTACACTTACCCAACAACAAAGGTTTTGGATTAAGCCCTGGCAGGCTATATGAATTCATTAATAGCGACGAAGTTAAGCAGGAAGAACGTGAATTTCGCCTGGAGCTGGTTTCAGCATTAGACCGATATATTCATGGTGAATATGAAACCCATAGCCCCGCTCAAAAACAAAACGACTCTTCAGCATCTTCAAACCCTGAAGACAGGGAAACACACAGTATTGACTCGAAGCCAGCAACGCAAATATTAACCGACCTTTTAAATATCGTATTACAAACATCCGTGAGTTATATATTTCGCTTACCACACATGCCATCAACTATGGCACCAACTAACTTCCTTTTACAGCAAAACACTCTTGACCACGTACAGAATAAAGCAGCACACCAAGCCAGTTCTATGATAAGCAGGTCTGTCGGCGCACCCGTTAAAGCATTATCAGGCGTGTTATTTCGGGGATTCTGGGAAGTATCAACACATAATGATGCTATTGTGGAAGTCGTATCAGCCAGCTTTTCTCATATGGTGTCTTCATTGGTTAAATCAGTTTCACATACTCTTTTTTCACTCATAGAAATACGTGAACTATATACTGATCTCAGTGGAACTAATAACTGCATGACATGCTGGCCAACAAAAGTCCCATATACCGATAGCAACAACGCAGACCAATATACATATCAGGCAGTTGTTCTGAGAAAAGGTGTATTAAAAGACAAAAAAACTGAAGACCTTATAATCAAAGCCCTGTCAGAAATTTTCAAACAAACAAAATCCCTTACCATTCGTGAAGATGATAAAGAAACCAAAACTATACAAGTTGACTCAATCTTACTCTCACTCTTAAAAGATTATGGAACCTATCTTGAAATGAGTCGATATTATCATGCACCCGATATTAAAGATTATTCAATAGACGTAAATCTAAAAACTATTTCTGACAGCAAAACAGAAATAATTGCTGAATACGACGATCCAGACCCAAAACTAAGAACAGTACTTCGAGCCTATGTTCAAGGTAAGTGCATTATTCTAAACAAAGGTGACGAACAAGACTATTACTCAGCAATCACAGAATTTATCCTTAACAAAACCGATCTGGTACATGTATTTGCCGGAACACATGCTCATGGTTCATGCACAGCAGAATATTTATGAAAAAACACGAATGTAATTAGGCTAATATTAGATCTGCTTGAAAGTTGTCAATTAGATTTTTTCTCTGATCCCAATTATTCTGCTATTGATTTCGGCTACTGCTTACACCCTAAAGTGAAGATTTAATTTTTATACTGAATAACTGCTAACTATTATAATCAATGAACAATGTATTTAACTCAATAATTCATTCAGAACTTTCTTAAACAGCTTTATTTCGAGAGGTTTTATCAGATAGTGTAAGAATCCCGCTCGTAAACCTTTTTCAATTTCCCTAGGCATGGCGTTTGCACTTAAAGCAATCACTGCTGTATCGCGTAGTGATTCAATTTTTTTAAGTTTACTTAACATTTCATAGCCATCCATGCCTGGCAGATTGATGTCGAGAATGATAAGGTCAGGTTTATGTGCCAGCGCCAATTCTAAACCAAGTTGTGGTGTATGCGCCGTGAGCAATCGATTATTTTGTGTGCTCTTGAGAACGTTTTTTATTAACTCAATATGAGAAGGATTGTCTTCAACATACAGAATAGTATGAGTTTGTTCTGTACTAATTTCATCATTGTCTGTTATTTCGATTGTGTTATTGATTTCACAACATGCTTTTTCTTCCTGGGAGTTTAGAGCTAGTTCAACCCAGAATGCGCTACCCTTTCCAGGTTTTGATTCTACACCAATTGTACCTCCCATCATTTCTACTAATTTCTTAGAAATGGTAAGACCAATACCAGTACCTTGCGTAGCATAAGTATTAAGATAAAGCCGACTGAAGGGTTTGAATAAATCGTTTTGATCTTGTTTTGAAATACCAGGGCCAGAGTCAGTTACAATAATTCGTCCGGTCCCTTCGCCTGTTTGTTTGATAGTTACGTCTACATCACCACCCTCATGATTATATTTTATCGCATTGGATATGAGATTCAGTAGAATCTGCTTTAAACGTAAAGCATCTCCCTCTGCCGTACAGTTAACTTTTGTTGTGTATGCAAGAGTGATATTTCGCTCCAGGGCAAGCGGCATCATACTGTCCAGACATTCATGGATAATGTTATCCAAGTGGATGGTACCTATCGATAATTCAAGCTTGTTTTCCTCGATGCTTGCCAAATCCAGCAGGTCATTGATCAGAGTAAGCAAATACTGGCCAGAACTCAGAATCTGCTTTGTGTAAGCATCTAGATGTTCAGGGTTGATTGGACGACTTTCTAAATCCAGTAACTGTGCAAATCCTAAAATGCCATTCAATGGCGTGCGGAGTTCGTGGCTCATGCGCGAAAGAAATTCAGATTTGGCTTGATTGGCTTTTTCGGCCTTTTCCTTTTGGCTCTCCATATCTTCAAGTGATTCTTTTATCTTAATGAGCATGGTATTGATGTTTTTGGTTAGGCTACTAATTTCATCGTTGCCCTCATATCGTAGATTAGAATTATAAACACCGTGACTATGGATTGAGTTAACATCATGACTAAGTCTGGATAAACGGCCGATGACAGTTTTTTGAAGTAAGGCCATCATGCCCCCGCTAAAGATAAGAGCGGTAACGATGAGTGCAAATAATAGATAATTTAAAGTGCGAAGCCCTTGTTGATAGATATCACGTGTGCTGTCGACTTTAAATATGAATGCAGGTAGTCCATTGATGTCATTTATGATTGAGTATCCAGCAATACGATTTGGCTTCAGGACTTGTGTAATGCGCTTGGTTCCGTTTTGGCTTATAAGCAGTCTGTCATCAGATATATATTCGGGAAGTATCTGCTGATCAATTGGATGTATTGTTAATGATAAACGAGTTCGCTCTCCCAGTTTACGTATATAGGCATCAGTCAGAAAACGCGCCATGATCAATACACCACGCACAGGTCCCTTTCTTTCGCTGGTCATGATAGGGCTCGAGACAATATATAACAAACCTTCGGGAAGTTGCAAAATCCCCTTAACAGGTTTCATTGATTCTTTCGTGGCGTTGAGAAAGATACTATTCTTTCCAAAATAATCAGAAATACTTTTTAGTATGGGAGTCTGTATTACTTTATCTGTATCAAAACTTTTCCCATAAACAACTTTACCTGCAGTGTTTAAATACGCAATAAGTTGGATGCTATTTTCGGTAAAGGACGCGTCCGTCAGGTTACTTTTAATGTAAGCATTATTTTTATCCTCAATAAATGCGTAGCTATCATCCCAGTTCGACCAGTCAGCTGCGAATCGGGTAAGGTTATTCATATCACCATACATGGCATTCTCGGCGCGTTCCACGTGAGCGTGCAGTTGTTGCTCCTCGATATTTTCGAAACTACCCAGGATAATCTTACTACCAGAAAAATAAGTTAACAGTAGCAATCCGATTAACATTAGGGTGATGATGATGAGGGTTTTAATTTTTACTGACATAAGATTAATGGACGCTATAAGGACAAAGCGGTTTTTTCCTCTCTATAGATAGATGTTATATACATGCATTTAATCAAATGCTACTGGTAACAGAGAGCTATATTATGGGTATGCAAGAAAAACTCTATACGCCACTGCAATCTTGTATTCATAGAACGCTTGTTTCTTAGAATGGCAGCATTGCTTCTCTTATTTTTCAGTAGGTTTGTTTTTTTATCGGCTACTTAAAGTAGCATCATACATAAAAATCTGACTTTCAACTTGATGTAGGCCAACTGAACGAAGATGTATAAAAGTATAGTATATATTTTTTTGATGCCACGTTAATTTTTCAAGCGAATCATTATTAATTATCGCTTAAAACGACAAAATGGATGATTTTAATAAGATAGATTTTGAAATAGCAGATTATATTTTGACAGTAAAACTTTTACCAAAAAATTTCTATTACTATTGTTAGTGATAGAGAAAAGGAAACGAAGTGACTATAATTTATTGTCCTAAAGAAAGGAAATGTGGGCGCCTGCTTTGGGTCAAACTGCGTCATCTACCTAAATATAAAATATGAGTGCTTTTGGTCTAAAGCAGGCATTCTTCAATTGAACTTAAATTAAGGATGTAAATTCTGTGTGTTCCTCTGCGGTAGGTTTTGTTTTTTGGCAACAGGACTCAAAGCATCTCTTCGTGTATAGATAACATGCAGATAGATAGTGTAGAGCACTCTGAATATTTTTATAACACTGATTATTTTTACTAGGAAAAATGTAGAAGGTAAAAAATGGCGTCCCCGACAGGAATCGAACCGTATTTGCGTGTATAGATGACACGTAAATTAATTGTGTGCAGCACACAGGTTATCTTTATATAATCAGCCTAAAGAATGAGGAAATATGGCGTCCCCGACAGGAATCGAACCTGTAACCTATCCCTTAGGAGGGGATTGCGCTATCCAGTTGTGCCACGGGGACTTATTTGTCTGACATTATATCCAAGTTTTAGCAGCTTTTCATTTTTTTAAAAAATTATTGGTAAAAATAATCTATCATCAGGTTACTGAGGGAGTGGTGACAGAGCCGATGCTACGCGTTTGGAAATAAACGATGATGTTTACTCCGAATTAAGAGTGACAGCATTCGTGGTCAGTTTGTTGTAAGCTTCATAATGATGTTTTATGTTGCGTACATAATGCACTGGCTCGCGACCACGAACAAACCCAAAACGAGCCCGGCGGTAGTATTTTTTAAACCGTAACAGCAGCATGGCGCGTTCGACATTGTTAAACCAGCGATTGGGGTTCCAGCCTTTGCGTTTGGCCAGACGTCGTGCATCGCGTACATGACCGACACCGGCATTATAGGCTGCCAGAGTAAACCACATTCTGTCTTTTACCGGTAACTCATGATCAAAACGGTTTTGTACCCATTGCATGTATTTAATGCCCGCATGAAGTCCGGTTTCCGGGTCTTCAAGCTTAGTAAAACCAAATTCTTCGCCTGTTCTTGGCATCACCTGTAATAAGCCTCTGGCGCCAACCCATGATTTAGCAGCAGGATTAAAGCGGCTTTCCTGATACATCTGGGCTGTAATGAGCTTCCAGTCAAAGTTGTATTGATCGGAATATTTTTTAACCAGATCATCATAAGGAGAGAGTGTATCGGGCTTAGAGGCTTCGGGTTTATCATTATCTAAATGTGATGGATTGACAAAATACTTCTGATAGGTGAGGTTGTATATCAAACTTTTATAATTCTTTTTATGAAAACGGTTGATGGCTTTTAATAAGGACGGGTTGTTATTACGAGTAACCCAGCCAATTTTTTTGCTCTCACTCAGGGCGATTGATGATTTGATATCATTTCGCCATAATAATTCAAGCGCTAGAATATGGCTGTCAGCTACTGTCAGGTCATACTGGCCAATGGCGACACGATTAATAATGTCTTCGGTTTCCATATCTTCAGCTACAAACTCAATTTTTATATCGATTCCTGTTGCGATAAGTTTGTTTATTGTCTCAATATATGCGCTGCTTTTTCTTAACGCGATTGTACGGCCATTTAACTGTTCTGATTTTGTAATTTCAGGATCACTGCTTTGTTGAACCAGTTGATGACTTGTTTTTAAGTAATGGCGTGAAAAGCGGATGCCTTTGGACAGACGTTCTTTAGTGGGCGATAGTGAGGCGGCTATGAAGTCACCTTTACCCTGATTTAACCAGTCGATCATGTCTTCATTGTCCGGCGGGACAATTATTTCCAAATGTAATTTATGTTTTTTAGCAAATTGCTTGGCAAGTTCATATTCAAAGCCAAGTAATTGTCCTTTATATAAGAAATAATTCGCCGCATTATTTCGGGTGATCATACGAATGACTTTTCGATTTTTTATCTGTTTAAGATCGGATGTATGTGGTTTATCATTATCCTGACGTAACTTTTCTTGCTGAATATAAAGATTAAGCGCTTGTTTTAATTGCGGGTTGTTCTGCCGCACGCCCCATGCAATAGGTTGTTCTTTAGTGATGATTAAGGTGTCTTTAATATCTGATCGATAGCTTTTAATAGAATCAATCAGGTTGGTATCCTGAATCGTAATATCGAACTCACCGTTTGAAAGTTTGTCCAGTATGTCATCGATATCAAGATTGTTTTCCAGTGCTTTTAACTGAATAGAGGGGTATTTGTCTTTAAGTTTAACGGCCGTTTGCCAGAAGGAGCTTGAAGGTTTTACAGCAATTGTTTTGTTCTTTAAATCTTTTTTTCGTTTAACAGGTTTGTCATTATTGCGCTGTAAAAGTTGCTGTTTAACATGCTGGTTCGGTAGGGAGTAATCAATAAATTCTTTGCGTTCATCAGTAACCGTCATGTTTGCTGCAATAATGTCACCATGACCATCAATAAGGCTGGGAATTAACTGGTCAAAGTCGGGTACATATACTTTCTTCATGGTCAGCTGATTTTTTTCAGCAAAGGTTTTTATATGCTCAAGTTCGATATCAAGTGGATAACCCTTACGAGGTAAATAGATATTGCCTTCGGTGCGAGGAATTAATACTCTTAGCTGCTTAAGATTTTTTATTTGATCGAAGTCACCGGTATGTTGTTCGATGGTAGCAGTAACGGTCTCTTTACTATCAGGTTTGTTATCAGTACTTTCAGAACAACTGAGCAGGAATATCAGCAGTAATAAAACACTGCTTTTGAAAAATGAACTGTTTGATATTGACCGTGTATTACAACTAATCATTATTACGTCGTTTTTGTTTTGTGCTTCCAGTAAGGTAGCGAATAAGGAGTGAGTCGGGTGCGTTTTTGAGAGACATAATATAATTCAACGAGTGAATGTCATACATGCAATGGGAAACATGGTATTCCGCCTGACCAATGCCGCAGAAGAGAATTTTATCACCGGTTTGTATGATAAAATCTTCAGCGGGCAATAAGAATTTTTTGTCATTTCTTTCTATCATAAGTGGCAGGCAGCAGATATTCTCCTGACGTTGTATTGGACTCTTAAGAATGTTTTTCAGGGTGACCTTTCTGCCCATGGCCAGTGTTCTGTACATGGCAGGGGCTGCATCTCTGCTAATATCAATTGTCCAGCAATGTGGTTTGACTTCGCTGATTGCACCGCTGATTTTACTGATTGCAATATTAATCCAGTCATTTGATTGCAGGAAACACTCATCCAGAAAGGTAATTAATAAGGGGTTGACTAGTAGCGTTCTGATCCGGCGGGCTACGATCTCACTCGGGTGCATGATGATATCAGCATACGATGAATAAAATAATTCCTGATTAATCATTTCATTCTGTCTGGCAACAATAATAAGGTGTTGATTGTGCATTTGTGCAGTCATAATAGTGGATAAATTATTTGAGTCATTATCTGAGCCTGCAATTAATCCAACAGCATTTTCTACACCGGCGAGTTTGAGTGTGTGTTCATCTGTACCTGTGCCAATTATAAAGTCAGTATCATCATCCGGAAATTTTCTGTGAAAATCTTGTTTAAGGTCCGCGATTGTATCAATAATAGTGACACTGTGATTATGCTTCTTTAGTGTTTCATAAATACGTTGTCCCAGTCTGCCATAGCCGCATAATATCCAGTGTCCGGGTTTGAAATCAATTGGCATATTGAGACTGGTATCGGGTACGCCAGTCAGCCACTCATTCAGTAAATGGAGAGATGACGATTTCATCGCCATGGCAAAGTTGTGGGCGAAAGTGTCATACGGATTAATAGTGTGATCTGTGTTAAAAGATTTCATATTATTTTCAAAATCTTTATGCTCAGTCCGACATATTACTGTAGTTGTAGGGTGAAGTAATTTTGAGGTGATGGCAATTTTTAGATTGCAGCTATCGGAATTAGTAATTGCTATAATGCCTTTACAGTGTTTCCTGCTCAACCCTGCATAGGCAAGTTGCTCCGGGATTTTTGCATCCGCTTCCAGCCCCGGTACATATGACAGATAATTTTGTATTTCAAGAGTGTTAATTGCTTCAGGATTGTTGTCTATAACGACACAGCGAATTTCTTTATTGGCCAGCCATTCAACCAGATCAGTACCGGTTTCACCATAGCCACAGACCAGATAAAAATCCTCATGTATCTGGTTTAAGCTGCGCTTAAAGTTTGAGTGGATAACTGCCTTTTTAAAGATTGGGGTCTGTACTAATGATATGATTTTGCTGATAGCATAAAACCAGCCGACAACACTAAAAAATATAGTGATTAAGGCCCATAGTCTTTGTGCATCGGTAAGCGGGTAGGGGATTTCACCAAAGCCGATTGTGGTAGCGGTAAAGCTGACAAAGTATAGCGCATGAAAAAAATCCATTCGCCATACGTTACCCTGATCGTCGACTCCCGGAATAAGTACCATACCAAGAGTTGCTATACTGAACACAGCAACGACCACAATCAGCGGTGCTCGCATCTGCCTTAGTATGAGTGATGTTACGGGATTCATTGCTTTTTATCAGCTAATTGATGACTTGTATTAACGTCGTAAAATCGAAGCTTCAAGTACCAGTAAAATAACTGAGATAATGTTAGCCAGTACAGCGCCACCGCTAAGTGAAACAATGGTTGCCATTGTTGCTACAGTGACACCGGCTTCCTGCATGTGTGCAGCTACGGCCCACACGATAGCCGCAGAAATTAACTGTACATTTGCTACCAGACTGGTTGCCAGTAACATGGCGCCGAGTTGAGAACGGTCACCAAATTTCAGAATGGTTGCGATTAAGTTGATGACAATGACAGCGTAAAGCTCATAAATATTATGGTGGTCCGGGTTATGAACATCACCATAAAAAAAGCCAAAATTTAAGGTCAGCGCAAGAATCATAAAAAAACTAAAAATGACTTTTTCGAGGTTCATGTTCTTTTCCTTTTTTAGTTAGAGCTCACTGTCAGGGCTGAATAGGCTCAGCTCATCAGATTTTTTAATATTTGTGTGTACACATTAGAAAGCAAATCAAGGTCGCTGACAGACACATTTTCGTTAACCTGGTGGATAGTTTTGTTAAGTGGGCCAAGTTCAATTACCTGTGAACCTGTTGGCGCAATAAATCTGCCGTCCGATGTCCCGCCTGCAGTCGATAGTTTGGTTTCATAACCAGCAATTGTTTTTATTGCATCCTGTGTTGCGGCAACGAGTTCGCCTTCATCAGTCAGGAACGGGTGTCCCGATAAATTCCATTCGATGTCATATTTGAAACCATATTTGTCGAGTATAGAAACGGTGCGTTGTCTTAATATTTCATCAGTAACTTCGGTTGAGAACCTGAAGTTGAATACAATTTCTATGCTGCCCGGGATAACGTTGGTAGCCCCGGTGCCACCATTAATATTTGATATCTGAAAACTGGTGGCGGGGAAAGAGGCATTACCCTGATCCCATTCGGTGCTTGCCAGTTCATGCAATGCCGGTGTCGCCAGATGGATCGGGTTTTGTGCAAGGTGAGGATAGGCAACATGGCCTTGTTTTCCGTGTACAGTTAATACCGCGCCTAGTGAACCACGGCGACCATTTTTTACAATGTCGCCCAGTTTTTCGGTGCTTGATGGTTCGCCAACCAGACACCAGTCAATTTTCTCACCGGTTGATTTAAGGTGATCGAGTACAGCAACAGTACCATTAATAGCCGGGCCTTCTTCGTCACTGGTAATAAGAAAAGCAATTGAACCTTTGTGCTGGTCATTAGCACTAATGAACTTCTCTGTTGCGGTGATCATGGCGGCTAAACTGCCTTTCATGTCAGCAGTGCCCCGGCCATAAAGTAAGCCGTTATCGACAGTGGGCTCGAAAGGGGGAAAACGCCAGTTTTTTTCAGGGCCGGTAGGGACTACATCAGTATGTCCCGCAAAGGCAAATAGCGGTGCTTCAGTGCCACGGCGTGCCCATAGATTTGTGACCTCGCCATTTTTTAAACGGGTAATTTCGAAGCCCAGCTTTTCCAACCGGACAGCCATTAGTTCCTGACAGCCAGCATCTTCGGGTGTGACAGACTGGCGTGAAATTAAATCTTTTGCTAGATCAAGTGTTTCTGACATTTTGTAGGGTTACCAAATATATTACGAATGATATGTTATACATTTTATCATATTGGCCGGCGCTGTTGTTATTTAATCCTTTTCAGCACCCTTATTGTATGCGGCTAAATATTCGCTTTCGACAGAATCAAATTCTTTAGTGAGTTTTTCATATTCATTTTCTTTTTCTTGCAGTATAGCCTCAAGTTCTTCAATTCTGTTTTTTAGTTCCAGGTTCTCTGCACTGATGGATGGACCTTCGAGCGCTTCAATTTCTTCCATCAGGCGCTGGTTTTCTGTTTCCATAATATCCAGACACATAGTTGTTTCCTTTTGTGATCTTTCAAGTTCGGATAGTAAATCTTGCATTGCAATGTCAGTGTCAGAGCCTGTCTGGTGTTTTTTCTCTGTCAACATGCTATTGATTTTATTTCCCTGTTCAAAAATAATATCTTTGAGCTTATTGACTTCCAGATTGATTTTATTACTTGTTTTTTCAATGACAAGTGTATCAGATGATTCTTTTGCGGATTTGTGTGTGATCTCAAGGTTGAGACTATTCTTTATCTTGTTTTCTAAGTCAGATACGTGCTGGCTAAGGTCATGAAAATCAGCCTGTGAATTCTTTATAAGTTGAAGTTGTTCTGGTTCAAGTGCACCACTGGTTGAAAGCGTATCAAGTAGCGCCTGCAACATGATGTTTGATTCAGTAGCATTGTCCAGCTTGTTTTGCAGATCCTGCATGATTTCATCGATGAATTCGTTTTCACCAGCTGCCGGTGTTTCTGTATCGGTTTCTTCTTTATCTTCAGGTAGTAGTTGCGCAATATTATCAGACAGATAGTGCCAGAACATTTCCTGGTCACCAACGCTGGCTTCATGAGCGTTAATTTCAGCATGTAAATAGCTTGATCTAAACGACAGCGTTTTTTTAAGTATTTCGTTTGTTTTCTCACTATCATCTGCAAGATCCAGATCAAAGTCATCTTCTACCGGTGTTATTTCTTTTATACGTTCTACTGTTTTATCGATCTCTTCATTGATTAGTTTAGAAAACAGGCCCTCTGCAAGTCTTGCAAGAAGCTCTTCAATAGATATTTTAAGTGATGAATTTTTTCTTACAAAATAAATTAAAGCAATAACAAGAATTATTATGCTTTCAATAACAACCAGTACTGTAAGTATAGAAAAACTCATTTTTTAGTTTATTTTTCTTCTTCTTTTTCAGTTGCAGCAGTTTTTGCTTTCTTTAGTTTTAACACAAGAAATATTGATAAACCAATAATCGCAATCAATATATTCACTGCTACAAAAATTAAAATGGATTGCAGAGTATTATCTTCTTCTGGTTCTTCTTCAGCAGCTGTCTCTGTTTTTTCTTTGGGTTCTGGCTCAGATTCGGCTGGTTTTTCCTTGTCAGCTGACTCAGTTGCGACGTCAGCTTCGGGAACGGCCTTTTCTATTGGTTCTGGCGGTAGTTCTGATACAAATGAAAAGGTTTTTTGTCTTTCAAAGGTCTGGCTTTTCAGGGTGACAGTAGCAAAGTAGGTGCCATTTTCTTTGGGTTTGTAATTAGAGATAAAAATGCCGCTCATATTTTCATCATTAAGAGCCAGGCCCATTGGTGATTCTGATACTGTTTCTGATGGTGCACTAAGCTCCAGTTTTGCAGTGATAGAGTCCAGGATGGTTGGTTCGCTGACTGTCTGCTCTTCTTTTTCCAGCCAGGCCTGAGCATGTAGCTTTTTTATGCCATTTTCTTCAATGAAATCAAATTTTGATTGCATCTTCATATCAGCAACAATATAAGCTTTATTATCATTATCACTAAAGAGTATTTTCCAGTCACCGGGTAGCGGTTTTTTGATGGTGATCATGTCAAAGCTGTCAGAAATGAACCATTTGATGTTTTTGTTATCAACCGTCGCATCAAATTTTTCATCATCCGGGTTCTGTAGGAAAATTTTGCTCTCTGGTGTGGCTTTATTGGCTACGATAGTGATCTCGCGGATACTTTCATCAGCTAGAAAACTGTTTTCACTCAGCGGTAGCATGTCTGGCTGTTTGCTTTGCTCAAAGATGCTGGTAAAAGCAGTGTGTAATTCCTCATCATTTGCTGCAACTTTACAGAAGCCTTCTGTGCTTTCGGATAAAGTCGTTAACAGGTCTTGATCTGAGCCTTCGGTAAAAGCAATAGAATAAACTTTAATATTAGCGGCATTTAACTTTGGAACAGTTTCACTGATTAATTGGGAAGATAAATCTATGGATTTTTTGTTATTGCCGACATCCATTTTTCCATCGGATAAGAGGATGATAATGGGGTCCCGGTCAGAAGGGTTCTCAGTCAGGATTTTATGTGCGCGCTCTACAGCGGCATGAATATTTGTATAAACGCCTTTGGTTGATACTTTGTCAGTTGCTTTTAACGTCATCTGGATATTTTTTTCACTATCCAGTGTATTCAGGTAGGTAATCGGGTAGCCATTATCACTAAAGCTCATAATACTGGCGCGGTCTGTTTCATTTAAAAGAGAGATGAATAGTTTTGCAGCAGGCTTACGAAGACTGTTTGGATCATTTTTCTTCATGCTGCCGGAGCTGTCCATGATAACTACAGCATCCACTGCTTTTTGTTCGGCGTGTAAATTCTGACTGAGTGAAAGTATTAACCAGCTGATCAGTGTTGTAACCAGTATTTTCATCCGTTTTCCTGTTCCTAATTGACGTTGTTGAATATCCAATGCGGTAGTTCTCTCTATAATATATTGTATGTGAGAAATGCGGATATTTAACTAATATTTTTTTTATATAAAAAGCTTGAGATATCAGGAGTTTAGACCATAAAACGTATAAATATCCCATTTCTGGAAGATTTATACGGTTTTTCTTGCAATATTAGAGAAAAATAGGCGATTTCCTACTCGTCAAGGAAGGAAATGAGCTTGTCCGCTAGCTGTTGTTGCTCGGATGTATCAGTGATGGGTTGATTGTTAAAATTGGTAATGTGGAATAAATCCTCGGCCTTTTCTCCCATTGTGGAGACTCTGGCATTATGAACACGGATATCACTTTCAAGAAATGCGCGGCTGATTCGGGCAAGCAGGCCGGCTTTATCAGAGCTCCTTATTTGAATAATTGTGCGGTTTTTAGTCGGATCCTGATCGAATGAGATCTCAGTAGGGACGGAGAAATGTTTAATCGTTCGTGGCGTTAGCTGATTTATTGATGTTGAGATGCCATCAGGATTAGTGAGTTTGTTTATCAGTTGCTGGCGGTTTTCTTCAAGCCTATAGGCAGCTGTTTCAGGGTCACTCTCTTCGTTGAGAGCCTGAAAAATATTGAGAGAATTTTTATCATTATCGGTAGTCATGATAAAAGCGTCTACAATATTTACTCCCAGTTGTTCAAGAGCGGACGTTGTTTTTACAAACTGGCCGTCGATATTCTCCATATAGATTGAAATTTCAGTGGTACCTTTATCGCTGAGTGGTTCAAATTTAACCACGGGCATAGTGCTGCTGTCTGCTTCGAGCACTAATAGCATATGACGTGCAATTTCATCGGGTGTGAAACGCAGAAAATATTCTTTACCAAAAGGTTGCCAGATTTGTTCAATTTGTTCCGGTGTGTAACCCTGTTTGGCTAAAATATTGAGACTGCTTTGTTGTGACTGGCGAATACTTTTTTCGATCGAGACATTGGTTTGTAATCCGAGCCGAAGAACAACGGATGTTTTGTTATAAAGCTCGGCCAGTAAGCTGTCTTTCCAGCTGTTCCAGGTCGTTGGGTTGGTGCCGCGAATATCGGCCACTGTGAGTAAATACAAGTGGTCGAGGTAACTCTGGTTTTTTACCTGTTCGGCAAATAAATTAACCACATCCGGGTCGCCGATATCCTTTCTTTGAGCGGTGACAGACATGATTAAATGGTTTTTAACCAGCCATGAAACCAGTTCGGCATCTTCTTCGCTGAGGTTATGGTGCAGGCAGAATTCTTTTGCATCAACCGCACCGAGAGTTGAATGATCACCACCGCGGCCTTTAGCAATATCATGAAACAAACCGGCAAGGTATATCAGCTCAGGTTTTGGCAGGTGGTTGAAGACAGCGCTGCATAAAGGGTACTCGTGCAGAAACTCTGCGGCAGAGAATCGTCTCAGGTTTCTTACAACAGATAGTGTGTGTTCATCAACAGTGTAGGCATGGAAAAGGTCGTATTGCATGCGACCAACGATCTTTTCAAACGCGGGGATGTAGGCGGCTAATATGCCGTAACGGTTCATGCGACGCAGCTCGTGAGTGACGCCTTCAGGAGCGCTGATGATACTGATGAAAAGCTCTTTAGCAGCGCCGGAATCCCGGAATTGCTGATCTATCAGGTGTCTGTTTTCTCTTATCAGGCGGATGGTTTCTGCGCGCACACCCAGTATTTCAGTATTCAGTTCAAGCAGTAAAAATATTTCCAGCAGTGCAGTCGGATGCTTAATAAATACGTCTGCGTTGCGTGCGCTGATGTGGTCATGAATAATTTCAAAGCGCGTATTGATGATTTGTGGTTCGGTGGTCTGGTCAGTATATAAAATGGCTTCTTTTAGCAGCTGCAACAACATTTCATTTAATCGTTCCAGTTCCATTACGGTGCGATAATAACGTTGCATAAAACTTTCAATGGCCAGATTGTTGGGGCCATCTTCATATTCATATTCGAGCGCTAAATCACGCTGAAAATCAAACAGCAGGCGGTCTTCGCGTCTGCCAGTCAGATAATGCAAGCTGGCTCTGATTTGCCACAGCAGTTCTTCGCCTTCATCCAGTGTCTTGAATTCATCGGCGGTCAGAAAGCCGTGTTCAATCAGTTCCTTTAATGTGTTAGCGCCAAAGTGTCTTTTTGCCACCCAGCCGATCATCTGGATATCGCGCAAACCACCGTGGCTTTCTTTTATATTGGGTTCTAATTTAAAGGCCGAGCTTTCGAATTTGATATGTCGGGTGTGTTGTTCTTTTAATTTATCTTCAAAAAAAGATTTGCTGTCCCACAGGTTGTCAGTCGAGGTTGCATCCAGCATGTGTTGATAGAGTTTGCTGCTGCCGCTTAAGTGACGGGATTCAGTAATGTTTGTGATGACTGTAATGTCTTTCTCTGCTTCTTCCGTGCATTCATTCAGTGTGCGAACGCTGTGACCAATTTCAAGTTTGATATCCCATAGCAGCATTAAAAACTGTTCGATAGCTTCATCAAATTGATTATCATGATCATTGGGTAATAAAATCATCAGGTCCACATCCGAATGCGGATGTAATTCACCCCGGCCATATCCACCCACTGCAATGATAGAAATGGCTTCCAGTTGCTTGCCAAATTTCAGCTCAGATACCTGCTGGATAATCAGATCTACAAAAAGACTGCGGCCATAAACAATCTGATAGGCATCATGTGTCTGCTGAAAGTAGCTTTGCAGAGTTTCCTGACCACTGAGGACGGCTTGTTTAAGCAGGCTTAGTGCTTTATTGGGCTGTTCCTGAATTGCTTCACTACAGTTCGCGATGCCTTGTAGTTCGTTTTTAAGTTCCGGCTTAAGCAGTTTTTTATTATTCATTCAGTCTTTTGGTTGTTCAGAGTGTTGTGGCTGATTATAGGGCTACTATCTTTAGATGATTTCGTCTGTACGTAATGTCAGTACTTCGTAGCCATTTTTTGTTACCAGAAGAGTGTGTTCCCATTGCGCAGACAGGCTGCGGTCCCGGGTAATAACCGTCCATTGATCTGGCAGTACTTTAACGTCACGTTTACCTAAGTTAACCATTGGCTCAATAGTAAACGTCATGCCTTCTTCCAGAGTGAGGCCAGTGCCCGGCTTGCCGTAATGTAGAACCTGAGGCTCTTCATGGAATTTTTCACCAATACCGTGGCCACAATATTCGCGCACGATTGAGCAGTTATTGGATTCTGCGTGTTTTTGAATAGCGGCGCCAATATCACCCAAGGTAATACCGGGTTTTACCATTCGAATGCCTTTAAGCAGGCACTCATGGGCAATTTCAGTAACGCGTTTGGCCTTGATTGAGGCCTCACCAACAAAAAACATCTGGCTGGTATCGCCATGATAGCCATCTTTGATAACGGTGATATCAACATTGATAATGTCACCTTTTTTCAGTTTTTTGTCCGCCGGTATGCCGTGGCACACCGTGTGATTAACCGATGTGCAGATCGATTTAGGGAAGCCGTGGTAATTAAGCGGGGCAGGGATCGCATCCTGTTCTTCAACAATGTATTTATGACAGATTTGATCTAATTCATTGGTCGTGATGCCTGGCTTTATATAAGGGGCGATCATTTCAAGCACGTCAGCGGCAAGCCTGCCTGCAACACGCATTTTTTCTATTTGTTCGGGGGATTTAATATTGACAGCCATGAATTCAGTTTTACCTTATATATCCTATACTTAGCGACTTTTGCCGTTTAAAAAAATACATATTTATTGAGTTGGGCGGAGGGTTGTGGTATAAAACCGCCCGCGTTATATGCAAATCAAGCTCTGGATCATACCATTTTGTTAGAACGGTGTGATATTTAATGAGCATTTTATTAAATCCGCACATATATCGTCACATATAAATGGGTGCCGGTTAAACAATTGTTTTAACTCGGTTTTTTGTATGGGATATATGGAGGCGAAACCCTAATTAGGAGTTTTTATGTCTAAAGTTACAATGCGTCAAATGTTAGAAGCGGGTGTCCACTTCGGTCACCAGACTCGCTACTGGAAACCTAAAATGGCTAACTACATTTTTGGTTCACGCAGCAAAATTCATATCATCAATCTGGAAAAAACACTGCCAATGTACAACGATGCGATGAACTTCATCGGCAAAGTTGCATCTGAGCAGGGTAAAATTCTGTTTGTTGGTACTAAGCGCGCAGCTCGTGGTGTTATTCGTGAAGAAGCTGAGCGTTGTTCAATGCCATACGTTAACCATCGCTGGTTAGGTGGTATGCTGACTAACTTCCAGACCGTTAAAGCATCGATCAAGCGTCTGAAAGATCTGGAAAAAATGTCAACTGACGGTTCATTCGACCGTATGATCAAAAAAGAAGCATTAATGCACTCTCGTGAAATGGAAAAGCTGGATCGTAGCCTTGGTGGTATCAAGGATATGGGTGGCATTCCTAGTGCTGTATTTGTTATTGATGTGGGTTATGAAAGCATCGCTATTAAAGAAGCTAAGCGTTTAGGTATCCCGGTTATTGGTGTTGTCGATACTAATAACGTACCTGATGGCGTTGATTACGTTATCCCTGGTAATGATGATGCAATCAAAGCAATCAAACTGTATGTACAGGGCGCTGCTGATGCCATCATCGAAGGTCGTGCTTCTTCTGTTTCAAATGCTGCATCTAAAGATGAGTATGTTGAAGTTGATGAAGGCAAAAAGGCTAGCTAAGTCTAAGCGATTTTAAATACGATTTTATTCATCGCTCTCTATAAAGGGCGATGAAGTCTTAACAAATTCTAAACGAGGTGGATATCATGCAGATTACTGCTGCTATGGTTAAAGAATTACGTGAGCGTACTGGCTCAGGTATGATGGAATGTAAAAGAGCGCTGGCTGAAGTTGACGGCGATATGGATGCAGCAATTGAAGCGATGCGTAAATCGGGTCTGGCGAAAGCTGACAAGAAAGCGGATCGTGTTGCTGCAGAAGGCTTAATCGGTATTGAATTGACTGATGATGCTAAAACAGTTGCGATTGTTGAATGTAACTGTGAAACAGATTTCGTAAGTGGTGGTGATGAGTTCGCTGAATTCACTGCAAACGTTGCTAAGCGTGTATTAGCCGATTCTCCTGCTGATGTGGCTGCACTGACTGAAATGGCGATCACTGATGGTGGTGAGTCAATTGAAGTAACGCGTAAAAACATGATTACTAAAATCGGTGAAAATATTCAGGTTCGCCGTTTCCAGCGTATCGAAGCAACTGGCAAGATGGGTTCATACAAGCACGGTAGCCGTATTGGTGTTGTTGTTGATATCGAAGGCGGTGACGACGAGTTACTGAAAGATGTTGCAATGCACATTGCTGCGACTAACCCGACTTGCATCGACGAAGATCAGGTGCCTGCAGAAATGCTGGAAAAAGAAAAAGCGATTCTGGTTGCTCAGGCAGAAGAGTCTGGTAAGCCTGCTGAGATCATCGAAAAGATGATTGGTGGTCGTATCCGTAAATACCTGGCTGAAATCACACTGGTTGGTCAGCCATTCGTTAAAGACCCTGATAAGACGGTCGGTCAGTTGCTGAAAGAAAAAGGCGCTACGGTACATTCTTTTGTACGTCTTGGAGTTGGCGAAGGGATCGAGAAGAAAACGGAAGATTTTGCAGCAGAAGTTATGTCGCAAATCAACTCATAAAGAAAGCAAACAAAACCGGGAACTTAGTTCCCGGTTTTGTTTTGTAGGCTATTGTTTTCTGGTAAGATTGCGTCAATATTCATTCCAATAATGTGGAAATCATTCATTCATGTCAGATTCCAAATCTAATAATAAACCAATCTATAAAAGAGCCCTGCTTAAACTCAGTGGAGAAGCCCTGATGGGGACACAGGATTATGGTATTGATCCTTCCATAATCAGTCGCGTTGCCGGTGAAATTAAAGAAGTAGTGGATACCGGTGTACAGGTTGGTATTGTTATTGGTGGCGGTAATATCTTCCGCGGAGCTGGTCTGGCACAGGGTGGTATGGATCGTGTGACTGGTGACCATATGGGCATGCTGGCAACGGTTATTAACTCGCTGGCAATGAAAGATGCATTGATTAAGACCGGTGTTAAAGCGGTTGTGATGTCAGCGCTGGAAATGAACCAGGTCTGTGAACAATATGTACAGGCAAAAGCTGTCGAGCATCTTGAAAATGGCACGGTTGCTATTTTTGCTGCCGGTACCGGCAATCCCTATTTCACAACGGATAGTGCGGGCAGCCTGCGAGCCATTGAAATCGGTGCAGACGTGCTGATGAAGGCGACTAAGGTTGATGGCGTGTATGATGCGGATCCGATGAAAAACCCGGATGCTAAGAAATTTACTACCCTGACATATGATGAAGTATTAAGTCGAAAATTACAGGTAATGGATGCAACTGCTGTTATCCTGTGTCAGGAACAAAAAATGCCTTTAAGAATATTTAATTTGAACACTGTGGGTGATTTACCGAAAGCTGTGGTTGATGCCAGTATCGGAACATCTGTAGTGCTTGGAGACTCGTAATGATAGAAGATGTAAGAGACGATGCTGCGTCTCGTATGGGTAAGAGTGTTGAATCATTTAAAAATGATCTGGTAAAGATCAGGACCGGTCGCGCTCACCCGAGTTTGCTGGATCAGATTACTGTTGATTATTACGGTAGTGAAACACCACTTAATCAGGTGGCTAAGGTAAGTACTGAGGATTCACGCACTTTAGCAGTTTCACCATGGGAAAAAGACATGGTGAAAGCTGTTGAAAAGGCGATTATGAATTCTGATCTGGGGCTGAACCCTTCAACAGCCGGTACAACGATTCGTGTGCCGCTGCCACCGCTGACGGAAGAACGTCGTCGTGATCTGGTTAAGGTTGTAAAAGCAGAAGCTGAGCACGCACGTGTTGCGGTTCGTAACATCCGCCGTGATGCTAATTCTGATTTAAAAGAATATCAGAAAGAAAAAGAAATCTCTGAGGATGACGAGCGTCGTGGTCAGGATTTAATCCAGAAAATTACAGACCAGTCGATTGCTGATATCGAAGCGCTGTTAGTTGAAAAAGAAAAAGAGTTAATGGAAATCTAAGCCCGGCTTAGGTTTTATTATTTTCTTTCATAAAAACGAATCTTCTGATGACTAATAAGAAACAAGAATCGGATGCTTCATTATCAGGCTTACCCAGGCATGTTGCTATCGTTATGGATGGCAACGGACGCTGGGCTAAAAAACGTCTGATGCCACGTGCTGCCGGACACAAGGCTGGCGTTGGTGCTTTACAGAAAATCATAGAAACATCTTCTAAAACAGGTATTGAATGCCTGACCGTTTTTGCTTTTAGCAGTGAAAACTGGAACCGCCCTAAAATGGAAGTTTCTATTCTGATGGATCTGTTTGTCAGTTCATTGAAAAAATACCTTCCCGAATTAATTAAAAGTGGTGTACGTCTGCGTTTTATCGGTGATCGTACGGCTTTTTCTGAAAAGCTGATCAATTCTCTGACAGAGGCAGAAGTTTTAACTAAAGAAAATACCGGCTTGCAATTTAATATTGCGATGAACTATGGCGGGCGCTGGGATATTACCGCCGCTGCCACAAAGCTGGTTAAAGATGTACAGGCAGGTCTGGTAGCGGCAGAGAATATTAATGAAGAACTGTTTTCTTCTTATGTTTCTTTATCTGAACTGGCACCTGTTGATTTATTTATTCGTACTGGCGGTGAACACCGCATCAGTAATTTTTTACTCTGGCAATGTGCATACAGTGAGTTGTATTTTGCTGATGCTCTGTGGCCGGATTTTTCGGCCGAAGAATTTTTACAGTCGTTAGAATGGTTTTCAGGTCGTCAGCGTCGTTTCGGGCGCACAGGCGATCAGGTAGAAACTGATAAACAAACTCAACAAACAGGTGTGGCTAAATAAATGCTGGCTTTAAGATTAATGACAGGTATACCGTTAGCAATTGCTACTGTCTGGTTTATTTTAACTCAGGAATCAACAAGCATTTTATATGCTTTGATTGCGATTGCGGCACTTGCAGGCTGGGAGTGGGCCGGGCTGGCAAAAGCTAAAACAATTGCAGTAAAAATAATGTTTGCACTGGTAATGGCGATGACGCTCTGGTCAGTGAATCAGCTGGATACAAAAATACTGGTTAATTTGCAATTTGTAACATCACTGTTCTGGTTTGCTGTTGTTATTTATTTATCACGGGTTAAAAAAATCTCATCGCATACAACACTCTCGGGTCTTAAATTAATTCTGGGTATTATTGCTATTGTGCCTGCAATGATTGCGATTTTCTGGGTGCATAAATTTAAAGCAGACTGGTTACTATTTGGTATGAGTATCATATGGGTGGCAGATATCGGTGCTTATTTTGCGGGTCGTCAGTTCGGTAAAAATAAATTGGCGCCTGTGCTGAGTCCCGGTAAAACACGTGAAGGTTTTTACGGCGCCATGTTGCTAACCATTATTTATAGTTCGCTGGCCAGCGTCTTCTATTTTGAGCTTGATACAAAAGCCGTTGTAATGACAGTGGTTATGACAATTGTATTAACCATTTTCTCAGTTGCCGGTGACTTATTCGAAAGTCTGTTAAAACGTTCTGCCGGCGTTAAAGACAGCGGTAAAATTTTGCCGGGTCATGGCGGTGTGCTGGATAGGATCGACAGCTTAACAGCCACCATGAGTCTGTTCTCGATTGCAACAATTTATATCTACAACTTAGATCTGTTCCTGGTTTAGTCTGATGCCGCAACCTTCAAACCTGACAATACTGGGTTCGACCGGAACCATTGGTGAAAACACGCTGGATGTTATCGCTCGCCATTCGAATTATCAGGTTGTCGCTTTAACGGCTAACACGCAGGTTGAAAAACTGTTTCAGCAATGTCTGCGGTTTAATCCTAAATACGCCGCAATGGTTGATGAAGATGCTGCATCGCAGCTGGCAGAAAAATTAACACAGGAAGGCCGGGATGTTACGGTTTTATCCGGTGTGGAAGGCCTGGAAACCGTTGCGGCACTCGATGAAGTGGATGCCGTGATGGCGGCTATTGTAGGGGCCGCGGGCCTGCTACCAACCTTAGCGGCAGCGCGGGCAGGCAAACGCGTATTGCTGGCGAATAAAGAAGCGCTGGTGATGTCGGGTCACCTGTTTATGCAGGAAGTGCGCGAAAATAATGCGACCTTGTTACCAATCGACAGCGAGCATAATGCCATTTTTCAGTGTATGCCGGAAAACTATGAGCAAGGTCTGCAGCAGGTCGGTGTTAATAAAATCCTGCTGACCGCTTCCGGTGGTCCGTTTCGTACAAAAGCGCTCAGTGAATTAGAAAGTGTGACACCGGCTCAGGCTGTGGCTCACCCTAACTGGGTGATGGGGCAGAAAATCTCAGTTGACTCAGCCACCATGATGAATAAAGGGCTTGAATTGATTGAAGCCTGCTGGTTATTTGATACCTCACCCGATATGATTCAGGTGGTTATTCATCCTCAAAGTATTATTCACTCAATGGTGTCATATAAGGATGGGTCAGTGCTTGCGCAAATGGGTAATCCGGATATGCGTACGCCGATTGCGCACGCCATGGCGTGGCCTGAAAGAATTGAATCGGGTGTGGAACCTCTTGATATATTTGAGGTCGCAAACTTTGAGTTTGAAAAACCGGATATGGGTCGTTTTGCCTGTTTGCGCCTGGCTTATGAGGCCATGAAAACCGGTGGTACGGCGACGACTGTGCTGAACGCAGCCAATGAAGTAGCGGTTGATGCATTTTTAAATGAAAAAATTGGTTTTCTACAGATACCACAGATAATTGAATCGACATTAAATCATGTATCAATTGAAGAAGCTGTCGATCTGGAGCGTGTACTCAGTGCGGACAAAATTTCACGCCAGTACGCAGAAGAATTGATAAAAAAATAATAAACCTGTAATGAAATTTTCAGGCTTAAACTTTCGGGATTAATGAGTGGCAGACTTTTTTAACAACTTACTATTTTTTATAATTGCACTTGGTGTGTTAGTGACTTTCCATGAGTTTGGTCACTTCTGGGTTGCATTAAAGCTGGGTGTAAAAGTACAGCGTTTTTCGGTTGGTTTTGGTAAGGCTTTTTATATTCATAAAAGAAAAGTTGGAAAAAATCAGGATGAAGTTGAATTTGCTCTGGCCATGATACCGCTCGGCGGCTACGTAAAGATGCTGGATGAACGGGTTGAGGACGTAGACGAGAGCGAAAAACACCGTGCATTTAATACCCAGACTTTAGCGGTACGGTCGGCCATTGTTTTTGCGGGACCTCTGGCTAACTTTCTATTGGCAGTTGCACTTTATTGGGCAGTGTTCATACTCGGCACATCAGCAATTCAACCCATTCTTGATCAGCCTGCTGCACAAACAATGGCTGCTGAAGCCGGGTTCCAGGCCGAAGATAAAATTATTATGGTCAATGATGAGCCTGTAATGACGATGACAGGTTTCAGGCTGGCTATGATGGATGCGGCTATTTCGGCAGACAGTGTTAAAGTATCAGTGATTGACAGAAATAATAGTGAACAAACCCGGTCTTTAACGATTGGTGATCATAAGATACTCAATGTTGACGGCGATCCGATTGAAAAAATGGGTTTTAAACTGTGGGTTCCTGTTATTCCTCCGGTGGTTGGTAAAACTGTTCCTGACAGTGTTGCAGAGAAGGCTGGCTTACTGGCAGAAGATGTTGTCACTGCGGTGAATGGCAAAGCGGTTACTTCATGGGCAGAGACAGTTAAAGTGATCACTGCGAATCCTGGCAAACAAATTAGTTTGCAGATATTGCGCGGTGATATTGAAAAATCTATTGAATTGATACCAGCAAGCCGGAAAAATGCTGAAGGTGCAGAAGAAGGTTATATTGGTATTTATCTTCAGCGTCCGCAATCGATTATTGATAAACTTTATACCACTGAGCAGTATTCATTTTTTCCTGCCGCTGCAGTGGCGGTAGAGAAAACATGGACCATGTCTGTATTAACGCTCAAAGTACTGGGACGGATGCTGATTGGCGATGCGGCATTGGATAATATCAGTGGACCGCTGACAATTGCTAAGTTTGCCGGCGAGACAGCTGGTATCGGTCTGGTTCAGTTTTTAAGCTTTCTTGCAGTCATATCGGTCAGTCTTGGTGTTTTAAATTTATTACCTGTACCGGTGCTTGATGGCGGGCATTTATTATATTATTTACTTGAATTTATTACCGGTAAGCCGCTTTCTGAACAGGCTCAGCAATATGGTCAGCAGATAGGCATGATGTTGTTATTGATGTTAATGTCAATAGCTATTTTTAACGATATACAACGAATTTTTTCCTGATGTTTCTAATGTTATTAAATAAAAAAACACTCTTATTATTGTTATTCACATTTAGCGTTTCTGTTGCTCAGGCTGAGTCTTTTAAAGTGACCGGTATTGTCATCAACGGGCTTGAACGTATTGATCAGGGAACCGTACTGAACTATTTACCAGTACAAACAGGTGGTGTTTTTGATACTAAAAAATCATCTCATGTTTTGCATGAGTTGCATAAAACCGGTTTCTTCTCAAAGATTGAACTGAAAAAAGAAAATACGCAGATCATACTGAATTTAAGAGAACGCCCATCGATCAGTGAAGTGGACTTTGATGGCAATGAAGATGTGGATGATGACCAGCTGAAAAAAGCGATGAAGCAGATGGGGATCAAAGCGGGACGTTCTTATCACCGCTCTATGATTGAATTATTGGAACAAAACCTTCGACAGGTTTATTTTTCGCATGGTAAATATGGCGTAAAAATTAACACAAAAATCGAAGAGCTGAAAGACAATCGCGTTAAGATCAATATTAAAATTTCTGAAGGCCTCGCAGCAAAAATCAAACAGATAAATATCGTCGGAAATACGCTTTTTAGCGATGAACAGCTACTGGATGTGTTTACACTTGAACAACCGGAAACAATTATTGGTATTGATTTTGAAGGCGATCAGTATTCACGCCCGGTTTTAACCGGTGATCAGGAAAAACTGAAGTCTTTTTATAAAGACCGTGGTTATATTAACTTTAAAATTAACTCGACTCAGGTCACTATCTCACCCGATAAGAAAGATATTTATATTACTATTAATGTCATCGAAGGTGAGCAGTTCCATGTTGATGACGTGATGTTGACGGGTGATTTTGTATTCCCTGAAGCACAAATCAGAGAAAAAATTGTTATTAAGCCGGGTGATGTTTTCTCTAATGCTTTAATGGTTGCATCTAAAACAGCTATCAGTAAACAGCTGGGAGATGAGGGGTATGCATTTGCCAGAGTGAAAGTGGTACCTGAACAAAATAAAGACAAAAAGACAGTTAAGCTGACTTATATTGTCTGGCCGGGAAAAAAGGCTTATGTACGCCGTATTAATTTTAGTGGTAACAGCAAGAGTCAGGATGAGGTATTGCGCCGTGAAATGCGTTTAATGGAAGGTGCGCCGTTAAATACGACCGCACTTAACCGTTCAAAAATTCGTCTACAGCGTTTGAAATTTGTTGAAAAAGTATCGCTCAAAACGCGACCGGTAGCCGGTACAGATGATCAGGTTGATATCGACATTAAAACAGCTGAAAGACTGTCGGGCAGTTTTAATATTTCAGCCGGTTATTCACAGGTTGAAGGTGTAGTTTTTGGTACCAGCTTAACGCAAGATAATCTGTTTGGTACAGGTCAGCGTATGAACCTGAGCATTAATACCAGTGATGCAAATACCGTTTACAGTGTCAGTCATACTGACCCGTATTATACCGTCGATGGAATCAGCCGTACTTATGAGGTGAATTACCGTAAGCGTGATGCGAGTGAGGAACTGATCAGTAACTATCTGATTGATACAGCAAAAGTTAAAGTGCGTTATGGTATTCCTATCTCGGAGTATGATCGTTTTAGTTTTGGCTTTGGCCTTGAGACAGTTGATATCACACTGGCCACCACCAATGTTGCACAATCATTTGTTGATTTTGTCGATGAGAATGGTGATTATTTTGAGAACCTGACTTTACAGGCGAGTTTCTCTCACGATACAAGGAACCGCACTGTTTTTGCTGATAAAGGTCTTATTCACACCACTTCATTTAGCATGACTGCGCCCGGCGGTGATTTGTCGTATTACAAAATCACGCATAGCTCAAAGTTCTTCTTTAACTTAGGTGACCAGCAGGCGTTGCTGATAAGAGGGCGTATCGGGCTGGGAGATGGTTATGGTGAAACCAGTGAATTACCATTCTTTGAGCGCTTCTTTGCCGGAGGCTTACGCACAGTCAGGGGCTACGAAACAAACTCTTTAGGGCCATATGATGCCGCCTCTGACAGTTCAATAGGCGGTGATTTAAGCCTTGTTGGTGGAATAGACTGGATTTTTCCTGTACCGTTTATGGAAACGCCACCGGCTTCCGTACGGATGAGTCTGTTTTATGATGCAGGAAATGTGTTTAATAAAGAAGAAACAGACTTTGCACATGCCTTTTTTGAATTAAAGGATTCGGTGGGGGTTTCATATGTCTGGCTGGCGCCGATAGGGCCACTGAAATTTAGCTGGGCTAGAGGTTTGTCTAATGAAATTGGGGACAGAAAAGAGAAATTCCAGTTCAGCATTGGTTCATTTTTCTAGGCTGTAATTTTTGACGATAATTTATTAACGATAATATGATGGAAAATAAAATGAAAAAATTAATATGGAGTCTTTTACTGAGCGTACTGGCCTTTAATACAGTACAGGCAAAAGATTTATCAATAGGTGTTGTTAGTGTTGAAGCAATTTTTAAAAATGCACCACAGGCTGCAGAAATCAATGCAAAATTGCAGAAGTTGCTTGAAGATTCAAAGCAGCAATTGCAAACCATGGGCAAAGAGATCCAGGCTAATCAGGAAAAATTAAAAAAGCAGGAAATCATTTTAACCGCGGCGCAGAAAGAAGAAGCTCAGAAGAAATATATAGCATCTTTAAAGAAATTTCGTGAGACAGAAGCGCAATTGAATAATCAGGCAAAGCAGACCAGAAACCGTGCGCTGTCTGAGTTCCGTTTTATGGTAAGAAAAGTTATTACAAAAATTGGCGAAGAAAAAGGCTTTGATTTGATTCTTAGCGAAGGGGTAGAGTTCGCTCAGAAAAAATATGATTTAACTGATGAAGTGCTAAAGCGACTTAAAAATCAGGCAGAGCCTAAAAAGTAATAATGAAATATACGCTTGGGGAGCTGGCATCTAAAACCGGTGTACAACTGAATAATGAAAAGTTTGCTGATCTGACTATAGAGTCAGTCGCACCGGTACAGTCCGCAAAAGCGGGTGATATTACTTTTTGCGCAAACCCAAGGTATAAAAAACACCTGGCGGCATGTCACGCATCTGCCGTCATTCTTAAACAGGAACTGGAAGATGGTTTTTCCGGCGCCTGTTTAATCAGTAATAATCCCTATGCGACCTATGCACAGGTTGCCAGTCTACTCTCACCTGCGGATATACCGGAAGCTGAAATTCACAACACTGCGGTTATTCATGATAGCGCCAGTATCGGAAAAAATTGTTATATCGGTCCAAACGTTGTTATTGAAGCGGATGCCGTGATAGCAGATAACAGTGTTTTACTGGCTGGAATTTATATTGGGAAAGGGGCAGTTATTGGTGAAGCTTCCCGTCTTAACGCGAATGTTTCAGTTTATCATCAGTGTGTGATCGGTAAGCGCAATATCATTCACTCATCAGCGGTGATTGGTGCCGATGGATTTGGGTTTGCTAACGATAAAGGCCAGTGGCTAAAGATTCCACAAACCGGCGCTGTTGTAACCGGTGATGATGTAGAAATCGGCGCTTCGACCACGATTGATCGCGGTGCCATTGATAACACTATCATTGCTGATGGCGTTAAACTCGATAACCAGATTCAGATCGCACACAATGTAAAAATCGGTGCGCATACGGCTATTGCCGGCTGCTCAGGTGTTGCGGGCAGTACTACGATTGGACAGTATTGCACGATTGCAGGTATGTGTACCATCGTTGGCCATATTGAGCTGGCTGATAATGTTCACATCAGCGCCATGTCGTTGATTTCTAAATCCATTAAGCAGGCTGGTAGTTATTCTTCAGGTACAGGTTTTGAAGAAACGGCCAGCTGGCGTAAAAACTCGGTTCGATTTAAACAGCTGGATGACCTTGCCAGACGTTTGCTGAAACTTGAAAAGAAAATTTAATTAGCCCTCAGGCACAAACTTAAACATTAACAGGAGAGCATTCCTTGAAAGAGTTAAATATTTA
>Ga0316207_10001235_pt1 | contig 32658 bp, 31 predicted proteins | sample 6weekpyrite_MG_FD_204943 | JGI IMG/M metagenome (GOLD analysis project Ga0316207, IMG submission 204943) | Microbial mat bacterial communities from mineral coupon in-situ incubated in ocean water Damariscotta River, Maine, United States -... | ecosystem: Environmental > Aquatic > Marine >...
ATTAATGGTTCCACTTATAAAATACCATACAATGCAACAACAACACTGGACGATTTAGCACAAGCAATCACTGATGGTGTCGGCGGAAGCGTTAAAGCATCAGTACTCCAAACTGGAGCAAGCGCTTACAGTCTTGTATTAACATCCGCAACTACTGGAGCTAACCAAGCAATCACCCTTACTGATAGTGGAGGTTTGCTTAAAAATGAACTATTAGCTTATAATGCGACAACAAATCCAACAGGATATCAAACCATCCAAGCTGCAACTGATGCAAGTTTCAAATATAATGGAATCGCCGTTACTAGAAGTACAAATGATATTAGTGATCTAATTTTAGGAGTCAATATAAGTTTAAAATCAGAGGGAGATATCTCAAATGTAAATATCAAACAAGATACAGCAAGTATTACTGATGAAGTTCAACTTTTTGTAGATAACTATAATAATTTGATCTCAAACCTAAATGATATGACTGCATTCGATAAAGACACTAATAAAAAAGGAGTCTTTAATGGAAATTCCTTTGTTAAATCTATACGTCAAGACATCACACAAACTATTATGAAAAGAATAGGAAGCGAATCATTGGTAGATTACGGTATTGATCTTACTAGAGGTGGGACAATGACCTTTGATAAGAGTGTTTTAGAGTCCAAGCTTTCTACTGATCCTAATGGGACAAAACTCTTTTTTACTGGAGGAGTTGATAGCAATGGGAAGACAAAAACAGGCTTATTCACTGAAGTCAATGACAAGCTAAAAAGCTATACAGGGTATGGAAAACTCTTAAGTACATTTGAAACAAATCTCAAAACTGATGCAACAAACTTATCAGAAAAAAACAGTAGAGCTCAAGCTTCTTTGGATACCAGGTATGAGATTATGACCAAAAGGTTTACGGCATATGATGGAATTATTAGTAAATTAAATGCTCAATTCTCTTCACTTCAACAAATAATTTCAGCGCAGTTCAGTAGCAATAAGTAAACAATTTCTATTGAAATTGTTTATACTCTATTTGCGAGAGTGCATAACTGACCACATTTCCTATATCTCGATGATAAATATTATTTTGATATGTATTTATTTTTCCTATAAAATGTGGTAAAACGTCTAGACTGAAATCTATATTTTTTTTCTCTAAACTTTCTAAGAATAAAAAGATAGTCGCTTCACAGATATATACAGCACCATTTGCTAAGTTAGAAGGAGGGTTTTTTACTTTTTCAAAAAAATGTTGAACAACACCTTCTTGATCTAATTCTACAATACCACAAGAAGATGGATCATCAGTCTCAAAAGTCATCATTGTAAGCTCACAACCTTTGGAACGATTTTTATGTGCCTGTATAAAAGCATCAAAATCACAAAATGACAAATTATCAGCATGAACCAGAAAAAATGCCTCATTGTCGAAGAAACCTTTATTTTCCAATAATGTTCCACCCGTATTTAACAGTTCCTCTTCATGGACAAGCGTGATTTTATCTTTAAAAGTACTTATATCTCTCCATTCCTGTACCTGACTAGCAAGGTAAGAAGTATTAATCAAAAATTCACTGACACCTGCTTGACTCAGATTTTCAAGCCAGTAATCAAGTAAAGGTTTTCCGTTGACAGGCACTAGGCACTTAGGCACCAAATCAGTCACAGGGCGAAGACGAGTCCCCAATCCTCCTGCTAAAAGCAATGCTTTCATCTATTTGAGCTCCTGCAAAAGCTCATCTTTTTGAATCGGAACATTTCCGACACGACTTACTTGAATCGCAGATGCTAATGAACCCAGATATGCACTTTGCCAAACATCTGCGCCTACTGCCAATGCCATGGCACTACATGTAAGCAATGAATCACCTGCCCCACTTACATCACGAATAACATTACCCAAAGCATCAATGTTATCAGTAAGTAGCTCTTTCTCAGAGTTACTATATATTAAAATGCCTTCTGCCCCCAATGTCGTAAAGACATATTTCGCCTTTGATTTTTTTACCAGCTTATCTGAAAGTACGACCAATCCCGACTCAAAATCATTCAGAGAAAGACGAATCTCCCGCTCTGTAGGTGTTACCAGGATCATATCATTAAACTTTGAAATATCACCGACCTGTGATGAACTTTGTGAATCTGCAGCCATAAGTATTCCTGCTTCATTACCCAATTGTGTCACAGAATTTATAATATGTTGACTCAATACCCCATAACTAAAGTCAGAAAAAATAATCAAATCCGTATTATCTATATGTTCTTTAACATATTTAAGAATTTTTTCTTCTATATCTGTTGCAATACTGTGCTGTTTGAGATGATTTACCCGCAGCAGGGTTTTTGTATTTGCTCGAAATCTTTGTTTTAGGGTCGTTGGCCTCGTGTTATCTTTATAGAGTTTTACGTCAATATCAAGCTTTTCTAGTCCATTGTTCAAATAATGAAAATTTTCATCATCTCCAACAACCGAAATGAACTTCACATTTGCGCCCAGTGTTTTTGCATGACTTGCCACAATAGCAGCACCACCTATAAACTTATCATAAACAAGAGGCGTTACGACTATGGTCGGGTCTTCTTGACTCATCCCCAATGGCTCACAAATTATATACTCATCAACAATAGTATCTCCAATGACTAAAACATTCAATTGTGAAAATTTTTCTATAATAGAGTGTAACTGTTGCATATTAAAGTCGTGACGTTTTATATATGAGTTGTTATGTTCTACCTTATAATTGAGAGCTGCAAACTCTTGCTTTAATAAATCAATAGATGAAAAACCTATTTCTCCTGAACTAAAAAGAAGTTTTCCGCCATAACTATTAATGACATCTTGTTCTGCATTTGGTCTATTTGCAAACTCTTTTCCCTTGACAACGATATCGGGTTTGGATTTTTCAATATACTCGATGGCCGGGACATCTAAAATAAATGCTTCATCCACATAACTTGTTGCCTCAATCGATTCTAGTCTAATCTCTTGTGAAATACCTTTTTTACTGATATTGTCACTATTTACACCGACTATAAGATAGTCTCCACTCTCCTTGGCAAACTTCAAAAGTCTTAAATGCCCAGGGTGCAGCACATTGAAATCACCCGATACAAATACTTTTTTCATTATTTTTTCTAAATAAAATTCAAATGCTGTGGTAGGTCACTACCTGGACGCTTTAATGAATGTTGCCCTTTTTTGTAAGCATCCAAAACCTCGTTTGTTTTATCTTGCAGACATAACGTTTCACACATCGAACATGCATCAAATTTGTCAGATGCCAAAAAGTCCATCACTTCCCAATATCTGTCGCTTTTAAGTATATCTTTAAAACGAACTCCCGGTTCAGTGATATTTGCTATATGATATTGCTTATACTTTTCATTAAAAAAGCTTCCGCATGGAGCAATTAAACCTGTTCCTGACATTTGTAGATGAAAAGGCGTTCCGTGACATCTACTGTAATTTCTCACACCTTTTGAAGTGATTTTAGACCATTTTGCTTTGACTAAATACTCATCGTCACTGTAACTCTCCGCTTCACGCAGCAAATCATAAAGTTCTTCATACTTATCATACTCAACGCCCAATGTTCCCTCTTCATCATCGCTGCAATGCTTTATAACGAGATAATCAGGACGGAGTTCCTTACCCAGTTTTGCAAGAGGAATAATCTGATCGCCGTCTTTTGGCATTAAAACCATCTGCATTCCAATAGTTACGTCAAGGTTTAACTCTTTTTTTATATTCATCGCCATTTTGATATTTTCACAGGTTTCATAATACTTCTCAACCGGTACACCCATGATCTCACTGTATCTTTCAGGTGTTCCCGCACTGAAATTAAAACGCAGATAGGTAAGTGCCGGCAGTATCTTTCGTAAAACATCTTCCGTAAGTGTATTTCCGTGTGTTGCTATCGCCATATCGAGACCTACTTTTTTTCCATAGACAATGACATCTTCATAGATAGGATTTGCCGTGCTCTCCCCGTCACTCACCAGACTAATGGCTTTCACACCGACCTCAGCACAATCATCCAAAAAGTTTTTCATAATAGGTAAAGTGATTTTGTGCGGTTTGTTTCTCTGCATATTTGCATAACAAAATACACAGTTGTATTGACATGCCTGCGTTAATGCCATATCAATGGTAATAGGCACGATTCTCTCACCTTTTTTCCATTGTTCAAGCCTCTCTTGGTGCCATAGTATCTTAGAACCGTCTAGTATTAATTCTGACATAGTTTCCTCTTTATAAACATCTTAGATATGTCGGGCCTTCATAGGCAAACATATTTTTTATATCTTCTTTCAGTGTCTCTTTTGTCGGTGCAAATATCTTAAAGTTTTTAAATATTTTCATCATAGCAATATCGTCATCATCCATACAATGACTTCTTCCTAGTGTAGAGAAGTAATTATCGGCCCCCACACCGATAAGTTTAACATTCATTTTGTGTTCATTCAAATCATAACGAATCTGCTCATACGCTCGCATGACCAAAAAGGGCACTTGTGAATAAACGAGCGGTTTCATTCCGGTTAAGAACATACCTGCACTCATACTCATCGTTGCCTGCTCACATATACCCGTGTTAAAAGTTCGCTCTTTATGGTTGTTAAAATAGTCATCCAGCACGGCAAAACCCATATCGCCTACAAGCAGCACCATCTTTTCATCATTTTTAAAGTAGTTATAGATCTCAGCCATGACCTCTTTTTTCCCCACAAGACTATTCATCATCACACTCCAATACATATCCGTCTTGTATCGGGCATCTAAAATGATGGGCAATAGAGTCTTCACAAATCTCTACACCTTTGCCCTTAAGCGTATCACAAAAGAGTATTGAAAAATTTTTGTTTTGATGCTCAAAAAACTTTTTCATGGCATTTTGTAAAAGTCTTTCATCATGCCCGTCAATTTTATCAAAATCATCTGTGTAAGCATGCAAAACTTTTGCCAGTCTTTCATTTTCCAGCCCTACATCTGCTACCCTGTCCATAGCCTGCAGCTCATTTGCATCGACAATTACAAGCAAATTGTCAAGTTTAAACCTGTAAGCAAGCGCCAAAGCTTCAAAATTACTGCCTTCTTGCATCTCTCCGTCTCCAACAATACACACCACTTTATTGTTTTTGTTTTGCATTTTAAAACTCTGTGCCATTCCCACGGCAATGGGTAATCCGTGACCAAGTGAGCCGGTAGAAGCTTCGAGCATATAATCCAAATTTTGCGTCAGGCAGCCTTTAATGGAAGCTCCGTTATAGAACTTGTCAAGCTCTACTTTAGGTAAAAATCCAAGTTCATGTAAAATAACATAGTAAGCATATGCCCCATGTCCTTTGGAAAATATCAACCTGTCTCGCGATTCATCATGCACATCTTCAGTGTTGTAATGCAAAAAATCTCTAAAAAGAACTGTTAACATCTCAATGGTTGAAAGTGAAGGTGCCAAATGCCCTGCTCCACTGTTACAAGAAAGTGCTATGGTTTTTTGACGTATATCTTTTGAATTCAGCACTTATTTATCTCCCAAACACTCAAACCACTCTTTTGTGGCTTCTTTTATGCTATCTTCATCCCAAAGAGGTGCTTCACGCCACTGCTCTATGTTTTCAAGCATGATTTTTACTCCCTCTTCAAAACTCACTTTGGGTGTCCAACCAAGCATCTTTTTGATTTTTGCAATATCTGCATACGTGCTGTCAGGTTCGCCCGGACGCTTTGGAATATACTGCTTTTCTCCGCCAAGTAACTCTGCCAAATAGTTAATACTATACGTATTATCACTTCCTACATTGAATATCTCTTGTTTAATGTCGCTTAATGCTGCTTTATAGCAGGCATCGACGATGTCCGTTACATAAGTGAAATCTCTTGTCTGCTCACCGTTACCGACTATGGTAAGCGGTTTGTTATTTAAAAGCTGAGCCAAAAAGACACCAAAAACGGCTCCATATGTTCCACCTGTTCTGTGACGCACTCCATAGACATTAAAAAAACGCATAGAAACGACAGGCATATCATAAAGCTGTCCCCAATGCATTACATACTGTTCGCCTACAGTCTTTGTATGGGCATATGGGTATTCAGGCTTAATGAACGAGGTCTCCGGCGTCGGATAGACATCAGGAATTCCGTAACAGGAGCTTGATGCCGCATAGACAAGTTTTTTAAGATTTCTACTCTTTTTTGCAGCTTCAAGGACATTGATAGTCCCATCAACATTGGCTCTATGGTATTTTACAGGATTATTTATAGAAGGGACTATATCTGCTAGTGCAGCATAATGAAAAACATAATGAACGTCTTCAAAAGCCTTCTCTAAGTCGGCATCATAATCTCCGATATCCACATGTACAAATTTTACCTTGCCTTTGTGATGTTCTATGTTTTCCAACCGTCCGTTTGCCAGATTATCTATAATCGTTACGTCAAACCCTTCATCTACGAGCCTATCGACCATATGTGAGCCTATAAATCCGGCTCCTCCCGTAACTACTGCTTTCATATCATCCCTTATATAAAATTGTCATGTCCCTGCGGATTTTTCAGTCTGTCCAAATACCTGTTAACCTCATCCATCCTACAGTTTACCCTGCAATCTTTTACGTCCAGTTCATTTTGCACATAGTTGTAAGATTCTCTTCTCTTATCACTTTCCCATATTTCTGCAAAACTGTTGTCATAAATATTGCCATAACAAAATTTTTCATCTCCAAGGTAAGCACTACAACCGAAGACTTTTCCGTCAGCTGCAATATACCCCCAAAAGAACGGTGTAGAGGGGCATGTTTTATAAGGCTGTTTCTTTTCGACATATTTTTTCATCGTGTTGGCTCGAAACACTACACTGAAATTCTCATCGGAAATTGCATCAAGTTCTTCTTCAATGTCCATGAGCTGCGAGTAGTCAATATCTTTATATTTTGTCGTTTCACTTGCAAGGTGCTGCGAATATGGTTTGACAACTAAATAATCAACGCCAAGATCTTTACATGTACGGGCTAAGATTTTCACTTCATCTTTATTTTCTGGAAGCAGAAGTGTCTGAACCCCTATAGTACATGTAAGATTATGCTCTTTTTTATGCTCTAAAGCAGTCTTTAGATTTTGCATCACTCTATCATAATCTTTTTCGTGTGTTTGATGTATCTCAGCATATGTCTGCGGTGTTCCGGCATTGAGACTGACTTTTATCCACGAACAGTTTCGCACAAGCCGCTCAACCGCACTTTTATTTAAGGGGACAAAATTTGTCGTCAAGGCAGTATCTATACCGACCTCTGAACAGTGCTCTGCTATCAAATCCAGATCTTTAAAAAGGAGAGGCTCTCCTTCTCCTGCGAACATAACACTTTTGACATCATTTTTTGCCATATTAGTCAGTGTATTTTTCAGTACGTCAAATTCAATACCGATATTTTCATACCCCATATAGTCCAAAGCACAGAAAGTACATCGATGATTACATCCACCATAAGGAGAAATTTCCACATACACAGGATAGATCTTCTTTAATTTTTCCCAGTCATCTTTGGCCTCATACCATTTTGCCACCCGAACAGGGTGTAGTGACATTTTATGTGAATCTATCGCGAATTTATCACTCATTTATCAAACCTTATTATCTTACGTAAACCAAGAGTTCTGTAAGTTCTTTTTATTGCTTTCATATTTTTAAAATATAAAGTTATTTTCTCAAATTCCCCTAATTACATCTACCATTATTGCCTTAAAAGGTTTTGTTAATAAATAAGATATCATTATTTAAGTGAATTAACATTAATTTTTTGAGCAATTCCAAAAATTCTTTCTTGATCAATATAATCAAAGGGTGCTTTCTCATCTAATTCAAATAGTTTAAGATTAGTAAAATTATTTTCCTCTAATAACATATCTAGTGCACCCATTGTAGGCCATAACTCCAAATTTGACAACCCAGCGGTTTGTGATTCTGTAGTATCAATACGTACAAAAAAACCATCCTTCTGACTTGAGTATTGATTTCTATTTCCAAATTTGACTTCATCTACCTTTGCTACTACAGTCTCAACAACTATATTGTCTTTTGTAATATTTGCTATTTTTTTCATGACATCGAATGGATTTAATATATGATACAGTATTCCCATAAAAATCACTAAATCAAATCTTTTCGTATTTTGCTCTAAAAACTCATCAATGGATGAATGAATAATATTGGCATCTACACTAAAATGATTAAAAACAAATTTTGCCTTTTTAATATTCACTTCTCTTGCTTCAACACATGTAATATCACGTACTCCTGCATTCCATAATGCTAACGTCATAGCACCTTCACCAGATCCTAAATCTAATACAGAAATTGTGTCATACCTATTTTTATATATTAAATTTAAATTATTCATTAAAACATTTTTACGCCAAGGGTGTAGTCTCACCTGAGCATCAGTATAAGTTCTTGCGATCACATTATTTCCAAAATCAAATGGATATTGCCAACCACCGTTAGGGCACCATTTTTCTCCAGCTGCTTCTATAGCCAACACTTCAACTTCTTTTATTAATTCTTCTATATCCAAACTTAACTCCCACTCAATATTTTACTTAACTGAACTTTCTGTGCATTATTATAGATCTCTGGAACAGTCATTTTAATTATTTGTCTTAACTGTATTTTATGAAATTCTGATAGTTTTTCTCTATTACTACCTGCCTTTCCTTCTCTAAAATGGGAAACTCCCTGTTTTTTTTTCTGAGCATCTTTTTTCATGCTTGAGAAGCTGCTTTCATACACAATTTGCCTAATTTTAGCTTCATTCTTATTAAGTTTCAAGTATGTATTGATATGCTTTATTACATATTCTTTATTGTTTACCAACTCATCATATTCAATGATAATATTATCACATTGCACAGAAGCTTTGCAAATTTCATTATAATGCCTAAGAACTTCTTCCATACCATTCCACCGAATACCATTACCTTCATTAAATCCTGTTATTATCAAAGAAAGCCCCTCTTCAAAGCTAAATTGCTTCAAAAATCTGTCCTTAGAATTGCCTCGTCCGATGTCTGCATCAATATCATTATAAAAATGATAATATATCGAAACAACCAGATCATAAATATTTCGCATGACAAAAATAGTTTTGGCACTATTCTCATTTAAAATTTTTACAACTTCTGGCGTCGGAACCAAATGCCAGCTGTAAAAATGATTCTGCACAAACTGCAGTTGTTTAATATTATAATATTTTTTTTCGCCGGGAATGATTTTAGGCTCAAAAAACTCCATACCCGTTAAAGAGGTCAACATCTTTCGCATGAGCCATGTTCCTGCTTTAAAGCCGGATATTAATACTACAGGGCTATCTTTATAGCTCATAGCCGAGTTCCATAAACTTTTCTTTTGCCTCTTTTGAGACAACCTTATCTATAGCTTCAAGCTGCCAGGTTTCATAAGATTTTTTTTGACTTTCCGCTATAACAGAAACTTTTTCTTCACCACGAAAAGGCTCGTATCTCCAAGCATATACTTTTTCCAATAAATTGTCATCAAAGACTACTCTTTTATGTGTAAGATAAGAAACTATCTCCTGAAAGTATTTCTTTGAGGCTATTATATCTTCAAGCTTAATATGCTGTGTATCCACTGCCAAATCTTTCATCATATGATGATTTAAAAATGTAAGTCCTCTGTAAAATGCCCATATATGTACATCTTCTTTTGTATAAGGTTTTAATCCCTCATATAGTTCATGCTGTACAATGTTCCATTCATGATCAAGCGGTTTTGTTTTTCCACTTCCCATTCGCATATTTGTCGCACGCCAACGTGTATAAAAGAACAACCATGTATAAGGGTGTCTTACAAGGTTAATCCATTTAACATCATCACCGTATTGAGTACTTAACGGCTGCATTTTATGTGCCCTATATGAATAACAGTCTCCGGTAGCCTGATATGTTCTGCCGACATCTGAAAGAAACTTTGTAAATTTTAATAAATCTGGTCTCTCTGAACGACTTCGTTCATCAAAGTATTTTGGTCTTGAACCTTCGTTTGCTATATATACAAACATTTCAGGATGAGCATTAAGTGATTTACAGAACCAACTATACCAATGATCCCCAGCATATCCTTGTGACGTAACATAAAATACATGTGAATCATGATTGATCTCTAACATCTCATTCCTTTTTTAGTTTTTCAACATCTTCTATAACTTTAAGTGCCCGATGTACCCAAAGATGCTTTGCTAAAACTTTTTTTTTGGCATTTTGTGCTATTTCTTCAAGCATTTTTTTATTATTTAAAACTTCCAATGATACACTTCCGTTATAAATATCGACACTTATGTAATCTTCATTAGCTTTAAAATCCAAAATAGCGGCAACAATAGTACCAGATGCCATGGCATCAAAGGTTCGAAAATGAGGATAATTTCCATCATGTAGTAAAATATTGGCTCTTTGCATTGCTAAATTAAGTTCTTTTGGATTTTCAATATAACCTTTATAGAAATTTTTAAACCTTTTATATGATTTCCAGTTTTCACTTCCATATATACTTATTGTTTTATCTAATTTTAGATACATATCTAAATAAAATTCTCGTCTTGCTTGCCTAAAGCTTCTGCTACTTATATCATATAATAATGTTTTATTGATAGGTTTAGTTAGATAGATACCATTTAAAGCAAGAGAATCTAAGAAAGAGCAATCATGGTCTCGCGATAGTACAAATTTATTTATTAAAGGAAGCAAGTCGTCAAAGTATACATCTTTATTTTTCATTTTACCTACGACTCTTGTAAGTTCCGACGATGTCCATTTTTTTGAAATATGTCCTAAGAATACAAAATCTGATTCTTTTTTACCTTTATATAATGGTTTATAAATAGTTTTATCAGTAGCTGGTGCCAAATAATCAACATTGGTCATATCGGCCTTTTTGAATTGTTTTACCCAATCTTTGGCCCAAGTATATAAAATATCACTTCCTTGAAATTCTTGATGAGTTCTTCCCCAAAAATCCACTACCCAACAAATATGTATCATATCTGATGGAAAATTTTCTATCTCTTTCTTAACTCTATTCATTTCAAAAACAAAATCAGGCTGAAAGGTTTCTATTTTTTTAATTAACTCTTTGCTTCCAAGCAAATAATGCCCACCTTCAACTAAACATCCTGCTTCTTCAAACCCTCTTTTTATAGATGGATAAAGATTAGTATAAAAAGGAGAATTACTAGCTAGATAAAGTAAAACTTTTTTTTTATAATAAATCATTCTGTTAACACTTAAAAATTGATTCAATAATTGAATCAGTATATTTGTATTTATTTCTGAAATTAGCAATATTCTTTAAGTACAAACTATATTGTTGTTGGGAAATTTTTAAAACAGTATCTAAGTTCTCTATATCACTATTTGAAAAAACTATACCAAGACCATTTTCGGACACTATTGTAGCCATACTTACAAACTTTTCATTTACAAGTATTGGTAAACTTGCCTCTAGATAGAAGGCGAACTTACTCACAACTGCATATTTAAACAAATCTTCATTAAGACAATTGATTTTTAATTCAAAAAAACCGAAATGATACATATTTAATATACTGGGGTTCAAAACTTCGCCTCTTTTTATTGTAAACTTACTATTAAACTTCCTTTCAAAATCAAAGTCTCTATACATATCAACATTTTTTCCAAATGAATTGTCATATAATATAGGAGGTAAAATAAATGTTATTTTAATATTTTTTTTCGTTAAGTTACGAACTGAGTTCAGTAATGCTTTTGATGGAAAATAATCTTCCGGATAAGATGTAGGGGAAATGTTTCCTGCAAAAACTAATTGAGGTATATCATATACTATATTTTTTTTAACTACAAATCTTTCTTGATTACAATATTCTGGAAAAAACATAAACTTTTTTTTATTAATTTTATATGTTTTTTCCCATAGTTCTATTTGTTCAGTTGTAAAATGGGATAAAACTTTAAATGCTTTCTCAAAGATTATTGCAATTGCTTTAAAATCTTTATTTGTTTTGAACAAAGATGTATACACATCTTCTGGAGCAAAATTCCAATCTTTTATATTTACAATAACATTATCATATTTTTGAGTTAGATCAGCTGCAAAGCTATATGCATGCATCCATGATCTGTGAAATATAAAATCATACTTCATTGTTTCTATTTTCTGTATAAGTTCATCTTTATTATCAACCTCTATTACTTCATCGAAATATTTAATGTCATCCATCTTAATATTGCTGATATATATTAAAACAGTATGATAATTATCCATACTTGATAAAAACCTAGCAATTCTATTGAGAGAAAAATCTTTAATATGTATTTTTCCATTTGGTGGAATAAATAAAATTTTATTTTTCACTAATTTTTTCATTCGCAATTTTTAAGATCTTTGTAACAAATTTTTTATAACTATGTTCATTTACAATGCACTCCAACTCTTTTTTTACATTTTGGGTTAATATTTCTGAAAGTTCATCTGGTGTTTTAAAAAAAATCAAACTTTCATTAAAACATTTATCATTTTCATCATTATCTTTTCTAACATCAAACACTAGTGGTATTGTTCCTGATGCAGCCGCTTCTAATGTTCTTTGTTGTAACACATAACCACCCAGGACCAAAGTATATTTTGCACTATTATAAACTTTTGATATTTCTTTACCATAAGGTAATACACCTTGATTATATTGCTTAAATTCATCATCCAAGTCCCATCCATAACCATATAGTTCTATTTTAATATCTAAATCTAAATTTATTATATACTTTAGTAGTAAATCTCGCTCAACATAATTAAATATCTGTCCCAATATGAAGGAGTCTATATCATATTTTTTTACAATTGTTGCTCTGTCTTTTTGTTGCATATATCCGTTATTTAAATATTCTTTTAAAAGATAGTCACAGATTTCATATTTAACATTATTCTCAATAGTATCAAATACTCTTTTGTAACTACTTCCAATAAATACTATTTTATGCACTCTTTGAATCTCTTCTCTATTTTTATATAATTTTGTATTGACACAAAAAGGTTGATAGATAGATTGTATATCATGCTTTAAAAGATGATTTTTAATGCCAAGAGTTAAGTGAAATACAAAATCATTTTTCCTTAAAGTGATGTTAGAATTATTTGTCAAACTTGGCATTACATCCTGGAACCAAATAAAGTTTAATATATCATCATTTAAAGAATGGTTATTTAAATGATTGATATTAATGATAATATGAGGATTAAAAAGAAATACTGTTTTTAAACATTCAGTATCTTCAATACCTGTTTGTAGGTCAAAAAGCACATTGTATCCCATATCTTTTATAGTATCTACTAAATTCTTTGTAATATATTGCATAACATTTGTATTGGATGATGCTACTAGGTAAAATCTAAGTGGTTCATGAAAATTTAATTTTGCATTTTTAAAAGCTTTAACATATTCAATATTAAACTCATTTCTAAACTGCTGAGCCTGTTCTAATAAAATAGTGAAATTATTTGTAATATCAAGTTTGATCTCAGACGATAATTCTAAGCCGGTAAAATCAATTTTTGTCGGCAGTCTGTAAGTACCCTTGGACAAGTTGTCTACAAAGTTTTCAAACGGCAGATGAATAAGATTGACAAGTTCAGACTCTATTTTTTCGCCTGTATAATAGCAAATTTGTAATAAATTCGCAGATGTTCTATTCTGCTTAAAAGCTACTCTCAATGCCTCATTTGCATTTAAGAAAAATATATCCTCAAACATAAATTAACCTTATTTTTAAACTAATAGGTTAAGATACCTTATTATCTCTTAATCAGGTATTTATTATGAAAAAATTTGCAAAGAACTATATAAATAAACTCACTTCTACACTTAAACAGGCGAATATAGATGCAATAGATGCTACGATAAACATCTTAAACAATACAAAAGGCAGAATATATATCATAGGCAATGGCGGCAGTGCTGCAACGGCTTCACATATGGTAAATGATCTGGGAGCCGGACTTAAAAGACGAGGTTTAAAAAACCTAGATATAGAAAGCCTAAGCGATAACACACCTGTCTGCAGTGCATTAGCAAATGACATCGGTTATAAAAATATATTTTATATGCAGCTTAAAGATAAAATAACACCCGATGACGTGCTTATAGCGATCTCTTGCAGCGGCAACTCAAAAAATATTACAAAAGCTGCAAAATATGCAAAAAAAGAGGGTGCAATTTTAATAGGCTTAACAGGATTCGATGGAGGAAAACTTAAAAAGCTTTCTGATATAAACTTTCATGTCCCAACGCCAAAAAATGAATATGGTTTAGTTGAAGACATGCACGGTATTTTTAATCATATCATATACAGTTACTACATCGACAAAGGTAACAAATAGTTCGCAATTTCAAAGTCCAAACGTGTATCAATGTCAATTGATCTCTCTTTTGGCATCTCATAAGCAAAGATGTTTTCTTTTAAAAAAAAGCCTTTTTCTTGTAAAAATTTTTCTATTTTAGCTATATAGACCGCACCATTAAGCCTATAAAACTTTTCCAACTCTTGACTTCTTCTATTTAGCAGTTTCTCATCTAAAAAGTTCTGCATATTATTATCATTTGGTAGCGTATTTGCCCATAGTGGACTATGTTCCATTTCAGATACGGAAATAATACCGTCAGCTTCTTTTTGCATAAGCATTTCTATTGCTGTATCAATATCTTTACTTGTTCTTAAAGGACTTGTAGGCTGTAGTAAGACAATATAATCATATGCCACTACGTTCTCTACTACATGTTTAAGCACATCAAATGTAGTGGCTGTGTCACTAGCAAGTTCAGAGGGTCTTTTGATGATATCACTCTTATATTTTTGTGCAATATGAAGAATACCATCATGATCACTCGAGACTATCACTTTATCAATATATTTACTTTCTAGGGCCGCTTCAATGCTCCATGCTATTAAAGGCTTTCCTGCCAACTCAAGCAGATTTTTTTTAGGCAGTCGTTTTGAACCGCCTCTTGCCGGAATAACAGCTAAAAAAGTTTTTCCATCAAGCATTAAAAGATCTCGCTGTATTCGTTTTGTGCCTGTTCAAAATCACTCATTCTTCCGATATCAAGCCAATACTCATGAATAGGGAAAGAAACCGTTGTGAGTTTATCTTTGATAATATCGTCAAAAAGTGTAGGCATATCATAAAATTCATTTTTTGGGATATACTCAAAAACCTGCGGTGAAAGTGTATAAATACCTGCATTGACAAAAAACTTATGCACCGGCTTTTCTTCTATTGATATAATTAGACTGCCCTCTGTCTCAATCACTCCATAAGGCACTTGATAATCATATTCCCGTACACACATTGTAGCAACTGAGTGTTCCATTAGGTGAAAATCTAGCAGATGTTCAAAGTTCACATTAGTTAAAAGGTCAGCATTCATAACAAAAAATGGCTCTTGCGGTCGCTCTTTTATAAGAGAGAGTGCTCCTGCGGTTCCAAGTCGTTTGGTCTCTTCTATATAGTCGATATTAACACCCAAGGCACTGCCATCACCAAAATACTCTTTTATCATGTCAGCTTTATAGTTCACACTTATAGTGATATTTACAAAACCGTATTTTGCAAAGTTCTCGATGATCGTTTCTAGTATAGGCTTATTCCCAATTTTTAAAAGAGGTTTTGGAACATCTTCTGTTAAAGGACGCAGTCTTGTGCCAAGTCCTCCTGCCATCAGTATGATTCTATTGTTCTTTGCATTTGTTTTTAAAAGGTTTGAGAGCTCTTCGATTTTAACAAGTCTGCCTTCATCGTCAACAATAGGAATTTGATAGATCTGTTTGCGAAGTGCTTTTTGAATGATCAGCTCTTTTGCATCATTGATATTTGCAAGTGTAGGCTCTTTAAAGTAAAGACTTTCAATGCTTGAGTCTAAACTCAAACCGTTTAAAAGTCCCCTTCTGACATCTCCATCAGTCAGTGTCCCAACAACTTTTTCATTTGCATCCAAAACAATAGCTATACGCATGGCACCCTTGTCAATGACGCCGAGTGCTTCTTTAATGGTAGAATCTTTTGTCAGTAAAATATCTTTGTATATATTCATGTTTCACCTCGCAGGTCATAAAATTTCTTGTGCAATATCGTATCAAGAGAGATATGTTTTAATGTCTCTTTTATGTTTAAACTTGTTTCTTTGGACTCGTAAGGGTTTGTAATATTTTGCAAGCTTTGTATAAACTCTTTATCATATGCCTTATATATCGCCTTTTGTATCTCTTCTTGTAGTATTTCACAGTTAATGACACTTTTTGCCTGCACTCTTCCTTCTTGTCTTGCTCCGATGTTTATCGTCGGCTTACAAAAACTCGGTACTTCCAAAATACCACTTGAACTATTTCCTACAACTGCATTCACATACTTTATGGCACTAAAATATCGCAGCTGTCCAAGCGAAGCAAAAGCAATACTACGGTCTTTGTTTTTATGGACATAATCGTCTATCATTTTATTTATCTCTTTGGCGCCTGCATCGGCATTGGATTTTGTAAAAATTACTTTTGTATCGTTGAAAGTATCTAGAGCTTTTAAAAGTTCTCTAAATTGTTCTTGGGGTGTATACTGTGAAATAGTCTGTGGATGATAGGTCACAAGAAGGTTTTTTTTACCGAGTTTGAAGTTTACAGACGTCTCAAACTCTTCTTTACTTAACAGTTTCAAGTTTTTTATATTCTCAACACCCAAAGAACCTACATTAAAAACTCTCTTCGGTTCTTCACCTAATTGAATGACCCGGTTTGTATACTCTTGCGTCGCAGTAAAATGTAAATGGGAAAGTTTTGTCACGGCATGCCTTATCGCATCATCAATAACACCCTGTGTCAACTCTCCTCCATGAATATGAGCTAATGGAATCTGCAGCATTGTAGCCGCTGTGGCAACACTGAGTATTTCATATCTGTCACCGAGTATAACCAGTATGTCCGGTTGGAGTTGCAACAGCACTTTTGTTATATCTTTTTGCAAATCTGCCATAGCGATAGAGAGAGACTCTTTGGCATCACTTGCAAGGTTCATAGGAATCTTTGCATCTATTTCAAAATCTTTTTCTATCTCTTTGTAAGTGTTTCCATATGCTTTTTCCAAATGTGTGCCCGTAACAATCAACTGCAGATCTAACAGCTCGTCATTGTCTATTTTCTCCATTAATGGCTTCAAAAGCCCATATTCAGCACGAGTTGTCGTGACCACACATATTTTTCTCATAGCAACTCATCTTCACAGTAATCTTTTTGTGCAACAGTGCCAATGACTTCATCCCATTGCATAGGGCTTATCCCTCCACCCGGTCTTTTTACGGTTAAATTCTCTTCACTGAAGATTTCACCTTTTTTTATAGCAAATTTTGCAACGATTGATTTTCGTGCTACTGCCATATTCGGTTTTTCACTTGGAGAGGCTTCTTTAACCTTGCTGCCGAGTGCTTTTTCTATGTTTCGTATGGCTTTTACCATGGCTTTGAGCTCATGTGGTTCTAGTGAAGCTTTATGATCGGGCCCTTGCATCGTTTTATCGAGGGTAAAGTGCTTCTCTATTACACTTGCACCCATTGCAACTGCGGCAATGTCAACTTCTATGCCCAAAGTATGGTCACTGTAGCCAAAGGCCACATCAAAGGTTTCTCCTATTGCAGGCATGGCGCGTAAATTAACATCTTCCATAGGAGTTGGGTACATTGTATTTGCATGCAGTACAGTAATATTCTCTTTTTTGCTACCCGAACCTGTGAGGATGCTCAGGGCATCTTCTATTTCCTGCATATTCGCCATACCGGTTGATAGAATTACTTTTTTGTTTAACTTGCCTATTTGTCGTAAATATGGCAGGTTTGTAATTTCACCGCTTGGTATCTTAAATATTTCAAGTCCTAACCCAGAGAGCATCTCTATACTCTCATCATCAAACGGTGTGGAGAGAAACATGATATTTTTACGTTTACAATAACTCATCAACTCTTTATGTGCCTCTATATCCAATTCCAACTTTTTTATCATTGCAAATTGAGACTCTTTTACATCTGTCGTCTCTTTTTGATACGCAGCTTTTTGAGCATTTTTACTGACTAGTTTTTCTGCTTTAAAGGTTTGAAACTTGACAGCATCGGCTCCTGCATCACTGGCCGTATCTATCATCTTTTTTGCAAGTTCAATTGAGCCGTTATGATTGACTCCTGCTTCTGCTATGATAAATACCTTACTCATTTGATCACGCTCCCTGCTTTTATAAAACCTTTTATCTCAGAAAGTTCTTTACATGTAACATTGCTGCCATAAAAACTGTCTGCTTTGACAATAGCACCGCCGTTTACAATAGCTCCTGTAGAAATATGCACATTATCCTCTACAACTGCATCATGTTCGACAAGGGCTTTTGAATTGATGATACAATTCTTTCCTATTTGAGCATTTGCATTAATAAGCGCATGATGCATAACAACACTTCCTTCAGCCACCTGTGCATGTTTTGAGACATAGGATAAAGGAGAAATAATAGTCGGGATCTTATATCCAAGTGACAGTAACTTTTCAAAGAGTTTTACACGTATGCTATTTGATTTTACATGGCCTATGGTTACAAAAGCGTACTCATACTGCTCTCGCAGTTTTTCAAGTTCATCATCTGTCCCTATAAGAGGGTATCCTAAAACTGGCTTCGATTCGCCGACATATTTTTCAATGATACCTGCAATTTCATACTTTCCCTCTTGTTCTATGACATCTATAACAGATTTACAATGTCCGCCCCCGCCGATTAAGATGATTTTTTTCATTACAGCCTCACGCTACTTGGTATGTTGACAACTCTGTCTTGCAGCCATTTTGAGTGAGTCAGGTCTGCTTTTTGACACTCTTTGAACATCTCAAGTTCACTCATTAAACGCCAGATCGGTCTGCTCATGACTCCATGGGCATTCATAAACTCCAAGAATTCATCTCTTTGCTCTTTATTTTTGAGGATAACCCCGTTGAGCCAATAATTGGACTTTACATGCTCTGGTTCTTGCACGAATGCTATATTTTCTTGTTCGCTAAAAAATTCTTTGTATAAATCGGCCAATTCTCTTTTATTTTCGATGAACTTTTCCAACTGCTCGAGTTGTGCGACCAATAATGCTGCATTTAAATTAGGGAGACGATAGTTATAGCCAAGCTCGTTATGAGCATATTCCCATTTATGGGGTATCTTGGCTGTCGTTGTTATATACTTCGCCCTTTTGGCCAAAGCTTCATCATTTGTAATGACACATCCGCCGCCACCGCTTGTTATGATCTTGTTTCCGTTAAAGCTGATAGCCGCCACATCACCAAATGTTCCAGTGTGTCTGCCTTTATAAAATGAGCCTAAGCTCTCTGCCGCATCTTCCACAAGCGTAATATGCCATCTATCGCAAATATCTTTAATTTCGTCTATTTTACATGGATGTCCAAAAGTATGCATAGGTACACAGGCTTTTATAACTTTTGATGTTGTTTTATTGATGCACTGTTTATTAATAATTTCACAGTTCTCATTTAAAAACTTACCCAGCGACTCTGGGCTGAGTCCGAGTGTATCTTTATCTACATCTAAAAATACCGGCTTAGCGCCGCAATAGCTAATAGCGTTACATGTAGCAACAAAGGTAAGTGCCTGAGTAAGTACTTCATCCCCATTTGATACATCTGCTAAAATCAGTGAAACATGTAAAGCCGATGTCCCGTTTACAGTTGCTACTGCATATTTAGCACCAGTTAACTTTGCGATTTTCTCTTCAAACTCATCAACGAATTTTCCGACTGAGGAGACAAATGTCGAATCAATGCACTCATTTAAATATTTTTTTTCATTTCCTATGAACTTAGGTTCATGCAAAGGGATGAACTCTTTTGTGTTATAAAGGGATTTAATGAAATTTACTATTCTTTGCATCACATCTTCTCATCTAAATACTTTTTTTTGTCTTCATAATTAAAATCAGGCAGCAGTTTAAAGAACTCTTTGACTATATCTTCTTTACTCCAGACAAGAGATTCTTTGAGTGTGTTTATCTTCTTTGTGAAATTATTTAACATAGTGTCATCATAATCAAGCTCATTTTTGATGATGCCCAAGTTCGTAAAGCTGTTCATATCAAGAGTCTCTTTGTCTGTGTAAAACTCTTCAAAATCTTTTTCTCCTGTCGTGTCGCTTGCAGTAAAAAGACAAGGCCATTTACCTTCATCCGGCAGAGTTTTTACCAATTCTCTTGCTTCTTGCTCATCTGTGCATAAATAAGGCTCGTACCCCATATCTTTAAGATATTTCACTGCTATATCTGCAAATGAAATAAGATGCAAACTATCATCTAGCTTAGGGAAAAATATATCACGATTCTCTCCAAAAATACAAGACATTAAGCAAAGCTCACCACTCTCTTGTGGCGTAACAAAATAGCGTTTTATATCATTTGGTGCAACAATAGGCTGCCTCTTTTCTATACGCTTGTTAAATCCATGCAGCAGTGAACCGTCAGAAAAAGCAACATTGGCAAATCTTGCCATAGATACTTTTGTGTATTTTGACTGGCGGTTGACGAACATCTCCATAATGCGTTTGGATGCACCCATCATATTGACGGGGTTTGCCGCTTTGTCCGTGGAAACACAAAAATATTTTTTTGCTCTTTTTTGTCTTGCCTGGGCTATGGTTTTATCGGTATTGAAAATATTGACATCAATCATACGCATAAGCGTAAATGGGTCCTTTTCACTTCTTACATGTTTTAAAGCGGAGAGATTGAGGACATAATCATATTTGCCGTCATTTTTTATAAAGGCATCGTATTCCACACTTCCTATATCTAGCGCAAACGTTTGAAAGTCACCATCGATATACCCAAAACTGCTTCGTATATCACGCACGAGTTCAACCATGTTGTTCTCAGATATATCAACTACATGTAACTTCTTAGGATTGCGTTTAAATATCTCTTTTACGACTGCCTGACCAATAGAACCTGCTCCTCCTAGTATTAAAAAAGAAGAATTGCTTACCCTTTCTAAAAGTTCTGACTTATTTGTTTTTATATCTTCACAAAAAAGTTCTTTACTGCGGCCAATTAATTTTAAAATATTCATAACAATATAATAAGCAAAATTTATGCCATTAATTTGGTATAATTTATGCTTAAATTTCTCAAAGGATTTTTATGCAGCAAATACAAGAAAAAGTAATAAATAATTATCATGAAAATATAGCTTTTTTTCAAGAAAAACACCCTATATTACATAACAAGCTCTTAGCATTAGATACAATTATCAACAATGGTTCATATAAACAAAAATATGATTTAGAATACAAAGATGATTACTTTGATGTTATTGAACTTGAAACGAATCAGTATTTATACCAACAAAACTCACAAAAGTATTCAGATGAAATTCTACAAAATATAAGCTATAAAAAAGATGACCAAGTATTTGAAAGTTTTAGAAATTTCAAATTTGACAAAAATGTCCTTGAATTTTTAAAAGATGCTTCGGTTTATGAAAACTTTTCAACTACTGCGGACATCATAAACTACTATCATAACAATACTGACAAGTCCGCAAATATGCTTGAGATTGACAAATATATTTTTTTAGGTACAGGACTTGGGATACACATAGAAAAAATCATTAACAAATTTGATCTACAGGTCGTATTGATTATAGAAGATAATATTGAACTCTTCCGCTTATCATTATTTACATGTAACTATAAAGATGTTTTGCAAAACCGTGATTCTTTTTTTGCCATAGCGCAAAACAGACAGGAGTTTCATAAAACATTTCATACTTTTTATACAAAGGCCTTTCCGAAAAACCAATATATAAAGTTTTCTATTTTCTCTTCTTATTATGAGGATAAGATAAAACAAATTCAAAGTTTATTGATCACACGCCCAGAATCCACTTATTCACATGAAAGACTACTGTTAAAAAGTAAAAGAGTTCTTGATAAAGTGAGTAAAAAATACAAGTTTCTTGATGTACAGAAAAAGGACAAAGAGACTTTTTTTACAAATAAACCGATTCTTGTAATAGGTGCTGGACCCTCTTTGCATAAAAATTTGGCTTGGTTGCAAGAGCATGCGGATAAGTTTATAATCATAGCTGCTTTAGCGAGTCTTAAAACATTAAAAAAAATAGATGTTTCTCCGGATATAGTAACTCAAATTGATGAGCATGATACCATCACAGGTGGTATGCTTGAAAACCTTGGAGACCTTGCCTTCATCAAAAACGCACTCTTTATGTTTAGTGCATCAGTACCTGAAGTTATGTTTGAATTATTTGACAAAGAAAAAATCTATCTTCATGAAGATAGAACTCAATATAGACTTTCAAAAAGTACAATTGTTGTAGCAAGTGTCGGTGAAACTATGTACTCGTTAGCTCTTGCATTTAATGCAGCAAAAATCTATCTTTTGGGACTTGATCTAGCCTTAGATGAAAAAGGCTCTACTCACTCACCTGATCACTTCAAAGCAACGCAGATTGAGAAAAATGAGGACAATGACAATAATGATTTTCAGCTTGATACATCAATTATAAAAGTCAAAGGGAACTTCAGAAATGAAGTTGAAACAACACCACTCTTAGGCATGTCAATCCCTGTAATAAACATAAAAACATCGCAACTAAAAAGTGATAATCAAACGATATACAATCTAAATGATGGTGCATATTTTGACAATGTCATTCCACTTCATGCCGATCAAGTGCAAGTAACCACTACAATTGACAAAACTTCATTATATAATGACTTACAAAAATTATTTGACAACTATTCAATGATTGATCTTTGCGAGTATGAAGAGATAGCAATGAACAGACGCAAAGCAAATATTAATGAATACAAAGATATAGTAAAAACTTTTAAAGAAGCACCTTATGCAAATAAAGATGTGTTTTTACAAAGTTACAAAAACCTGATGAACTCTATGCTAGCAAATCAAAATGAATATGAATTAAAAGAAATCATAACTGTATTTCATCTTAGAATCGCCTCATATATAATGGATTTTTTTAATACAAAAGCGTTAAAAGAGAGTAAAAAGCATACAAAAAAATTCAAATCAATGCTTGTGAAACAATTAAATAAAATGATAGATGCTTATGCAGTAGAATTGGAAAAGATAAAACTATAAAAACTCCCAAGCCAAAGCTTGAGAATGGAGTGTCAAAGACTACTGAAGTAATCTAAGAACATTTTGCTGAACAGCATTAGCTTGACTCATAGCATATGAACCAGATTGTGCTAAGATATTCAGTTTAGCAAAATTCGCAGACTCTGCAGCAAAGTCAACATCACGAATTTGAGATTCGGCAGCTTGAACATTTACTTGTGTAACAGAGATATTTCTAATAGTAGATTCAAGTTGATTTTGAACTGAACCAATATCTGATCTAGTGTTATCTATATCTCTTAAAGCATAATCCGCAGTAATAATTGCTTTTTCTGCATCTCTTCTTGTTGTAACATCAATTTTTGAGAATGCGTTATTGAGTCCTGCAGCTGTATTTGCTGTAATTGCCGTAGTTAAACCATCAGAAGCATTTCCATCAACAATAGTAATACCAGTTATATTACTAGCTGAATCAAGACGAATACCGTATTGAGCAGTTGTAATAGTAGAACCTGTTGCTTCTACAATAGAAGCTCTTATATCTGCACCAGCTTTTTGAGCTGCAGCATTAAATGCATCAACTGTCGATTGAGCTATTTCATAAGCACTATGTACACCAGATACAAGTTGAGCAGTCGCTTGAACAGTAGCTGTAGACCCGTCTGCACCTACAACAGTAGCTTTTAACTGAGCTGAAGTAACACCAGCACTTGCAGTAGAAGCTGCAAAACCAACACTTGTTTCAGCAAGTGCGAATTTACCGACCTTAGCTGTTTGAGCATCACTAACTGATAACTTTACAGTCTCACCTGCATACGCACCAATATGGAATGATTTATTTTGGTAAGCACCATTTAAAAGTGTTTGACCATTAAATGCAGTTGTAGTAGCAATATTTTGTGCTTCTTCTGTTAATCTGTCGATATCTGCTTGAATTTTTTTACGAGTATCTAATGTTTGACCGTCAGAAGCCGCTTGAATAGCTTTCGTTCTAATCGTATCAATAATTTTTGTATACTCATCTAAAGCACCATCGGCAGTTTGAGTAACACCAATACCGTCATTAGCATTATTTATTGCTTGACCAAGACCCTTTGCTTGTTGACGAAGTGAATCCGCAATAGCCATACCAGACGCATCATCAGCTGCTTTGTTAATACGAAGGCCTGAAGAAAGTGCATTTAAACTTTTATCTAAACCTAAGTTAGTCTGCACAGAGTTTCTGTGTGCGTTCATTGCCGCAATGTTTGTGTTAATTCTAAAACCCATAATAAATCCTTTTCTATGGAAGAGCCTATCGCCCTTTGTTTTTTTGTTTTATCTTTAGGCTTCCTTGCCCGAGACTAAAACAATATCGTCACTCAAAAAAATAACTTTAGAAAAAAAATTAAATTTATGCAAATTTTTACAATTTAATCTTTTTAGGGTACACTTGCACAATCAAAAACCAAATCACTATACTATATATAGGAAAACTATTTGAACTTAATAATCGTTGAATCACCCGCAAAAGCCCGCACGATCAAAAACTTTTTAGGCAAGGACTATGAAGTCATTGCATCAAAAGGACATATTAGAGATCTGCCAAAATCACGCTTTGGAATCACCGTTGATGAAGAACACCATGAGATCATTCCAAAATACTCAGTCGCAAAAGAGAATGCCCCTACGGTCAAAGAGATAAAAGAAAAAGCCAAAAAAGCTGACACCATCTATATCGCAACCGATGAGGACCGCGAAGGTGAGGCAATAGGCTGGCACATAGCCCATGCGATCAAAAAAAACCCCGAAGAACTCCCTCGTATCGTTTTTCATGAAATCACAAAGACGGCTATCAAGCATGCTTTGGAGTCTGCTCGTAAAATAGATATGGACATGGTAAATGCACAGCAAGCTCGTCGTCTGCTCGACCGTATAGTAGGGTATAAGCTCTCTCCTCTTTTAGCGTCAAAGATTCAAAAAGGACTCAGTGGAGGCCGTGTTCAGTCTTCAACACTCAAACTAGTAGTGGACCGTGAACGCGAGATAAAAGCCTTTGTTCCACAAGAGTACTGGACAATCGACACGCTTTTCAAGTCAAATATTGAAGCGAATCTAACAAAACACAAAGAGAAAAAACTCTCAAAGCTCTCTATAGAGAACAAGAAGCAAGCTGAAGCGATTACACAAAGTGTCAAAAATGATGATTTTAGCATTTCAAAGATTGAAACAAAACAGAGAAAGTCATCTACACCACCGCCTTTTATGACCTCAACTTTGCAACAGACGGCATCAAGCAAACTCGGATTCACACCCAAAAAGACGATGATGATAGCACAAACGCTCTATGAAGGTGTCAAAACACCCGATGGAACGTCAGGAGTCATCACATATATGAGAACCGATTCACTCAACCTTGCCAAAGAAGCTGTGGGTGCTGTTCGAGGTATCATAGAAAACCGCTACGGCAAAAATTACCTGCCAAATAACCCTAAAGTCTATACAAAAAAATCTAAAGGCGCACAAGAAGCACACGAGGCTATACGTCCCACAATGCTACAGTTCACGCCTGAAGTGGCACAAAGCTTTTTAAAAGCAGATGAAATCAAACTCTATCGTTTGATATATGAGCGTTTTATGGCATGTCAAATGGAAGATGCAGTGTTTGAGCAGCAAAGCATCATCTTCAAAGGCAAAGAAAATGAGTTCCGTGCAAGCGGACGCAAACTGATATTTGACGGTTTTTATGCGGTCACGGGCACAGAGGACAAAGACAAACTTTTACCTACCCTCAAAGAGGGGGAAAAAGCCGAAATACAAAGCGTAAAACCTGAGCAGCACTTTACAGAACCACCGTCTCGTTACTCAGAAGCAAGTTTGATCAAAAAACTCGAAACAGAAGGTGTAGGACGTCCATCAACCTATGCACCGACAATTGCTACACTTTCAAACCGTACCTATGTGACGATAGAAAAAAAACAGATAATTCCGACTGAAATAGCTTTTACCGTTACAGAAATTTTAGAGAAAAACTTTTCAAACATCGTTGACATTAACTTTACGGCGGAGATGGAAGAAGAACTCGATGAAATAGCAGAAAAAAAAGTCGACTGGCAAAAACTTCTATTGGATTTTTATGAAAAGTTTATGAAGCAGATCGAAGAAGGGAAGCAAAACATCGTCTCTTTAAAACTTGCAAAACCACTTGGACGCACATGCCCTAAATGTGGAGAGCATGAGCTGCTCCTTCGAAGTGGACGTTTTGGAAACTTCATTGCATGCAGTGGCTTTCCTAAATGTAAATACACAGAGCAGTGTGACGAAGAAGGAAATCCACAAGAGAAAAAAGAGACGACAGCCGATGAGAAGTGTGACAAATGTGGCGCAGATATGATAGTAAAAAGTGGTCGAAATGGTGAGTTCTTAGCTTGTTCGAACTATCCTGAATGTAAAAACACAAAGAGTATCAATGTAGAAGAGAAAGTCAGCGAAACCCCTTGTCCGGACTGCGGTGGAAAGATAAGTCTGAAGAACTCTCGCAGAGGACCTTTTTGGGGATGTGAAAACTATCCTGATTGTAAGTTCATCTCAAAATTCGAGCCAACGACCATTAAATGTAAAGAAAAGGACTGTACTGGAGTTTTAGCACCAAGGACCTACAGAAACAAAGAGGTCTATGAATGTGTGAAATGTAAAGCAAGAACACCACGTGAAGAGATAGATCAAGCCTAAAGGTTTATGAATGAAGATAGGCATACTCTCAGACACCCATACAAAAGTAAAAAAGGCCAAAGAGGCTCTTGGCATACTTTTGCAAAATGGTGCTGAGTTCATTATTCATGCCGGGGATATTGTTGAAAAAGAGATACTTGATCTACTTCACAACTGTGGGAAAAAGTATATTGCCGTATATGGGAACAATGATGCTCCTCTGGCAATACATCACAACAAGTATAACCTTGTTCAGGAACCATACTATTTTAAACTGGCAAATACAAAGTTCAAACTTATGCATCTACCTTTTTATATGAGTAATGATGCCGAAATCATCATTTTCGGGCATACGCATAAATTCCAAATAGAATTTGTTCATGGGGTTCTTTTCCTAAATCCCGGTGAAGCGTGTGCAAGAAACAAGCCTGTTTCAGAGTCTGCGATGCTTGAGGTTTTACAAAACGAGTTCATAGTGACATATTATACAAAAGAGGAAAAGGATGAGGCTTACCGAGTAAACCAGACCTTTTCCTATCAAAGGGTAAAACAGTGAATCAAAAAATATTTTTATGTTCCATTTGTAACATCAACAGTGGAACATGTAAAGAGGACTGCAAATTTTGTTCGCAAAGCGTACGCTACAAAGCAGATATAGACCGCTACAAGCAAAAGCCTATGGACGACATATGCAAAGAGGCTATTAGAGCCAGAGACAATGGAGCTTTAGGCTTTTGTTTAGTAACGGCAGATAAGGGTCTGACTGACAAAACATTACAGTTTGTCTGCGATGTTGCAAAAGAGGTGCAAAAAGTAGCCCCCCAACTGCGTCTGATAGCTTGTAACGGTACTGCAAGTATTGAACAGCTTTTAACACTCAAAGAAGCGGGTATCAAAGCTTATAACCATAATCTTGAGACAAGCGAGGAGTTTTATCCTCATATATGCACTACACACCCTTGGAGTGAGCGTTATGAGACCTGTCAAAATGTAAACAAAGCAGGTCTGGTACTTATAAGTGGCGGTATATTCGGGCTTGGTGAAACACAAGAAGATAGAGTATCAATGCTTACTTCTCTCAAGTCATTAAATCCGACCTCAGTACCTATTAATTTTTATCATCACAATGTGGCGCTTGAACTTGAACCGAATCCTTTGACTATGGATGAAGCATTTGAACTCATAAGGCTTACAAGGGAGACACTTTGTAATGCCGATAGGATAATGGTTGCAGGCGGCAGAGAACTGATGTTTGGCTCGAGACAGCCAGAAATCTTTGAAAATGGTGCCAACTCCATAGTGATAGGAAACTATCTCACTACACAAGGAAGGGTCATGAGTAAAGATCTTGAGATGCTTCGCTCTCTTGGTCTTGATGTGGCCACGAACGTCTAAGCGGTCATAAAAGTAGGAGCAGAGAATGAGTGACAATACGATCCTAATCATTACCATCTCACTCATTATAATCTTTTCTCCTTTCATCGCAAAATTCTTACGTCTTCCTACCACCCCTATAGAGATCATTTTAGGCTCACTGCTCGGATATGTCGGATTTCTACATGATGAGTATCTCTTTGATCTAGTCGCTGAATTTGGATTTTTATACTTGATGTTCATTGCAGGGACAGAGATCAACCTGAAAAAGGTACTCAAAACTCCTGTCGCCACAATGAAAAAAGCCATACTCTATCTTATACTGCTGTATGGTTTCTCTATCGCTTTTTCCGTTCAGTTCGATCTTGGAAAGATATTTATGGTCCTTTTGCCACTTATTTCTGTCGGTCTAGTCGCTTCTCTTACCAAAGAGTATGGCAAAACACCATGGCTTACACTTTCTATGACCGTTGGAGGTATTGGAGAGGTTGCCAGTATCGTTATCTTGACGATCAGTTCAGCAGCATTAGAATCCGGTTTTGGACTGGGACTTTTTCAAACAATTTTAGCACTATTGGCCTTTTTACTTTTCATGTTCATTCTTTTTCGCAGTATACAGCTTATATTTTGGTGGTATCCAAAGGTCGCACTTGCTCTAATGCCACATCAAGACAATAAGGAACAGGATATTCGTCTCTCTATGGGTATTTTTTTTCTGCTTGTAGGTGCAATGCTTTTTTTACATTTAGAGCTTGCCTTTGGTGCATTTTTAGCAGGAATATTTATACCTACATTTTTTGAGCATAAACATGAACTGCCGGAGAAACTTGCCTCATTTGGTTTTGGTTTTTTGATTCCTATCTTTTTTATTCACATCGGCAGTTCCTTTGACCTTAACGCCCTATTTATAAACGGACTTATCAAGGAAGCCTTAATCATCACAGTTGTAATGGTCTTAATGCGCCTTTTTGCCGCTATGGTCTTTGCTAAAGAGCTCGGCTTTCTTGACACGCTCTTGCTTGGCCTCTCTCATGCCATGCCGCTTACACTTTTAATAGCTATGGCAACGCTGGCCTACAGTGCAAACTCCATAGATAAACTACACTATTATGCATTTATTCTTGCAGCTTTGTTTCAGGTCATCAGTGTTATGATCATTATAAAGCTCTTGCATATATATAAGTTGAGAAAAGAGCAAAGGAGTATGTGATGAAGCGTTCAGTTTTGCTCCAACTTGGCCGTGATTCCATCCAAGAAGTATTGCAAACACAGAATCTCATTGACAAAAATGCTCTTTTAGAGAAGTATCCTCTGCTTAAACAGGCCATACCTATCAAAATAAATCTTTATTTAGAAAATGAACTGCGGGGATCATTTAGGAGTCAAGGACATCTTGCACTGGCAGATGCCATTATCATTGGAGCAAAGAAAGCGGCCTTTGAAGATGAGCACTTTACTCCATTATCCGTTTCAGAGTACCTTCATTGTGAGATAGAGTTGCTCTTAAATGCCCCAGAAGGTCCTATGAGCGAAAAGGACCCAGCAATATTCAGCTAATTGCTGCCTTTTATATGACGTGCTATTTCATAACCATGATTTAATCCCAGAGCAATGCTTCCACCGCTTTCTTGTGTAATATCTCCTGCGACAAAGAGTCCTTTGATATTGGTCTCGTAATGTTCATCATGTACTGGTTTACCATCTTTTTCCTCTATGCCTGAGCTTGCCAGAAAAGCACTTGGAGTCGTTCCTCCTATAGCATAAATGACTCTATCAAAGCTCTCCGGTTCTCGTTCACTAAATATTACTTTTACTCTGCCGTTATCATCTTCAAGAGCGTTAATATTTATACCTAAAATCGGATGTACATCCTGATGGGCGATCGCATCAGCTATATTATTTTGATTTGTCGGATTGGCACGACGGAAGCTTTCACGTCTGTAGCAAATAGAAACATCATTTTTCTCGCTCAGATCAACCGCGTATTCAACAGCACTGTCTCCACCCCCGACAACTAATATTTTTTCGCCTTGTGAACACTCATCTGTCGTATAATTAATTTTTTTTCTTATACTTGAGGGAATTTTGTAGCTTGGTTTATTTGGTTTACCCATACGACCAATAGTCACAACAACATTTTTTGCGTTGAGGGTTATTCCTGCCATATGTACTGTAAAATATTCTTCTTTTTTTTCTATTGACTGAACTTCTACCTGTGTTTGCAACTCAACAGAATGCTCTGCTAGAATTTCATCAAAAAAATCCAGTGTCGTCTCTTTTGTTCCATCTATGAAATGTATGCGACCGTTGAGTTCAACCTTTTGACCTTTCCATTCAAGGTCAACACGTTTGTTTTCTTTGTAGTATTTACGGATAGTAGAGTTGTGATTCGTGTCCTTCTCAAGTAACACGATATCACGTACACCCTGAAGATAACTCTCAACAGCAGTTGCAATGCCGGCAGGTCCGGCACCGACTATAGCTAATTCATATATTTTTTCCATAAAAACCGCCTTTTTTCGTAATCTAAAAGGCAGTTTATCACATTTAAGCTAATTTATCCGGAAACTTTGTCATAAACTTTTGTAGTTTTGGAGCGATGACGACTTGACAGTAGCCTTGTGAACTGTTTAGATTGTAGTAATTTTGATGATAAGATTCCGCCGGATAGACCTCAGGCAATGGACTTACTTCAGTGACTATTTCGTCAGAGAACTCTTTTTGATGTTTGACTATAGACTCTTCTATGACCTTCTTTTGTTCCTCATCTGCATAATAGATAACAGAACGATACTGTGTTCCTTTGTCTGCCCCTTGGGCATTGAGTGTTGTCGGGTTATGTACTTCAAAAAATATATCTAATATCTTACTGAGCGTAATGGTATCTGCATCATACGTAATGTCTACGATCTCAGCATGTCCTGTAGCACCTGAACAAACGTTCTCATATGTCGGATTAGCTCTTGCACCGCCTGCATAACCACTTACCGCTGATATCACACCTTTGACATTTCTATAAACTGCTTCTATACACCAAAAACATCCTCCACCTAATACAATTCGTTCTTGTTTCATAGTTTTTTGCTCCTTTAAACTCTCATTTTCAGTTCATTATAGAGTTTTTGCATAAAAGGCTTTTGAACATATCCACTTAAATTTTCCAGTTCAGTTTTTTTGCCTTTTTGAAAATCAAGCCACATGGATGTAGAGGAGTCATACGGCACTTTTTCCGCTGTTTGTAAAGACTTATCTACTTCATCAGATATCTCTATGCCCTGTGTCTCTTTTGCAAATTCTGCAATCTCTTCTAAGAGTCTTTTTGCTTCATCGAAATGCTTTTCATAGACCGTACCGATACTTGTATTGTAATACGATGTCAACGTGGCAAAAGCCGAAATGAAAATATACTTTTTATAAAGCGCTTCTTTGATGTTCTCTGGCGTTTTATAGCGAAGCTGTGCACTCTCGAACAATGTTGCCACCGTCTCAACGGCCTGAATATCGTCCCCTCCAAATACAGCGGCAAACACCTTGCCTTTTTTACGGATAACACCCGGAGCTTCAATATGTGAAAGGATATATGTACAGGCGTCAAGTACTCGTGCATCACAGGTTTCTCTCAACATATCCCCATTGTTCACACCGTTTGAAAAAGAGAGTACAACCGTGTTTGCGTCTATATGATTTTGCATACTTTGACAAGAAGACAAAAGATCATAACTTTTCGTACAAAACAGCACTACATCAAAATAACCCTCGGCTTCATCAAGATGCTTTACATGTAACGAAACATTCCACTCTTTTTCATCTTCTTTGATGGTAATGCCGGACTTTTGAATAGCTTCTAAATGTGTCCCGCGCGCAAATCCCGTAATATCAATACCGCTCTTGGCAAATGAGGCTGCGAGGTACCCTCCCACACCGCCAAGTCCAACTACTGCAATTCTCATCATATTTTCCTTTAGTTTATTATATAATAACACTCATAAAAAGGAATCAAATGCCGCGCATTAATAATGAGAAATTTTACTCTGCATCACTAAAAAAGTACGGTATAACCCCCTGCGGTCTTAACTGGTCCTCACCCAACCATCAATCTATCCGTTTTGAGAAAATCCTCTCACTTTTAAAAAAAAATGGTTGTTCAAATGACACGCTAATCGATGCAGGATGTGGTTTTGGTGATTTTTACCATTATCTTCAGGCTAATTCTTTACATGTAAAACACTATATCGGCATAGATTCTCTCAAAGAGATGTGTGAAATTGCCATACAAAAAACAGCATGTGAAATTATACATGCCGACATAACTAAAGAGAGACTTCCTGTAGCAGACTATTATATTTGCAGTGGAGCACTGAACATTTTGACAGCTTTTGAAACACA